>Ga0099830_10002016_pt1 | contig 10631 bp, 13 predicted proteins | sample CZO8metaG_4_FD_79337 | JGI IMG/M metagenome (GOLD analysis project Ga0099830, IMG submission 79337) | Vadose zone soil microbial communities from the Eel River Critical Zone Observatory, Northern California, USA - CZOApr15con2H3.8 metaG | ecosystem: Environmental > Terrestrial > Soil > Vadose...
ACGCGGTGACCCGCGTGCTGCTCGCCGACGCGCAGACCTCGGGCGGCCTGCTGATCGCGGTGCCGGCCGATCGGCGCGACGCACTCTTGGCCGCACTGCTGCGCGAGCACACGCCCGCGGCGGCGGTGATCGGCCGCGTGGTGCCCGGGCCGGCGGGACGGATCAGCGTGGCCTGACGGTCGCGTGACGCCGATCCACGAGTTTCGCTCGCTCACCCCGGACGCGTTGGACGCCCTGGAGCGTGCCGTACGGGAGCGGCGCCGGGTGGCGCTGCGGCGGCGGGGGACCGAATATGTCGTTGTGGCCGAACGTCTCGATACGAGCGGGCGCGACGAGCTGTTCCAAGGGCGGCTGCCGATGACGGGCGAGCTGCTCGGCTTCCGGCTGCGCGACCTCGAGACCTTCGCGGTGCTGCCGTAGCCGTGTTCACGCGCCTGCTGGTGGGCCTGGACGGAAGCCCGCGGGCGGACTCGGCCTTGGAGCAGGCCGTGGTTCTGGGGCAGCGCTTCGGCAGCACGGTGGTCGTGGCGTACGTGCGCGAGGCGGGCCGGCCCGACGAGCGCGCGATGCTGGAGCGCGCGCGCGAGCGCCTGCTCGCGGCGGGCCTGACGCCCGAGACCGTCGAGGAGCAGGGCGAGCCCGACGTCGCGCTGGCGCGGCTCGCGTCAGGAGCGGACGCCGTCCTGGTGGGCCGGCGGGGGGCCACCACGAAAGGCGAAGCCCTGGGCCCCACGGTCGCATCACTCATCCGCATCGCGGAGCGGTGCGTGATCGTGTGCGGCGGGCAACCCTCGCCGATGCGCTCGTGCGCGGTGGCGTTCGACGGCGGGGACACGAGCCGGCGCGCCCTGGACCTCGCTGTCCGCTTCGCGAGCATCGTCGACAGCACGGTGCACGTGATCCACGCCAACGACGACCGCACGGCGGGGCTGCAGGTGGTGGGAAGCGCCGAGGCGGCGCTGTCGATGCAGCGCGTCGCCTTTGTGACCCACGTCGAGCCGGGGAAGCCGGGTGAGGTCGTCGCCCGCGTCATCAAGCGGATCCGCTGCGACGCGCTGTTCGCCGGAGCCCACATGGAGATCCGCAAGGGGCGGCCGAGCGGCGTCGTGGTCTCCCACGCGGAGGAGATCCTGCGCCACACCGACATCCCCGTGGTGATCCAACCCTGAGATGGCACGAGCGGAGCCAACCCGTGTGCTGGTGCACGCCGACGAGAGCTGTCTCGGGAACGGGATGGAGCCGCCCAACCCGGGCGGCAACGCCGCCTTGATCGAGGCGCCGGCCGGCGACAGCGTCGCCCGGTGGGACTTCTACGAGTGCTCGCCCGACACGACCAACAACAAGATGGCGCTCGCCGGCGCCATCGCGGTGCTCGAATGGATCCGGCGGCAGTGGCGGCGTGCCCGGGTGCTGTACGTGTCCGACTCGGCCTACCTGATCAAGGGAATGACGGAGTGGGTGCAGGGCTGGGAGGCGCGTGGCTGGAAGCGCCAGCGCGGCGCGCTCGAGAACCTGGAGCTGTGGCAGAAGCTGGTGCAAGCGGCGGCGGCGCACGAGGTGACCTGGCACTGGGTCGAAGGCCACGCGGGCCATGCGAAGAACGAATACGCCAACTACCTCGCGACCCGGGCGGCGGAGCGCCAGGAGCGCTCGGACGGCCTCCTCGCGTCGGGCTTCGACGCCTGGCTCGCGCGCCACCGCGCGGCGGGCCGGTATGTCGAATACGACCCCGACCGGGACGTGCATGAGCGTGTCTAGAGACGGCGTTCCCGCGAACACGCACCGCCTGAACATTCTCCCCGACGACGCCCCGGCGCCGCAGCACCCCGAGCGCGTGCCGCTGTACGAGGTGTACATGCGCATGGCCGAGGAGCTGGCGAAGCGCTCGACCTGCTCCCGGCTCCAGGTCGGGACCGTGGTCACGGACCAGGCGCTCGAAAACGTGCTCGCCATCGGGTACAACGGAAACGCGCGCGGCCTACCCAACCGCTGCGACTCCTCCGTGCCGGGCAATTGCGGCTGTATCCACTCGGAGATGAACGCCTTGGTCAAGGCTCCCGGCAGCGTGCGGGACAAGGTCGTCTTCTTGACGGCGTCGCCCTGCGTGATGTGCGCCAAGCTGATCATCAACTCCGGCGTCACCCACGTCTTCTACCGCAAGGCCTACCGCGACCCCTCGGGTATCGAGGTGCTCGCGCAGAGCGGCGTCGTCCCGGTGCTCTATGACCGCTGGGCGCGCGAGTGGCGCTAGGTCACGTGCGGAATGCGGAGTGCGGAATGCGGAATTAAAGGCCGCCGGCCATATTGGGACCTTCCCCTCGCCTGAGGTCAGCCATGTGCCCACGCTTCGTCCGTGTCACTCTGCTGTCGCTCGGTTGCGTCGCCCCCCTCGGGGCGCAGTCCCTCATGTACCGCCCGCCGAACCTGGGCAGCACCTGGGTGCCGGATCGCGGCGTGGTGCAGTTCAACTTCGTGCACCGCTTCTACGTCGCCCCGTCCGCCGGCAGCCACAAGGTCACGAACTTCCCGACGTTCACGCTCGCGCTTGGTCTGGGTCGCCAGATCGCTGTGGGGACGCACTACGGCACGAATTCATTTGTCGTGCAAACGCCGTACCGGCCGAACGAGACCGAATTGTACGCCCGTTGGCGGGCGATCGGCGTGGAAGGAAGGGATGGGTTGGCCGTCTCCGTCACCCCGGCGTACAACTTTGCAGCCCGCTCGGCGGACAGTGAGATCAGCGTTGACTACACCTCCGGTCGGTTCACCGTGTCGGGTGCCGCGCGTGGGATGACGAAGGCCTTCGGCATCGACACGGCCCGTGCCGCGTTCGCCGGTGGCGTCGTCGCGCGACTCACGAACTACATTGCGGTTAGCGCCGACGTGGGCTCGTTCGTCAAGCCGAACGTGCGCGCGGCTTGGAGCATGGGGCTCGATCTCGTCATTCCCGGCTCGCCGCACACATTCTCCCTCCAGGTGAGCAACGCGACGACCAGCACGATCCAGGGGAATTCGGTCGGCTTCAGCAGGATGCTGTACGGGTTCGAGTTCACGATCCCGCTGCACTTGAAGCGGTTCGCGCCGTGGTTCCACGGCAACCCGAAGCCGGCCGTGGTCGGCAACGCCGCCCCGTCCGCCACCGGTCCCGTCGCGGCCGAGGTGCGGGTCGGCGGCTACCACTTCACCGCCGACTCGGTCGTGATCTCGGCGGCGCAGGCAGTCCGCTGGGTCAACGAAGATTTCGTGGACCACACGATCACCTTCGACGCGGGCGAGCCGGGCTCGCCGCTGATCTCCCCGAACGGGACCTGGACGCATCGGTTCGATCGGCCCGGGAGCTACGCCTACCACTGCACGCCGCATCCGTTCATGACGGGCGTGGTCGTCGTGCGATGACGGGGAGCCCTAAGGGACTCCCTGACGGTCGCGGGAAACGGGAAGCGGGAGACGTGCCGTGGACGAGCTAGACCGGCTGTTCGAGCGGCTCGTGCAGGTGCTGGCCCAGGAGGCGCCGGGGCGGCTTGCCATCCCGTTCCCGGCTGCGGAGGTGTACGAGCGCCTGGTGCCGTACCGCTCCAACCGCTCGCGCCTCAACGTCGCGACCCATCAGGATTACGAGATGACGGTGCTGCGCCTGCTCGCGGGCGAGCGCGGGTACGCCCAGCTCGACCCGGCCGACGTGCGGGACGCGCTACGGCGGGAGATGGGCGAGCCGAGCCCCGACACCGCGCTGTTCCGCCAGTTCCCCGACGCGCAGCTCAGCCTCAACCGCCTCGCCGCCGAGCGCTTTCTGCGCGGCGACAAGGCATACGCGCCGCCGCCGCCGCTCCGCGTGGAGGATTCGGAGGACGAAGAGGAGCCGGCGGGCGAGCCCGCGCGCCGGGAGATCTCGTCGTCCCACTTCGCCCTGGAGGTGCAAGCGGAGGCGGCCCCCACCCGCCAGTGCCCCTACTGCGGCGGCGTGCTGCCCGCGCACCACAAGGTGAATTTCTGCCCGCACTGCGGGCAGCCGCCTTCCGGGGAGCTCAAGTGCCCCGCCTGCGGGAGCGAGGTGGACGTCGGCTGGGCGTATTGCGTGAGCTGCGGGCGCGCGACGGGCTTCGAGTGAAGCGCCACGCAGTCGCGATCATCGCCGGGGACGGCATCGGCCCCGAGGTGATCGATGCGGCCCTCGGCCCGATCGAGCAGGCGGCCGCCAAGCACGGCTTCGGCCTGGACCTCGAACGGCTGCCGTACTCCGCGAGCCACTATCTCAAGACGCGGGAGACGCTCCCGGAAGCGGCGTTCCGCCATTTGCGCGACGACGTGGATGCCATCTTCCTGGGCGCGCTCGGCGATCCGCGCGTGCCGGGGAACGAGCACGCGCGCGACATCCTGCTGGGCCTGCGATTCAGGCTCGACCTGTACATCAACTTCCGGCCGGTGCAGCTGCTGCATCCCGATCTGACGCCACTTCGGGCGGACCGGCGGACCATTGATTTCGCCATCTTCCGCGAGAACGCCGAAGGCGTCTACCTGGGCCGGGGGCGCATCACCGGCGACGAGTACGTGGCGGAGGAGGTGAACACCGCGAAAGGCGTCGAGCGGATCATCCGCGCCGCCTTCGAGTGGGCCCAGGCGCACGGCAAAACCCGCGTGACCATGAGCGACAAGTCGAACGCGGTGCCCGCGCACCTCGTGTGGCAACAGAAGTTCAAGGCGATCTCGAAGGAGTACCCGGCGATCACCCCCGAGCACCGCTACGTCGATGCGCTCGCGCTGGAGCTGGTGCGGGAGCCGGAGCGGTTCCAGGTCATCGTCACCAACAACCTCTACGGGGACATTCTCTCGGACCTGGGCGCGGGTCTCGTGGGCGGACTCGGCCTCGCCGCGAGCGCGAACCTGCATCCGGGGCGCGCCGGGCTGTTCGAGCCCGTCCACGGCTCGGCACCGCCGCTCGCGGGCAAAGGGGTCGCGAACCCCATGGCCGCGGTGCTCACGGGCGCGCTCATGTTCGAGCAGCTCGGTCACCCGGAGGCGGCCCGGGCTCTCGAGCGCGCGGTGCAGCAGACGATTGCGGCGGGAGTCCGGACGCCGGACCTGGGCGGGAAGTCCACGACGCGGGAGGTGGCCGAGGCGATCTCAGCCGCGCTGTAGGCTCATGGCTGGAACGCGACTCTCGACCCCGTCAAGTCAGGCGCGCGCCCTACCGCCCCCCCGCCAGACCCCCGATATTCCCCTCGTCTCACGCGGAGCTGCGCCATGAAGACCCAGGGTGCCAATCAGGACGTCGTCTTCCTGTCGGGGGTGCGGACGGGATTCGGCGCCTTCGGCGGCTCGTTGAAGGACGTCTCCGCCATCGAGCTCGGCGCCGTCGCGGCCCGCACCGCGCTCGAGCGCTCCGGTGTCCCCGCGGGTGAGATCGGCCACACGGTGTTCGGCAACGCGCTCCAGACCTCCGCCGACGCGATCTACCTCGCCCGCCACGTGGGACTCAAAGCCGGGCTCCCGATCGAGGTCCCGGCCGTCACCGTCAACCGGCTGTGCGGCTCCGGGTTCGAGGCGATCGCTCAGGCGGCGCAGCTGATCCTGCTCGGCGAAGCGAGCGCCGTGCTCGCGGGGGGGGCGGAGTCGATGAGCCAGGCGCCGCACGTGGTGCGGGGCGCGCGCTGGGGCCTGCGGCTTGGCCCGGCGCCGCTCGAGGATCTGCTGTGGGAAGCCCTCAAGGATCCGCAGTGCGGCCTCTCGATGGCCGAGACGGCGGAGAATCTGGCGGAACGGTACAAGCTCACGCGCAAGGACGTGGACGAGGTCGCGCTCGGCTCCCAACAGCGCGCCAAGAAGGCATGGGACGACTGCGTGTTCCAGGACGAGGTGATCGCGGTCCCGGTCAAGAACAAGAAGGGCCAGGCGGCCGAGTTCCGCGCCGACGAGCACATGCGACCGGAGACGACCCTCGAGGTCCTGCTCGCCCTCAAGCCGTACTTCAAGAAGGACGGCCTGGTGACCGCGGGCAACGCCTCGGGGATCGCGGACGGGGCGGCGGCCACGATCGTCGCGGGCGAGGCCTTCGCGAAGTCGCACGGCCTGAAGCCGCTCGGCCGGCTCGTCGCTTGGGCGGTGGCGGGTGTCGAGCCCAAGTATATGGGGATCGGCCCCGCGCCCGCCGCGCGCAAAGCGCTCCAGAAGGCGGGAATGAAACTGGAGCAGATGGATCTCGTCGAGGTGAACGAGGCGTTCGCGCCGCAATACCTCGCCGTCGAGCGGGAGCTGGGGCTCGATCGCGCCAGGACAAACGTGCACGGTGGCGCGATCGCCATCGGGCACCCGCTCGCGGCGAGCGGCACGCGCATCACGATCCACCTGCTGCACGCCCTGCGCCAGCAGCGCAAGCGCTTCGGACTGGGCTCCGCCTGCATCGGCGGTGGCCAGGGGGCGGCGGTGATCGTGGAAGCATACCCGGCCTGAGGGCGTCGAGAGAGACCATGGAAACCGTCTACGTCGGATTGGGGATCGTCGTCGCCTACCTGCTCGGCGGCCTCCGCGTGCTGCGCGAGTACGAGCGCGGCGTCTACTTCTTCCTCGGCCGCCTGTGGGGCGCAAAGGGGCCGGGGCTCATCTTCCTGCCGCCGCTGTTCGCCCGCATGCAGAAGGTGTCCCTGCGCGTCGTGGCGATGGACATCCCCCCGCAGGACGTGATCACGCGCGACAACATCTCGATCAAGGTGAACGCCGTCCTCTACATGAAGGTGCGGGACGCCGTGAGGGCCGTGAACGAGGTCGAGAACTATCTCTACGCCACGAGCCAGCTCGCGCAAACCACGCTCCGGTCCGTGCTCGGCGAGACCGAGCTCGACGAGCTGCTGATGAACCGGGAGAAGATCAACTCGATCCTCAAGACTATCATCGACCAGCGTACCGAGGAGTGGGGCATCGCGGTCTCGGCGGTCGAGGTGAAGGACGTGGACCTGCCGCCCGAGATGAAGCGCGCCATAGCACGCCAGGCGGAGGCGGAGCGGGAGCGGCGCGCCAAGGTCATCAATGCCGAGGGCGAGCTGCAGGCGTCGGAGAAGCTGGCCCAGGCGGCGCACATCATCGGCGCGGAGCCCGCGGCAATCCAGCTGCGTTACCTGCAGACGGTGACCGAGATCGCCTCGGAGAACAACTCGACGACCTTCTTCCCCATCCCGCTGGACCTCTTCAGGGCCTTCCTCGAGGCCACGGGCACGCAGACCCGCGCCGGGACTCCCGCACTGCCCGAAAAGACGTCGGGCGAGGCGCTGCCGGTGGCGCGCAGCGAGCAGAAGGCCAAAGCCTAGCAATGGCGGGCGAGCTGATCAGCCGTGAGGCGCTCGAGCGCATCATCCGCCGCGCCGCCGAGCTCCAGGCGGGCGCTCAGGACATCGGCGACGGGCTGAGCGAGCCCGAGGTCCTCGCGCTGGGCAAGGACGTCGGCATCCCGCCGCGCTACCTGCACCAGGCCCTGCTCGAGGAGCGCACGCGCACCGATGTGGCGGAGCAATCCGGCCTGTGGGGCTGGCTCGCGGGACCTGCCCGGCTCACCGCCGCGCGCGTCGTGCCGGGCGAGAAGGCGACCGTGGAGCGCGCGCTCGCCCGGTGGATGCAAGAGGAGGAGCTGCTCCAGCTGAAGCGCCGCTACCCGGATCGCACGACCTGGGAGCCCAAGGTCGGCGCGTTCGCCTCGATCCAGCGGGCCCTGGGCACAGGCGGCAAGAGCTACACGCTGGCGCGCGCCGCCGAGGTGGCGGGACAGGTGACCCAGCTCGAGCCGGGGTTCTGTCACGTCCAGCTCGTGGCCGGCGTCCGGAACCAGCGCAAGGCACGGCTGAGCGGCGCCGCGGCGCTCGCCGCCCTGGCGATCGCGGTCGCGGCGCTCGCCACCGCGGTCCCGCTCGCCATCATCTCCCCGATTCTCTTTGCCAAGGCGGCGCTGCTCGGGGCCGCCGCCTTGTTCGTGGCCCGGCGCCACCGCGCGCAGAACGAGCGCGTTCAGGTGGGGCTCGAGCAGGTACTCGACCGGCTCGAGCGCGGGGAAATCCGCGCCGACCATGCCCTCCCCGGCTCGCAGCCGAGCGCCTTCGTGCGGATCGCCGAGGAATTGCGGAGCGCGTTTCTCAACGCCGGGGCGCCGCCCCGCGGTTAACCGACCCAAGCACTGCCGGGAGAGGCATGACCGAGATACGACGGGTGGGGGTGCTGGGGTGTGGCCTGATGGGAAGCGGCATCGCGCAAGTCGCCGCGACCGCCGGCCGCGAGACGATCGTGCGCGACGTGTCGCAGCAGATCTGGGACCGCGCGCGCGGCGGGATCGAGAAGTCGCTCGCGAAGTTCGTGGAAAAGGGGAAGCTCGCGGCGGCCGAGCGGGACGCCGCGCTCAAGCGGCTCACCTTCACGACCGCCACCACCGACCTGAAGGGCTGCGACATCGTCGTCGAGGCGATCACCGAGGACCTCGAGCTCAAGAACGCGCTGTGGAAGGAGCTGGACGCCCTCTGCCCACCGCACACGATCTTCGCCTCCAACACCTCGAGCCTGACCATCGCGGCCATGGCCGCCGCCACCAAGCGCGCCGATCGCTTCGTGGGTCTGCACTTCTTCAACCCCGTGCCGCTGATGCAGCTCGTCGAGGTCGTGCGCGCGGTGACCACGTCGGAAGAGACGTTCCGGCGCGCCTTCGCGTTCGCCCGTTCCCTCGGCAAGGAGGCGGTGGCCGCGAAGGACAATTCCGGGTTCATCGTGAACCTGCTGCTCGTCCCCTACCTCCTCGACGCAATCCGCGCGGTGGAGCACGGCGTGGGCAGCGTGCCGGACATCGACAAGGCGATGCAGCTCGGCTGCGGCTACCCGATGGGACCGCTCACGCTGCTCGACTTCGTCGGTCTCGATACGACCTACCGGATCGCGGAGATCATGTTCACCGAGTACCGGGAGCAGAAATACGCGCCGCCACCGCTGCTCAAGCGCATGGTCACCGCGGGGCTGATGGGGCGGAAGAGCGGCAAGGGGTTTTACGACTATTCCGCCGATCCGCCCCGGGTCGTGGACCTCGGCATCTGACGCTGCTCCAGCCAACCCCTGCATAAAGGACGTCCGCATGCTCGGCTACGACTGGCCTCGCTTCCACGCGGCGGTGAACGATCTGCCCGCGGCCCTGCTGTTCGTGACCGTGCTCTTCGACGTCGCCGCCGGCCTCACGAAGCGCGCGTCGCTGCAGGCCGCGGCGCTGTGGACGCTGTGGGCGGGCGTCGTCGGCGGGTGGGTCGCCGTGCTCGCCGGGCTGCGGGCGGAGGACGTCATCGAGCACGGCGCAGCGATCCACGACCTGCTGGAAACGCACGAGACGCTCGCGCTCACCACGATGGGTATCTTCACCGCCGTGCTCGCATGGAAGCTGTTCCGCCGCGCGCGGCTCAGCGGCGCGGAGGAGCTGGGACTGCGTGCGCTGAGCCTCGCGGGGCTCGTGGGCATCATCTGGACGGCCGTGCTCGGCGGGAAGCTCGTGTTCGAGCACGCCGCGGGGATTCCCAACGCGACGATGCAGGCCGAGATGATGAATCGTGCGGCGGGGCACGAGCACGCCCCCGGCACGCCGCCGCACAGGCACTAGTGCGAATGCGGAGTGCGGAGTGCGGAGTGCGGAGTGGCAAGGCGAGCGTCGTGGCGCGCGACCTCGCACGCACATTCCGCATTCCGCATTCCGCATTCCGCACTCTGCTTCTCATCGCCGCCTGCACCCCGGCGACCACGCGCCCGCCGTTCCCGCCCTCTCCAGCAGCACCCGCGCTGGTCATCAACGCCCGCCCCGCCCGCGTGATCGCGGTGCTCGACAGCCTGGTCGTGGCCGAGAGCCTGCAGGTGACGGTGATGAGTCCCCGGGACGGCTACCTCGAGACGGCCTGGTACGACACGGCGGCGAAGACGTCACACGCGACCTGGGGCGACGTCCCGAACCTCGCGACCACGGTGAAGATCCGCTGCTGGGCCAACCCCTACGTGCCGGGCGAGAGCACGGTCACGCTGGAAGCCGTGTACCGGCCGCGCTACGATCCCTCCCGCACCGAGCGGGACCTCGAGGTCGTCGTGCCCAAGGAGCACGAAGGGTACAAGATCGCGGAGCGGCTGCTGGGGAAATTGAAGGACAGGCTGGGCGCGATCACGCGGTAGCGCGCCGGGCGGACGCTCAGGCGCCGACGAGCCCTCGCACCCAGCTCTCCATCACGTCCAGATCGATCATCGCGTCCCGGCAGGGGCCGTTCGCGAGCCGCATCGTGAGGCCGAGCACGGGAAGCTTGCCCGCCACGTCGTGCAGACCCGTCAGCATGTCCCGCTCGCACGCCACCGCCACGACCGCCCGCGGCCGGCGCTCGCGGATCACACGCCGCGCCAGCTGACCGCGGGTCGCGACGAACACCGGGACTTCATAGCGCCCCGCGATCGCCAGCACGCCGTCCAGCGCGCCCTTCGACAGGCAGCGGGGGATCAGGACCAGCAGCTCGCCCTTGCCTACGGTCCGACCCCGGCGCACCGCCAGCGTGTTGTAGACGTCGATGGCGGCGTGCTCGACCCAGTCGCGCCGACCGAGCCAGCGCGCCACGCGGGAGGTGAGGTTCATCAGGCGCAGGTAGGGGCCG
>Ga0099830_10002018_pt1 | contig 10627 bp, 7 predicted proteins | sample CZO8metaG_4_FD_79337 | JGI IMG/M metagenome (GOLD analysis project Ga0099830, IMG submission 79337) | Vadose zone soil microbial communities from the Eel River Critical Zone Observatory, Northern California, USA - CZOApr15con2H3.8 metaG | ecosystem: Environmental > Terrestrial > Soil > Vadose...
CCGGATCTTCTCCCACTGGGCGTCGGTCAACAGACGACCGTATCGCGCCATCAGCCCTCCATCGGCGCTGCTGACCTTGTTTATCTCGCATTCCCGTCAATTCAACTACCTCACAATTAAGGCTTTGCACCCAGTTTTGAAACAGCTTCTAGTCACCAGTCACCTACCACCAATCGGTGTATCATTCCACTTCGTGAACATCCGCCTAACTGAAGTCGAATGCCGCGTACTGGGCTCCCTCGTCGAAAAAGAAATCACCACTCCCGAATATTACCCGCTTTCCTTGAACGCCCTCGTCAATGCCTGCAACCAAAAATCGAACCGCGAACCCGCGATGAATCTGGACGAGTCCGCCGTCCGCCAGGCGCTCCATTCTTTGAACGAGCAATCCCTCGTCCGCTCCGTCAGCGCCGCGGACAGCCGCGTCACCAAGTACGAGCACCGCCTGCAGGAAGCCTTCAACTTCTATCGCCACGAAATCGCCATTCTCTGTGTCCTGCTCTTGCGCGGCCCCCAGACGCCCGGCGAACTCCGCGCGCGCGCCGAACGCATGCACACCTTCGACGATCTCGGCGCCGTGCAATCCAGCCTGCAACACCTGATGAAGCGCGAGCCGCCCCTCGTCAAGGTTCTTCCCCGGCAGCCCGGCACCAAAGAGGTGCGCTACGCCCATCTACTCGCCGGCGATGTGGAAGTTAGCGACGCCAGGCCCGCATTCGAGGCCACTGCCGCCAGTCTCAACGCTGATGGCGAGCGCGTCGCCATTCTGGAAGAGAAAATCGCAGGTCTTCAGAAAGAGATTGGCGAATTGCGGCAGCAGTTCGCAGTGTTTCAAAAGCAGTTCGAGTAGAGAGTCGCCGCCACGCGCGGCACTCGCTCTCAGTGGAGGATTGCAGACAACTCCATGAAGTCAGAGCCGAAGAAACGGACCCCGCCCAAAGCCTCCAAACTGGCAGCGGCAAACTAAGCGCAAAGGCGGCTTAGAGTTTCCGGCCCCGCGGACAACCCAGGTCCCGACGCGTTTCCGCTCCGGGCCACTTCGTGGCCTGGGAGAACGATATCAGTTCGTCCTTTCGAACTGATGGGAAGCCACAAAAATGGAAGTGGCTCGCGTGCTCCTCGAAGTGTGCTTGAACGCGATATTTCTTGCGTTCTATGTCTCCCGGCCAGACTCGAGTCGCCGATCCCGGACGCGGTCCACCGGGACCTAATCGACCTTGATTTTTTGCTCACTGAAAATGTGTTGACCTCGCGTGCCCCTCCTCTACCAACTTTGTGCAACTAACAGGGTCTTCGGGCATAGCTCACCTAGGTGCTGCGTTGATTTTCCTCTTGAGAATCCGGCACGGTGCAGAGAAGTGGATCGCTTCGCTGCGGCTGCCAAAGCGCTCCGCGAGTTTTTGAATTCGCGGAGCGTTTCGCGCACCTAAGGGATTTGTTTTGCCTACTCCAGGCTTGACACTAACTATCGTGTGTTATAAACCGTCGAACATTGAAACGTTCGTTGCAAGGTTGATGATTCTTCCGGGGGAGGGTGTAATGGACCGAATCAAGCGGATGACGGTTCCACGGGTCTGCTCGTTTGCATTCCTTTTTGCGTTGCTTTCTTTCTATACGATGGATGCGTCTGGTCAGGCTGTAACGGCGACACTTTTCGGAAGAATCACGGACGCCTCCGGTGGAAGTATTGCCAAGGCCACAGTTTTAGTCCTCAGTTCCGCGACGGGGTTTTCGCGATCGGCGCAAACCTCCGACATGGGAGAGTACACCATCCCGGCGTTGCCGGCAGGCGATTACTCGATAGCCGTGAGTTTTCTGGGTTTTGGAAAGCAAACAAAGAACATCACTTTGCAAGTGGGCCAGGCAGCCTCGCTGGATTTTAGTTTGACGCCGGGCACCGTCGCGGAAAAAGTCGAGGTGGAAGCGAACACCGAACTGGCGGAACCAACGCGGACGCAGGTGAGCACGGTAATCACCGAGCGCCAGATCCTCAATCTGCCCGTGAACGGCCGCGAGTTTATTAACTTTGCGCTACTCTCCCCCGCAGTAGCCATCGGAAACACCACATCGGGCAGCACGGATGTGATCGTCGAGCCGGTGACGAAGCTCTCCTTCGCGGGACAGAACATTCACTACAACTTCATCGCAGTGGATGGCGCCGACGATATCTCGACGGCATCGGGGATTCAGCGCGGGACACCGCCTCAGGAATCGGTACAGGAATTTCGCGTCATCAATACCGACTACTCAACGGAATTCGGGCGTGCTACCGCTGGAATCGTGAACATCATCACGCGGAGCGGGACCAACGACGTGCACGGCACGGTCTATGAATACTTCCGGAATAACAAGCTGGACGCCATCAACCTCCTGGAGGCAAAAGGAAGCCACGTTCTGCGTCAGAACCAATTCGGCGGCGCCATCGGCGGGCCGGTCCAAAAAGACAAGACTTTTCTCTACGCCAACTACGAAGTGCAGCGCCGTGCCGAATCTCATTTCTATAACTCGTTCGTCCTGGCCCATATCAACGACATCAACACTGTGAAAACTGTAGCGTATAAGCTGCCGGCAGAACCGGCGCTTGGCAGCGTCTTAGCCGTGAGCAACACGGACAATGGATTTGTCCGAATGGACCACCGCTTCGGCGACAAGCACAATCTGTACGTTCGGTATTTCATCAATGATGGGCGGCTGCTCGATCAGTCTCCTTTAAATGACGGGTCCGATTTACCTTCGACCTTCCGGAACAATTTCTTTCGCGACCAATCGCTGGCGGGAAGCCTGGCATCGATCCTTTCGCCGAACCTCGTCAACGAGCTGCGCATGCAGTTCGCGCGGCGCTCGTTTAATTTCCCCTCTGTCTCGTCGCAGCCGCACCTCGAACTCACCAATGTGTTCACAGTGGGAGTAAACCGGGGCAACCCGGAATTCTACCGGGAATCGCGCTACGAGATTGTGGACAGTGTTACCAGGACGGTGAACAAGCACACCATCGCATTTGGCGGCAATTACAACTGGGTGCGCACGCAGGAATCGTTTCCACTCTTTTATCCGTTCGAGGCCCACTTCTCGAGCCCCGGCGGATACTTTGGCAACGACGGCCTGCTTCCCGGGTGTGTGCCTGGAGTAATCGCAGAGGGCTGCCAGCATCCCGGGGCCATCTTCTTCGAACGATTCGACGCGACGACGACTCCTCAACCATTCACAGAACCTTCGATCAATCCGGCGGCGTTTCAGGGGACTTCGATACCGGCAGCCATCCGGAATCAAGCGCAAGGCACACTGGATCATAGTTATGACGGCCTCTACATTCAGGACAAATGGCGGGCGACAAACCGGCTCACTCTAAATGGCGGCCTGCGCTGGGAGTGGGAGACGTGGCCTTCGAACGTGCTTGATACCCAATGGAAGAATTTCGATCCGCGCATCGGCATGGCGTACAACGTCGGTACAAAACACAACCTGGTCGTGCGTGCAGGCTTCGGCCTTTTTCACGGCATAATCCCGGCGCCGCTGCTGGCATGCCAACGCGCGGTCTGCGGCGGGACGCAGGGGAAATATCCTGGACGTCCCTTCGAGGATTCACTGGACGCAACGACTCGGGCGTTTGCCTTCGGGAGCGACCCATTTACCATGGGCCCGTTACTTCATAATATGGCCGTCAATGGGAATTATCCCCCCCGTCGCGCTCGATGTGGTTGCGGTGCGTTTCGTCCAAAATCACAAGAATCCCTATGGCATACAGGCCAGCCTGGCTGTGGAATTCGAGCCCCTGCGAGATACGACCGTCAGCATCAGCGGGTTACATGTTCGTGGCGTCCATCTTGGCAGCTTCTTCAATGTCAACCAACCCGATCCGCACGGGACCGCACCACAGTTCGACTCGAAAGGGCGGATGGGTTCGAAGAACTTATATTGCAATCCCCCCATTGCGGGGATCTGCCCGTTTGTTCCGGACTTCCGTACATTTCCCTTCGGTATCTATTTCGAAGCCACGTCGCGGTGGAATTCGCAATATGACGCTTTACTATTAAACGTCAACAAGCGCCTGAGTCATAACTTCGCGTATGGAGTCAGTTACACATTTGCGAAGAGTATTGATAATGGCCCGAACCCCAGCTTCGTGCTGGTTCCACAAGATAGCCAGAACTTCCGCGCCGAGCGCGCTGTCTCGAGCGATGATGTCCGCCAACGGTTGGTGCTGAATGGCACCGTTTCGACGCCCCAAAGCTGGGGCCCATTCGGGCGCGACTTCCTTTTTGGCCTGATAGCGACAATTCAGTCGCCGCTGCGCTTCACCAAGTTCGCCGGACTTGACGCCAACGGCGACATCTTCGATAACAACGACCGAGTAGGCATCGAACCGCGCAACACTTTCGTCGGTGACAATTTCCGATCGGTGGACATCCGCGTCTCCCGTACTTTTCGCTTCCACGAAAAACGAAGCCTCGAAGTCATCGCAGAAGGCTTCAATTTCTTCAATACGTTGAATATCCGTTACTTTAACACGGTTTATGGTGCTGCAGATTTTTGCCCCTTCGACCCCGGGGCATTCGGGTGCAATAAGTCAACCAATTCCAATAACCTGGAGGGTGCGCCGAATCTTCCGGATGGATCGGCTCCCCTCTATGGGACGCCCCGCGCCGTTAATAACCCACGGCAGATCCAACTGGCGCTGAAGTTCAGCTTCTAGGTGCTTTGGTTTGGAGGTTTGGCTGTGGCGAAGCAGCGCAGCCAAACTTCCTCTTCCTTGATGTCGCAAAACGAAGTTGGAATACGCCGCGATGGCATTTTCCAAATCCACTGACAGCGAAGAGACGGGCGAAATGCAACCGTCAACTTTTGCTCCTCTGAGTGCGCGGCGCTTGCTCGTGCTCGGCGGAATCGGCCTCATCCTCGTTGGAATGCTGTTCGGGGACATTTTTGCGGTGTTCGTGTTGCACCAGAACGCGGCGCACGTGGGGGCGAGCCTGGCGGCGGCCGCGCACGCTGCTCTGGCCGGGAATCATGCCGCAGTTCTCGCTAGTTTTCAGGACGTCGGTGCGTTCCTGGAGAATCGCGGAACCAAGGTGGACACTCATGTCCATATGATTGATTTTGGGTATCTCGCGCTCCTGCTCGCGATCTTGCAGCCATGGATCGCATTTGAGGAAAAAACAAAACGAGGATTTGCGTGGCTATTCCTCGCCGGAGGGATGCTGCTGCCGGTGGCCGTCTTTCTGATTCACTATATCGGCCTCGCATATAGCCCGCTGCAAACGATTGGGTGGGCCAGCATTTTTGCGGACCTCGGTGGATTGCTGGTGATCCTTGCCACTCTCGGGTTTCTCCTGGGTCTGGTGAAGCATTTTCGGTCCCATGCGCCAGCGCATGTAAAGGATGGACTGCTCTCTGACCGTAGGGCCGCGGGCCGCTTGCTGCTTGGCGGCGGCATGGTGCTGGTCCTCGCTGGTTTCGTGCTCGGCGGGTATTACGCGGGCGTCGATCTCTACCGTCATGAAGCGCTCGATTCTTCCATCCTCATGGAAATGGCGAAGGGGGCCGCGGCAAACGATGCGGCTACGGTCGACCGATCACTGGAAGCTTACGGACAACTGCAGGGTGACAAGGCCGTGAAGATCGCCGCACACGCGCACATTATTGAGTTCGGCCTTTTGGCGATGATGCTCGCGTTTTTTCAGCCCTACGTCCGTTTACGGGAAACCTGGAAAATCCGATGGGCATACGTTTTGATTCTCGGCTCGGTGTTGCTTCCGGTGTGTGTGCTGATGGAATTGCGGTACGGGCTGGTTGCCGGCGGGTTGGCGGACTTTGGAGGCTTGCTGGTGATCCTCACGCTGCTGGCCATGTGGATCGGAATTCTTCGCTACACCGGTCAGCTGGACTCGCAAGCGGGAGATATACGATGAGCGGCGGCAGGCGGCTTCTGATCGTGTGCGGCATCGGACTTGCTTTGTGGGGAATGGGTTATGGTTTGTGGTACGCGGTTTTTGCGGAGCATCAGGCGTTGAACGGGATTGGCGGTTCGCTCGCGACGGCGTTCGATGCTGCGGCGAGGCGCAATCCTGGCGGTGCCGGGACTGCCATCCGCAACTACAAGGAAGCGAAATATGTCTACGATCGGCAAGTGGATGTGCATGGGCACTGGATTGGATTGGCGATGTTGCTGATCGTTGTGGGGATTGCGTTCGATCGCGTGCGATTTGCAGAACGTCAGAAGCTGGTGCTGGCATGCGCACTCCTGGCGGGAGCCGTGATTTTCCCTTTCGGAGTTTTGCTGCAGACCTTCGATCACGGTGCGATCCCGCGGGAGATCGCCATTCTCGGATCAGTGCTGGTGATTGCCGCGCTGATCGGGATCACGCTGGGCATCGCGGGTCGCAAAGCTCCCTCAGAATAGCGCTCGCGCAGTATTCATCCTTTTCTCTTCCTGAATTTTCGAAGGCACAGCCGGTACGACTCCGGCGTATCGAAATCCGTGAAAATGGTGCGCGTTTTGACATGTATAGCCCGCACTCGGGCCGGAACACGATAAATGACGTCGCGCGCGGTTGTGGATTTAAAGAACTCCGCCCGTAGTCTCCCGGATACGATGGCCGGGTGGCCGTAGAGACTTCCATGCCGCGGTATGGCAATCTCCTGCGATTTTTCCCGAGTCCGGAACGCGCGGACCAATTCCTGAATCGTTTTCGGTTTTAGGAGGGGATGGTCCACCGGATAGATCAAGAAAGCGGCATCCACAGGAATTTGTTTTATCGCGCGCCGCAGCGAGCTGATCTGGCCCCGCCGCCAGCCACGATTCCATACAACTTGTGCTGCGCGAGGAACGGCGCGGCGGACGCGCTCTGCATCGCAACCCAGGACGACAAGCGGGCGCTCGAGCCTCGCGCAGTTTTCAATCGCGATGGCCAGCGCTGTTTTTCTGCCGAACATCGCGAGGGGCTTTGGGAATGGAAGATGGTGCGAGGGGCCCGCTGCCAGGATAATCGGAAAGATTTTTTCACGTTTTCTCATCGCAAGGCTGCGGCAGCATAAAGGACTCAGGGACTAAACGCCAGACTTGAAGCCGTCTATTTTTTCGTCAGCGCGAGGCGAAACAGCCGTTTCGCCTTGCCTCTCCGCTCCATTCGCAATAGAATGCGCCCGCACTACAACCATTGATTCTTGCCGCGGTCCAACTGCGGACACTCGCCATCCCAAGAGGCAAGCGGAAAACATCGTGTACGCGCACCCTTTCTCGTATCACCGCGCCGGGTCACTCTCGGAGGCTTCCAAGCTCTTGCAGCAGTTGGGGGAAGAGGCGCGGCTGATTGCCGGCGGCCAAAGCCTCATCCCGCTGATGAAGATGCGCATGGCGCGTCCCAGCGCGCTGGTGGACATCAATTTCATTCCGGGGCTTAGTGAAATCCGGCGCAGCGACGGTCAGTTGCGATTCGGGGCCTTGGCGCGGCACGCGGACATCGAAGCATCGGACGCCGCTTCGTCCATTCCCATCGTTCACGATTGCGCGGCAGGCATCGCGGACGTGCAGGTGCGCAATCAAGGGACGATCGGCGGGTCTCTTGCGGAAGCGGACCCCAGCGGAGATTGGGGTGCGGTCCTGCTTACTCTGGATACGTTGGTGCGATGCTCGCGGCCGTCGGGAGAGCGAACCATCGCGCTCGATGATTTTTTCAAGGATGCCTATACGACGGTTCTCGGACACGACGAACTGATCAGCGAGATTATTGTCAAACAGCCGGTGAAGAATAGCGGCGGGGCCTATCTGGCGTTCAAGCGCAGCGCTCCCGTCTATGCGACGGCTAGCGCAGCGGTGCAACTCACGCTCGGAGACAGCGACACTTGCAAGGATGTGAGGATTGTACTTGGCTGTGTTGGATTGACCGCGATTCGCGCTAAGGAAGCGGAGAAAACTTTGCGGGAGAAAAAACTCGAGAAGAAGAGGATCGATAGCGCCGTCGAAGCGGTGCGCGCGGCCGCTGAACCTCAAGACGACATGCGAGGCTCCGCGGATTATAAGCGCGTCTTGATCGCCGCCCTCGTCAAGCGGGCCATCGGAATCGCGGCGCAGCGGGCGCGGGGGGAACAAGTTGAGGCGGGACACGAATATGTCGGGCGTTGAAAAAATTCTGGTGCGCGTGCGCGTCAACGGAGAGCCGCGGGAGGCGCTGGTCGAACCGCGGACCCTGCTGGTGGAATTGCTGCGCGAGCATTTCAACCTTACCGGAACGCATATCGGCTGCGACACCACGTATTGCGGCGCCTGCACCGTCCTGCTGAATGGCCGCACGACAAAATCCTGCACGATGTTCGCGCCGATGGCCGAGGGCGGCGAAATTATCACCGTCGAAGGGCTTTCCAAAAACGGCGAATTGCATCCCGTCCAACAGGCGTTTGCGGAGTGCCATGGGCTGCAATGCGGTTTTTGCACGCCCGGGCTGCTGCTTTCCACCGTGCACCTGTTGTCAAAAACGCCCAAGCCCAGCGAAAAAGAAATTCGCAAGGGGGTCGCCGGCAATACCTGCCGGTGCACGGGCTATCAAAATATTTTAAAGGCTGTGCGAGCCGCTGCCGCCGAAATGGGGAAGCGCTGAGCTATGGAGATCAAATTTGGCGGCGACTTCACGGTGCAGAAAAAACCTGAGGCCGTCTACGACTTTCTGGTGGATCCGAAGCGGTTTTGTCCTTTGCTTCCTGATTATCAGAGCATGGAGATCCGCGACGAGAAGAATTTTCTGGTGAAGTTGAGCGTCGGTATTTCGCATATTCGGGGAACGGCGGCGGTAAAAATGTCGCTGGTGGAAACGGAACGGCCGAAGCATGCGGTCTATGAAGGGAATGGGGATGTGCCGGGCGGATCGGCCACGTTGCGAGCAGGGTTTGAACTGGAGCCTCTTGTGGGAGGCGCGACCAAGGTGATCTGGAGCGGCCAATCCAATGTGCTGGGGCGAATTGCGTCGCTGGCGGGAGGATTGCTGCAACCGCTGGCGAAGAAAAATGTGCAGCAATTGATTGATGGGCTGCAGAAAGCGTTGACCTAAGAACGGGACGGGGCGATGGCCAAAACAACGCAGGTGAAAAGTATGAGGTCCAAGGCTGCGGCCAGCTCCGGCAAGAGACGCGCCGCGGGCGCTCCCCATTGGGTGGGGCAGCCGATTCGTCGCGTAGAAGAGGATCGCCTGGTGCGAGGGAAGGGAATTTTTGTTGACGACCAGAAGCTGACGGGGATGCTGCACATCTGCTTTGTGCGGTCGTCCTACGGCCACGCGAAAATCACGCGAGTGGATGTCACGAAGGCTGCCGCGCTGCCGGGAGTTGTGTGCACGTTGACCGGCGCGGAAGTGAAAGGGCTGGTGAACCCGTTCATGGAGATCGGGCCGGACGTCGGTCAGAAAATCGCGGACTACCCGATGGCCGTGGACAAGGTCGTGTACCAAGGCGAGCCGGTAGCCGCGGTCGTGGCGGAGAACCGGATGGCGGCTGAGGATGCGGCGGAACTCGTTGAAGTGGATTACGAGCCCTTGCCTCCGGTGATGACCGCTGAAGATGCGCTCAAGGACGAGAGTCTCGTTCATCCGGAGATGGCCACGAACCGCAACTGGCATGGCCTTTTTGAATATGGAGAGGTGGAGAAAGCGTTCAAGCAGGCTGCTCACGTTGTGCACATTGAGCGGTTGCACTTCCATCGCTTTTCCAGCACGCCGCTCGAATGCAACGCCATGATTGCGGTTTGGGATTCGCGATCCGCACGGATCGAGTATTGGTCCAACAATTCGTTTCCGTCTTTCGCGGCGCAGTTCCTTTCGCCCGCGCTGGGCGTTCGAATCGATCAGATCCTCATGAAGAGTTTCGATATCGGGGGCGGCTTCGGGATCAAGATTACGAATTATCCGTACATGGCTTTGTGCGCGCTGGCTTCGCGGAAAGCGGGCGATCGGCCGGTGAAATGGACTGAGACGCGCACCGAACACATGCAGGCGAGTGCTCACGGGAATGAGCGCACGTTCCTGGATACCCGCGTGGCGCTGGATAAGAAAGGTGTGATCACGGGGATTGATTCGCGACACGTGGACGATTGTGGCGCGTACCCGCGCTACGAGCCGCTGGGCTGTGTGATTTGGGCGCAGGTGCTTCCGGGTTCGTATCGCGTCAGAAACATTCGCATTGACATGAATCAAGTGGTCACGAATAAGTGCCCCGTGGGACCGAACCGGGGCTATTCCCGGATGCAGCAGCTTTGGTTCCTGGAGCGCGTGCTGGATATTTGCGGGCACTCGCTGGGGATTCCCACGGATGAAATGCGCCTGCGCAACTACATTCGAAAAAATGAGATGCCGTACGAGACTCCGAACGGCTGCGTCTACGATTCGGGCGATTATGCGGGAATGCTGACGATGGGAAAGAAACTTGTCGGCTGGGACGATTGGAAAAAGAAACAGGCCGCTGCGCGCAAGGAAGGACGGTGGATCGGGATGGGAATCGGTTCGACCCTGGATTCCGGCACGAAAAATTGTGGCCAGGCGCGCAGCATTAATGCGGGAGCGCCGTTTGCGGGACAATCCAAAGCGGCGATCGGCAAGCTGGACATCTACGGCGAAGTCGTAATCAGCATGGGCTCCGTGCCGCA
>Ga0099830_10002022_pt1 | contig 10620 bp, 7 predicted proteins | sample CZO8metaG_4_FD_79337 | JGI IMG/M metagenome (GOLD analysis project Ga0099830, IMG submission 79337) | Vadose zone soil microbial communities from the Eel River Critical Zone Observatory, Northern California, USA - CZOApr15con2H3.8 metaG | ecosystem: Environmental > Terrestrial > Soil > Vadose...
CAGGGTCTTTGAGGACGAAGCGGCGGAAGGCCCAATTCCTTCTCCCAGATTTCTTTTGCCTTCTCCATGTATTCCTGCGATGGCAAGGCGACCGGCGGAAACGGCTCTTTTAACGTCGCGTTCATCATCATGACCGAATATTCCGCCGAGCGTTCTTCGGCCTCTTCCATCTTGTCGATTTCATCACCCGCGACCCGAAACGGAGGAGCGTGTCCCTTTTCACGTCCGGCGACGATCCGAACGTCTTTTGCAGGCTCGCATCTCATCGTGATCGCCCAGTTGATCGCGTCGGGATCTTTCGGATCGATATCGTCGTCGACCGCCACAACGTATTTGCCCAGCTCTTGGCGGAACGCCAGGACCCCGTGAAGCGCCCACCACACCTCGTATTGGGGCGCGCCGCGACGACACTGGATGACAACGTATCGCCGCAGGTTGACCAGCGGCTCGTACAGTCCGACAGCGGTGACCCATTCGTTGCTGGAGTGTTCCTTCAGATAGCGGAACAGCATCGCCTCCATGCCGATTTCTTTGAGCTTGCTGGATTCGCTGGGAGTTACCTGGCTCAAGATGCTGACAAAGACGGGAGCTTTCCGATGCGTGATGCAGCTCACCTCAAAAATTGGATTCATGATCCGCGGATGGATATAACCGTGGGATTCGCCGAAGGCTCCTTCGGGCTCGAGGAAATCGGTCCTGATGATTCCCTCCAAAACGATCTCCGCCGTCGCCGGCACCTCCAAATCGACTGTTTTGCATTTGACGAGCGGGATCGGCTCGCCCGCCAGTCCTCCCGCCACTGCCAACTCATCGACCCCGTAGGGGATCTTTTGCACGGCCGCATGAGTCACCACGGGAGGCCCGCCCACGACCAGAGCGGCTTCCAAGTGCTGGCCGCGGGAAACCGCCTGCCGCCAGTGAATGTTCAACTGCTGGTTGGCCTGCGGACCCGGACAGACGCCGGTGCGCCTCCGTCCTTTCACCTGCGCTCTGTAGTTGCCGACGTTGCGGATTCCGGTCTCGAGATCCTTCGTGATCCACTGCGCGCAGGTAAAATAAGGAGCGTTATCAAATCCCGGCGTAGATATGGGAACCGCAATTTCATCCAGCCCAAATCCCTCTCGGTCGAGCTCATCGCCCATGTGAACTTCTTCATGCACGGGCCCGCTCTCGACCATCACGGGCTCGATCGGATGAGCCAGAGCGCGCTGCCACTTTTGAACGATCTCTTCGGGCTCGCAACCCATCCCCAACCCGTACACCCACCGAGATGCGGCAAGCCCGCCGACCAGCACCGAGCCGTCATATTTTCGTCGCGCGTCGATCACGTTCTCAAAAAGAAATGCCTTTCTGTCCTCCTCACGGATCCCGCCGCGGAACTGCCACCGGACAATCGGATGGATCTCCGTGTCCTTATTCGTCGGACGTTTAACGCAAATGAGTAATCCTCTTTCTTCAAGATTGTTGATATGCTCTCGTATGTCTGTCGGCGCTTTCATTGTCCCCCTCTAAGAACAACCATCATTGCTATCCTGTCAGGAGATGCAAGACAACTCGTAATCACCGAATTCGTTGACTACCAGTGTAGACCTCGGAGGAATGACGACGGTTGTCGTTGGCTCCTCGACGATCGCCGGGCCTTGGATCGTTGACTGTGACTTCAGCTCGCTGCCTTCATAAACATTCGTCGCGACCTTCTGCCCGTCAAAAATGACCTCGCGGATCTTTTTTCTGATCGGCGCTTCTCTGGAATTCGAAGCCGCTCTTCCAAACTCTGGCCTTTCGGTGCGTCCTATCGCCGCAAGGCGCCAGTGAAGAGCCTCAACCGGCTGGCCGGGAAGATTGTAACCGTACAGTTTTCGATGCTGGACGTCGAAACTTTTCTGTAGCTCGGCAAAACTATCTGAAGGGAATCTAAAAGGCATCGTGACTTCATGAAATTGGCCGACATATTTCAGATCGACGGCGTAGGAGAGGACTGCGTCTTCCTTTTGCATCCCCTCTTCGGAGAGCGTCTGCAACGCTTCAGCCGCCATTTCTCGGTAAAGTTCCTCGACCTTTTTTTTGGAGATCGCGGACAGCTCGCCTGAAAACGTTCGAACGTAGTCATGCCTTAGATCCGAAAGAAGCATCCCGGCGGCGCAGAAGACCGACGCCTCGCGTGGGATCAGCAAGCTTCGAATTCCGAGTTCGCGCGCGATGGCCGCCGCGTGAACCGCGCCTGCGCCGCCGGCGACCACCAGGGTGCATTGACGGGGATCATATCCCTGCGCGATCGAGACGAGACGTATGGCGTCAGCCATGGTGCCGTTGACGATCTTATGAATTCCCTCTGCCGCCGCGACAACGCCGATACTCAGAGGCCGCGCGATGCGTTCTTCAATCCCTTTGACCGCGCTATCCAAGTCGAGAGGAAACTGCCCGCCGAGAAAATCTTCCACCCCCAGATAGCCCAGCGCCAGATCGGCATCTGTAACGGTGGGAGCCTTGCCCCCTCGACCGTAGCAGATCGGGCCGGGATCGGCGCCGGCGCTTTGCGGGCCGACATGAAGCACGCCGCCGTCGTCTACCCATGCGATACTGCCGCCTCCCGCGCCTACGGTTCGGATATCCAGCACGGGGAAAGCCATGGCATGTCCGCCGACCTCGCCCGCCGTAGTGAAGCTTACCTCGCCGCCTTTGATAAAAGACACATCGAAACTTGTCCCGCCCATGTCCATCGTGATGAGATCTTTTCGGGAGGCGCGTTCTCCGTAGAAAATCGCAGCCACCGGTCCGCCGGCGGGTCCGGACAACAGCGTCCTGCAGGCGAAGCGAGAGGCGGTCTCCGGCGCCATAACGCCGCCGTTGGATTGCATGATCAAGAGACGGCCTGCAAAACCCGCCGTTTTCAATCGTTCGGTCAAGCTGCCGAGATAACGCGCCAGAATCGGACCCACGTACGCGTTGAGGACCGTGGTGCTGTGTCTTCCGTACGCTCTTAGCTGCGGCAACACCAGGGTCGAGAGCGAAACATACGCCTGCGGGAATTCCGTCTCGAGAAGCTCGGCCACTTGCAGCTCGTGTTCCGGACTGAGGAAAGAGAAGAGAAAACTGACGGCGACGGATTCCACGCCCGCTTTTCTAAGCTCCCGGATCGCCTGCTTCGCGGTCTCGCGATCTAACGGAGTGACTTCCCGGCCCTCGCAATCCGTTCGCTCAGCTACGGTAAAAGTGCGGTTGCGCGGAACCAGCGGAAGCGGAGGATTACATTTTGAATTGAACTGATTTTCGCGCACGCCGCGCCGCATCAACAGAATATCGCGGAACCCCTTGGTCGTAATAAATCCGGTGCTGGCTCCCGAGCCGGTAAGCACCGCATTGGTGGTGATCGTCGTTCCATGAACGATGCGCCGCACCCGGCCGAGGAAATCGCGAAACGGCACGCCCAATTTGACCGACAGCTTTTCGAGGCCGTTCACAACCCCCTTGGAGGGGTCTTCGGGCGTCGTGAATGTTTTTTCCACTGCGCTTCGGCCGTTTGAATCCACCAAAACACAGTCGGTGAAAGTTCCGCCGACGTCAATGCCTACGAAAAAAGAATGATCTTCGACTTCCGCCATTTATCTGCCGGGTCCATCTTTTTTAAGCGCGCGCCGCCTGAACGTCGCTTCGCTGTCGATCACGATCTCGCGATCGCGCCGTTTTAGAACCACGCCGTACTCTTCCAACGCCTTTTCAAGCGAGACAAAGCCATTCACCACGTCATCTCTGACATGTTCAGGGGGTCGCTCGAACGGGTCGCCGAATCCTCCGCCGCCTTGAGAGACGAGCTCAAAGACATCGCCTTCGGAGACCTCGCAAAATTCATTCACGCCCAGTTCTCTTTTTCGTTCGTCTCGGCCGATAACGCGCATGATCGGCCGCGAACCCGGTTTGCCTCCGAATAAACCAAATGCCCGCGCCTCCTCGAGCATGCCCGAACCGACGGTTACGCATTGGATCTCGGGAGTCTCGACGCGCCACCGGAGCACCGCTCCGAGACCGCCGCGCCACTTACCCGCTCCGCCCGTATCGGGAGCCAACTCATACTCGAAGAGCCGATAGGGATAGGCCAGCTCGAAAATCTCCGGGTCTGTCGCCCGGGAACCGCCCATATTGCTGACAGGGCCGGTATGGCTCCATCCATCGTAGCCCTCGGTCGCCCCGGAGCCGCCCTTGCAGTTATGATGGGTGCAAACAAAGGACCTGCCCGTGCGCGGATTCATTCCCGCGCTCATGGGTGCACAGCGTCTTCCCCATCCCGCTTGCACTTGGGCCGGTATCGCTTGCGCCAACGCGAGCCATATGGCTTCCGCGATCGCAGCGCACGTTACGAGCGTGGAGGCAGTGGTCGGCGCCGGGGGGCGGCAATGAACGATAGACCCCTCGGGCGCAACGATTTGAATCAACTGAAGCGATCCGAAGTTGATCGGAATGGACGCCCCGATGCACGCGAACAGCGCCTGGGACGAAACCGAAGCAGTGTTGGCAAACGGGCTATTGACAAAACCCCGAGCCTGAGGATCGGAGCCGCTAAAATCAAAAGTCAGTTTTTCTTCTTCCACCTTGACGGCAACGCGGATACAGAACGGTTTATCCATCTCGATCCCGTCGTTGTCGAGAAAACTTTCGCCGGTATACAAGCCGTTGGGTATTTTTCTAATCGCCGCCGCCATTGCGGTTTGGGTCGCCGCTAAATAGGAATCGATCGCCGCCTCGACGGCTGCCGGCCCATAACGATCCAGCAATTCGATCAGCGACTCTTCTCCTCTCGACGTGGCGCCGATCTGGCAATGCAAATCTCCCTCAACCAGATGCGGACTTTTAACGTTCAGCAAAATAAAATCCCATAGATCCTTCTGGTATTCGCCCTTCGAATACAGCTTGATCGGCGGCAGACGTAATCCCTCTTCCCAGACGGATTTGGCCATTGGATTGTAGCCGGCCACGCCAGCGCCTCCCAAGTCTGCCTGGTGCCCCTTGGAGACCGCCCAGAAGGTCAACTGTCCGTGATAAAAAACGGGCCGTGCGATCGTTACGTCGGGCAGATGGCTGTTCCCCTGGTACGGATCATTGGCGATCACCACATCTCCCGGATGTAAATCCTCCACTTTGAACCGGTTTCGAATGGCCGCCAAAGCAAACGGAATCGCGCCTAACAGAACCGGTATGTAAGAGGTCTGCGCAACGAGCCGCCCGCGCGCGTCAAAAATTGCCGTAACGAAATCTCGCGACTCGCTGAAAATGGGCGAGCGGGACGTCAGGAGCATGATCTGCCCCATTTCCTTGGTGATAGCGGTCAGCCGGTTCGAGACCACCGCAACGAAAATGGGATCGTCCTGAACAACGTTCATGCGAAATTCTCTCGGGATGCTATTCAACCGAATGGATTCAGCTTACAAACTTTAAACTTTTTAGATAATCCGCTTCTTCCTGCAACCGAAGCATCGCCAGATGCCTTGATTTCCTCACGTGATACAAAGCCGCTCGCCTTGCCTCTTTCGGCTTTCGGTCCCGAATGGCTATCAGAATAGCCTGGTGCTGCAGCCATGCGTCTTTACCGCGATCCAACTGCCGAACGGCAATTCTCTGCTTCAGAATGATGCGATCAAATGTCTCTCCGAGTATACGCTGAAGATAGGAGTTGCCCGCAATCTCGGCGACGTTGGCGTGGAAATCCAAATCGAGAAGACGGCGCTCCCGTCTGGGCCGTCGCTCGACAAACTCGCGATACTTTTTCAGCAATCTTTCGAGCTCCTGGATTCCATCCTGAGTAACGCGGCGCGCGGCCTCTTCCGCAAGGTACGGCTCCAAGGCTTCCCTTGCTCCGTAAAGCTCCTCAACTTCATCGACGGTGATTTCTTTTACGGAGAATCCGCGATTCCACACGTGATTGACGTACCCGTCCTTGACCAGGCGGCTCATCGCTTCGCGAATCGGGGTGCGGCTGATGCCCATTTGCTTGGAGAGATCCTCGATGATGATTTTCTGACGCGGATAGATCTCGCTGCGGAGGATGAATCCCTTGATTCGCTGGTAAGCTTCCTCGGTGAGATTCTTTCCGTTTTGCCGTTCCATGATTCTGTTGACACTTCGACGATCGCTGTTATATATGCTGCGACATGCAGCCTTTTATTCAAAACTGTATGTAGTTGTCAAGGATCATTCCCAGCCTGCTACCGAAGAACTGTTGCTTAATGAATCAAGATCTCGCCAAAAAAACGGTCGAGCAACTCCAGAAAGCAGGAATCGATTTTATCACGTACCTCCCTGAAACCCGCTTGAGCGGCATTCTCCCCCTTTTAGAAGCCCAAAGCTCTTTTCAACTTGTTGCCGTCGCCAGCGAGGCCGAAGCGATCACCATCGCTTCCGGAGCCGCTCTCGTCGGCAAGCAATCCGCATGTTATATGGAGGGAACGGGACTCTTCGTATGCTCTTACAACCTGCTGACTGTGAGCGTTCGGCTCGGGATTCCCCTTCTCCTTCTCATATCCTACGTGGGAAGTTTTGCCGATCACAGGAACAGCTTCCGCTTCGCGCCGACCGGGATCAAAACTGAGGCGCAGCTCAAGGCCCTGAACATTGAATACCAGGTGCTGGTTCATTCTGACGATATTGAGACCAAAACCGCCGAAGCCGTGCGCATGATGCATGCGTTGAAGCAGCCGGTCGCTTTGCTGTTCACCGGAGATTTCACCACATGAAGCGCAATGAATGTTTAGAGGCTCTCGTGCCTCACATTACGGATCACCTCGTTGTGCCGGGCGTCAGCGGCCAGTGGATTTGGGGCCAGATCTCGAAACGCGACGGCAACCTTCTTTTGGGATCTCTGGGGAACGCCCTGGGTGTGGGGTTAGGGATGGCCCTGGGGCTGCCCCACAGAAAAGTGATTGTCCTCGAATCAGACGGAAGCGTTCTGTTGTCTTTATTTAACCTTCCGACTCTCGGGACTCTTAATCCCGCAAACCTTGTCGTATTTGTCTTCGACAACGAAGCGTACAGCGGTAGCAGAATAAGCCGGCCGACCGCCACCGCAGCGAAGACGGATCTCGCCGCGATCGCAAAGGATGCCGGCGTCTCTTATGCTGTGACGGTTAGAGACATCGACGCTTTTAAGAGAGAAGCAGCGTTAGCCGTAAAGGAAAATGGACTTCGTTTTATCGTGGTCAAGGTAGAAGAAACTTTCGAACACCGCAAGGCTGAACGATCAGACGTTGATCTTCTGGAGAGCAAATACCGATTCGTCCGCTACATTGAAAAAACCGAAGGCATTAAAGTTTTTCGGGGTCGTGGTTAGTGGCCGTTCCATGAACGGCAACCTTCCAGATCGAAAAAGCAAATTCGACCGTTGAAGATATCCAAAGCGAGAAGAGCCGCGCGTTCAAGACCATTCGTCGCCGTCGGGAAGTCCGAGCCCAGAATCGAGGGAAGGCAAAAAGTGACCGGCGAAGCGATTTACGCCGCCGACCGCGCGTTGCCGGGGATCGCATGGGGGAAAGTTCTGCGAAGTCCCCTGCCGCACGCTCGGATCGTAAACATCGACGTGTCACGGGCCAAACGCCATCCCGGTGTTTTGGCGGTCTTAACCGCCCTCGACGTAACGACGAACCTGTTTGGACGTCAACTCCGAGACATGCCGATTCTGGCGCGAGATCGGGTAAGATTTGCCGGCGAAAAGGTGGTCGCCATCGCGGCAGAGACTCCCGCCATCGCGGAAGAGGCAGCCAGTTTTGCACACGTGGAATACGATGAACTGCGTGCCGTGTTTGATCCTTCGCTGGCGATCGAGGAGGGCGCGCCGCTTCTTCACGAAGATCTTGCCCGATATCCGAATGCGCCTCGGCCTGTCCCTGCCCTTCCCAACGTGCACTCGCATGTGAACTGGAAATTTGGCGATTGCCGGAAGGGCTTCGCGGAATCAGATTTTGTCTTCGAGCAAGCCTTCACGACCCAGAGAGTCCATCAAGCGTACCTCGAGCCGCACGCGTGCGTCGTTGCCGACGGGCCGGGAGATCGAATCTCTCTCTGGTGTTCCAACAAAGTTCCGTTTCAAACCAGACAATACCTCGCCGAAGTGTTAGATATGGATCCGTCAAAAATTTTGTTTCAGTTGAGCCCCATCGGAGGGGATTTTGGCGGGAAGGGATCTCTTATGGACCTCCCGCTGGCTTATTATCTTGCAAGGGCCACGGGCCGTCCGGTTAAAATGGTGATGACCTATGACGAAGAGCTGACGGCAGGAAATCCCCGCCACCCTTCAACCATCCACATAAAAACCGGCGTCAAAAAAGATGGAACGTTATGGGCGAGAGAGGTAAAAATGATCTTCAACAGCGGCGCCTACGCGGCGTTCAAGCCCAACGTCACGATCAACTTGCCCGGCGCGCGGCACGGAGCCGGCGCCTACAGGATCCCCCACGTTTCCATAGAGGCTTTATCGGTCTACACCAACTGTATTCCGAGCGGCCACATGCGCGGGCCCGGAGATCCTCAGGTCTATTTCGCCGCAGAGTCCCACATGGACTACATCGCCTGGAAGCTCAAAGTCGATCCGCTGGAGCTAAGGCGCAAGAACGTCCTCAAGGCCGGCGATCTCCTGCCGAGCGGCATCGAGGTCGATACTAATAAGGGTAAAGAGATCCTTGACCGGATATCGCTAAAGGGGAAACGATCCCGGCCGGGCCACAGACGCCTTAGAGGAAAGGGCATCGCGCTCTGCCTGAGAGACATAGGCCCGGGCGAGGCCAACATCGAAGTCGGACTCGATCCGGAAGGAAAGGTGTACATTCTGACCACTGTCACCGATACCGGCGCGGGCGCATACACGATCTTTAGGCAAGTCGCAGCTGAAATCCTTGGAGCCAGCGCAAAGGACATATCAGTGATCTCGGGCAACACGGATTCGTTCCGGACGGACATAGCGCTGGGAGGAAGCCGGGTAACTTATCTCGCGGGGAGAGCGGCAGCGAAGGCCGCAGAGAATCTCCGCGCCAGGATGATTGAGGCTGCGGCTAAATATTGGCGATGCCTTCCCGGCGTGATCAGGCTCGCGCGGGGCGCGTTGTCGACCCGCGGAAAGACACTCGCCTTCTCCGAGCTTGCGAGGATATCGGCAGCGGACGGCGTAAAACTGAAGGAGGTGGGACACTTTGCAACTACGGAAAGAAAAGGAACCCTGTCTTTTTTTGCGCAAAACAGCCGAGATCGAAATAGATCCGGAGACAGGAAAGCTAACCGTGTTAAACGTCTCCTCGTTCCATGATGTCGGCACGATCATCAATCCCCTCGCCCATCAGGGACAGATCGAAGGAGGAATGGTTCAAGGATTGGGATTCGCCCTCCTCGAGAATCTTCCGGCTCATGAGGGCCGGATTATCGCAGCAAACCTCGGCGAATATAAGATTCCCAGCATAGGCGACACTCCCGCTCTTGAAACGATCAACGTTCACGACTCCTCCGGGCCGGGTCCATTTCAAAGCAAGCCCATTGGAGAAAACACGACGACTCCCACGGCAGCGGCTATTGGCAACGCGGTTTACGACGCCATTGGGGTCCAAATCCGAAACCTGCCGATCACGTCGGAGAAGATTTATTTCGCTCTGAGAAACGGCGACTTTCAATCGGAATGAGCCCGGCTAGAGTTTTTTTTATTCCCTTACTGCTTTTTGCCTTCATCGCTACTCCGCGCCCTGCTGTGGCCCAAGCTCTCCGCAAGGTGCATGCGACGATACCGGCGCTCACCGAGTCTTCGATAACGTTCTTTATCGCAAAGGAGAAAGGTTATTGGCGAGAGGAAGGGTTGGACGTGGAACTTGTTTTCGCGCGAGCGGCACCGTCCATACAGGCCGTTATTGCGGGAAACGTCGAGTTCGGCACGGCGGGCGGCTCAGCCCTGCTGCCAATCACGCGTGGGCTGCCAATGACTTTTCTGTTCACTACCTTCGATCGAGCCAATTTCTCGCTCTATGCGGACTCGCAGATCCGATCGGTCCAAGAACTCAAGGGTAAAAGGATAGGGATTTCCAGTTTCGGTAGCGGTCCGGATTCTTTGCTGCGCGATTTTTTGCATGATCAAGGCATCGACGGCGGGCGCGACGCAGCGATCCTCGCCGTGGGATCGGGCACGGAACGCTTCATCGCGCTCAAGACCGGCGCCGTGGACGCGGCGATGCTTTCTCCATCCGCCTACGTCATGGCCGAAGAGTCGGGGTTTCGAGAGCTGGTTTCTTTTGTCAAGCGGGAGGATTATGTTTACCTGCAAGGCGGCATCGTCGCGCGCAATAACCTGCTCAAGACGGAACCCGCGCTGGCGGAAAAATTTATCCGCGGTAGTCTCAAGGCGCTCTTCTATTTGCAAACGATCCGGCCGCAAACCGTGGCCATCCTCTCCCGCGTGCTCAAGATCAAGCAGGACGTCGCCGCGCGGCTCTATGACGAGATCCGTCCCGGCGTGACGCAGGACGGGACCGTCGGCGAGCAGCAGCAGAGAAAATCGTTGGCCCCTTTTCTCGATAGAACCGAGGCGAAAGATCCCCCGCCGCTCGACAAGATTTTCGATTTTTCCATCACGCGCAAGGCGCTTGCGGAGTTGAAGGCGGA
>Ga0099830_10002027_pt1 | contig 10606 bp, 13 predicted proteins | sample CZO8metaG_4_FD_79337 | JGI IMG/M metagenome (GOLD analysis project Ga0099830, IMG submission 79337) | Vadose zone soil microbial communities from the Eel River Critical Zone Observatory, Northern California, USA - CZOApr15con2H3.8 metaG | ecosystem: Environmental > Terrestrial > Soil > Vadose...
CCCCTGTGAGTCAGCGACCGGCGTCCGCCAAACGGGTCGAAAAGCTTCTGCATTTCGGGGACTGGGTTGCCCATTCTTCGTAGCTGAAGGTTCTTGTGCTATAGCAGACAATGAGCCGAGCTGCAGTGAAACGTATCCGCCTTCGATGATGTGGAAGAAATTAGTTTAAGGTCGACCATATTTCTGATTTTTGCAGAGTTTATGGCCAATTTTGACAAGGTTTTTGTGGTGGTTCATCGGATTCGTGGGGCTTCGCGGACGACTTGTCCCACCTACGAAAATAGCCGTAATCAGGCGTAAGGAAGCCCTACGAGGTTGAAGATGCGCTACTTATGAATCGGGCCGCCACCCTTTTCTGCCGGTAGGAACTTGTCCCGCTATTGAGCGCCGACTGGCTTGGTGAGGTTCCTACGCTTACCTGGGCAACGGTGTTCCAACGGGACAAATACATCGACCCCGCGGCGGTAGGAACCTCGAACCATGATTGTCCCAGTATGAAGAGGTCTTCGGCTGCCTGCAAATGGCTTTCGGCACCTGTGCAACGAGCTTGCACTGGGGTCAATGATCCGGCGGCGATTCGACGTCGCGTGGACGCAGCTCGCGCCGGCCGTCGAATTTGGCGGCGTTGCTCGAGATCCCGCCTACGAGACCGCCATCCAGGACGCGCTCGATGCCGAGACCGCAATCGCCGAAGCCGAAGCGCAACTCGAAAACAAACGCGTGACGAGAAAGTTGCCGCGCTTGCCGCGAAAACCGCGCTCGTCATCAACGGTGTGATTGGAAATCCGGCCTATGGTCCGGACTCCGACCTCTACGGCGCCATGGGCTACGTCCGCAAATCACAGCGCCAGAGCGGTCTGACCCAAAAGTCGAACGTTCCGCCACCGACACCCCCAACCCACTAAAGCTCTCTCCCCCAGAGCAGCTAGGAACGCGCGTTGCCACAAAGCGCCGCGCGTTTTCTAATTCTTTGGGTCTCCGCGTTTCTGCTTCTGACGTCCGACTACTGCGATCGAACGCTGGTAAGCCTCAACCACGGCCGGTCGAGCCGCAGTCTGCTGCAATAATTTCTCCGCGATTAATACGCTCCTTCTTTGAAAGCCCACACGGCTGTTCTCCTTGCAGTCCCCCACCCTTCGCACCTTAGCGTTTTGATTCACCCGATTTTGGTTTTGCATTTGGTCGTGCGTTCCTTTTTCGCGCCTTTGGCCCCGTAGGTGGTGTCTGCGGACTTCCGGCTCTCTTTTCTTGTTTCGCTTCGGCCGCTTTGACCCATTCGAGCAGACGAAGTGTTGTGTCGGCGGTCGGAGCACTCGCTCCCGATAACCACTGAGAGACTGCGGCAGGAGAGACGTTAAAATGATGGGCAAGATCCCGCTTGGTTCCCGATGATCTCGTGGCGGCGTGCAACCGCGAGCGAAGGCTCTCCCATGTGTGGGTCCCAGGCGCCCTTTCCGAACTTAAGTAATACTTAAATAGCCGCGGAGCGATAGGTTTTTTTGAGGGTTGTTCGAACACCATAGAGAAACGAATGCGCGGCGGTCCTGGAACTTTCAAAACGCGTGATCGGTAATGGCTGTAATCCACCTCGATTTCACGCATGACGTCTATGAACGGTCGATTGGCCGGAACGTCCGACATATCGCCGGATGCAAACCCGAGTCGGCCATAAGGCTCCCCAAAGGCTAGCCAAAGGGGATTGGCTCCTGTAAATTCGCAGAATATCCAAGCGGGACTGAACCGAGGGGAGACAAGCTCGCGTTCAATCCGATTTAATTGGTCTCGACTCAGCCCGATTTGCCCGGCCACTGTGCGTTGGCTGAGCCCGTAATCGAGTCGTAGTTGCCGCATGCGACGACAGACGGAGGCCGTATTCTCATCCGGCGGCTTTTGTCGCGTCGGCCTATCCACCACTTAAATGTTATCCGCTTGGGGAGCGGATTGGAAACGCCGATGAAAAATATCTTTCGCTCAAGAATTGAGCTGTTAAGTTAAGAGCAGCGTTTAAGAAACGACGCCGTGAAAATAACCAACGCGCACCTTCCAAAAAAGAAAAGGTGAATACGAGTTGAGCTCAATCAAGAAACCCAGATCGGATTCCAAACTCGACGCACTCAGTGTCGATCAGCAGCGGAAGTTATGCGAGTGGCTCCTCACGTCGGGCCTGAAGTACGAGAAAATCAAGAAGCTCGTGTTCGACGAATTCGGAACTTCTACATCAACGCGAGCACTCTCGGTATTTTATCAGTCATACGTCGTGCCCTATTTACTTCGGCGCCGGGCGCAGGGAGTCTCGAAGGAATGGCCAAGAGAATCCTCGGAAGCAGCGCTCGAGGCGCTCGAACAGAAGGCGTTGGTGATGGCGATCAACCCGTTTCAGAACGCGAAATCGATCAAATTGATTTTCACGCTTCTGCTGGGCGCACGCGAACAACGGCTCAAGCAAGGAGACATCATTTTAAAGCTCCGTCATCTACAGCTGCTCGAAAAGAATTCCGAAAAGGTGAAAGAGAAGCTGAAAGCGATTGTGAATAAGGGCCTAACGAAAGAAACGCTGCGTGAAATCGAGGAGGCGGCGAAATTATTGTGAGCACCTGGTCGGAAACGACGGCCGAACACCAAAAGACCGCCCATCTGCCGGCCAAAGTAACAACTTTACTCAGCTCTCTTTGCGATTTCTATGCGCCGCCCCGTCTTGAGATTTTCCGGCCGCCTGTTTTCGCGGAGGGCCAAAAATGAATTCACCGCGCGTGGCGACAACGCTCTTTACTGCGTCCGAGTATGCGAAACTCAGCGGATTCGCGCCGCAATACGTTAGGAAGCTGCTTAAGCATACGCCAGCATTAGCAAAGAAAATTCCGCGCCGCGCATGCAGCAAAGGCGACTGCGTGGCCGCCAAACCTACCGATGCCTGGGAAATCGGATCGCTCCCCTCTCCTGTCATCCGGCGGCTCGTGAAAATGGCGCAAGAACTCAACTACAGCTCACCGCTTGAACTAATGCTGAATCCCCCATCGCTTGGAGGGGTGAAAAGCTTGGCACGCATAGCAGATTCCGAAATTGAGCGAGCGCAAAAGCTGCAGCGTGCTTTCGTGACTTGCCTGGCAATGCGGGCCGAGACTTCGATCACCGAGCGGGCGCGCATGGCCGTGCCGTGCTATGAGCGGGAGTTCGGAAAAGAGGTCAGCGAGCGTTATCTACGAAAACTGATTGATCGCATCCTAAAGGCAGACGCGGGCCGCAAGAATTTCGCAGACCTTAGGATCTACATAGCCAAGGAGCACCCTCGCAACCGATGCAAGCGATCGCCTGGATCGGGGCGATTCGATTTTCGCGAGTTAGACGAACATTTATCGGCGATCGCGAACCATGCTGTGCCGTCCGTTCGGGATGTCAATTTCGCCTGGCGCAAGGTTATCGAGTTCTTCTCCTCGCGTGTGACAGCTGGCGCAGACTCGACCCGCCTTAAGTTGGACCTTCGACGGCATCTTTTGGATGAGGCCCCGTTCCTCGCAGCGTCGCCAGTCGCAATGAAGCGCAATTTAAACCGAAAGCTCCGATCCGCTGTTAAAAGTGGAATTGAATCCCTAATCGATGGAAGAACCGAACCGGAAAAGTCCAAGGCCGCCGAACGCCTAATCGCCACGTTCCAGGACGATCTGAAGCTTCTCGCGCAGCATGCTCGGTTTTACTGCGGCGGCCGCATCTCGCAAGCGTATCGCCAACTTCATGATGGCCGTTCTCATAATCGCGAGCAGTTCTCAGAAGGGTTCCGCGCGGCTTATCCCTTTGATTGCCGCAAAGCGAAGAGCCGGGTTCCTAGTATCGTGCGGCGCGCTGTTGCTCCGATGGTGGCGACGGCGGCTCCCCTGCGCCTCGGTCCGCGAGCTGCGAAGCTGGCCCTCCCGAGCATTCAGAGAGATTGGAGCAAGGTTGCGGCGGGCGACTCCTACACATCCGACGATGTCACGCTAAATCACTACGTTTATGATTGGAACGAGCAGGGCGAATACGAATTCGAAGGCCGCCGCTTCAACGTCATGCGGCCGCAGTTTCTGCCCGTGGTCGATGAGCGGACAGAGCTTCCGTTAGGCTTCAGCCTCATACCACACAAGAACTACACGTCCTGGCACATCAAAACGCTGATGGCACGGGTCTGCATGCGGCCGGAGATCGGTTTGCCGTTCAAGCAATTCCTTTTCGAGCTGGCAATCTGGAGGTCACGCAATGTCAACGCGCTGGTCGAATGGACCGAAATCGATGAGAGCTTTGCCCGGAATGGAATCGCTCTGAAAATTCGGCACGCGACCACGCCCAAAGCAAAAATCATCAAAGGTGTAATCGGCCGGCTTCAGAACCTTGATGAATACCATCCCGCCTACATCGGCCGTGGAGAGCAGCAGGTGAAATATGAGCGCGTCCATGAGTTTTTGCGCGCTCTAAAGCGATACGGGCAGCCGTTAAAGGCAGACGTTCATCCCGGCGAAATGCTAATGAGCCTTAGCGAATATGTAGAGATGGTTGAAGAGGTAATGCTCCGTTTTGCTGACGAGCCGCAAAACGGCGAGCGACTGCCGGGCATCAGCCCAAACGAAGCTTGGCGAGAGTTGTCTGCGCAACGGGTGCATCGCGTGCTCCCCGAGTCGCTGCGATTCCTTCTCGCGACAGTGGAATCGAGCAAGACCGTCACAAACGAGGGAATCGAGCTGCGCATTGGCCGCCTCAAACATAAGTATTTTGGGAGCGAGAAACTTGGCTCCCTGGTCGGCGAAAAAGTTTGCGTCCGTTATAACCTCGAGCTTCCGGAGATGATAAGCGTCTCGCATATCGCGAGCGATCCCCATGGCGCAAGTCCCTTCTCCGTCCCCCTGTTTGAGCGTGTGCCGGCGCATGGGGCGACAGCTGAGGACTTCTCGCGCGCCCGTGAACATCAAAACGCTTTCGCAAGCTACGGCCGCGCGATTTACCGCGAGCTTGTCCCAAGGTTCAACCGCACACTTTCTGATTCACGGATCGGCTCTGATCAACTGCGCGCGGCGGGCGAAGCGCACAACAGTCTCGAGCGCGAGCACATCGAATTAAGGACACGGCGCGATGCGAACCACAACGCGATCCGCCAGCTCGCAGCGCGGCAAAATCTCGCTATCGATCCGCAGCGCGTGAAGGACCCGGAACGCGTGCGGAAGCACCTGGAAGAGGCCGAGCGCCTCAAAGCAGAGATCCTGAAATGCGAACGCATCGAGGAACTAGAACACAAATCCAATGCTGATATTTGACAAATTCGGAACAAAAGAAAAAGCAGAGCGATTCGCTATTCAAATGCGCGACGTTTGCTTTGTGTCCGCACGCATCTGCGCTTCGCAGGAAGAGTCGGACCGATACGATCCATTTCCGTATAAACTGACGCCGCCGATTGTCCTTGTTCTAGTGGAAGAAGAGGCAAAGGAGGAATTGATTGAACAAGCGGTCGCGCTGTTCGGCGGGAGATTTGCTGAGATGTAAAAAAATGAGCGATCGTATTCGTCCGATCCGGATGGAACTCCTAGTTGCAAAGTTCGAGAAGATCGAAAATTTCGAGCAGCCAAGGTTGCTCGAAGAATTGGGTCAAAATCCAGAGCTGGCGCAAGCACTTTTGTTCCTGCAGTGGGTTTCGCAGCCGCGTAACTTTCGCGGCGGCCTTTCACGGTTCACCGCTGATTTCATAAGCGAATGCGCTGAAGAGATCGGCACCCGTCACATGCGAGACTTTGGAAAGGTGTCTCACTATACGTTCGAGCAATCTAATGCGATTTTGGGGGACCTCCCAAAACGCCAAAAGGAGACGCTCGTTGGCCGGAGTGATCCAGATGACGACCTAAGCTGGCTGTTTTTCGACGGGGTCTCACTGACGAGAGCCGCCGAACGGGATAAAGCGCTCCGGGACTACCGAAAAGATATTGAGAAATTGCTTGGACGGTTCACGCGAAGCTTCATTCATGAGTTCTGTATCAACGAGGCAAAGCAGAACCTAGCCGACTATTTCAAGCAGCTTTGCGAGACGCCGCACGTCGGACTTCTTCCGTGCGATCGAAGTGAAGGTGTCGGCGCACCCTTTTATTTCGAGAAAGTCGCCGAGGCGCTTCTCGCCTTCATAGACGCGCGCGCACAGCAGCTGCGAGCGCGCCTCGCCGACACTAAAATCACGAAAGAGATCAGACGCTGGCTCGCGAAATCGCGAAGAATGCAGAAGTCCCTCGAGGTCAGAGGGAACAGCCGTTTCGGGAAAACTGAAACGTTGACGGTAGAGGCAATCGCGGACCCTGGCAGATATCGACTGGTTAACACTCCACCTTCAAATTCGCTCAGCGATCTTCTGCGCGCAGTCGCAAAGAGCCTAGGGCTTGAAGTCGGACCCAGAACTTCCGTCTGCGATCTCCGCGAGCTCATCTACCGCGTTCTTCGTTTTACGCACCTCGGGTTAATTCTTGACGAGTGCCAGCGATTGTTGCCGCAGAATTACTCCCGAAACAGCGCGCCTGCGCGTTTGAACTGGGTGCGTGGATCCATCATGGATCAGGGCAGCCCCGTTGTCTTTGTTTGCACACCGCAAAGCTATTTGCCAGCAAAGGACCGGTTCGTGAAAACGACCGGCTACGCAATGGAACAATTCGACGAACGCATTTACAGAGTAGAACTGCCGGAGCAACTGGAAGAGGCCGATTTGCTCGCGGTTGGCCGGATTCATTTCGAAGATCTAGAAGAGAAACATTTGCGCTACGTCCTGGCCAAGGTTCTCGCAGCCGAACGCAATTTCGTGAGCGACATGGAAAAGATCGCTACGCTCGCGAAAGACAATGCTCGGGAGCACGGCCGGAAGAAGCCGACCTTGGCCGATATTGATGCCGCGATGGCAATTGTTTTGCCGAGAGCCGAACCGGCTTCACCGGCGCAAAAGGCGGCTCCGAAACCCCCAGTTTCGTCGGCCCTGCAAGAGGGTTGCAGAACCTTTGCCAATGCCACGCAGAGGCTTTGGCTTAGAAACAACTTTGAGTCGGGACCGCTTGGAGCGACCCGCGGAGGTGCCAGCCTAGCGCCCGATTCTACCTGACAATCCGGCCTTTAAAACCCGCGTTGAGCGCGGGCATTTGTGTTTAAACCCATGAGTTGGAACCTGGGAACTCGTTAAGTGGGACAAATACACCGCGAAGCTGCACTCGGGTTACACAACTGGCTTTTTGCTTCTCGGCTGTTACTGGTCAACGAGTCACCGCTTCTGATAAGATGCCGCCGTCATGACGCCCACGGCTCCGAACAAGACCGCCATCGCGTTGATCGATTGCCCCGACCGCAAAGGGATCGTCGCCGTGGTGTCGGATTTCCTCCTCCGCCACAACGCCAATATCCTTCATGCCGACCAGCATCAGGACGCGGACTTGGGCTTGTTTCTGACCCGAATCGAATGGGACTTGAGCGGGTTCGATCTCGACGCAAAGGGGTTCGCTAGAAAATTTGCGCCGATTGCCAGGCGGTTTGAGATGCACTGGCGACTGGAGTTCTCTGCGGTCAGGCCGCGGCTGGCGATTTTTGTGTCGCACTACGACCATTGCCTGGCCGATTTGCTTTATCGTCGGGAAAGCGGCGAGTTGCACTGCGAAATCCCGCTCGTCATCAGCAATCACTCTGACGCGCAACGGCTGGCAGAGTTCTACCGCGTCCCATTTCATCACATCCCTACAGGCTCGGTCAGCAAGCAGAAGGTGGAAGAAAAGGAAGTGGCCCTCTTACGTGAGCACAGCATCAGCCTCGTGGTGCTGGCGCGCTACATGCAAATTCTGTCGCCACAGTTCGTGAGGCGATACCCGCAGCGAATCATCAACGTCCATCATTCCTTTCTGCCCGCCTTCAGCGGAGCCCGGCCGTATCATCGCGCCTTCGAGCGCGGCGTAAAACTTATCGGTGCCACCAGCCATTACGTGACAGAGAAATTGGACGAAGGGCCAATCATCGAACAAGACGTCGTGCGCATCTCACACCGCGATCAGCTCCAAGATCTTATCCAAAAGGGGCGCGACATCGAGAAAGCGGTTCTGTCGCGCGCGGTGCGTTGGCACATTGGGCACCGCATCCTCGTCTATGCAAAGAAGACGGTCGTTTTTGATTGAATCTTCACCTCGATGGCAGAACCCACCTCGCCCACCTCCAAACCACCAAAACTGCTCGACCGGGTCCGGACGACCATTGCAATGAATTAGCGACCCTAACGGGATTCGAAATCCATTTCAATATTTCGCATAGCTGCGCGATTGTGTTGTAAACATTTGGTAATCAGCGCGTTAACTGCATGTGCCAATTATTCGATACTTTGCAGATTCGCGCAGAATGACGCAATTTCTGGATCGGATTTTGGCCGAAAATTTGTTGCTCGCGCGCACGTGCGTACAGAACCTGGCAAAACTCTCGCGTCGGTCAGCGGTTAGTAAGTGTCTTGGTTTCAAGCATAACTTAGATTCGGTTTGAGCGCACTATTGAGCACGATCAAGAGTTTTCGCATGGTGGCGGTAAGGGCAAGTTTGGGCGGTTTGCCGGCAGCACGGAGTCGCAGGTAAAAAGCGCGCAGGATTGGATTGTGCCGCGCGGCCACCAATGCGGCCATGTAAAGTCCGTGGCGGACAGCGCGCCGGCCGCCAAAGATGGCGCGTTTGCCGCGCAGTTTTCCGCTGTCGCGATTAAACGGCGCCACTCCAACCAGCGCGGCAACTTCGCGACGGTTGAGCTGTCCCAGTTCGGGCATCTGGGCCAGGAGCAAGGCCGCCGTCCGGGGACCAACTCCACTAATCGGGAGTCAGTTTGTGTGCTTTGACCGAGAGCTCAGTGGAGCCTTCAATTTGATTTGCAATCCAGCAGATCGATTTGCTCGATCTGCTTTTGGATCTGGTTGATTAGACTGCGGTTTAATCTCCGCACGCAAGTGTCGCTCACTCGCGCAGCCGATTCTGCTCCATCACCAGCAAGTGAGTTAAGTGACGGCGTTGGCTTTCTTAGTTCGCGCAAATGCTCTTGCTCCAGATTTGACGCCGTAATCGTCGGTGGCCTCATCGCTGCTCCAAAGGCGCAAAGCACTTGGGCGTCGATCCGATCGGTCTTGGCTAAAATAGCAGCTGCGCTCACCCGATTTGCTTGCACCAGGCTGACTTGCATCCGCGCACGAGCAAGCGCCTGGACGAAGGCTCGTTCGTAGCCGCCACTGGGTTCGCGTCCAAATACGCCTTGGCGATATCCACTCCTAAGTAGACAAGCTCCTCTTTCACGTGATAAATAACTCCTGCTTGTAAGATCCCGAGCTGGCCAGGCCGGTCCTGCCCTCGGGGTAAAAGGCCGGCTTGGTCGCTCCAGTAACTCTCCCGAGTTTTCTTCACACGCCCAAGGGCAGGCGCGGATCAAACTAACCGGCGCTCGTGACCTCTCGACCAGAAGCAGCAGCTGGAGCGTGGATCTCGCACCTACCCATGTTCTGCACAGAATCAGAACAGCTTTAAAGAAGATACAGGCTGGAGCGCTTGGTTACGTCAGCGCACGAGACATCTTCGGCGCGACGGCCAATCGAGAATTCAGAAGAAACACTATAGCTAACGCAACAAGATTGATGCCGACGCCCCAAGGAGCTGAAGAATGTATAATAAATTGCCACGCGCTGCCCAAACGCCAATCCCACCCCCACCTTAAACCTGGTTGGATTATCGCAACGGTTGCCTGCAACCCGGAGTAAAATCGGTATGCGATGAGCGGTGATGAGATGAAAGGAATTTGGAGGCTGAAGTAGAGACGCAGATGTCGAAGAGCTACGGAGCCCTCGCTTAGCTTAAAACCGACGAAAATGCCGTAACCATAAAGGCCGAGAAAGACCAGCGTCAGGATGTAGGCAATTACTTTATTGGCGTGAAGAAAAAACTGTATCGTGACTGTGATACCTACGAAACCACCGCCGATCGTAAGAATTAGGAGCAACCGACGGAACCAGGCGTTCATTAGACCTACCGAGAATTAGACTGCAACGTGCAAGCGCGCGCCGGTTGATCAGGCAACCGGCGCGCGCCCTATTGTTGTCCAAGCGCTTTAAAAACTAGGTTAACTCTAGAAAGAAATCTTTGCGCCGAATTTTACGCTTTGCGCGAGGAAATCGGACTGGCCAACCTGGGCGTCATAGTCCCCGAATACCGTGTAGCGATTTCTCCACGTGACATTTAGTCCGCCTCCGACCAGCGCTGAATCACGATGGGGATTAGGGGTGCGAACATCGAATGAGGGTAATCCCGAGTCGATCAATGTCCCGCTAATGGTGCGACTGTCATCAAGGAACTCGTGCTGCCATGCCGCTCTCCCTTCAACAGCGAAAGCCCAGCCTTCACAGTTCCACAAGTGGTAAGTCAACCGCCCGCCCAGGCGTGACCGAAGTGAGTTAAGGTTCTGCTCGTCCACAGCGAGGCTGGGTCCGGGGATTTCTGGGCCGCATTCTGGGCAGAAGTTGGTGTTGTTGCTGCCTGAGTGTTCGTTGAACCCATCCACCTCGACGTGGACATATTGGAGCCCTGCGAGCACGCCGATTGTCCAATTGCTAACGGCGGGCGCC
>Ga0099830_10002045_pt1 | contig 10571 bp, 9 predicted proteins | sample CZO8metaG_4_FD_79337 | JGI IMG/M metagenome (GOLD analysis project Ga0099830, IMG submission 79337) | Vadose zone soil microbial communities from the Eel River Critical Zone Observatory, Northern California, USA - CZOApr15con2H3.8 metaG | ecosystem: Environmental > Terrestrial > Soil > Vadose...
GTATGCCATATCGTCATACATCTCCTCGTTGCGCGAGACCAGGCAGGCTTCCTTCTGGTTCATTGCCTGGTTGCGGGTCACACATTCGTGCAGATGCGGCTCGGCGTACTTCTCAAGCATCCATCTCGTCCATCGGCCCAGGCCGCCGGTCTTTGAAAAATTGATGATCAAGCGATCGAGCGTGTTATGCCCTGCGGGTTTTAGCGGCGGAAGCGAACCCTCGGATTGCGTTTTGCTGTAGGTGTGAACGGCGGTTTCGCGTAAGAACGACTGCGGGGCCACGGACAAGCGCCCGAACACCAGGCCGATGTCGCGGTCGTTCTCGACGTTCGCCTTGTAGTATCCGGGAAAATCCTTGTAGTCCATGTACACCGCTTTGCGCGCGTACATCTCGTTGTCCACGATGTCGAGGTCCACGTCGAGGATCACACCGAACAATCCATAGCCCCCCAGCGCGTGGCGGAAGAGCTCGGCATTCTCGGCCGGGCCCGCTTTCACAATGTCGCCATTGCTTAGCATGATCCGCATAGAACGGACGGTTGGAGCTACCGGGCCAGGCATCGGATCAATGCCGTGTGCGTTCACGCTCAGCGTGCCGCCCACGCTGAAGATGTTGATGGACTGCATGGCCTTCACCGACAAACCCTCTTTGTCGAGCAGTCGCTGAAGCTGCCACCAGCGCGCGCCGGTCTGGATATTGGCCGTCTTCTTTTCCTTGTCCAGCTTGATTCGATTAAAGTCTCTCAAGTCAAGGACAAGGCCACCATGGGTAAACGTCTGCCCGCCCATGCTGTGCTGCTGGCCTGCACATGTGACTTTGAGGTTGCGCTCGCGCGCAAACTGCAGAGCGTTGCGGATGTCGTCCTCATTCGAGACCTTCACTATGCCGTACACCGCGGTCTTATTCAGGTGGCTGGCATCATTGGTGAATCCGCCGGACTGCTTGAAGGAAATCGGCGGCGACTTCGGCTCGGCAATGAGTACCGTCGCCTTTTCCTGATCAGGGTTGTGTGGGAAGACGAAGTCGCTTTCCTTCTCGTAGTCTGGAGCGGCGGCGTAATCAAAGATCTTCTTGGCGCTGAGGATGAGCAACGATGCGGCAACCAACACGAAAGACAGCATTACAGATCGCTTGCGGCGCAAAAGTTTCTCCTCACGGACCTCATTGCTGAGAACCGAAAAAATGACTTGTATAGCGTGCAGCTTTGCTGAATATTAGTAGCATCAACTACCATGCCAAGACAATTCAGCACTATCCAGAAGTGCGCGTTTGGGTTCGCCGCTCTGTTTCTCGGTGTCTACATGCTGGATTACGTTCCCGGCATCATGGACCAGAACGGGCTCATGTTCGGGCTCTTTCACATGACCAAGCTGGTTGACCTCGGCCACCTCGGCGCCGGCTCGCTGGCGCTGATCGCCGCGATCGTCTCAGCCAGGCTCTCGCGCATCTACTTCTGGGTCCTCGGAGTCTGGTACACGATTGACGTGATCGCCTATTTCTTCGGGCACCTGCACACCATCAGCTTAACGACCAACTTTCTGGTAAACCTCCCGCACATTCTCATCTTCGTCGCTGCTTACTGGATCGCAACCACGGTCGACAAGCAGCAGGCGGGGGCAGCCGTCGCTTGAAGCGAGGCCCCTGGCTACGCCGCCTCCTCCGTTTTCTCTTCGTGTGCTTGGTGCTGTTGCTGGCGCTCATCGGCGTGGAGGTGGCGATCAGTTGGCGTTGCGATCTCCAGGGACAGATCCATCCACCCACGCCGCGGCCGCAGGCAAGAAACGCCGCAACGGCTGCCATCAAGGACTATGCACGGCCTGAGGACGACACTTATCTCAGTTATCCCGAGTGGTACATCGTCTGGAGCTATCAGGAAAAAGCAGACTTCCAGGAAAAGCACTTGCCCAGCGGATTTCCATACCTTGGCGCGGTGAGTCAGTACTGGAACAGTTATTGCTGCATCTCTCGCCTGACAGGCGGGAAATATGCGTTCAATGGCGGCGAACAGCTAATGCTGGTGGTCATCGGCACGAGCTTTTCGACTGAATACGTACTTAAGGGCGCGTACGAGAAGACCATCGGCAAAATCAGTGAGTGGAGCAGCGGCTACCAACCGGTCGAGGAAGACCAGCACGCGCACAAAGTCGCGCGCGAGTACGCCGATTTCGTCCACGTTCGGCCCTTTTATGAATTCCACTTTGCGCGCCAGATGAAAGGATTATGGAGCGAGACACACCTGTGGGGCCCGCATCCGTTGCGCAAGTGGGAGCGCAAGATTTTCCTCACTGCCGACTACACAGCTGAGGCCTTCTATTGCTGGTTGATCGAGAAGGCGACGCACGCGACCTACGGCGACGAACCGGCGGAGACATACGCCTGGATCGACAACGCCGGTGAAACGCTTTTGCAGCGGCTACCGCGCGTGAAGAAGGTGAAGCAGATCGGACCGCACGCGTTCCTCGTGGACATCCCGCGTTACCAGGAGTTCACCAATGTCGCGTCGGCGCTTGCGGAAGGCGACGTGCATTTTGTAGAGATCGCGGGCAATTCGCGGATCATTGTTTCCGTCCTCGCACCACAACCCTGGCACTACGACCACTCAGACGCGCAGCAGCTTTTCTCGATGGAGGTTCTTACGCATCCAGAACTGAAACGCCTCGTAATCGGGTGCGACGTGAGTTCATTGCATGCCGTGCTCAATGTGCTGCGCGCCGCCGGAATCAGCATCGAACACATTTATGATTACTGATCTGGAAGACTTGCCAGAACTGGAATCCGCATTTTGAGAGTCGAGTCCTTCCTTCCAGACCATTGCTCGATGCCTGTCGCTCCTTGAAGCCTACCGCAGTCGGCGTTAGTATTAAGGGTTGCGAGTTTCTTTGCGAGGGGAGTGCACCGAGGGAACTGATGCCGCAAAACTACATTCCCATCTTTATCTTTGTGGCGTTCATCGCAATTATCATCCCGGTCACGCTGCTCGCGGCCAAGCTGGTGCGGCCGGACAATCCGAGCAAAACAAAATTGATGCCATATGAGTGCGGCATCGATCCGGTGGACAACTCCCGAGGGCGTTATACCGTCCGCTTCTATATTGTCGCCATCCTGTTCGTGGTCTTCGACGTGGAGACCATCTTCCTGTTTCCCTGGGCGGTGAAATTCAAGGCGCTGGGAATGTTCGGACTGGTTGAAATGCTGATTTTCCTCCTCATCCTGATCGTGGGCTACATCTGGGTCTGGAAAAAAGGCGCTTTGGAGTGGGTGTAACACCGTTGGGTACGGTCGACGCAGCTCCGCAGGCCGAGGCCTTCGTCGCCAGCCGCTGGACGCGGGGTAATCTCTTCTTTCCGACTCGCATTGTGGTCAGCCCGGAGCACGTGTTGCGCGTCAAGCCCCGGCTGTTTGGCAGCACCCAGGAGAGCATTGCGATACCAGCGGTGGCATCGGTACAAATTTCGACCGGGGTTATGTGGTCGAATATCCGGATCGATTCGGCGGGTGGGACTAACCCTATTCTCAGTCACGGACACCGCAAGCATGATGCGGAACGGATCCGGGACTTGGTCGAGCGCTTTCAGTCGGTGCGACGCTGAGCGATATCGCGAGCTGCTGCGGTGGGGTGCATCGCCGTTGACACCGTGATACCAAGCTGTTAGAAGTTAACGTTCCGCTCAAAAGCCTACGCAGAGGCATGAATCACCAGGGACACCAAGGTACACGAAGGAAGCAGGCGATTCGGGAGGGCCTTCGTGTTCCGTAGTGGTCTCCGTGGTTGAAAACCCGGAGGTTTGTACCTTCGCAGCTATGTCGGAAGAAGCCAAATCGCCTTCACCGCCGCCGCCGGGTGGTGAACAGAAACCGGCGGCGGAAGGTGCCGCCCCTTCCACTCCCAAAACTGCCACTCCCGCTGCGGCACCGCCGAAAGCCACGGCTCCGGCCGCGGGTCACGCGCCCGCTGTGCCCGCCAAGCCGGCTGGTCCGGCTCCGATCCCGTGGGATTCGCAGATGGTGACCAGGCTCAAGGGGCAGTACGGCTCGGGAATCCGCGAAGCGAATACCTATCTCGGCCAGAACTACATGGTTGTTGAGACTTCCATCGCTGCCGAGTTGCTGCAGATTCTCCGCGACCAGGAGCAGTTCGACTACTGCGTGGACATCACTGCGGTGCACTATCCCAACCGCGAGAAACAGTTTGATCTGATTTGGATTCTCTATTCCCACGTGCGAAATGAACGCATCCGCGTGAAGATAATGATCACTGACGACGAGACTGCGCCTAGCTCAGTGTCCATCTGGCCTGCGGCCAACTGGCTGGAGCGCGAAGTGTATGACATGTTCGGCATTCGCTTCGATGGACATCCGGACCTGAAGCGCATCCTGCTGCCGGACGGCTGGAAAGGGCACCCCCTGCGCAAGGAGTACGGCATCATCCAGCAGGATCAGGAGTGGGTGCAGATCAACCTGGGGATCGAAAGCGGGCAATGACGGACGCGACCAAATCTCTCGCGCGGCTTTCTAGTTCAAACCTGGAACTCGGCGCGCCCGACAAGACTTTTCTCGATACCAACGAGCTCATCATCAACATGGGCCCGCAGCACCCGGCGACTCACGGCGTGCTGCGGGTGATCCTCAAGCTGGACGGCGAAAAAGTCTTGGGAACCGAGTGCGTGATCGGATATTTGCATCGTGGCGTGGAAAAAATTGCTGAGCACCGCACCTATGCCATGTTCAACCCGTATGTGGACCGCATGGATTACGTTGCCGCGGTCTCGAACGGGCTGGGCTACTGCGAGGCGGTGGAAAAGCTTCTTAATGTGGAAGCGCCGCCGCGGGCAAAATACATCCGCGTCATTCTCACCGAACTGAACCGGCTGGCCAGTCACATGCTGTGGCTGGGCACGCACGCCCTTGATATCGGCGCTATTACGCCGCTCTTTTACACCTTCCGCGACCGGGAAGAGATTCTCAAAATCTTCGAAAAATATTGCGGTGCCCGGCTCACTACGCACGCTTTCCGCATCGGCGGCTGCCAATACGAGACTTACGAGGGCTTCGAGCGTGACGTGACCAAATTCGTGGATTTCGTCAAACCCAAGATTGATGAATACGAAGAACTGCTGACCACCAACCGCATCTGGGTGAAGCGTACCAAAGGCGTGGGCGTGATCTCGGACAAGGACTGCATCGCGCTGGGCGTGACCGGACCCGTGCTCCGTGCCAGCGGGGTGAAATGGGACCTCCGCAAGGCGCAGCCTTACGCGGCATACTCCGATTTTGACTTTGAAATTCCCACCGGACAAAACGGTGATACCTACGACCGGTATCTGGTGCGCATGCAGGAGATGCGGCAGTCGCTGCGCATCATCGAGCAGGCAGTGGGGAAAATTCCCGAAGGCCCGATCATGGCCAAGGTCCCCAAAGTTCTGAAGCCACCGGTGGGCGAGATCTACCATTCGATCGAAGCACCCAAGGGCGAGCTGGGATACTTCATTGTGAGCGACGGTTCCACGCAGCCCTACCGGGTGCGGGTACGGCCGCCTTCGTTTGTGAACCTGCAGGCGCTGGATATGATGGTGCGCGGGCAACTCGTGGCCGACGTCATCGCTGTGATCGGCACGCTGGATATCGTGCTGGGCGAGGTGGATCGCTGATGCTCGACTACATCACCTCCTACCTCAAAAGCGATACCACTCCGGGCCAGGCGGGCAATTTTCTCTGGGCATTCATTTACATCCTACTCATCTTTTTGGGTCTCTCGGTCGCTGTGATCGCGATGAACTGGCTGGAGCGCAAAATTCTGGCTCACATGCAAGTCCGTTTGGGTCCCATGCGGGTAGGGCCGCATGGTTTGTTGCAGCCGATCGCCGACGCACTCAAGTTACTGATCAAGGAAGACATCATGCCGGCCGAAGCCGACCCGTTTGTCTTCTGGATTGCGCCACTCATCGTCGTCATTACTGCATTCACCGTCTTTATCGTTGTGCCGTTCGGGCCGACGCACGCAGTTACGGACATGAACATCGGTGTGCTGTTCATGCTTGGCGTCTCGTCGCTAAGCGTGCTGGGCGTGGTGATGGCGGGCTGGTCATCGAATTCGCATTACCCGCTGATCGGGGCGCTACGCTCCAGTGCGCAGATGGTTTCCTATGAAATCGCCATGGGCCTCGCGGTGGTGTCGGCCGTTCTGATGACCAGCCTCAACCGCGAAGGCACCGGCACTTTGAGCATGATTGGCATTGTGCAGGCGCAGCAGGCACAGCACATATGGTTCGTGTTCAAGTTTTTTCCGCTTGGCCTGATGGCGTTTGTCATCTTCGCGATCGCCATGGTGGCGGAAACCAATCGTGCGCCGTTTGATCTGCCCGAGGCCGAATCTGAGCTGACGGCGGGTTTTCACACTGAGTACAGCGGCTTCCGCTGGTCGCTTTTTTTCTTGGCAGAATACTCGGCGATGATCGCGGTGTCGTCCATTGCAGTGACGCTCTGGCTGGGCGGATGGATGCGTCCGTTCCCGCATTGGTTGAGCGGAGAGACCTGGGACTTGATGTTCTCGCTGATTCCGGGGGTGACTTTCATCCTGCTTGCGGTGATCGCGTTCGTCGGGGTCATCCGCATGCCGAAGCACCCGTACTTCCGGGTGCAGACCATCGGCCTCGCCGGATTTGGCGCAGTGCTTGGGTTGATCGGACTGCTTTTGTTTGTGCCGCCAGTGCGCGACCGCATCCAGGACATTTTCTGGTTTTCCGCGAAGGTTGCTGGGTCCATGTATATGTACATCTGGTATCGTGGCACGTTCCCGCGCTACCGCTTCGATCAGCTCATGAAAGTAGGGTGGAAGGTGCTGCTGCCGCTGGGGATCGGCGTGCTCATACTGACTGCTCTGGTGGGAATTTGGCTCTAATATGGCGCCCGTAGCCACAACCTTTTTCTTCTATTTTCTGTCCGGGCTCACTGTGCTGAGTGGCGCGCTGGTCATCACGCGCAAGAACCCGGTGCATTCCGCGTTGGCACTGATCTTGGCTCTGCTCGGGCAGGCCGGGCTGTACCTGATGCTCTATGCGCCATTTGTGGCTGGCGTGCAGATCATCCTTTATGCGGGCGGCATCATGGTGCTCTTCCTGTTCGTGATCATGCTGGTGAATATCGAGCGATCACAGAAGGAAGAGCAATTCAACAAGCAGTGGCTGGTAGGGATTCTGGCGGCGGTCGCGCTGGGCGTGCTGTTTGTGCTGGTGTACGCGAAAGGCAAGTCGCTGTTTCCAGAGCATGCCGTGCAATTGCCCGAACAGTCCAACACGCAGCAGATCGCCGTCCTGCTGTACGGCAATTACATGTTCGCCTTCGAGATCGCCTCGCTGCTGCTGCTGGTGGCGATCATCGGGGCGGTGGTGATGGCGAAGAAGAGAATTTGAAAGCAGCAGTTAGCATTTAGCACTTAGCATTTAGCCGTGAGAAGTTCGTGCCGGGATCTGCTTCCGGTTAGGGGCCAAATGCTAATTGCTAAGTGCCAAATCTCGCACCGGAGCTAGCTGACATGGCGCCAATCACAACACTTCACTACCTCGTAACTGCCGCGGCCCTGTTTGTGTTGGGCGTCATCGGTGTATTGACTCGCCGCAATGTGGTGATTGTGCTGATGTCGATTGAGCTGATCTTGAATGCAGTGAACTTGAACCTGGTGGCGTTTTCGCGGATTTGGGGCCTGCATGGGCAGATCTTCGCTATTTTTGTGATTACCGACGCGGCCGCCGAAGCAGCGGTCGGGCTGGGCATCTTGATCGCCTTCTTCCGTAACAAGGAAACGGTGAACATGGACGAGGTGGATTTGCTGAAATGGTAAGAGAGCAGCACCTAGCACTCAGCATTCAGCCATTTACTGTTTTTGTTAGCATTCAGCAACCCCGTTCGCTGGCTGAATACTGAGCGCTGAATGCTGGAAACTGAAGACTGACGATCAAACAATGTTCTTTCTCGACCACATCTGGCTGATTCCCTTGCTGCCGGCCTTTGGCGCAGCGATGATGTTTTTCTTTGGCCGCAAGCTGCAGAAATCGACTGTGAGTGCGGTGTGTGTCGGCGTGGTCGTGCTGGCGTTTCTGTTCGCCTGCGGAGCGGTCTGGCGGTATACGGATTACGCACACGATAATCCGGGCAAGCCTTACGAAAAAATCCTCTATACGTGGCTGGGCACAGATACTGGTCAATTTAACTACGTCAAGTACGATGGCTCTCTGGCTTCATTCCATGCTGATGTCGGTTTTCTGCTCGATCCGCTTTCCAGCATCTGGCTGCTGTTTGTAACCGGAGTCGGCATGCTGATCCACATTTATTCGATCGGCTACATGGGGCATGAAGGCGGCTACTACCGCTTCTTTGGATACCTGAACCTGTTCATGTTCTCCATGCTTACACTGGTCTTGGCAAACAACTACGCGCTGCTGTTTGTCGGCTGGGAGGGCGTGGGCCTGTGCTCCTATCTGCTGATCGGTTTCTATTTCCATCGCAAGTCCGCCAGCGACGCGGCTAACAAGGCCTTCATCGTCAACCGCATCGGCGATGCCGGGTTTCTGCTGGGCATGTTCACGATCGCCTGGTACTTCGGCTCGCTGAACTTTACGACAGTTACCCAGATCGCGCGGGATAACTACGCCAGCTTAATGGGAAACGGGATCATTACCACAGCCACATTACTGCTGTTCGTAGGCGCTTGCGGCAAGTCGGCGCAACTCCCGCTCTACGTCTGGCTGCCGGACGCGATGGAAGGTCCCACGCCAGTTTCTGCCCTGATCCACGCCGCGACCATGGTCACTGCGGGCGTGTACATGGTGGCGCGCTCGAACGCGCTGTTCGTGCTGGCGCCGACGTCTATGAAAACGGTGGCAATCGTCGGCGCGCTGACCGCCGTCTTCGCCGCCTCCATTGGTTTGGTTCAAAACGACATCAAACGCGTCCTGGCCTACTCCACCGTCTCGCAGTTGGGATATATGTTCCTCGCGCTCGGTGTGGGTGCGTTCGCCGCCGGCGTGTTCCACGTCTTCACGCATTCCTTCTTCAAGGCGCTGCTGTTCCTCGGCGCCGGTTCGGTGATCCACGCCCTAAGCGGTGAGCAGGATCTGCGCAACATGGGCGACCTGGCGCATAAGATCCCGACCACCTTCAAAACCATGCTGACCGCCACGCTGGCGATTGCGGGCATACCGCCTCTTGCGGGTTTTGTCTCCAAGGACGAGATCTTATGGAGAAGCTGGCTGGCAAATCCCATTCTGTGGGCCATTGGTTTCGCAACTGCGCTGATGACGGCGTTCTACATGTTCAGGCTGGTGTACCTGACCTTCTGGAGCCCGTCGCGGGTGGACCACGAGGTGGAGCACCACATCCACGAGTCGCCCAAGTCCATGACCGTGCCGCTGATTATCCTGGCGTTCTTCTCCATTACGGCTGGCTGGCTGGGATGGCCGGGCAGCCTTGGCGGATCGAACCACTTCGAGAAATTCCTCGAGCCGGTCTTTGCCAGGGGAAATGCGGCATCCTCAGCCGAGCCAGCACAGCCGGGGGGCGGCGAGGAGCATCGCGGCATCGAAATCGGGCTGATGTTGCTGTCCGTGGCCGCGGCGGGCGTTGGGTGGGGAATGGCAAGCAGGGCTTACCGCCCCGCCAGCAAGGGCTACGTCGAACCGATCGCTGCCTCGGCTCCTCCCGTGTACAGCGTCCTCTACAACAAATACTATGTGGACGAAGCCTACGATTACGCCTTCACCGGCCGCCGCAAAGTGGGAGACGTGCGCCTGGGCGTAATGGGATTGGGCGAAGCTTCCTCGTGGTTTGATGCGCACGTGATTGATGGCACGGTGAACGGCGCGGGTTGGATCACGCGGCTGACAGCGAACATTTCGAAGTGGTGGGATACGTGGATCATTGATGGTGTGCTGGTGAACGGGCCGGCCATCATGGCGCGCATGCTCTCCTATCCCACGCGCTTGTTGCAGCGGGGGCTGGTGCAGTGGTACGCGCTGGTGATGGTGGCCGGGTTATTGGGATTCGTTTTCTATTACGCGTGGCGGTAAATGGTTTGCACAGCGCGGGCGCCCCTCACCCGCGTAATGGACTGACAAATGCAGAGTCACATACTGTCAATTATTCTTTTCACGCCGCTGGTGGGCGCCCTGCTGCTCCTTTTCGTTCCCAAAGAGAACAAAGACGCCATCCGCTGGATCGCTAACCTCTTCGCCTTGGCTGGATTTCTGGTCTCCATACCGCTGGTGCCGCTGTTCTGGGCGGAGCGCTTCGACGCCGCACACCAGTTCAAGTTTCTGGAAGGCGCGCTCAACAACTGGATTCCCTCGATCGGCGCAGGTTACGTCCTGGGCATCGACGGCATCTCGTTCCTGCTCATCATGCTGACCACGCTGCTGGGCTGGGTGTCAATCCTCTCGTCCTGGACAGCGATCGAAGAGCGGGTGAAGGAATACTACATCTGGTTTCTGATTCTGCAGACCGGCATGCTGGGCGTCTTCATGGCGCTGGATTTCTTCCTCTTCTTTGTTTTCTGGGAAGCCATGCTGGTGCCCATGTA
>Ga0099830_10002053_pt1 | contig 10557 bp, 12 predicted proteins | sample CZO8metaG_4_FD_79337 | JGI IMG/M metagenome (GOLD analysis project Ga0099830, IMG submission 79337) | Vadose zone soil microbial communities from the Eel River Critical Zone Observatory, Northern California, USA - CZOApr15con2H3.8 metaG | ecosystem: Environmental > Terrestrial > Soil > Vadose...
GGTTGAAGAAGCAGCTCTCGCGATTTTCGATGCCCTGGGCGGCCAGCGCCTCGCCGAGGCCGAGCGCGGTCAGCTCGCGCATGCCGTGGGGCAGCAGCGTGATGCCGACGCCCAGCTCTTTCACCTCGGGTGCGCCCTCGTAGACGCGGCAGGGGAGGCCGCGCTGGTGCAGGGCGAGCGCGAGGGTGAGCCCGCCGATGCCGCCGCCGACGATCGCGATGTCCATGCGCTCGATTCCCGCGTGGTGGGCGGAGTGTAGCGTGCGCGGGCGAGACCGGCAACCGCCGGAGCAGCCCGCTCTTCAGGCACGTCGGCCGCACGGCATCGCTTCTTGACATGCCCCGGGCGCCGGGCCACCCTGCGGAGGCACGAGGACAGATAACGCCTCCGGAGGAGCCGCCCTATGACCACTCGCAGATCCTGGATCGCCTGCGTCCGAGCCGCGCTGCTCGTCGTCCTGCTCGCCGGCTGGGCAACCGCCGCCCAGGACGCGCCGCGCTTCGGGGGCGTGCTCAAGGCGGCGATGATCGGCGAGCCGCCGACGCTCGACACCCACACCACGACCGGGCTCAACCTCTTCGGCGACGGCCTGCGCGATCTGCTCGACCCCAAGCTCCGCGGCGTTCACGGTGCGGGCCGGGAGGCGTAGCCGGCTTCAGCCACCGCTTCACCGTCACCTGGACCTTGGTCCAATGGGCCGCCGGGACCGCGCCACCTAGACTGACAATACGGGAACATCTGGGTGGAGGACAATGGGTGGAAGAGGACAAACACTTAAGACCTGATGATGGCTCTGTCGCGGAGAACGTTCCGCGCGTCGAGCGACGGCTTGCCGCGATTCTGAGCGCCGATGTGAAAGACTACAGCCGCTTGATGGGCGACAACGACGTCGCGACGGTAGAGACTCTCACGGCCTACCGAGAGGTGATGACCAAGCTGATCAGCCAGCATCGCGGGCGCGTCGTGGACTCGCCGGGGGATAACCTCCTCGCCGAGTTCTCCAGCGTGGTGGCCGCCGTCGAGTGCTCCGTCAGTATCCAGGAGGAACTCACCGCGCGAAACGCGGACCTTCCGGGTGACCGCCGCATGGAGGTCAGGATCGGGGTCAACCTCGGCGAAGTGCTTATTGACGGTGACCGAATCTACGGAGACGGAATAAACATCGCCGCCCGCGTCCAGGGACTTGCCGAAGGCGGCGGGGTCTGCATCTCGGGTTCGGTGTGTGACGAGATTGCGAGCAAGCTGACTCTCGACTGCGAGTCGCTCGGAGAGCACACCCTCAAGAACATCGACGAGCCGGTGCGGGTGTATCGGGTGCGGGTGGGCTCCGCCGCGCGCGTTGACGATCCGCCGGGGGCACAATCGGCTGCGGCTGGTCCGCGGCTCGATGTGGCCGAAAAGCCGTCCGTCGCCGTGCTTCCGTTCGCGAACATGAGCGACGATCCGGAGCAAGAGCACTTCACCGATGGCATCACTGACGATATCATCACCGACCTCGCGAAGATCGGTGGGCTCGCCGTAGTCGCGCGCAACTCGACGTTCACGTACAAGAACCGGGCGGTAAAGATCGCGGACGTGGGCCGCGAGTTGGGCGTGCGATATGTTCTGGAGGGAAGCGTCCGGAAGGTCGGAGAGCAGGTCCGTATCACCGCCCAGCTTGTCGATGCCGTCGCCGGGCATCACCTGTGGGCAGAGCGCTATGATCGTGATCTGAACGACATCTTCGGTGTTCAGGGTGAGATTTCAGACAAGATCGCCGTCGCGCTGAAGGAGATCCTGACCGCGGAGGAAGAGGCAGCGCCCGCTTGATAGGTCGTCAGTTAGGACGGATCAGCTCCGCCGCAACGGCGGACTCGGCCCGGTCACCTTAGGTGGCGGGCGGCCCTCCTCCCGCCCCTCGGTAGTCGCGCACTCGTACAACCCCGCCCCGGATTCGTGGTCACTGTTCTCCCCGCTCAACTGGACGAAGGTCCAATAGGGCGTCTAACCGGCGGCGACTAGAGTCGAGAGTAGACAGTCGAACACCTCATCACCGGCGAAGGTGAGGTGAAGTCATGGGAGGATCATTCATGCGTGTGTTCATCTTTGCCCTGCTGACATTTGCCTTGGTTGCGCCCGCGTACGCTCAGGTGCATGTCGACATCGGCATCCGCCTTCCGTCGCCGCCTCGGCTCGTCGTCGTCCCCGAAGTCCGATCGGTCCAGTACGTGCCGTCCGGTCACTCGAACCTGTTCTTCCACGACGGCCGGTACTGGGCCTTTGCCAACGGCGGGTGGCACGCGAGCCGCGGATACAACGGCCCCTGGGCCGTGGTCGGCCGGAACGTCGTGCCGCAGTCTGTCCTGCTGGTGCCGGTGAACTACTACCGCGCCCGGCCCGGGCACTGGAATCAGTGGCAGAGGCAGCACCCTCCGCGCTGGGGCAATGAGTGGGGACACGAGTGGGCGGCAAAGCGGCAGTGGCGGGATCGGCATGATGATCACGACCGGGGCCGCGGCCGGGATCACGATCGGCGCGACGACCGGCGTGATGACCGGGACCGGGGAGGGCCCGGGCGGGGCAGGTAGTAGAGTAGCGGGTCAGGCGCCGAGGAGCTTGACCGCCGCATAGGGCGAAGGTCCAATAGGCGGCCGTCTTCCCCTGAGCGAAACTGCGTGAGAAGAGTCTGCATCCTCGGTGGCAGAGGAGGGGAAATGCGTTACGACGCACTCATTCTACTGTTGGGCCTGTTCTTCGCGCCGACTCCGGCCGCTGCTCAAGTGAGTATTGGCATCGGACTTCCCAGCGTGAGCATCGGGATCAACCTGCCGTCGTTCCCCGAGCTCGTAGTGGTGCCGGACTACCCGGTCTACTACGCTCCCAGAGGGGACGTGAACCTGTTCTTCTACGATGGCATGTACTGGGCGTACGAAAGGGATAACTGGTACGCGAGCTCCTGGTACAACGGCCCCTGGGGGCTGGTGGGCCCGGAAGTCGTGCCGGTGTTCGTCCTTCGGATACCCGTGCGCTACTATCGCCATCCGCCAGTCGCCTGGGCCGGGTGGCGGTCCGATGGGCCGCCACGTTGGGGCGAGCGCTGGGGCCATGACTGGGAGCAGCGTCGAAGCGGATGGGACCGATGGGACCGTCGCGCTCGTCATGCGCCCGCCCCGCTACCGGTTTACCAGCGGCAGTATTCCGGGGATCGATATCCCCGAGTGGAGCAGCAGCAAGTGCTGCAGCGCGAGAAGTACCGGTATGAGCCGAAAGAGCCCGTAGTGCGGGAGCACGTTCAGCAACAGCGAGCGCAGTCGCAGCCGGCGGAGCGCAGGCAGCAGGACAAGGATAGCCAGCGTTCCAGCGCGCCCCCGCCGCCTCAGCCGAGTCCTCCAGCCGTCCTACGCTCATCCCCGCCGCAAGGGAAAGGCAACGCGGCCCCTCCTCCGCAGGTAGCTCCGGCGGTCCAGGATCAGAAGCAGCAGCCACAGCCGGCGCCAGGCCGGAATGAGCAAGAGGCGCCAAAGTCCCACGACAAGCAGGATAGACCGCAGGCTAAGGGGCAAGGTAAGGCTGAGAAGCAGGAGCCAGCGCAGCAGCCAGAGCAGGGGCAGGAGAGGGAGCGGGGGCAGGAGAGAGGTCAGGGGCGCAGCAAGTAACAGGCCCTCAGCCCGCGAGCCCTCGGTTTCTAGTACTTGAATTCGAGGAGCGTGGTCACCTCGTGGCCGCCGAAGCCGTGGTGGCGGGGCGCATCGACACCGTAGCCGTACCCGACCGCCAGCGTGAGGCCCTTGGTGAGGGCGAAGGAGAGGGTGGCGCCCACGCCCGCGAGGCCGCTGCGGGGCAGGTGATGGTTCGTGACGTAGGCAACCCGCGCATAGTCGCCCACCAGCTCGAGGTGGACGCGGTCCTGCCCGGGCCAGATCGGGAATCGGTAGGAAAAATTCAGCAGCAGGTAGCGCCGCGCGAAGATCTCGTCGGTATTGTATCCGCGCAATAGGAGGGGGAATTCGGTCCGCATGCGGAGGCCGCCCCCCAGGCGGAATGCCGACAGCGCGTCCGTATCCTCGGCGATGCCGGCGTTGAGATAGGCGCTCGCCTGGGTCCCCCAGAACGTGAACGTCCCGCCCGCGCGGGCCCACGTCCGCTGGGTGAGGTGCTTGGTCTCCTCGGGCTGCTCCGCGAAGCCGTAGCGGCCGGCGGTCTCGCGGTAGCCGACGCCGTGCCACAACGACAGCTCCAGGGCGGTGGTGGGGTAGAGCTCCGGAGGCATGCCCCCCAGGCGGATGCCCGCGCGTCCCTCGTAGATGGCGGAGTTCTCGGGCAGGCGGAAGCGGTCCGAGGTATCCGCGGAGCGGTCGTACCAGATGTACTTAGGCCGCAGACGGATCTGGCCTTCGAGCGGCAGGAGGTTGAAGATCTTTGGGCCGCGGTGGTAGTAGGCGAGGGTCCCTTCGGCCGAGTCGCCGGAGAACGACTCCTGGTCCTTGAAGCGGCCGTCGCGGAATTCGACATGGCTCGCCGCAAAGAGGCCTCCGCCGAGGCCGACGCCGATGGCACTGTCCACGGTGGGCCACCGGTCGTGGATCAGCTCCGCCGCCGCGTAGACCGGCGCGACGACCATCCGGAGGTAGAGATCCTTGTCGAGGAAGTGCGGCCGCGTGACGAACGCGTAGACGTAGCCGGTCAACGGCCCATTGCCCCGCAAGGGAGCCTCGGCGCCGGCTTCGAAATGTAGCCGGCTCTCGTCGTCCATGAGCGTGTACGGGGTCTCGACCGGGACCGGGACCTGAGCGGAAGCGATCTCGACGGGCGCCGAGAGGAGCAGCAAACTGAATGCCGCGACCATGGCCGGGCGCGGTATCAAGCACCCCCGTTCAGGCGAGCCCATCCCGCGAATTATCCCACGACTGGCGCAGGAGGCAGGCAGACCTCCCGGACGGTAGAAATGGCGAGAACCTAGGCTGGCTTAAGGGCTAAGGTTCGCTCGCGAGGCGCGCGCCTGCCTCAACTCGTCCAGCTCGGGCTGCAGCACGGTCTTCACGCACTCCGGGCACACCCGTGGCTGAAGCGGACGGCGGAATGGGCGCTCACGTACGCCTCCACCTGCTGCCAGGAATCGCTGTCGTTCCGCACCTTCTTGCAGTACGAGCAGATGGGCAGGATCCCGTGAAGCTGGTCCACGCGCTCGAGCGCCTCCTCCAGGTCGGCGATCCGCGCCGCCAGCTCCACCTGCAGCTCCACGACCCGGACTCCTACGTTCACCCGGGCACGCAGCTCGGCGGCGTCGAAGGGCTTCGTGACGTAGTCGTCGGCGCCCAGACCATCGATGGCGTCCTGGCGATCGGCGCGAGCCGTGAGCAGGGTGATGTAGAGAGGCCGTACGGCCGTTCGCCCACGGGCCCGGCGGCAGACTTCAACCTCGTCCAGTCCGGGCATCATCGAGTCCAGGATGGCCAGCCTCGGCGCGCCCTCCCTCTGCAGCACGTCCCAGGCCTTGGCACCGACCGGCTCGTGTCCCCACCTCTTGAGATGGGTCTCCAGCAGGAGGCGCGACACCCGATCGTCTTCCGCGACCAGGATCTTCATGCCGGGGGGCGGGGCACGCGGGCTCCGTCTAGGAGCGCTTGTTCCCGACCACGACCAGGATGACGCCGGCCGCCAACGCCAGCGCGCCGAGGATCGGGGGAAGGGGGATCGTCTTCTTCTTGTCGACCGAGGCCTGGAGGGGGCCCAGGTCGATGACCTTCTCACGGGTCGTGTAGGTGATGCCCTGATAGGCCAGGGCGAGAACGCCGATGACGATCAGCGCGACGCCGAGGAGCATGATCGGTTTCATAAATTCCTCCGCCACCACGCTACTAGCGGGCAGGAGCCATGCCTATAGGACCAATGGCCAATGGGCCGCGGCTCGCGCGGCCACGGGTTGTTCAGTTCGGGACAGGTCCTCGGTGTTCAAAGCGGAACAGATTCCATGGGATGAACGGCGTATAGGTAGGCGCGAAGCCTGCGATGTGACGGGAGCCAAGAGGTTGGTGACCCGGATGCGACGGAGGGCCGCGATGGGACGCAAACAGCCTGCTGGGTTCGATGCAAAGGCGTTCCTGACGAAGGCCGGGACGGGACGATCGACCTCCCCGTACCGGAAGAAGCAAGTCGTTTTCGCCCAAGGGGATCCCGCGGACGCCGTGTTCTACCTCGAGAGAGGGCAGATCAAGCTGACGGTGGTGTCGGAGCGGGGGAAATCTGCGGTCGTCGCCATGCTCGGACGTGGGGACTTCTTTGGCGAAGGGTGTCTCGCCGGCCAGCCCATCCGGATGGCCACCGCGGCGGCGATGACCGAGGTGTCGGTCGTGCGAGTCGACAGGCAGACCATGATCGGGCTGCTCCACGAGCGGTCGTTGTTCTCCGAGCGCTTCATGGCGCACCTGCTGGCCCGCAACGTGCGCTTCGAGGAAGACCTGGTGGATCAACTCTTCAACTCGAGCGAGAAGCGGCTGGCGCGGGTGCTCTTGTTGCTGGCCCGCTTTGGCAAGGAAGGGGCCACCGAGCCGGTGATTCCGAAGATCAGTCAGGAAGTCCTCGCCGAGATGGTCGGTACCACTCGGCCGCGGATCAGCGGGTTCATGAACAAGTTCAGGAAGCTCGGCTTCATCGAATACAACGGGGGCCTGCACATTCACAGTTCCCTCCTCAACGTCCTCCTGCACGGGTAGGCCGCCCGTGGCGATGTTCGCTCCTCGTGACGGGCGCATGCCCGTGTCCAGTTAGGGACAGATTCTACGCACGTGAAGGGCGTATCGAGGGTGTATGGGAGCGAGGAAGGCTGACCTGGTCGACTGGCGGCGCGCCGCTGCGGGGCGAGGTAGAGGAATGACGGCCGGCCCCGCTCGTGAACCGGTAAGACATACGGATGAATCGGCCGGACCCACGGCCACCCTCGCGGAAGTCGATATTCGCTCCGAGCTCTCGACACGTCCCCCCCCGGCTGCCCGACTCCGAAGGCCTTGACCGGGCGCTGGCGGTACTCGCCCGGGAGATGACGGAGAACCCGCGCAGCATGCTCCAGAAGCTCGTCGAGACGGCGCTGGACCCGATACGGCCGGTATCAGCCTCCTCGAAGGGGATGTGTTTCGATGGGAAGCGGTGGCCGGGTTGTTCGCTTCGTACCGGGACGGTACGATGCCCCGTGCGGCCAGCCCTTGCGGCGTGTGCATCGATGAGAATGTCACCCAGCTGATGCACCTGCCGGATCGTCACTTCCCGGCCCTGCGGGCGGAGCCGCGCTTCATCGAGGTCTTGCTCATTCCGTTTCGGGTTCACGGCAGGCCGGTGGGAACGGTGTGGATCGTGAGCCATACCGATGAGCGGAAGTTCGACCGGGAGGATGAGCGGGTCGTCCGGACCCTCGCCCAGTTCGCGTCGGCCGGATGGCAGTTGTGGAACGCGCTCGAGGCCGCCGAAGAGGCGAATCACCGCAAAGATGAGTTCGTGGCGATGGTGGGCCACCAGCTTCGGAACCCGCTGGCCGCCATCTGCAACGCGGCCCATATCCTCCAAGAGGTGGACACGGCGGGGCACGCGACGGCGGTGCAAGTCGTCGCTCGGCAATCTCTGCACCTGGCGCGGGTGGCCCACGATCTACTCGACCTCTCGAGGATCGGCCGGGGCAAGCTGGAGCTTCAAACCGGGCCGGTCGAGCTTCAAACCGCGGTGGCCGCCGCGGTCGAGACGGCGCAAGCTCAGATCGGGCGTCGCGGTCAGACGCTGTCGGTGGAGCTGCCCGGTGCGCCGATGTGGCTCAGCGACGCCGTCCGGCTGGCCCAGCTGCTCTCGAACCTTCTGGATAATGCCGCCAAGTACACCCCCGCAGGTGGCCAGATCTGGGTCAGCGCACGATCGACCGAGGCATTCCCGCGGACCAGCTGGGCAACGTCTTTGACCTGTTCACCCAGCTGGACTCCTCGGCCGGCGGCCTTGGACTGGGACTGGCGCTGGTGCGGGACCTGGCGGAGAGGCATGGAGGGAGCGTCGAGGCTACGAGCGAGGGGCCCGGCATGGGCAGCCAGTTCACGGTACGATTGCCGGGCCTACCGGCTCCGCACACGCCCCCGCCGCCGGCGGTTCTCAAGACGGCGAGGATACCGAATCCTCGACGCCTCCTGATCGTCGAAGATCATCCAGATGTCGCCGAGAGTCTGGCCCTGATATTGCGATGCGATGATCACGAGGTGAGGATCGCCCACGATGGACCGGCCGCGCTTCAGGTTCTGAACAAGTTCAAGCCCGATGTGGTGCTGGTCGATGTGGGCCTGCCCGGCATGGACGGGTACCAGGTGGCTCGCCGGATGCGCGAGGAAGCGCCGGAGTCCAACCTGACCATCATCGCGCTGAGCGGATATGGTCAGGCGGAGGATCACCGCCAGTCCATGCAGGCCGGTTGTGACGCCCACCTGGTGAAGCCGGTACATCCCAACGTTCTCCGCAGCATGCTTGGCGCGGAGACACCGATCCTGTCCTCGATCTGAATCAGCGGTAGACCGCCCGCCGTATGTCCAATTCGGAACAGATTCCGAGGGGTGAGGGGCGTATTGAGGATGTATAGGGATCCCTGATGATCGATGGCGTCCTGCGCATTCTGGTCATAGCTCTGGGCCTGCTCTTCATCTGGTGGCTCTGCGGCCCGGTCGGTCAGCGAGACCGGCCCGTGCGGCGGGAGAGAGACGAAACCAGAGAGCGCGATGCCCGCGTAGACGCCCAGGGCCGTTAGCCCGAACACGCACAGGGAGCAGACATTCGATCTGAAGTTCTCCGGAACCTTCCCAGTATGGCGGCTCTGTCCGTCGGCGAAGCGGGCCGGGGGGGGCTGAGGTGAAGCTGCGCGACCTGGCTCGCCGGCGGGCGGACCGGCCGACGAAGCTCGTGCTGGCGAGCCGCCTGCGCTTCGAGACGCTCCTCTCGGCGCTGTCCGCCGGTCTGATTCACGTCACCGCCCGCGACACCGACGTGGCGATCGAGCGCGCGCTCGAGCAGGTCGTCACGTTCCTGGGCGTGGATCGAGGCGGTCTCGACGAGCACGCCGAAGGCAGGCCGAGGCTCCGACTCTCGTGGGCGCGGCCGGGCCTCGAGGAGCCGCCGCAGGTCACGGCCGCCGACCAGTTCCCCTGGGTGTCGGGGAGACTGCGGGGTGGGGAGGTCGTCCGATTCTCGCGACTCGCTGAGCTTCCCGAGGCGGCGGCGATCGATCGGGCCAGCTTCGAGCGCGTGGGCACATGCTCGAAGGTGTTGATCCCCCTGCGCACCGGGGGACCCATCCTCGGCGTGCTCTCCTTCGGCTCCCTCCGTGCCGGCTACGCCTGGCCGGACGACCTGGTGGAGCGGCTCCGCCTCCTCAGCAAGGCCTTCGCCGGCGTCCTGGACCGCCGGCGGATGGAGCTCTCGCTCGCCGAGCGGCTGCGCTTCGAGAAGCTCCTGTCCTCCCTGGCGGCCGCGTTCAGCCATCTGTCGGCCGCCGATTTCGACCCATCGGTCCAGCGCGGGCTTCGCCAGGTCGTCGATTTCCTGGGGGTCGATCGGGGCAGCCTGATCGAGTTCACCCGGGACGGCACGGCCACGCGTTCATGGGCGGTCGAGGAGTGGGTGGAGGCGGGTGAGTTTCCGTGGATGACGGCGCGGCTGCAGCGTGGTGAGGTCATCAACGTGTCGCAGCTCGAGGAGCTGCCGGACGAGGCGGCGGTGGATCGGCAGAGCTATCTCACGCACCGGGTGAAGCCCCAGGTCGCGGTGCCCCTGCTCGTGAGTGGGATCGTGGTGGGAGGGCTGATATTCAGCACGGTCGGCGCGGAGCGCGCGAAGTCGGACGAGCTGATCCAGCAGCTCCACCTCCTCGGTGAAGTCTTCGCCAATGCGTTGGCGCGCAAGCAGGGGGAGCTCGAGGCCGTGCGGCTCCGGCAGGATCTGACGCACATCGGCCGCGTCTCCGCCCTGGGCGAGCTGACCGCGTCGCTGGCCCACGAGCTGAGCCAGCCGCTGACCGCGATCCTCAGCAACGCGCAGGCGGCCCAGCGCCTCGTCGCCGGCGACGTGGTGGATCTCGAAAAGGTGCGCGAGATCCTGAGCGATATCGTGGCGGACGACAAGCGGGCCGCCGCCGTGATCAGCGGGCTGCGCGGCCTGCTCAAGAAGGGGGAGCCCGAGTTCGTGCCTCTCGACCTCAACGAGATCGTCGGGGCGGTGGCGTGGCTCATGAGAAGCGATACGATCATGCGCAACGTATCGATGAGCCTCGAGCTCTCCCCGGACCTCCCGGGCGCGCGCGGCGACCGGGTCCAGCTCCAGCAAGTGGTGCTCAACCTGGTGCTCAATGGCCTGGAAGCCATGCGGGAGCCTCACGCGGGGGCGCGGACCCTCGTCATCCGGACGGGCCGAGACGGCGCCGCCGCTCTTCGGGTCACAGTTGAGGACTCAGGGCCGGGCATCGCCCTGAAGGACCTCGGCCACATCTTCGAGCCGCTCTACACGACCAAGAGCGAGGGGCTGGGCATGGGTCTGGCCATCGTACGCACCATCGTCAACGCGCAC
>Ga0099830_10002054_pt1 | contig 10555 bp, 8 predicted proteins | sample CZO8metaG_4_FD_79337 | JGI IMG/M metagenome (GOLD analysis project Ga0099830, IMG submission 79337) | Vadose zone soil microbial communities from the Eel River Critical Zone Observatory, Northern California, USA - CZOApr15con2H3.8 metaG | ecosystem: Environmental > Terrestrial > Soil > Vadose...
CCGATTAAGGTGAAAAGTGCGTGGGAAGGCTGGTTCGGGTTCTACCAACTCAGAAACAACTCCATGTGTTACTGTCAAATAATTACGCTTGCTTTTATAGGTCTCCGTAATTACCATTCTTCTACTTCCCACGTACGGTAGCACCAATAGACCAGATTACGGTTCCACCTGGCGCGGGAAGAACGCCGCCATGGAGGCCAGTCCCACGAGCGCCACGAAGGGATCCTCGCCGTCACTCAACGAAGTGCAAGCCGCTCGGCTCGCGGGCGAGATCACCATCAAGCTCACGCCCTTCGATCAGCGGCACTACCTCCAGCTCATCGAAGCGCGCGGCGAAACTATTCGGCGCGTCGTGGGAAAGCTTCACTCAGCATTTCGTCTGGCGACGGCGCTCGATGCCGGTTGTGGCGTCGGCTTTTTTTCCCAGACCTTGGAGGAGTGCGGCCTCAGCGTGTGCGGCTTTGACGGCCGCGCCGAGAACGTCGCCGAGGCCCGCAACCGTTTTCCCGGCATTCCTTTTGAACGCGCGGACATCGAAGATCCCGCAATTTGCGAACTCGGGCGCTTCGATTTCGTGTTGTGCTTCGGCTTGCTCTATCACCTCGAAAATCCTCTTCTCGCGATTCGCCATCTCCGCGCCCTGACGGACAAGTGTCTCCTCGTGGAGAGCATGTGTTTTCCGGAGGAGAGACCTTCCATGCTGCTTCGCGAGGAACCCCGCGAGGATGACCAGAGCCTCAGCGACATCGCGTGCTATCCCAGCGAGAGTTTCCTGGTGAAAATGCTGTACCGCGCAGGATTTAACGCCGTCTACCGGGTCATTCCCCTGCCGGACCACGACGATTTCCAAGATACCGCCGGGCACGCGCGCAGGCGCACGGTGCTCCTAGCTTCCACAGTCCCGGTCGATGTGGCGGGATTCCGGCTGTGCCCGGAGCCTCGAGAAAACCAAGATCCGTGGGCCAAGAATCAGGGCGCGCGAGCTTCGCTGCCCCGGCGTACCGCCAGATTTTTGGCGAGCTCGAATCGCGCGAAGTACATCACGCTGGCGCTGCGGGCGCGGCAGATTTTTCCGGAGATGCCGATCCCCTTGCGGCTGCCGTTTGGGGCGTGGTGGCTGGCGAAAAAAAGCGAACTCGACCACGAGTTGATTTACAACAGCTTCGAAGGAACCGAAATGCGCTTCGTCGAAAAACTTCTCCGGCGGGGAATGACCGTGCTCGATGCCGGCGCGCATCATGGTTTGTACACACTGCTGACTTCGAAGTGCGTGGGAAGCACGGGTAAGGTGATCGCATTCGAGCCTTCCCCGAGAGGGCGCCGCCGGCTCGAAAAGCATTTGCGAGTCAATCATCGCAAGAACGTGGAGCTTCAGGCCTGCGCCCTGGGAAGCGAGTCATGCGAAGCAGATCTTTTTGTCGTCGATGGCTTCCATGATTGGGGCAACAGTCTGCGGCTACCGGCGGTGGCAGGAGCCACGCGCCAGGTTCGTGTGCAAGTGCGCCGGATCGACGATGTGCTTTCGGAGCTTGGTATTCCTCGAGTGGACTTCATCAAACTGGATATCGAAGGGGAGAACTGGATTTTTTGCAGGGCGCGCCGCGGTTGCTGCAGGGCGTGTGTCGTCCGGCTATTTTGGCGGAAGTGCAAGACGTCAGGACTCTGCCGTGGGGTTATGCGGCGCGCGAGATCATCGAATTTCTCCTGCGAAAGAACTACCGGTGGTTCGCTTTGACTGCGGACAGCATGTTGCAGCCGGTGAGCTGCAACCTGGAGGCGTACAACGCTAACCTTGTCGCGCTGCCGGAAGAGCGTCTGGAAGAGTTTCAGCGCCTGCTGAGGGGGCTCCCCGAGCGGTCCAATGGCGGGGCACTTTCATGAGCTAACGCCGTTCCACGTTTTCGCAATTTCAGCTGCTTTTCCCAGGATTACAAACAAAGAGTGCTGCTATTCTTGCAGGGAGAATGGATCTTCCGCCTATCCCGGCAAACCGTTGAGGGACACTGTTCAAGGAGCCAAGAAGCGGGATCCGTTCGCGTGGGAGAAGGAGAAGTGAAAGAGGATTGAGGGAATGAAGATTCTGGTCACGGGCAGCAGCGGATTGATTGGTTCCGAGGCCGTCGAATATTTCGACCGGCAGGGACACGAAGTCACCGGGGTGGACAACAACATGCGCCGCGTGTTTTTCGGCCCCGCCGGCGACACACTCTGGAACTTGGAGCGATTGAAGAGGGCGACAACGCGGTTTGCGCACACAGCGCTGGACATCCGGGACCGCGCAGCGATCGAAGAACTGTTTCGGACGCGGCGATTTCAATTGATCGTACATTGTGCAGCGCAGCCTTCGCACGACAAGGCGCGCGAGATTCCAATCCTCGATTTTGAGGTGAATGCGCTCGGCACGGTAAATCTCCTCGAAGCAACGCGGCAGCACTGCCCCGAGGCGGTCTTCGTTTTTCTAAGCACGAACAAGGTATATGGCGACGCGCCCAATGAGATGCCACTGAAGGAGCTGGAAACGCGGTACGACTATGCGCGAGCGGAAGACCACGACGGAATTGACGAGACTTGCCGGATCGATCGCACGCTGCACTCACTCTTCGGGGCATCCAAAGCAGCGGCAGATATCGTGGCTCAGGAGTATGGCCGTTATTTCCAGATGAAGGTCGGGATTTTTCGCGGCGGCTGCCTCACGGGACCATCGCATTCGGGCGTGGAGCTGCACGGTTTTCTGTCCTATCTGGTGAAAGTCACGGTAAGCGGCGGGAGCTACAGCATCTTCGGGTATAAGGGCAAACAGGTTCGCGACAACATTCATAGCCACGACGTAGTCCGCGCGATCGAGGAATTCGCGGCAAATCCCCGCCCCGGCGAGGTATACAACCTGGGTGGAGGCCGCGAGAACAGTATCTCGATGCTCGAAGCTATCGACCGAGTCGAACGGATGACGGGGCGAAAGCTGGACTGGCGCTACGTAGAAGAGGCGCGCAAGGGCGACCACATCTGCTACATCTCGAACCTGGGGAAATTCAAGAGCCATTACCCGAATTGGAAAATCACGCGCGGCCTGGATGCGATCCTGGAAGAGATTATTGTTTCTCAGCGCACGCAGCACGGGCAGACGGCAGCAAAATAAACCAGCAACGATATTCCACGAGCGGCGCTTGGTAAGGGCGCTGGGCGTCTTCCTCATGAAGACGGCAACGCCGGATTCTAAAGATATCGTAGACTTAAAGAGGGGACATCCGCGCGTCCACGGGTTGTAGAACTTCCGCGTCGCAGCTAAAGTTTGGCCGGCGGCCGCGCGATAGCAGATGGCGAGACCGTTCGTCAGCGTTTTGATCGATACGTACAACCACGAGCGCTTCATCGAACAAGCGATTGTGAGCGTGCTGGAGCAGGATTTTCCCGCTTCGGAGAGGGAAATCATAGTGGTGGATGACGGATCGGCCGATGGGACTGCAGAAGTCATCCGACAATTTCAACCGAAAGTGCGCGCGCTTAGGAAGGAGAACGGCGGGCAGGCCTCGGCGTTTAACGCAGGCATTCCCGAATGCCGCGGAGAGATCGTAGCGTTCCTCGACGGCGATGATTGGTGGGCGCCGGGGAAGCTGCAAGCGGTTTCTCGAGCGCTTGCGGAGGACGCCGCTCTCGGCTTAGTGGGCCACGGTATTACGGAAATATATTCGGACGGCAGGCAACACACGGAGTTGCTACGCGAAATTCCGCGCGTTCGAATCAACTCCGAAGCCGGCGCGAGGGCATTTCGTCTTCGAAAGAGCTTTCTGGGCACCAGCCGGATGACTATTCGGGCGGGGGTGCTTCGCCAGATTGGATCCGTGCCGGAAGCGCTGCGGATAGAAGCGGACGAGTATCTGTTCACGCTGGGAGCGGCAATTTCTGACGTTCTAATCCTCCGCGAGCCGCTGACGTTTTACCGTTTGCATGAGACGAACGCCTTTCAGATATCGGATGGGAACAGAGAGTTGCTTGGACGAAAACATAAGGTGTTGGCGGCTCTCGCCGAGTCCCTGCAGGCAAAACTGAGTGAACAACAAATCCCCGAAGAAATATCGCGAATCGTCGTGGAATCGGTGCAGACGGAAGCGGAGTTGATTCGCCTGACCATAGAGAATGGCTGGCCGTGGGAAACGGTGCGGACAGAACTGCGAAATTACCGGATCATGCAGGAAGGCGCGTCGATGGCGCGCTGGCTGCTCAAATGTTTTGCGCTGCTTCCCGCCTGCACGCTGCCCTCACGGCGGTACTACTCGCTGCGGCAGAGGTTTGCGGAGAATGCCGTCTATCGCAGAGCGAGAGAAAAGTGGCTCCCGATTGTTCAGCCGGCGCACGTGGATCGCTACCGGACGACGAGGCTCTGACGAATGGAGCCGAAGAATGCTCAGGAAGAATCTTTGAATGTTCTGATGGCTTCAGGAGTTCCGAAGCGCCGCGAGGGCGGAGTGGCGGCGATCATCTATAACCTCGGGCGGGAACTCGAGCGGCTGGGCCATCGGGTCAGTTATGTTTTTCAAGAGGACTTGGCCGCCCCCGGAAGAGTTTCGCCGCGATTTGCCGAGCTGGTTTTTTCACTTCGACTGGAGCGCTATATTGCGGACAATCGAAGGAATTTCTCGATCGTGAATTTGCATGCTCCCATCGGATTTCCTTACGGAATGCGGCGCAAATTGCGCCGCTCCGCGCACTACCCGCCCTACGTCATGACCCTTCACGGGCTCGAGGAGAGACGCATCCACGTGATGAGCCGTGAGGTGAAGAAGGGCCAGGCGTGGAATTATTCCTGGCGGAACCGGCTGTGGCACCGGCTGTATCATCGGCCAAGGTTCCGCTGGTCCATTCTCACGGCAGACGGCGCGCACACCTACAGCCGGGACGTATGGACCATGCTGCAGCTCAAGTACAATCTGGATTCAGATCGCGTCGCGTACATCCCGAACGGAGTCGAGGATCGGTTTTTTATTCCCCGGGAGTATTGCGCCGGAAATGGGCTGCGGCTGCTGTACGCGGGAACGTGGCTAGATCAACGCGGCATTTTTTATCTTCGAAATGCCCTGCGCAATCTCGCGCCACGAATTCCAGGATTGACGATGACAATCGCAGGAGGTGCTGTTCCGCCGGGCGAGATCCTGAAGTTCTTTGGAGAAGAGCTGGCCCCCAAGATCATGGTTCGTCCGGTCATTCCGTGGGAGCGCATGCCGGAATTATATGCCGAGCATGAAGTATTTGTTTTTCCTACGTTGATGGAAGGATTGCCGTCAGTGCTGCTGGAGGCGATGGCGACGGGGATGCCGGTGATCACTACGGAGACTTGCGGGATGCCGGATGTCGTGGAGAATGAAGTGAACGGGCGGCTCATTCCGCCGGGGAGTTCGGCGGCCATTGAAGAGGCTGTTTTGTATTTTGCGAATTCTTTGGAGTTGCGGCAGAAGCTTGGTGCGGCTGCCCGCGAAACCATGAAACGCTATACGTGGGAGCGCTCGGCGCGCTTGCTCGAAGCGCTTTTTCAGCGTGTCCTCGCCGCAGAGGGGCGATAGCCCGCATGATCAGCCTGGGCATCAACTATTCGCAGATGCATGATTCGTCGGCGTGCCTGGTGCGCGACGGCGAACTGCTATTTGCAGTGGCGGAGGAGCGCATCAGCCGCGTGAAGCACGACGCGGGGTTTCCGCGCAACGCGATTCAGGCGTGCCTGGATTTTGGCGGCATCAAGGCGAATAAATTGGATGAAGTGTGCTTTGGGTGGCAGGTTCCGGGAGAGGTGTTTCGTCACGATTTGAAATGCTACGCCACCGGGAAAATGCCAGCGACTTACCTGAACGGGCTGAATTCGACGCTGCATTTTCTGAGCATGTGGCACCAGGGCGGCGGGGCAAAACGGTTTGCGCAGAATTTCGGCGAGACCAAAGCGCGAATGCGGTTTGTGGGACATCATCTGGCGCATGCAATCAGCGCGTATTCTTATTCCGGATTTGACGATGCCGCGGTCGTGGTCATGGACGGGCGCGGCGCGTGGGAGGCGACCTCGGTCTGGCACGGGCACGACGGACAGCTTGAGCATGTTTTGACGATTCCGTTTCCGGATTCGGTGGGGCTTTTTTACAGCGAGTTCACGGAGTACCTCGGATTTCACCGGAACAGCGATGAGTGGAAAGTGATGGGCCTGGCGCCTTACGGGAAGCCAGGTGTGGATTTGCGCGCGTTCATCGAGCCGGAAGCCTCGCCTTACCGCGTGCACACAAAACGGCTGGTGGAGAATGGGGCGACACCGTTTTCAGATATGGTGCGCCTGCTTGGGGCGGCGCGGGTTCCGGAAAGCGAAATTGCTGAGCGGCACAAGAATATCGCCTATGCGGTGCAGGACGCCTGTGAAATCGCGATGATGAGCGTCGTGCGGCTGGCGATCGAGAAAACCAAGTGCCGCACTGTTTGCCTGGCGGGCGGCGTGGCGCTGAATTCGAAAGCCAACGGCAAGATCGCTGCGTCGGGACTCGTGGAAAGAATTTTTGTGCAGCCGGCGGCCTCGGATGATGGCGTGGCGCTGGGCGCGGCGCTCGCGCCGTATCTCCAGGAGGGCGGGCGTTTGCCGATGAAGCCGATGCGGCACGCATACCTCGGTCCGGCGTTTGACGATGATGCGATCGAGGGCGCCTTGCGGACTTATAAATTGAAATACACGCGGCTGGGGGATGCGGCGTGGGCCGCGGCAGAGTTGATTTCGAAGGGGAAAATCCTCGGGTGGTTTCAAGGGCGGATGGAGTTTGGCCCGCGAGCCCTTGGGAGCCGGTCGATACTGGCGGACCCGCGGGATCCGCAAATGAACGCCAGGGTCAACAACGCAGTGAAATTCCGCGAATGGTGGCGGCCGTTCGCTCCTTCCTTCAAGAAGGAAGCGGCGGGGGAATATCTCGAGAGCGCCACCGATTCGCCGTTCATGATTGTTACCGCGCAGGTGCGGCCGGAGAAACACAGGGTGATCCCATCCGTCACGCACGTCGACGGAAGCGCAAGGCCGCAGACAGTGGAAAAAGAGATCAACCCGCTGTACTGGCGGCTGATAGACGAATTCGGTAAACGCACAGCAGTGCCCGTCCTCATGAATACTTCCTTCAACCTGCGCGGCGAAGCGATCGTGCACACGCCGACGGACGCGATCCGCACGTTTTTCAGCTCGGGGATGGATGCGCTGGCTATCGGCAGCTTCCTCGTGGAGAAATGACGTGAACGAATCGCAAGGCCGGCTCGCGCAGCTTTTTCTGCGATACGCTTTGCCGCTTTCGGGATTGCGGCGGCTACCCGTTGTAGGTTCGTGGGTGAGCTGGGCCAGCAGGAAACTGGTGCCGCGCGATTCGCTGGCCTGGGTGCAAGTGCGGCGGGGCCCGGCGCAGGGCCTGTGGCTGCGGCTAAATCCCCGGACCGGAAGAAATTATTTCGACGGCGGAGGCGAGGCGGAAGTGCAAGAGGCGTTGCAGAAACATCTCCTGCCAGGCATGACTTTTTACGATATCGGCGCGAATATCGGTTTTTTTTCGTTGCTTGCGGCGCGGCTCGTTGGCGAGCGAGGCCGGGTTGTGGCTTTCGAGGCCGATCCGGAAGTTGCAGGCCGGCTTCGCGAGCATGTAGCGCGAAACGCGCTTAACTGGATAAAGGTCGAACAAAACGCCGTGTGGTCGGAGCCGCGAACGGTTAATTTTGAGCGAATCGATCCAGCAACATCTCCGGATCGAGGTCTGGGGCACGTGGTTTCAAGCAACACAAGTGACACCATTCAAGTCGATGCAGTATCTCTTGATGATTACACGTGGACAGAGTCATCTCCTGACTTTCTGAAATGCGACGCCGAGGGCGCTGAAGTGGAAGTGTTTCGCGGCGCGACGCGGATGTTGAAAGAAAAGCGTCCCGGAATTATCTGCGAAATGCACAGCGAGGAAAACCGACGAGTCCTCCTCAGTGAGTTCGTGCGACTCGGTTACACCTGCAGAAGCTGCGGCGAAAACCACGTCCTGGCACTGCCCCAATGACGCAACAGTGTATCGCCCTGCTCGGGCGGCGCGACGAGCCTACCGATGCCGTCGAAGAGTACTGCCGCTACCTGGGAGAGTCACTGCAGGCGCATGAATTTGATCTGCAACCCGTGCGCGTCGCGTGGCTGGACAAAGGCTGGCCCAAAGCGCTGCGCGAACTCGAGAGACAAGCGGCGGGGTGGCGCGGTTCCTGGGCGCTCGTGCAGTACACTGCGCTCGCGTGGTCGGAGCGCGGATTTCCGCTGAGATTTTCACGCGTCCTGCGCGCTCTGCGGCAAGCGGGGGCGCGCGTAGCCATGGTCTACCATGACGTGCTGCCGTACGAAGGAAACCGCACCATCGATAAACTGCGCCGGCGAGCGCAGCTGCATGTAATGAGCGAAGCGCTGAGCGCCTGCGATCTCGCAATTTTTACCGTGCCGATGGAGAACCTTCCGTGGATCGGGCCGAGCCCGGCAAAAGCTGTGTTCATTCCTGCGGGTACGAATCTTCCCACGCCGGAAAAAGCCTGGGAAAGACGAAGTGGGGAAACAAATCGGCTCCCAACGATCGCGGTTTTTGGAATTACCGGAGGCGAAGCAGGTATCTGGGAGATAGCCAGTATTTCCGATGCCATGCGGCATGCCGCGGAACGATTGGGGAGGCTCCGGCTAATCTTGATGGGGCGCCATTCGGATTCGGCGGAGAAAACGCTGCGCACTGTGACGGAGAATCTGCCGATTGAAATCAGGGCGCTGGGGCTTTTGCCCGCCGAAGAGATAGTGCGGAACTTTGCGGATTCGGACGTCTTGCTTTTCGTTCGCGGCTCCCTCTCCACGCGGCGCGGAAGCGCAATTGCCGGGATCGCCTGCGGATTGCCGGTCGTCGCGTTTGAAGGGCCGGAGACGGCGCCGCCGATTACGGATGCGGGAGTGATATTTGCCGATCCGAAGCGGCAGAGCGCCGTCGGGGAGACTCTGCTAAGAATACTGTCAGATCCGGAGTATCGCGCTTCTCTTGCCGAACGCAGCCGGTGCGCGCACGAAAAATACTTTTCCTGGAAGGCCATTGCGGCGCGCTACGCTGAAGCCATGCGCAAGCCGGCCTGAACCGCGGCGGCTACCAGCTCTTTGCGAGCACGGCGACAATTTTCGCTAGTGCGTCGAGATCGCGCGTATCAATGACCTCGCCGGGTGAATGCGAATATCGCAGGGGCCAGCCGAGCGGAATGTCGACTGTGCCGTAACGCGGGAAAACAGAGCCATCGTTGCCACCGCCAGTTACGCCGTATTGCACGGGGATTTTGTTTACCCTGGCGAGGTTCACAACGCGGTCGACGTATTCTCGCGGAGTGATGTTGGAATTGTCCACGGCGCGGATGACGAAGCCTTTGCCGATTTCAGCGTCGGCGAAGCGCTTGGATTCGAGCGGAGAGTCCGAACTGACAAACGTATCGATGGCGAAAACGAAGTCAGGCACGTTACCTTCTTTTGCTATCCGTTCCGCGAAGGCCGTCGCGCCTTTGAGGCCGACTTCTTCTTCGGTGGACCACACAAACGTGACATCGCGCCCCGGCAGATCGGGCCCGAGCGCCTTCGCGGCTTCTATTAGCGCGGCGCAGCCGACGCGATCATCGAAGCTGCGCCCGTTGGCCCGCGTCCCCAGCAGCGGGCGATACTCTTTCGGAATCGTGACCCAGTCGCCGGCTTTGATGCCCAACTTCTGAGTCTCCTCCGCTGAGTGCGTGCCAACGTAGACGTGCACGGATTCGTCCATCGAGCGCGGCCCGTGCGGCCATTCGAATCCGGGCTGATCCCAGTTCGCAGGCAACTCGAGCACGCCGGCGGCCGAATTCCCGTCTGCCTTGTGGACCAGCACGACATGGCCAAGGAAAAATTCCGTGTAGCCACCACCGAGCACGTCAACAAGCAAGCGTCCATCGGGCTCAATCGAGCGGACTTGATAGCCAATTTCATCCATATGAGCTACAAAGACGATCTTCGGGGTCTTGGCGCCGGGTTTGGCGTCGCCGAGATGCAAGATCAGATTGCCAGCGGAATCAGTCTCGGTCTCAAGCTTCTTTTTCGGGGAATAGTTCGGATTCAACCAGTCTTGAATCTGCTTGCGGACAGCGTCCTCATGACCGCTGGCTCCGTAAGTCTCAATAAGAGCCGGAAGCAACGGGGGGCCGCAGTCCGCACAGCCACCCATTGCTCCACTGCCCACGCCGCCGGTGGGCGCCGCACCGGTGACGTAGCGATAGAGCAATTCGGTCAAGGCACCGACATCGCCGATGTTGAGGGTCTCTCCAGGGGTAACTGGAAAAAGCGTGGCCACGCCGAGTTGGGCAAATCGCTGAGGAAAAGCAGTTGGCTTCACGTTCCCAGTGGTTCGAGGAGGAGCAGTGAGCTGAGGTGTAAGCGGCAAATGCGTTTCATCTGCGATCTTCTTCAACTCTGCCGCCAAGCCTGACAGATGCGCTGAAGGATCAGCGACCCCCATCAGAATTCCTTTTCCGAGGACCGTGCGATTCG
>Ga0099830_10002058_pt1 | contig 10540 bp, 8 predicted proteins | sample CZO8metaG_4_FD_79337 | JGI IMG/M metagenome (GOLD analysis project Ga0099830, IMG submission 79337) | Vadose zone soil microbial communities from the Eel River Critical Zone Observatory, Northern California, USA - CZOApr15con2H3.8 metaG | ecosystem: Environmental > Terrestrial > Soil > Vadose...
ATCCCAATCCCGTAATCCGTAAACGCATTAAAGCGATTCGCAGCCACTGAAGTCTCCACGTAATTTGGATAAGAGAGGGCCGATGAGTATCACCGACCCCCTCTGGAAAGAGGAAGCCTTATACCGAATTGGTCGTTAGGATGGCTTTTTCTTGCCGTCGGTCCGGCAGCCACCCTTCCCCTTGCAGGAGTTTTTGCCCTTGCAGCCGTTGTCGCCTTCCTTGCAGCCGCCTTTGCCTTTGCAAGAGTTTTGGCCTTTACAAGCGTGCCTATCCTTCTTGTCCTTGGCCTTCTCGGACTTCTGGTCTTGGTTCTGATCCTGATCCGAGGCGCTGGAAGAAGCCCTCAGCGAAGGAAGCAGAGTCGAAGCCTTAACCGCTGCTCCGGTTCCGGCGAACAATCCCGCGAACGCCGCACCTGCGAGTATGGCCTTGGTCGTTTTCGTCACTTTCACACCCTCCTGTTGACTAGAGTTGAGATACGAAACACCGTCCAGACACTCTTCTCCGCCTCGTGGACCGCGAATCTGCCTGGCCGGCTATAAGCAAACTAGTTCTTGCTGCGATTTCGAGGCGGCCTCGAGCACCCCAAAAAAGTGTTCCGTTCATTGAATGAGAGTCATGGGTTGCGTAAAGGTTTCTGAATTCTCAAAATTGGTGTGAATGCGACGCCCCGGAAAGCCGGGGCGGGTTGCTCGTTAAAGGATTCGACACAGCGTCGTGTTCGATGCGGCGGAAGTACACGGAGAAATCAATCCGGTGAACAACAATAAAGATTTGCTTTGGCTCAAGAGCGGCGACCGCTCGGACTTTCATACTCCTCCGGTTCTCCGTGAGCGCATTGCTCGCGAAACCGGTGCTCTCGTCGTCCTCTCGAACTTCTATTGCCAGGTGGTCCAACGGATAGTGGAGTTCGAGGAGTTGCGGGACTCGTTCGCGCCGCCACCGGCGCTTTCTTTTTCAGCAATCGCGTCCCCAGGCGCCACGCGAGCAAAATTCCCACCAGCGCGCCATAAAACACCGGCTTTCGGATATCCGACTTCACCCGCCAGTAGTAATGAACCACGCTTAAAACCGCGCACGCATACACCGCTCGGTGCAGCGCCTGCCATCGCTTGCCGCCTAGCCGCCGGATCCACCCCGCCGTCGAAGTGACCGCCAGCGGAATCAGCAGCACAAACGCCGCAAATCCAACCGTGATGTACCGCCGCTTCGCCACGTCTTTCCACATCCCCGCGACCTCAAAATTCTGATCCGGCCCCAGGTACGTCAGGAAATGCAAACATACGTAAAAAAACGCAAACAGCCCCAGCATGCGGCGGAATCGGATCAGCTCGGGAAGCTCAGAAATCTTCCGGAAAGGCGTAATGCACAGCGTGAACACCAGAAAGCGTAGAGCCCAGTCGCCCGTCTGGTGTTGCAGAAACTCCACCGGGTTGGGGGTCAGATCGGCTTGCACCGCCCTCCACACCAGAAAGAGCAGCGGTCCCAGCGAAAGCACAAAAACCGCCACCTTTGCCCAGTTGCTTGAAAGAAATTTGCGCAGCATGAATCCCTCAGTGGAACTTCTTCAGGTCCATGCCCGCATACAGCGACGCCACCTGGTCCGCGTATCCGTTGAACATCAGCGTCTTTCGCATGAAAAATTCGCCCAGCCGCCGCTCCGTGGCCTGGCTCCAGCGCGGATGATCCACGTTGGGATTCACATTCGAATAAAATCCGTTCTCATTCGGCGCATACCGGTTCCACGTGGTCGGCGGCTCGGAAGCCTGCAGCCTAATCTTCACGATGGACTTAATGCTCTTGTAGCCATACTTCCACGGCACCACTATGCGCACCGGCGCGCCGTCCTGATTCGGCAGCGTCTCGCCGTACATGCCTACGCACAGCAGCGCCAGCGGGTGCATCGCTTCATCCAGCCGCAGCCCTTCCACGTATGGATACTCTATCCCCGTGTATTTCGCCTCGGGCATCTGCCTCGGATCGTAGAAGCTCTCAAAAGCCACATACTTCGCCTTCGCCGTAGGCGCGACCAGCTTCAAAATCGTGTTCAGCGAATACCCGATCCACGCCACCACAATGGACCACCGCTCCACGCAGCGGTGCTGGTAGATGCGCTCCTCCAGCGGCGCCAGCTTCAAAATCTCGTCCATGGAAAACTTGCGCGGCGTCTTCACTTCCCCTTCCACCGAAACCACCCATGGCGTCGTAACAAATTTCTGCGCGTTCTTTGCCGGGTCGCCCTTGTCACTGCCAAACTCATAGAAATTGTTGTAGTGCGTCACGTCGTTCATCGGCGTGATCTTTTCATTCACCGTGTACCCGCTCTTCACCGTAGTCAGCTTCGCCCCCGCATACGCGACCTGCGGCGAAAATGCGGAAAACGCCCGTTCCCCGGCCACCGCCGCCGCTCCCGCGATGCCCAGCCCCTGCAAAAACTTGCGCCGGTTCAAATAAACGCCTTTGGGCGTGACGTCCGCATGGGTCAGTTCCGGCTTTTCCTTAATCAGCATGCCGCCATCTCTGGGTGCGAAGATAATCTCAGTTGCATCGTTGCCGCTTACGTATCGAACGTTCGCCGCCACACGCTAGGCGCGCGAATTCGGCTGTGCGCCACTAAGAACTCAGGGCACGCTATTGAGGGTGATTCCCGGCGCGCAAAACTGCCTGCCGTCCGGATGTAACCAAACTAATTCTCGCTGCAACTTCGAGGCGGCCTCGAGCACCCCAACAAAAGCGTTCCGTCCATCCAATGAGAGTCATGGGTTGTGCAAAGGTTTCTGAATTCTCAAAATTGGTGTGAATGCGACGCCCCGGAAAGCCGGGGCGGGTTGCTCGTTAAAGGATTCGACAGAGCGTCATTTAGTTCTCGCATGGCCTAAGGAAAGAGGGCCAGGCGCAATTACCCAGCCCTCCGCACAAGACGACGACGGACAGAAATATTACTCGGGCTTCTTCGAACCGTCGGTCGCGCAGCCACCCTTGCCCTTGCAAGAATTCTTTCCGTGGCAGCCGTTGTCGCTGGCCTTGCAGCCGCCCTTGCCCTTGCAAGAGTTTTGGCCCTTACAAGCGTGCTTTTCTTTGTCCTGCTTGTCGCTCTTCTGATCTTGGCCCTGGTCCTGCGCACTGAAGGAAGTCTTCAGCGAAGGAAGCAGAGTCGAAGCCTTGACCGTTGCTGCGGTTCCGGCGAACAATCCTGCGAACGCCGCCCCTGCGAGCATGGCTTTTGTGGTTTTCGTCATTTTCAAACTCTCCCGTCAATTTAGAATGAGATGCGGAACACCGTCCGACACTCTTTGTACCCCGTGGATCGCGAATCTCGCTGCCCGGGCTGACCAAACTAGCTCCTGTTGCGATTTCGACGTGGCCTCGAATGCCCCGACAAAGGTATTCCGTTCCATTGAATGAGAGTCTCGAATCGCCTGAAGGTTTCCGAGATTCCCAATATGGATTGAATTTCAAAGCTGGGCAGGCAGGCCGCCGGACAGCGAGTGACGATCAACTCCTCGCCAACCTAGAGGTTGGGCGCGTAGTAGCCCGTCTTTGCGTAGACGCTGAGAGGCGGAAGTCCCTTGGGGGCCCGCAGCTTGATCTTGATTTTGCGCCAGCGGGCGTCGTGGGCTTTATTACTCGGGTGGTAGCCTAAGATATATTGGTTTCGTAGCTCCGCGCCGATCTTTGCAGCGATGTCCGGCAGGTCGTTTAGATTCTCTGCAGTGAACGCGCGCCCACCGGTCAATTCCGACATTTCATTGAGCAGCGTGGGCCCGTTCAGTTCCTCTGGGGTTCGGCTGCGAAACTCGAACGGGTCAAAAATGCCGATTGAATAGAGCTGAGTGTCCGCTTCCCGCACGAGTCGCTTGATATCTTTCTCGTTGTACCGGCTGTTATTGTCGCCTCCATCGGAAATGATCAGCAGCGCTCGTTTGCCGCTGCGCGCACCTCGCATCTGACTAAGCCCCAGATAAATCGCGTCGAGCAACGCGGTCTTACCCCTCGCAGAGGCCGAGAGCATGCGGCTCTGCAAGTCTTCGACATTGTTGGTGAACGGACTTAGGAGTTGGGCACGCTCGTTGAAACCGACGAGAAAGAACTCATCTTGAGGATTTGCAGTTTTGAAAAACTGGAGGGCGGCCTCCTTGGCCTTGCCAAGCTTATTGGCCATGCTGCCACTCAGATCTAAGACGACACCGATCGATATGGGAACGTCTTCTGAAGAGAAATTTACTACCTCCTGCTCGATATTGTCTTCGAAGATCCGGAAATTATCAGGCTCTAGACCGGTGACCAGGCGGTTGTACGGGTCGGTGACGGTGACATTGACGAGTGCCAGATTCACGTCGATATGGACGGCTTGATCTCGCTTAATGGGCTGGCCCGGTGTGTCGCGCTTCACGTCGTTAGAGACGGTGGACTGAGCGAAGGCGGATGACTTGGAGATCGAGACCGCCACAGCAAATAGGACCAGAAGGCTGAGGGAGACGAACAAAACGTGAGTCGTGATCGTGCTATTTTTCATGGTGCTTCCAGGTTGTCATCTCGCGTAGATCTCTCCGAGGCTAGTAGCTCGCGGCAAGCGCGGACGGGTGATCGGCCGCTCCGTGATTCTCCTGGCGGTTGCATCTCCGCGCTCTACCAAGCAATTCGCGCAATCGCCTGCGAGCCTTGTGCAATTGAGACTTCGAATTCCCGATCGAGCGTCCAAGAATCTTGGCAATCTCGCTGTGTTCGTAACCCTGGACGTCGTACAGAACAAATATTTCCCTGTAGCCTTCCGGCAACTGACCGATCGCCCACTGGAGGTTAAGGCGGTCGATCAAACCACTCAGCCGCGGGTCGGGCCCGCCGATTTCATTGCGCGGCCTGTCATCGCCTTCGTCGCCTCCGGTGACTTGATCGAGTGATATAGAAATCGGCTTCTTCCTGCGCAGGTGCATCAGAACAAGGTTCGCCGTCAAGCGATGCAGCCACGTCGAAAACGCGGATTCGCCACGATAGGTATGAATCTTGCGGAATAGCTGTATGAACACTTCCTGAGCCCGATCCTCTGCCTCAACTGGGTCGCGAAGCATGCGCAGGCAAAGCGCATACACTCGCCCGCTGTGTCGTTGATAAATAATTTCGAAAGCCTCTGCGTCACCCTGCTGAGCCAGCCGGATGGCTTCGCTAAACGATGAGCTATCGGGCTTGTGCGGCTTCAAGTCTCCCGAGCTATTCTCGGGTCGTAAGTCCGGCGTTTTCTTGCTCAACAAACGTTGCGCCTTCCGTTGTGAGTGGCGCTTCAGCCCAACGGTCTCACGCCTAAATGCGCGACCTACGCGATGAAAAGTGATCGCTACCTTCATGAAAATTGCCTTTTCTTGATTTCCTCAACTCACAGTAAAACGGCTGCCTGCATTAAATGAGAGTCGCGAATGACCCAAAGGTTTCGTCATTGTGGAAGGGCAGAACTGGTGATACAACGACGCCGCGCCACTATCTGTCGCTGGGGGATACTGGGGTGTCAAGTCGTCGGGAGCCGGCTCAACGTGCCGTCTATGATTATGCTCTTAACAATTTCGCTAAAAACACAAGTGAATTCACTTGGACGAAAAGCAGCCGCGCCAAGACAGTTGTTGCCATTTCGAAGAACGGGCAACCACCAACAACCTTCTTCAACGGGCACTCTGTGAAACATACTTACGTGTGAACCTGCCAGCACGGCTATCAATTCAGAGAGGCTCTGGTGCGCGTTTAGACTGAGTACGATGTCGAGTTCGGTGTGGCTGAGAAGCTTGCCCATTTCTTGATGCGACGCTGCAAAGTGGCATTCGCATCCCGCCTTTTCTAGAGGAGACCGACAAAACGAGAACAGGCGGGGACTCTCACCTATCAGGAGAACATTGACTTTCCGTGCCTCATCCACTTTCGACCGAGACATGACCGCCTTTCTGCCTCGCCAGGATGCAAGGGCCAGCCCCGAATGCAATTCAGTAGCCGAATATTCGCAGGAGGCGAGTTGCTATGAGGAACGCCTGACTGATCATCACGAGGGGGCATTGCATGATTCCCCAAGAAGACATTCGGACAGTCGTTCGGTTTCGTGGAATTGATTGTGCTAGGGGTCCCATGCTCGGTTATGCCTTTGCTACGATTTCGAGGCGACCTCGGCAGAGACGAAGGTCATCGGTTCATCGAATCAGAGCCCAAATCGAACAAGGGTTTCAGAATCGTCCAGACGGGATCAGAAGTTGGAACATACCCTTGTGTGCTTCTGCAGCAGTCCAGATCGACGCACCCAGTAGGACGAGATCCTTGATTAGAAATTGGCCAGCGTCTCCTAACAAGGGAAGGCCGTGTGAGAACTGGAACGCTCCGGGTGTCGACAAGATAAAACTCACCGTGAGCACGAAGGTGATGATGGCGCCAATGCTGCCGATGAAAGAGAGTCTCGCTGACCACGGCCGCAGGGCGAGTAGCACGGCGATAGCAATCTCGACCACTCCAATCAAATTCGACACGCCCTGAAGGTTGAAGACTCGATAGAGCCAGAACATCAGCGGACTGTTCGCCACCAGCGGCTGGATGCCTTGCGCCTCGCCGGCTGTAAACTTAAGAACGCCAATCAGCAACAGTGTGATTACCAGTCCGTAGCGCGAGACGTGGATGCCCAGTCTCTCCAACGAGGTCCGGGACTTGGCGCGCATCAACGCCTTTATCAGCGTTTCTTCCGCAGGCAAGAATTGATTAGCTCTATCCATTGTTTTCTTGGCTCGCTTTCTGGTGTGGTCCGGATAAGACAACTTGCAGAGAAGACTGCTGAACCGCATGCTGGCCTCGCGTTCCGACTGAAGCTTCCGGCTCCAACACAGCGTCGGAGCCGGAAGGAGATGTAGTTAGATACGAATGGGAGTTAGAAATTGAATTTCGCCACCAACTGAATGAGACGTGAGTCAATCCCCGATGGCCGAGCGTCGAGAATGCGGCCAAAGTTTCGGGAGTTCGAATTCCCGTTGACGCCTCCATTGCTGGACACAGGATTGAAATTGGCGTGATTGAAAAGGTTGAAGAACTCGATACGGAGCTCTAGCTTCGTGGTTTCGGAAACTCGAGTGTCTTTATGAACCGCGAAGTCAAAGTTATTCAGTCCAGGCCCATTGAAGAAGTTGCGGCCCGCGTTGCCCAAAGTGCCGAGGGCTTCTCGCGTGAAGCCGTTGGGATTAAAGAAGTAATTATTCTGTGAGGCTAGAGGCCTTGCCGGATTGATTGTATTCGCAACCGAGCCGGTTCGAGGATCGAACGTCTGAACGGCTGCGCCGTTGAAATTGGGACGGTCGAAGCACCCAAAGAAGGAGAAGGTGGCGTCGCAGGTCAAGGAGCGAAACCCGCCGTCAAAAATGCTGATCGGGAATCCACCCTGCAAGGTAGTGATGCCGGAGAGCCGGTATCCGTTAAGAATCCGGCCTCGCAGACCTTCGAAGCGCGTGTTCGGAAAATCGTACGCGTAGTTCACAACGAACCGGTTGCGGGCGTCAAATGTCGAATTGCCATAGTCACGCCGCGGATTAAAAGGGTCAGCTCCCAACCCGTTGCTCAAGTCTTCAAAACTAGAAGCGCTATCCAGGGAGTGTGAAAGGGTGTAAGTTGCGCGGAACGTTAGTCCGTGTGAGAGATGCTTGTCCGCAACGATCTGCAGTGAGTTGTAATTGGAATTGCCGGTCGTTTCCTGCGTCCCGATCGAGCCGAAAGTCAGCAATCCATTTGCATTGGTTTGTGGAAACCGGAAACTTTGCGGCGCGGTTTGAAAGTTATTGAAGGCGTTGCACCCTGGCGTCGCAAGGCAGATTGGATTTCCAGACTCGTTGCCAGCCGGATTTCCTTCCACGACCTTTGTCAGCCGATGGCCGACCGAGCCGACATAGCCGACGCTCAAGACAAATTGACCGGGTAGTTCTCGTTCGACGGTCAGATTGTAGTTCTGTGAGTAAGGAACCGCAAAACGCGGATCGAAGACGTTTAGCGAAAACGGTTCAAATTGGCTGAAGTCCACGGCGGCACCTGCTCGAGGTGGCGCGAACGGGAAAGGACTAGTGATGGTCCGACCAGTCTGGATGTCCTGGAACGGATTAGCAAAGCTGGGAGAACCGCCGACATTCGCGATCCCACCGGTGCTCAGGGAGACGGGAGGCGCTACGAGGTTCTGAAGCGCGAGTTCTTCTTCCGTCCGGTTGTAGTAGATCCCATAGCCTGCGCGGACGCTCGTCTTGCTGGACCCAAAAGGGCTCCAGGCGAAACCGAAGCGCGGGCCGAAGTCCTTGAACTTTGTCGTGACACCTCCGGCCTCATTGCAACCCCGATCTCCGGGAAAGATCAGGCCTGTGGGAGCACTCGGGAAGACCGTGGATTGCTGGCCAGGCCGAAAGCAATTGAGCGACAGCCCGCGGTTGAAGACATCGCTGAGTGGCGTATCGATCTGCCATCCGATGCCGTAGGTGATTGTGAGATTTGGACGAAACTTGAATTGGTCTTGTGCGTAGGAATAGTACGTCTGTGTCCGGGCGTCGATGAATCCGCCGCTGCTTTGGGCAAAGCTGTCTGGAACCCCCAGCAGGAAGTCAGCGCCAGGGCTTCCTGTTGAAAACGTACCCGCTCCAGCGAATGTAAATGCTCCGTTGTTGTTGAAGAAGAACGGATTTTCCACTTGCGAACGACGCATTTCGAAGCCGAACTTGAGGGCGTGGCGGCCTACGATTCTTGAGTAATTATCAGTGAATTGATAGGTTTGGTCGATCCTTGGCTGAGGGCCGTTCGTGCTAAAGCCAAGATTGAATAGCCCGGTGACGCCGATGAAGGGCAGCCCCGCGCCCGCCGGGTCCTGTGGAGAGATATTGAAGCCCGCGGAAGAAGGCAGCGTCGGAGTCACCGGCTGGACAGCGAGGAAATTAAACCGCTGATATCCAAAGCGAGCTTCGTTGATGGTGTTGCCACCGAAAGTGTGCAAGTACGCCACCGTATACTGCTGAGAGCGACTTCTACTTTGTTCAGTGAATCCTGGCAAAGTCGAACCAGTAAAAGGCAGAGTGTCCGTGTTTGAATTTGGCTGAACGAAGAAATATCCCCAAATGGTATCCCTTTTTGACAGGTTGTAATCGACTCGGCCCAGATACTGATCAGTGGTTTCTGGCCTGATGGGATTAAATTCGAAGGTAGTCCCTGTCGTCGGCGGCGGAACAAACCGATTCGTCAAATTGACAGAGATGGGGTTGAGATCGACGGACGGAATGTTGCCTGTCGGAAAAATCTGTGAGTAAGGAGTCCTCGCAGCGAAGGTCTGGCCGTTTTCTCCAACAAGAGGCGCCGCGGAGCTCCCGGTGAATGGAGAAGTTCCCGAACCGTTGGAAAAGTTGCCCGAACGCTCCGCCGATGTGAAGACCGTGGTCGTCCCGCCAGCGCCTGGCTGTGGCTGCCTAGCTCTTGTTCCTTGATACGAGAAAAAGCCGAAGAGCTTGTCTTTGACGAAAGGACCGCCGATGGTGCCTCCAAACTGGTTGCGGTGGAAAACGGTCGTATTCCTACTGAAAAAGTTCCTGGTATTTAATCCTGTGTCTCGAAAGAACTCGAACACATCGCCATGGAACTGATTTGTGCCGGACTTCGTGGTTGCATTGAGGATGGCTCCGCCGTTCCTGCCGTATTCCGGGTTGATCGTGTTCGTGATCAGATTCACTTCGGCAATGGCATCGGGATTGGGAATAATCTGCAGCGAGTTCAGGGGCAAATCATTGGCATCCGTTCCGTTGACGAGATAGCTGTTTGCTTGGCTGCGCCCGCCATTGGTTGCGTAGTTAGTTCCGAACCGGTCGGAAGCCGCTACAACACCTGGCAATGTTTGCTGAAGCTGGACCCAATTGCGCCCGTTCAACGGAAGATCCACGACAGTGTCCGCGCCAATGTCTCGACCCAACTGGATGCTCGTCGTTTCAACCTCTGCCTGATCTGCCCTAACGAGGACGTTCTCCGTAACGGCACCGAGATCCAGCGCAACGTTTAAGACGTAGATTTGGTTCAATTTCAGGTGAATTGCGCCGACACGATAGGTTTTGAAACCCTTCCGCTCAACTTGGACCGAATAATTACCGGGCGCCGCAAGCTGAAGAAACTCAAAACTGCCATCGACCCCCGAGGTAACCGTTTTTGCGACTCCCGTATCCACATTTGTTGCCGTAACTTGGACGTCAGCTACCGCTCCGCCGCTGGAGTCGTTGACGACTCCACGAATGCGGCCATATAAATCATCGGCAAAAGTCGCTGTACCAAAGCTGGCAATCACTAACCCCACCGCTAGAACAGAAATCCCACGACGCAATATCAAGAGAACTCTGGTCATTTTGATCCCCTTCGGGAAAAGTTGCGCTAAGGGCATTTCTTTTCCCAGACTGACATCCACCCAGCCAATCTGACCCTCGTTACGCACAAAAGTTTCAGAGCGCACTGGAGTTTTTCTAACTTTCTTGAGTTCAGGAGAATGGAAGCGAAGAACCAGAAGCAGAAACACACGGAGAG
>Ga0099830_10002059_pt1 | contig 10539 bp, 9 predicted proteins | sample CZO8metaG_4_FD_79337 | JGI IMG/M metagenome (GOLD analysis project Ga0099830, IMG submission 79337) | Vadose zone soil microbial communities from the Eel River Critical Zone Observatory, Northern California, USA - CZOApr15con2H3.8 metaG | ecosystem: Environmental > Terrestrial > Soil > Vadose...
GGCTCGAGCGCCGCCGCCCGGCCCGGCGCCTCGGCGGCGAGCGCAAGCGCCAGCGCGGTCGCCAAGCCTGGCGCGCCCAAGCTGGTCGTGACCTATGGGTCCACGGTTGGATCGTTCCTGCCGTTGTGGGTAGCCAAGGAAACCGGCCTATTCGACAAATACGGCGTGGTGGTCGATATGCGCTTCGCTGAGAGCACCGTCGCAATCGCGGCGCAGATCGCCGGCGAGATCCATGCGCAGGAAGTGTCCGGGGCGGCTGTTATTACCGCCGACGTCAACGGCAACCAGGACCTGGTGTTCATCGCCTCCGACCTCAACCATCCCATCATCTCGCTGTGGGCCGCGCCTGAGATCAAGACCGCGGCCGATCTCAAGGGCAAGGCGGTAGGCTCCGGCCTGCCTGGTTCGCCAGTCGACTATGCGACACGGCTGGCCTTGTCGCTGCTCGGCTTGAAACCCACCGACGTTGAGATCCTGCGGCTCGGACCCAACCAGCCGATCGCACAGATGCTCGCCGGGCAATTGAAGGCGGGCTTAATCGCTCCGCCGGACACGTTCCAGGCAGAAGCAAAAGGGTTCCATCTGCTCCAGGACATCTCCAGCAAGCCCTATCAGAACGTAGGCATCGTGGCCAGGCGATCGCGCCTCGACGAGCTCGGCCCAGGTATGCGGCCCTTGCTGGCGGCTTACCGAGATGCCATCCAGCTGATCTACGACAAGCCGGACGTGGCCATGAAAGTGCAAGCCCAGTACGCCAAGCTCGACGACCCAAACATCCTGCAAAAGTCATACGACTTCTACACCAAGGCCGCGCCCTACCAGAAGGACCTGCAGCCCACCCTGGATGGCCTCCAGGCGCAAATCGATTTTCTGGCCGAGGGCACCGTGGAGAAAGCCAAAGGCCACAAGGCGGAAGAGTTTGTCGACGCGCGCTTCCTGAAGGATCTGCCCAAGGCGTAACGTCTTTGCCGCCCATGCTGTACAGTCGCAGCATAATGGCAAGGGTTAGGCGATCTCGGCGGGAATTTCTGCGAATCAGCGGCTTGGCGGCCGGCGCCCTGAGCCTAGGCGGTCTGCTCCAGGCTTGCGGCGGCGCGGCCGCGCCGGCGTCTGCGCCACCGGCGTCCCCCGCCGGCTCAGCCAAGCCAGCGGCTTCAGCGGCAGCCAGCGGCGCGGCGAAGCCACAGAGTGCGGGCAAGCTCACCGTGTCCTACGGCTCGGCGGTCGGCTCATTCTGGCCGCTGTGGATGGCCAAGGACATGGGCGGCTTCGATAAATACGGCGTGTCGGTCGAGATGCCGCTCATTGAGACCAACGCAGCGGTGGCGGCGATGATCGCCAAACAAATCGACGCCATGGAAGTTTCGGCCGCGCCGATCATCTCCGCTGATTCGAACGGCAACGAGGACATCGTGATGATCGCTTCGGCCCTCAACCATCCCATCCTGGCCCTCTACACCACGCCCGACATCACCACTGCCGAGCAACTCAAGGGCAAGCAGATCGCCTCGGGGCCGCCGGGATCGCCTGTCGACTACGCCGCCAAGGTTTCCCTGTCTCTGCTGGGGCTCAAGCCCGGCGACGTGGTGCTGAGGAGCATCGGCACGGCCGAGCAGATCCTGGCCGCCATGCTGTCCGGCCAATTGCCGGCCGGCATGACTGCTCCGCCCCAATCGTTCCAGCTGGAGGCCAAAGGGTTTCGCCTGCTGAAGGACATTTTCAGCCAGCCATATCAGAACGTGGCGCTCTTTGCCAAGAAATCGCGCCTTGATGAGCTCGCACCGCGCCTGCGGCCGCTACTGGCGGCCTACCGCGACGGACTGGCCGCCATCTATGACAAACCGGACCAGGCCACCAAGGTGCTCGACCAATACGCCAAAGTGGGCGACGCCGAAATCCTTAAGAACACCTACGCCTTTTACACCAAAACGGCGCCCTTCGAGCGGTCGATGCAGCCAACAATTCCCGGCGTTCAGGCCATGATCGATTTCCTGGCCGAAACTGTGCCCGCCGTCAAAGGCCATAAGCCGGAGGAGTTCATCGATCTGCGCTTCCTGAACGATCTGCCCAAGTAGCCCTAATGCATATTCGCCCCACCGTCGACGTTGAACGTCTGGCCGGTGACGAAGCGGCTGGCGTCTGAGCATAGGAAGATCATCGTGCCCACCAGGTCCTCCGGCTGCTGCTCCCGTTTGAACAGGCGGGCCTGAGCGCGGTCCTCGAAATCGCGCTGATCGTAGACCTGCTTGGCTCGCTCGCTGGAGGTCAGACCGGGCGTAATGCAGTTGACCCGCACGCCGTACTCGCCCAGCTCGTTCGCCAGGCAGCGAGACATGGCCCACACCGCGCCCTTGCTGGTGACGTAGTGCATGAAGCCCGGGGTGCCGCCCAGGATGGTGCCGGACGAGATGTTCACGATGACGCCGCTGCGCTGCTGCTTGAACACGGGAGCCAGCGCCTTGCAGCACAGCCACACGCCGCGCACGTTCACGGCCATGAGCTTGTCCCACTCGCCGACGGGGATCTCATCGAAGGACTTCCGCGGCAGCACCTCGGTGAATATGGCGGCGTTGTTGATCAGGATGTCCACGCGGCCGTAGGCGTCCAGGGCGGACGCCGCCATCTGCTTCACGCTGTCCTCGTTGGCGCAGTCCACCCGCACGGCTGTGCCGCCCACCTCGGCGGCCACTTCCTTGGCCTTGTCCTCGGCCAGGTCGGCAACAACCACCTTGGCGCCCTCTCCGGCCAGCCCGCGGCAGTAGCGCTTGCCGATGCCCTGCCCGCCACCTGTGACGATGGCTACTTTGCCCTCTAAAACCATGGTGCCTGCCTGCCTCCCGTCGCTATACTCCAAGCCGCGATGCCCAAGCTTCTCACGGTGCGAACAGACGGCGATCCGGTCCTCCGCCAGAAGGCCAAGAAAGTGAGCCGCGTGGACGACTCATTGCGCCGGCTGATCGATGACATGTTTTACACCATGTACAACAACGAGACGCGCGGCATCGGCCTCGCCGCGCCGCAAGTCGGCGCCGGCGTTCGGGTCATGGTCGTCGACATGCAGGACGACGAGCACGAGGCCATGGCTTTCGTGAATCCAGAGATTGTGAAGGCCTCAAAGGAGATGGTGGTGGCCGCCGAGGGCTGCCTCAGTGTGCCCGGCCTGCGCGGCGACGTGGAGCGCCACGAATGGGTCACGGTCAAGGCGCGCGACGAGCACGGCCACGAGAAACGCCTCCGCGCCGAAGGCTGGTTCGCTCGCTGCATCCAGCACGAGATCGATCACCTGGACGGCATCCTCTACACGGATAAGGCGACCGACGTCCGCTACGCCGACGAAGAGGAGATCTGCACCGAGAACGCCGAGCGCGAAGCCCTCGGCGAAAAGGTTCCGGTCGCGATTTAGGCAGCCCCTCCCGGGGAGCCCCATATGAGTAAGACCCGCCTAGAGGCGTTCAGCGATGGCGTCATGGCCATCCTGATCACGATCATGGTGCTCGAGCTCAAATCGCCGGCAGGAGCCGGCCTGCATGCGTTGTTAGAGACGCTGCCCGAGCTGGCGATCTATGCCCTCAGCTTCGTCATTCTCGGCATCTACTGGAGCAACCACCACCACATGCTCCAGGCAACCGAGCGCGTCAGCGGGTCCGTGCTGTGGGCAAATCTGCACCTCCTGTTCTGGCTTTCATTGGTGCCGTTCGTCACCCGCTGGCTGGGCGAGACGGGTGTTGGGCAACTGCCAACCGCGATTTACGGATGCGTGCTCCTTCTGGCCGCTATCGCTTATTCCATCCTGTTTCGGGCGCTCCTGGCTTGTCAGCCGCCGAATTCGACCCTCGCCGCGGCCGTGGGCAACGACTTCAAGGGCAACGTCTCAGTCGTGTTCTATGTGGCGGCGATCCCACTCACGTTCGTGAATCGCTGGATTGCCATTGCGCTGTTCGTCGGCGTGGCGCTCATGTGGTTGATTCCCGATCGCCGGATCGAGTCCCGCCTGAGCGAAGTGCAGGGTTCCCCGGCAGCCGACGACTAGGACGACGGTCAGCCCCCTAAGCGGCTGCCTCTTCGAGCACCCGGCCGCTGAACTGGCTGTTGTACAGCTCGGCGTAGAATCCGTTCTTGGACAGCAGCTCCTTGTGGCTGCCCTGTTCCACAATGCTGCCGTGGTGCATCACCAGGATGGAGTCGGCATTGCGAATGGTGGACAGCCGGTGGGCGATGACGAAGCTGGTCCGGCCCCGCATCAGGTGGGCCATGGCCTCCTGGATGAGCACCTCGGTGCGCGTGTCGACGCTGCTCGTGGCTTCGTCCAGGATAAGAATCGCAGGATCGGCCAGAAAGGCGCGGGCAATGGTCAAGAGCTGCTTTTGGCCCTGCGACAGGTTGGTGGCCTGTTCAGTCAGCACCGTGTCGTAGCTGTCGGGCAGCGTTCGAATGAAGTGATCCGCCTGAGCGGCTTTGGCGGCCCGAACCACGTCTTCCGCCGTGGCGTCGTCCCGGCCATAGGCGATGTTGTCGCGGATGGTGCCCGTAAACAGCCACGTATCCTGCAGCACCATGCCGAACATGCGCCGCAGGCTGCCGCGCTCGAGCTCCCGGATGTCGATACCATCGACACGGATGGCGCCGCCGTTCACGTCGTAGAAGCGCATCAGGAGGTTCACCAGCGTGGTCTTGCCCGCGCCCGTCGGGCCGACGATGGCGATGGTCTGGCCCGGATCGACGTCGATGCTAAGGTCCTCGATCAGCGGCACGTCCGACTTGGAGCTGAACTTGACGTGGTCGAATTGCACAGCGCCTCGCGGCTCAGCGATCGTGCGCGCATCGGCCGTGTCGGGCGCTTCTTCCTCCTCGTCGAGCAACTCGAACACGCGCTCGGCTGAAGCCAACGTCAGCTGAATCGTGTTAGCGATGCTGCTCAGCTGCATGATCGGCTGCGAAAACTGCCTCGAGTACTGAATGAAGGCCTGAACGTCGCCGATGGCGATGGCTCTTTGCGTGACCATGATGCCGCCGATGACGGCCACGAAGACGTAGCCAACGTTGCCGACGAAGTTCATGATCGGCATGATGATGCCGGTGGCGAATTGTGCTCGCCAGCCGGCCTGGTAGTACTGGTCGTTGAACTCCTTGAACTCCGCCACAGCTTGACCTTCGTGGCCGAAGGCTTTGACGATCTTATGGCCCGTGTACATCTCTTCCACGTGGCCGTTGAGCTGCCCCAACGACATCTGCTGCCGCCTGAAAAACGTCTGCGATCTCTTGGCGATCGTCGCCGTGATGAACAAGCTCACCGGCAATGTCAGCGCCACCACCACGGTAAGCAGCGGGCTGATGGTCAGCATCAGCACAATCACGCCAACCACCGTGACGATAGACGTAATCAGCTGCGTCAAGTTCTGCTGCAGTGTGCTGCTGATGCTGTCCATATCGTTCACGGCGCGGCTCAGGATCTCGCCATGGGTCCGTGAGTCGTAGAATTTCAGCGGCAGGCGCTCGAATTTCTCCTCCACCTTCTTGCGCATGGCGTACACCGTGTTCTGGGCCACACCGGCCATCAGGTATTGCTGGAAGTACAGGAACAGTGCGCTAACCGCATACAGCCCCACCACGATCAGCAGAATGCGCGCGATATAGCCAAAGTCAACCGCGCCCGTGCCGTGGCTCTTGGCCAGGATGCCCTCGAACAGCCTGGTGGTGGCCAAGCCCAGGATCTTCGGGCCGATGACGTTGAACAACGTGCCGAACACCGCCGCAATCAGGACAGCCAGCAGCTGATAGCGCATCGGCTTGAAGTAGCCCAGCAACCGCCCAGTCGTGCCTCTGACGTTCTTGGGTTTTTCCACCGGCATGCCGAAGCCGCTCATTGGGCCCCAGCGACCCATGGGCCCAGATGGCTGGCCTGCGCCGGGTCGCCGCGTACCGCGCTCGATCATCTAGGCCGCCTCCCGCAGCGAGATCTGCGACTCCACGATCTCGCGGTACACAGTGCAACTGTCCAGCAGGTCGCGGTGCTTGCCGATGCCGACCACGCGGCCCTCGTCCAGCACGATGATCCGGTCCGCGTCCATAATCGTGCCTACGCGCTGGGACACGATGAACACGGTGGCGCCGGTGGTCTCGCCCTTGAGCGCGGCTCGCACCTTGGCATCGGTCGCGAAGTCGAGCGCCGAGAAACTGTCGTCGAACACATAGATTTCGGGCTTTTTCACTAAAGCGCGGGCTATCGACAGGCGCTGTTTCTGGCCGCCCGACAGGTTGATGCCGCCCTGGGCAATGACCGACCCGAGGCCGTCCGACATAGCCGCCACAAATTCGGTGGCCTGCGCCACGTCGGCCGCATGCTGCAGCTCAGCTTCCGACGCATCGCCTTTGCCGTAGCGGATGTTGTCGGCGATCACGCCCGAGAACAGCACCGCGCGCTGCGGCACGAAGCCGATCTTCGATCGGAGGTCGGCCTGCAACATCTCGCGCACGTCCACGCCGTTCACCAGGATGCGACCCTTGTCGACGTCGTAGAAGCGAGGAATCAAATTGACCAGGGTCGACTTACCCGAGCCAGTGCCGCCGATGATGGCCGTGACCTCACCCGGTTCGGCGGAGAACGACACATCGCACAGGGCCGGCTCTTCCGCCCCTGGATAGCTGAAGGTCACCCCGTCGAACTGCACAAAGCCCCGCTGCACCCCAGGCGACTGAGGCTGCGCCGGATCATTGATCTCGGGTGTCACGTCCAACACCTCGTTGATGCGAGTAGCGGACGCCGCCGCTCGCGGCAGCATCACGAACATCACCGTCATCATCAGCACCGACCACAGAATGAACGTGGCGTATTGCAGGAAGGCGATCAGCGAGCCGATGGGCATGTCTCCCTGGTTCACCCTGATGCTGCCAAACCACAAGATGGCCACGCTGGTGAAGTTCAGGGTCAGCATCATGCCCGGCATCATGAACGCCATGATGCGGTTGACCTTGATGCTGGTATCGGTCAAGTCGAGATTGGCCACGTCGAAACGTCTGTGTTCGTGAGCGCCGCGGTCAAACGCGCGGATGACTCGCACACCGCCGAGCGCCTCGTCCAGAATCAGGTTCAGTTTGTCGATCTTGACCTGAATGACCTGGTACAGCGGGATGGCCTTCCTCATGATCACCAGGAACAGCGCCGCCACCGCGGGCATAACCGCCACGAGCACCCAGGTGAGGGTGGCATCTTGCGTAAGCGCCAGGATCACGCCTCCGATGACCATCATCGGCGCGGTGATGGTCATGTTGAAAATCATGGTCAGCACTTGCTGGATCTGCGTCGGGTCGTTGGTAGTGCGGGTGATGAGTGACGCCGTGCCGAAGGTATCGAACTCGTGCAGCGAGAAGTTCTCGACGTGCGTGAAGATTTTTTCGCGAATGATGCGGCCAAAGCCAATCGCGATCTTGGCCGAGAAGAAGCTTGCGGTCACAGCGCAGGCCGTGCCGGCAAAGGCAATCAGCAGCATCACTCCGCCGGTGCGAAAGATGTAGCTGCTATCGCCCTTCACCACGCCCACGTCGACGATGTCGGCCATAAGCCGGGGCAGGGACAGGTTGGCCAGCGATTGCAAGAACGCCAGCACCAGCACGAGCGCCAGTGTCGGCCGGTAGGGCGCCAGAAAGCGCAGCAGTCTAAGCATGTGGCCTCAGTTCGGTTTGCTGTTGTTTGGGGTCGCGTCGGCTAGGGCACCGTGCAGGAACAGGTCGACGATCTGCTCCGCCGTGGATGACTCGCCGTGCTCTTGGATGCGGTTGGCGAAGGCCAGGCCCAGGAGCATGCGGGCGGCGGCGCATGGCTCCAGCCGCAGCGACTCCTTCTCCGGCTCGAACAGGCTGGCGATAGCTGCCCCAATGCGCTCCATCTCGTGCCGTGGATGGTGCTCCTGCTGATCGATATGGTCATGCTCGGGGTGCCAGCCTGAGTCACGAAAGATTCGAATCAGCGACCACAGGCGATCCTGGTAATCGCTCGTGGCCGCCAGAGCAGCTACGAGGCGCTCGACAAGTGGGCCCTCCAGCGGGATCTCGGCGATGCGGGCCACCTCGGCGTCCGCGCTCATGGCCGTGCGCAGGGCGGCCACAACGAGCTCGCGCTTCTCCGGGAATACGCGGAATATAGTGCCCTCGGCGATGCCGGCGGCCTGGGCAATCTGGCTGGTGGTGACGTTCGCGCCATGCTCACGCAGGAGCGGTAGGGTGGCCGAGATGATTGCCGCGCGGCGGTCCTCGGGACTCATGGCCGGCGCGCGGTGCCGCGCCGCGGCGCGACCGGCTAAAGCCGCGGCTGTGAGTGCGTCCGACATGCCTTTCCAGTATATGAGTGAGCACTCACTCATGTCAAAGACGCCAAGCGCACCATTGGCCTAGGATCAGTCCATGGCCAAGATCGTGGGCGTCTACGCCACCGGGCATGCGCCCAACTTGGTGACCACCTGGGAACGCGCGGGCGAGGACGTCTGCAAGCGCACCCTCGCCGCCATGCAAGAGGTCGGCCGCCGCATCCGAGCCGCCGGCGCGACGGCGCTGATCACCATCAGCAACGACCACTTCAACAACTTCTTCTTGAACAATCTGCCGGCTTACGCCATTGGCGTGGCCGACGATTGGATCGGCCCCGAGGACGACCTGCGATATGAGAAGGGCACCGTGCGCATCCCGGGCAGCCCAGCGCTGGCCAAGCACATCGTCCAGCACCTGTACCAGCACGAGAGCTTCGAGCCCTCGGTGAGCCACTACATGAAGCTCGATCACGGCACGTTTGTGCCGGTGCGCTACACATTCCCTGAGTTTGATCTGCCGCTCATTCCCACCTTCCAGAATTGCGTGCAGCCGCCGCTGCCAACGCTGAGACGCGCCGCCGCTTTCGGCGCGGCGCTGCGGCGCGCCGTCGAAAGCTTTCCGGGAGACGAGCGCGTGGTCGTGGTCGGCGCTGGGGGGATGTCGCACTTCATCGGCGTGCCCGGCCAGGGCCGCATCAATGAGGACTTCGACCAGCACTGGGTGTCACTGTTCGAGCGCGGCGACCTCGAGGGCCTGACATCGCTGCGACCGGACGAGATCGCCACCGCCGGCAATGGCGCCGAGGAGATCCGCAACTGGATCGCGGCCATGGGCTGCGCCGAAGGCCGTCCGGCCGAGTGGCTGATGTACGCCCCTGTGCCAGCCTGGCTGATCGGCATGGGCGTCGTGGATTTCCACTACCCTGGCTAGGCTCATCTTCGCCGGGACCCCGGATTTCGCCGTGCCGTCGCTGGCCGCGCTGATCGAGGCGGGCCACCGGCCTGAGCTGGTGCTCACCCAACCGGATCGGCCCGCCGGCCGAGGCCAGCAGCCGCGGCCGCCGCCAGTGAAAACCCTAGCGCTGGAACACAGACTGGCGGTTCTGCAGCCGCGGCGCTTGGACGATATTCGGGACGAGCTGGAGCGCCTGAAGCCCGAGCTCATGGTGGTGGTGGCCTACGCCCACAAGATCCCCTACTGGCTGCTGACGCTGCCGCCGATGGGCGTCCTGAACGTACACGCCTCCTTGCTGCCGAAGTATCGCGGCGCTTCGCCCGTGGCCGCGGCCTTGCTCAATAGCGACCAGGAAACGGGCGTCAGCATCATGAGACTGGCCGAGGGCTGGGACACCGGGCCGGTTTTCCGCCAGCGCGCGCTGAGGATTGCGCCCGACGACAACGCCGGCACGCTCACCGACAAGCTCGCTCGCTTAGGCGCGGAGCTGCTGGTGGAAGTGGTGAACCTGCGAGTGCGGGGCATGGTCACCGCCAAGCCGCAGGACGAGTCCCAAGCCAGCTACGCTCCGCGCCTGCGAAAGGAGGACGGACGGATCGACTGGACGAAACCCGCCGAGCGGCTCGTGCGCGAGGTCCGCGCCTACACCCCCTGGCCGGGTTCGTTTACGTATTGGAATGGCAAGCTGCTGAAGGTGCTGAGAGCAAGGCGTCAGGCGTCAGGCGTCAGGCGTCAGCAGGATCAGACGGGCACCGTTCTGCCGGGCCTCGTTGTTGTTACCGGTGATGGCGAACTGGCACTGGAGCGGGTGCAGCTCGAAAGTCGAAAGCTGATGGATGCCGATGAATTCCTACGCGGCCAGCCAAACATTGTTGGCGCTCACTTGGACTGACGACTGACGCCTGACGCCTGACGACTGACGCCTGACGCCTGGCCAAACGCTATGATCCGCCTCGAACCCCTACTCTGAAGGACCCGAATTCATGCTGAAGGTGCTGACGAAGATCGTCGGCGATCCCAATGCGCGAGAGCTCAAGAAGCTCCAGCCGTTGGTGGACGAGATCAACTCACTCGAACCCGAGATGGCCGAGCTCAATGACGAGCAGCTGCGCGACCAGACGGCCGAGCTCAAGCAGCGGCTGGCGGAAGGCGAGCCTCTGGAGGATCTGCTGCCGGACGCGTTCGCCGCCGTGCGGGAGTCCGCCAAGCGCACGCTGGGCATGCGCCACTTCGACGTTCAACTGCTGGGTGGCATGGTGCTGCACCAGGGCAAGATAGCCGAGA
>Ga0099830_10002066_pt1 | contig 10521 bp, 12 predicted proteins | sample CZO8metaG_4_FD_79337 | JGI IMG/M metagenome (GOLD analysis project Ga0099830, IMG submission 79337) | Vadose zone soil microbial communities from the Eel River Critical Zone Observatory, Northern California, USA - CZOApr15con2H3.8 metaG | ecosystem: Environmental > Terrestrial > Soil > Vadose...
CGCCGTGATGAACGCACTCACCGATGCGCTGGGCGTCAAGGACCTCGAGATGCCGGCGACACCGCAGCGTATCTGGCGCGCCTGCCAGGACATGAAGAAAGCAGCTTGAGGAGACAGCGATGTATTCATTCAACTACCAAAGAGCAAAATCCGTCGATGACGCGGCCAAAGTGATCGCGAAGAACGCGGAGGCCAAGCTGCTCGCCGGCGGCCAGAGCCTGATCGCGGCGATGAAGCTGCGGCTTGCGAAACCCTCCGACCTCGTCGATCTGGGCACGGTCAAGGGCCTCTCCGGCATCAAGGCCGACAGCAAGGCGGTGACGGTCGGCGCGATGACGCGCCACGCCGAGGTGGCGGCTTCCGCCGCGGTGAAGAAGGCGATCCCCGCGCTCGCCAGCCTCGCCGGCGGCATCGGCGACCGCATGGTGCGCAACATGGGAACGATCGGCGGCTCGCTCGCCAACAACGACCCGGCCGCCGATTACCCGGCGGGAGTGCTCGGGCTCGGGGCCACCATCGTCACCAACAAGCGCAAGATCGCCGCCGACGATTTCTTCAAAGGAATGTACGAGACCGCGCTCGGCAAAAGCGAGATCATCACGCAGGTGTCCTTCGCGATACCGAAACGCGCCGCCTACATGAAATTCAAGAACCCGGCGTCGCGCTACGCGATCGTCGGCGTGTTCGTCGCCGATTTCGGCTCGAGCGTGCGCGTGGCCGTCACCGGCGCGGGCCCCGGCGTATTCCGCGTGGCGCAGATGGAGAAGGCGCTCGCGGCGAAGTTCGCGCCCGAGTCCGTGGCGAACATCAAGATTCCGGAGAAAGGACTGAATTCCGATTTGCACGCAAAAGCGGACTATCGGGCGCATCTCATCACAGTAATGGCAAAGCGGGCAGTCGAAGCCGCGATGAAATAGAACATCCGGGAGTCCCCGGTTCCCGGGGCCCGCACGCCGTCCTCGCGGCGGCGTGAACAGTCGGGGATCAAATTCTCCCGGACCCGATCTCGAGGGTTGATCGCCTCGAGGGGATCCCCGCCGCCCTCCCCCAAATTCCCTTGGGGGAGGGTTTTTTAATGCCCAGATGGCATAATTCGCGGATGAGCGCCCTCCCCAAGTCGATCGACGACACCCTCGCGCTGCTCGCGCGCGCCGACTACGTCGCCGAGCGCAGCCTCGCCACGGCGGTCTTTCTCGCTCTCAAAATGGGCCGGCCGCTGTTCCTCGAAGGCGAGGCCGGCGTCGGCAAGACCGAAATCGCGAAGGTTCTGTCCGGCGGCCTCGGCCGGACGCTGGTGCGCCTGCAATGCTACGAAGGCCTCGACGTCGCCTCGGCCGTGTACGAATGGAATTATTCGCGCCAGATGATCGAAATCAGGCTGGCGGAGTCGCAAGGTCTTTCGCGGGACGCCGTCGCCAAGGACATCTTTTCCGAGCGTTTCCTCGTCAAGCGGCCGCTGATGCAGGCGCTCGAGGGCGCGCAGGGCGCCGCGCCGGTTCTGCTGATCGACGAGCTGGACCGCACCGACGAGCCATTCGAAGCCTACCTCCTGGAAGTGCTGTCGGACTTCCAGATCACGATCCCCGAGATCGGCACCGTGAAGGCAAAAGAGCCTCCGATCGTCGTGCTCACTTCCAACCGCACGCGCGAGATCCACGACGCTATCAAGCGGCGCTGTTTCTACCACTGGGTGGATTACCCGGATGCCGTGCGCGAGCTCGAGATCCTGAAGCGCAAGGCGCCGGAAGCCGCCGAGCGGCTCTCGCGCGAAGTCGTGGCCTTCGTGCAGCGCCTGCGCAAGATGGATCTCTTCAAGCTGCCCGGCGTCGCCGAGACCATCGACTGGTCGAAGGCGCTGGTAGCGCTCGACAGGATGACGCTCGACCCCCAGACGGTCAACGACACTCTCGGCGCCCTGCTCAAGTACCAGGACGACATCACGCGGGTGCGGGGAAGCGAGGCCGAAAAGCTGCTCGCGGAAGTCAGGGCGGAACTCGCAGCCGCCTAGATCGCCGCGGTGGAAAAGATTTCAGGAATCCCCTCGCTCGAGGCGGTCGATCTCCGGTGCACGCGCGGCGAGCGCACATTGTTCGATGGCCTGGGCTTCACGCTGCGCGGCGGAGAGCTGTTGCGCGTCGGCGGGGCCAACGGCTCCGGCAAGACCAGCCTCCTGCGCATCGCCTGCGGGCTGCTCGAGCCGACGGCCGGAGAAGTGCGCTGGGCGGGCGAGAATATCCGGCGGCTGCAGGAGGAATTCTGGCGGCGGCTCGTCTACGTCGGACACGCCAATGCGATCAAGGAAGACCTGAGCGCCGCCGAGAATCTGCACGTGGCGTGCACTCTCGCCGGCGTCCGGGCGCAGCCCGCGCAGATCGGCGAGGCGCTCGCCCGGCTCGGCCTTGCCGGTTGCGAGAAGCTGCCCGCGCGGGTGCTGTCGCAGGGGCAGCGCCGCCGAACGGCCCTGGCGCGGCTCGCCTTGAGCGACGCCATGCCGCTGTGGATCCTGGATGAGCCGTTTGCCGCACTCGATGCAGCCGCGATCGACTGCGTGCAGCGCCTGATCGCCGAGCACGTCTCGCGGGGCGCAGCGGTGATCCTCACGACGCACCTCGAGGCGAGAATAACGGCCGCCGCGACGCTGCGCATCGATCTCGAGGCGAACTGACATGATGGCGGCGCTGCACTGCGTGATCCACCGCGACCTGCTGCTCGCCGTGCGGCGCAGCTCCGACGTGCTGACGGTGCTGCTGTTCTTCGTGATCGTGGTGAGCCTGTTTCCGCTGGGCGTGGGGCCCGACCCGGCGCTGCTGCGCACGATCGCGCCGGGCGTCATCTGGGTGGCGGCGCTGCTCGCCTCGATGCTCGCGCTCAACCGGATGTTCGCCGCGGATCACGCCGACGGGACGCTCGAGCAGATGCTGCTCGGCGTCACCCCTCTGGGAATGACCGTCGCGGCAAAGGTGCTCGCCCATTGGCTCGTCTCCGGCCTGCCGCTCGTCCTGATTTCGCCCGTTTTGGCGCTACAATTCGATTTCTCTCAGGAGTTCCTCGGAACATTGATGCTGTCCCTGTTCCTGGGAACACCGGTGCTGAGCCTGATCGGCGCGATCGGCGCGGCGCTGACGCTGGGTTTGCGGGGCGCGGGGGCGCTGCTCTCGCTGCTGGTGCTGCCGCTGTACGTCCCGGTTCTCATCATCGGAGCGGGCGCGGCTGAAAGCGCGGTCTCGGGGCTCGGCGGGCAGGCGCAGCTCCTGTTGCTCGGCGCGCTCCTGGTGCTCGCCGGAGCCTTCGCGCCCTGGGCGGCAGCGGTGGCGCTGCGCATTTCGACGGAATAAACGGCCGACAAACGTCATCTAATGCAGGTGGGTGAGACAGGAGCGGCAGGTTGAATTGGTTCAAGTACTCTTCTCCGCAAAGTTTTTTTCCGCTGGCCGGAACGCTCGCGTTCTGGTTCGGCGCTCTGGCGCTCGCCGCGTGCGCCGCGGGCTTGTACATCGGTTTTTTCCGCGCACCCACCGACGCCCAGCAAGGGGAGGCCTATCGCATCATCTTCATCCACGTTCCGGCAGCCTGGATGTCGATGTTCCTGTACCTGGTCATGGCCTTCTGGGCCGGGTTGGGGCTCGCGTTCAACACCCGGCTCTCGGGAATGATGGCGAGCGCGATCGCGCCGACCGGCGCGCTGTTCACGTTTCTCGCTCTCTGGACCGGCTCGCTGTGGGGCAAGCCCACCTGGGGCACCTGGTGGGTCTGGGATGCGCGGCTTACATCGGAGCTGATTTTGCTGTTTCTATATTTCGGCTTTATGGCGCTGCAGGCGGCGATCGACGATCCGCGCCGCGCCGACAAGGCCGGAGCGGTGCTCGCGCTCGTCGGCGTGGTCAACATCCCGATCATCTACTTTTCCGTCAAGTGGTGGAACACGCTGCACCAGGGCGCGTCGGTAAGCCTCACCAAGGCGCCGACGATGGCGGCGACGATGCTCGCCGGAATGATCGTCATGGCGTTCGGGTTCTGGTTCTACAGCATCGCGGCGGCGCTCATGCGCGCGCGCTGCATCATGCTCGAGCGCGAACGCGCGAGCGACTGGACGGTCGAATACGCGAGAGGGTCCGCATGAACTGGGCGAGCTGGGACAATTTTCTCGCGATGGGCGGCTATGCGTTCTACGTGTGGGGCTCCTATCTCGCGGCGCTCGGCCTCGTGATCGCGGAAATCGTGCTGCTCGCGTTGCGCAAGCGCAAAGTCCTCGGGCGCCTTCGCGCAGGAAGACCGGGCAGCCGGTGAAGCCCAGGCACAAGCGGCTGGCGATGATCGCGGGAGGGCTCGCCGCGCTCGCCGTGGCGGCGGCCTTCGTGCTCGCCGCGTTCCAGGAAAATCTCGTGTTCTTCTTCACGCCGTCCCAGGTCGCGGCGAAAGAGGTGCCGCAGGGGCGCGCGTTCCGCGTCGGCGGGATGGTCACGCCCGGCAGCGTGAAGCGCCAGCCGGACGGCGTCACCGTCCAGTTCGTGGTCACCGACACGGCGAAGAACGTCCCGGTCGTCTACCGCGGCCTGCTTCCGGACTTGTTCCGCGAGGGCAAGGGCGTGGTGACCCAAGGCAAGCTCGGCGCGGACGGCGTTTTCTACGCAAGCGAAGTGCTCGCCAAGCACGACGAGAATTACATGCCTCCCGCGGCGGCGGACGCGATCAAGCAGGCCCAGTCCATCAACGAAAAGGCGGCGCACACCCTCATCGAGGGTAACGCCGGCCGCAAATGATTCCCGAGATCGGTCAGCTCGCGCTCGCGCTCGCGCTCGCCCTTGCGATCGCTCAGGCCTTGCTCGGGCTCGCCGGGGCCGCGCGCGGCGACGGCGTCTGGATGCGCGCCACGCGGCCCGCGGCCCGCGGGCAGTTCGTGTTCGTGGCCATCGCCTTCGGTTGTCTCACTTATGCGTTCGTCGCCAACGATTTCACCGTGGCTTACGTCGCCTCCAATTCCAATTCCGCGCTCCCGCTCGCCTACCGCGTCTCCGGCGTGTGGGGCGGGCACGAGGGCTCGATCCTCCTGTGGATCCTGATGCTGGGGGTCTGGACGGTAGGCGTGACGCTTTTCAGCCGCCAGCTCCCCGAGGACATGGTGGCGCGGGTGCTCGGGGTGATGGGCCTCGTCAGCACCGGGTTTCTCCTTTTCATCCTGTTCACCTCCAACCCCTTCCTGCGGCTCTTTCCCGCGCCGGCCGACGGCCGCGACTTGAATCCGCTGCTGCAGGACCCGGGCATGGTCGTGCATCCGCCGACGCTCTACATGGGTTACGTGGGCTTCTCGATCGCGTTCTCCTTCGCCGTCGCTGCGCTCCTCTCCGGCCGGCTCGACGCGGCGTGGGCGCGCTGGTCGCGCCCGTGGACCACCGCGGCGTGGGCCTTTCTCACCGTGGGCATCGCGCTCGGCAGCGGCTGGGCGTACTACGAGCTCGGCTGGGGCGGGTGGTGGTTCTGGGATCCGGTGGAAAACGCCTCGTTCATGCCGTGGCTGGTCGGCACGGCGCTGATCCATTCGCTCGCGGTAACCGAAAAGCGCGGCGCGTTCCGAAGCTGGACGGTGCTGCTCGCGATCCTCGCCTTTTCCCTGAGCCTGCTCGGAACGTTCCTGGTGCGCTCCGGGGTCCTCACTTCGGTGCACGCGTTCGCGACCGACCCCGCGCGCGGCGTATTCATACTCGCGCTGCTCGTCGTCGTGATCGGCGGATCGCTCCTGCTCTACGTGTGGCGCGCGCCGCGGATCGGCCTGGGCGGAGGCTTCGAGCCCCTGTCGCGCGAGTCGATGCTGCTCGCCAACAACGTGATGTTCGCCGCTGCGGCCGGCTCGGTGCTGCTCGGGACGCTTTATCCGCTCGCGCTCGACGCTTCGGGCCTGGGCAAGATCTCGGTCGGACCGCCGTACTTCGAGACGGTGTTCGTGCCGCTCATGGCGCCGGCGCTGTTTCTCATGGGAATCGGCCCGCTCGCCCGCTGGAAAAAGGCGAGCATTCCCGATCTCGCGACGCGACTGCGCTGGGCCTTCGCGGCGAGCCTCGTCGCGGCGCTCCTGCTTCCGCTCGCGCTTGGGCGCTGGAGCGCGCTCGTCGCCTTCGGGCTGCTCCTCGCAGCCTGGGTCGCGGCGAGCGGCGTCGTTCAGCTCTACGAAAAAGTGAGGAACGCGGCGGGCGGTACGAGCGCCTGGACCCGGCTGCGCGGCACGCCGCGCGCGACCTACGGCATGCTGCTCGCGCACTTCGGGGTTGCGGTGTTCGTCGCCGGGGTGACCCTGGTGAAAGGCTACGAGAGCGAGAGGGACGTGCGCATGGAGCCGGGCGACACCGTCGAGCTCGGCGGCTACACGTTCCGCTTCGACGGCGTGAGGGATGTGCAGGGGCCGAATTACGTCGCGGCGCATGCTTCGATTCACGTGAGCCGGGACGGCCGTACCGTCACCATGCTTCATCCCGAGAAGCGCATCTACACGGTGCAGAACATGCCGATGACTGAGGCCGCGATCGATCCCGGCTTCACGCGCGACCTGTACGTGTCGCTCGGCGATGCGGTCGGCGCGACCGCATGGATCGTGCGCGTGCAGCACAAGCCGTTCATCGACTGGATCTGGGGAGGTTGCCTTCTCATGGCGCTGGGCGGCGCGGTCGCCGCGAGCGACCGGCGCTACCGGGTCGCGGCGAGGCGATCGCAGGGGCAGTATGCGGCGGCGCCCGCCGCTCCCTGACGATCCCGAAAAGGCAACCATGAATCGCTTCGTTCTGCCCCTGGCCATCTTCGCGGCGCTGATTGCACTGCTCGCGGCCGGGCTCACGCTCAATCCGCGCGAGGTTCCCTCGCCGCTCATCGGCAAGCCCGCGCCCCATTTCGAATTGCCGCAGTTGGACCAGGCGGCGAAGACCTTCACGGAAAAGGACATGCTCGGCCGCGTCTGGATGCTCAATGTCTGGGCCTCCTGGTGCGTCACCTGCCGCGAGGAACATCCGGTGCTGCTCGACCTCGCGAAGAGCGGGGCGGTCCCGCTCTACGGGTTGAACTACAAGGACAAGCGCGAAGACGGCCTGGCGTGGCTGAAAAGCATGGGCGACCCCTATCAGCTCTCGATCTACGACGTCGAAGGCAAGGTCGGCATCGACTACGGAGTCTACGGCGTGCCCGAGACCTACGTGATCGACAAGCGCGGCGTCATCCGCTACAAGCGCATCGGCGCGCTCACCCCGGAGATCGTCAAGGATAAGGTGCTGCCCCTGGTGCAAGAGCTCGGCCGTGGCTAGGCTCCTTGCGTTTCTATTGCTCGTCTCGGCGGGCCTGTGGGCTCACGCGAAGGAAGCCGCCCCCGCGGCGGCGGACCCGGCGCTCGAGCACAGGGTCATGACGCTCGCCGCCGAGCTGCGTTGCCTCGTCTGCCAGAACCAGACCATCGCCGATTCGAACGCGCCGCTCGCCGAGGATCTCAGGAACCAGGTCAGGGAGAGGATGCGGCAGGGGGCGAGCGATTCCGAGATCATCGATTTCATGGTGGCGCGCTACGGCGATTTCGTCCTCTACCGCCCGCCGGTCAAGGCAACGACGTTGCTGCTGTGGTTCGGGCCGCTGCTGCTCGTCGTCGCCGGGCTTCTCGTCCTCCTCCGCCGCCTCCGGCGGCGGCCCGCGCCTGAGCCCGAGCTCACGACCGCCGAGCGCGAGCGGGCGCGGAAGCTCCTGACGGAGAGCGAAGCGGAGCCGCGATGAGCGTTTTTCTCGTGATCGGCGCACTGCTCGTCGCCGGCGCGCTGCTCTTCATCGTGCCGCCGCTCCGGCGTCGCGGCTCGCGCCCGGGCGCGACGCGCGACGCCGTCAACGTCGCGGTGTACCGCGATCAGCTGCGCGAGCTCGAATCCGACCTGCGCGCCGGAACGCTGGCCCCGGACCAGTATGAAAAAGCGCGCAGCGAGATCGAGGCGCGATTGCTGGCCGACGTCGGCCGGGGCGATGCTCCAGCCGGATCCGCGCGCGGAACGCGCGCCGCGGCGGTCGTGTTGGGCTTGGCCGTGCCGATTTGCGCGCTCGCCGTCTACGTCGCCGTCGGCAATCCGCGCTCGCTCGCGCCGCAGGCCGGGGAGACCTCGCACGGATTGAGCGCGCAGCAGTTCGAAGCGCTGGTCTCGCGGCTGGCGGCGCGCTTAAGGGACAACCCCGAGGACGCCGAGGGCTGGATGATGTTGGGCCGCTCCTACGCGGTGTTGGGGCGCTTCCCCGAATCAGCCGAAGCGTATGCCAAAGCGGCGGCGCGCAAGCCGCACGACGCGCAGCTGCTCGCCGACTATGCCGACGCCCTCGCGATGGCCCAAGGCCGGCGCCTCGAGGGGGAGCCGGAGAGAATCATCGCGCGCGCCCTCGCGATCGACCCCATGAACGTCAAGGCCTTGCTCCTTGCCGGCACCGTTGCTTTCAACAGAAGCGACTACGCCGGCGCAGTACGCCACTGGGAACGGGTTCTGGACGCCGTCCCGGGGGAATCCGAAATGGCGCAGAGGCTCCGCGCGAGCATCGCCCAGGCGCGCACTCTGGGCGCCGGCCCGCAGGCTGCGATCTCGGGAAAGAAATCCGGCCGTGGGCAAGTGAGAGGCGTGGTCAAGCTCGCCCCGGAGCTCTCCGCAAAGGTCGCGCCGGGGGACACCGTTTTCATCTTCGCCCGCGCGGCCGAAGGCCCGCGCATGCCGCTCGCCGTCCTGCGCAAGCAGGGGCGCGATCTTCCGGCCGAGTTCGCCCTCGACGATTCGATGGCGATGAGCCCGGCGGCGAAGCTCTCCGACCACCCGCGGGTCGTGATCGGCGCCCGGATTTCCAAGACCGCGAACGCGACGCCCCAGCCCGGCGACCTGCAGGGTTTGAGCGCGCCGGTCAGCGTCGGCTCCGATCGTGTGAGCGTCGTGATCGACACGGAGTTACGCGAGCCGGCAAGGAAATAGCTCGAGCCCGCGCCGGCCGCTGATGACGGATTACGCATAATGGGGCAACAGGGCCGTCTCGCCGAGAACGTCATGCACTTCGCGCGCGTGCTGCGCGCCGCGGGCCTGCCGATCGGCCCCGACCGGGTGCTCGACGCGGTGCGCGCGCTCGAGGTCGCGGGGGTCGAGAGGCGCGACGACTTCTATTGGACGCTCGCGAGCGTGTTCCTCGACCGGCGCGAGCAGTTCGAGATCTACGACCAGGCGTTCCACATCTTCTGGCGCGACCCGCAGCTCCTCGAGCGCGTGATGGCGATGTTCCTGCCGCAGGTCTACGGCAGGCAGTCCCGGGAAGAGCCGCACTCGGGCCGCGTCACCGAGGCTCTCCGCCCGAGGCAGAAGAAGCCGCGCGAAGAGCCCGCCGAGCTGCCGCAGGAGACGCGGCTCGACGCGACCCTCAGCTTCTCATCTCGCGAAGTGCTTCAGCACGCCGACTTCGAGACCATGACGGGCGAAGAGCTCGCGCAGGCGAAGAGGCTGATCGCAAACCTGCGGCTGCCGATCCCCGAGATCCGCACGCGGCGGTTTCAACCCGATCTTCACGGGGCGCGCGTGGACCTGCGCGCGAGCCTGCGCGCGAGCTTGAGGCACGGCGGCAAGATCATTCCCCTCAGGCGCCGCTCGCCCGAGCAGCGCCATCCGCCGCTCGTGATCCTGTGCGACGTGTCCGGGTCGATGAACCGCTACTCGCGAATGTTCCTGCACTTCCTGCACGCGATCACCGACGACCGCGACCGGGTGACGAGCTTCGTGTTCGGCACGCGGCTCACCAACATCAGCCGCTACCTGCGCCATCGCGACGTGGACGTCGCGATGGCCGGGGTGGCGGACGCGATCGCCGACTGGTCCGGCGGCACGCGCATCGGCAGCTGCCTCGCCGATTTCAACCTGCGCTGGTCGCGCCGCGTGCTCGGGCAGAACGCGGTGGTGCTGATGATCTCCGACGGCCTGGACGGCGACGTCGGCGAAGGGCTCGCGAAGCAGATGGAGCGCCTGCACAAGTCCTGCAGGAAGCTCCTCTGGCTGAATCCGCTGCTGCGCTACGAAGGGTTCGAAGCGCGGCCGGCGGGCGTGCGCGCGATGCTGCCGCACGTCGACGAGTTCCTGCCGGTGCATAACATCGCGAGCCTCGTCGACCTCGCGCGGGTGCTCGAGGGCTCGCACCAATACCGCCGCGCGGCCTGAGCGCCCTCCCCGACCCTGCCGGACGGCGGGGAAGCTAGGTTTTCAAAGTCGGCATCAGCTTCAGGGCGTTCTCGCGCTCGATCGCGCGCAGATCCTCCGGCTTGAAGCGGAACGCGGTAAGGCCGCCGATCTCCTCGGCGCCGTCGCGGAACGGAAAGTCGGTGCCGAACAGCACCTGCGCAGGAACGACGATCTTCATCAGCGCCGCAAGCGCGCCCGAATGGTTCCCTTGAGCCGTGTCGTAGTAGAACTTCTTCAGCTCGTACATCAGGCCTTTCGGAAGCCGCTCCTTCGCGCGCTCCTTCATTTCCATCTCATGGCGAGTGAAACGGCTCAG
>Ga0099830_10002070_pt1 | contig 10509 bp, 9 predicted proteins | sample CZO8metaG_4_FD_79337 | JGI IMG/M metagenome (GOLD analysis project Ga0099830, IMG submission 79337) | Vadose zone soil microbial communities from the Eel River Critical Zone Observatory, Northern California, USA - CZOApr15con2H3.8 metaG | ecosystem: Environmental > Terrestrial > Soil > Vadose...
CAAGGCGCGCATCGGCCACTTCGCCGAGGCGCAGGTGCTGCAGAGCCTCGGCGTCGACTACATCGACGAGTCCGAGGTGCTCACGCCGGCCGACTACGAGAACCACATCGACAAGAGGGCGTTCACGGTGCCGTTCGTGTGCGGCGCCACCAACCTCGGCGAGGCGCTGCGGCGGATCGCCGAGGGTGCGGCCATGATCAGGTCAAAAGGCGAGGCGGGCACCGGGAACGTGGTCGAGGCGACCAGGCACATGCGCCAGATCTCCGCCGACATCCGGCGCCTGGGCACGCTGCGTGACGAGGAACTCTACGGCGCGGCCAAGGACCTCCAGGCCCCTTACGACCTGGTATCCGAGGTCGCCCGGGCGGGCAAGCTGCCGGTGGTGCTGTTCACCGCGGGCGGCATCGCCACCCCGGCGGACGCCTCGATGATGATGCAACTGGGCGCCGAGGGACTCTTCGTCGGGTCTGGGATCTTCAAGTCGGGCGACCCGGCACGGCGCGCCGCGGCGATCGTCAAGGCAGCCACGTTCTATGACGACCCGGACGTTGTCGCCAAGGTCTCGCGCGGGCTCGGTGAGGCCATGGTCGGCATCAACCTGGACACCCTGCAGCCGGGCGAGCGTTACGCCGGCCGCGGCTGGTGATCTTCCCGGTATCCCGGGCCGGTTCGTGCCTGCGGCGGGATGCCACCTGCTTCACCCACCGTGGGGAGCGCGGAGATGTTCGAGAGGTTCACCGACCAGGCGCGCCGGGTCGTGGTGCTGGCCCAAGAAGAGTCCAGGATTCTCAACCACAATTACATCGGCACCGAGCATCTGCTGCTGGGCATGCTTCGTGAACGCGAAGGCGGGGCGGCCACCGCCCTGGAGGCCATGGGGATCGGCCTGGAGGCCGTGCGGCAGCAGGTCAAGGAGATCGTCGGCCGGGGAAAGGACATTCCGTCCGGGCATATCCCGTTCACGCCGCGGGCGAAGAAGGTGCTCGAGTTCTCCCTGCGTGAGTCACTCCAACTCGGTCACGATTACATCGGCTCCGAGCACATCCTGCTCGGCCTTATACGGGAGGGCGAAGGCCTGGCCGCGCAGATACTCGTCCAGCTGGGCGCGGATCTGCCCCGGGTTCGCGAGCAGGTGCTGCGGCAACTCGCTGACCAGCCCGCCGAGCAGCGGGAAGAAGAACGATCGTCCGTACGGACCGGAGGCTCGTCGGGGGTACTCGAAGGGATCGTGAGCCGGCTGGACGCGATCGCCGAGCGGCTGACCGCGATCGAGCGGCACCTGGGCATCGGCGGGCAGGCCAGCCCGCCGCCCGGCGAGTCCTCGGCCGAGCCGCCGGCCGAGCCGCCGGCCGAGCCGCCGGCGGAGCCCCCGGCGGCCTGATGGCCGGCGTGCAGGACGCCTGGCGGACATCGCTACCCTCGAAGAGAAACCCGTGCCACCAGGAGGATCGCCATGCCCGTCACCCCGGACGCCCCGGTCGTCGGGGTGCTGGCGCTGCAGGGGGACGTGTCCGAGCACGTGTCCGCGCTGGCCGCGGTGGGTGCCCGGCCAGTCCCGGTGCGCAGGCCGGAGGAACTTGACGCGGTCGACGGCCTGATCATTCCCGGCGGGGAGTCCACCACGATGTGGAAGCTGGCGGTCATCTTTGACCTGATGGATCCGCAGCGCAAGCGGATCAGCGGCGGGATGCCCACGTTCGGCTCCTGCGCGGGCATGATCATGCTGGCCGACCGGCTGGTCGACGGCATGAGCGGGCAGGAGACGTTCGGCGGGATCGACATGACCGTGCGGCGCAACGCCTTCGGCCGCCAGGTGGACTCGTTCGAGAGCGATATCACGCTCGCTGGCGTGCCCGGCTCCGCGTTCCGCGCGGTGTTCATCAGGGCGCCGTGGGTGGAGGAGACCGGCGGGCAGGTGGAGATCCTCGGCACGGAGCCAGCCACCGGTAGGATCGTCGCGGTCCGCCAGGGTCCCGCTATGGCCACGGCATTCCATCCCGAGCTGACCGGCGACCGGCGGGTCCACAAGCTTTTCGTTGACATGGTGAGGGAACGTTCATGAGCGGCCACTCGAAGTGGGCTACGACCAAGCACAAGAAGGCGGTCGTCGATGCCAGGCGCGGCAAGCTGTTCGCCAAGCTGATCAAGAACGTGGAGGTCGCGGCCCGGACCGGTGGCGCCGACCTGGGCGGGAATCCCACGCTCTACGACGCGGTGCAGAAGGCGAGGAAGAACTCCGTCCCCAGCGACAACATCGACCGGGCGATCCGCCGCGGCGCCGGGCTCGAGGCCGGCGGGGCCGCCTACGAGACGGTCACCTATGAGGGGTACGCCCCCGGGGGAGTCGCGGTGCTCGTGGAGTGCCTCACCGACAACAGGAACCGGGCGGCCGCCGACGTGCGGGCCGCCCTGACCCGCAACGGCGGCTCGATGGCGGACCCCGGATCGGTGTCTTACATGTTCCACCGCAAGGGTGTCGTGATCGTGCCCAAGGCGGCCGGGGTGACCGAGGACGACGTGCTCGGGGCGGTGCTGGACGCGGGCGCCGAGGAGGACAACGACCTCGGTGAGTCGTTCGAGGTGATCAGCGAGCCGGGCGACCTGGTGGCGGTGCGCACCGCCCTGCTGCAGGCGGGGATCGAATACGAGTCCGCGGAGGCCGCGTTCCTGCCCACGGTCGAGATCGAGCTGGATGAGGATCAGGCCAGACGGGTGTTCCGGCTGATCGAGGCGCTTGAGGATTCCGACGACGTCCAGGACGTGTACGCGAACTACTCCGTGTCCGATGACGTCATGGAGAAGCTCGGCTGACCGGGTCGGCCAGATGACAATCCGCGAACTGGGCCCACACGACGACCTTGGCCTGCTGCTCGACCTGAGCCGCCGTGCCTTCGGGCCGATCTCACTGGCCGACCGGGGGCGGTGGCAGGCGGACGCCGAGCCTGCCATCCGCGACCACAGGTGGCTGGGCGCCTTCGACGGCTCCCGCCTGGTCGCTGCCGCCCGCTACCACGACATGGTCCAGTGGTGGCAGGGGCGCTGCCTGCCGATGGCCGGGGTGGCCAGCGTCATGGTGGCGCCCGAGGACCGGGGCCGGGGCACAGGCCGGGCGCTGATGACGGCCCTGCTCGGCCTCATCGCCGAGCGGGGATACCCGGTGTCCGTGCTCTATCCGGCGACGATGGCCATCTACCGGTCACTGGGCTGGGAGATCGCCGGCGGCCAGGACACGGTGGTGATCCCGGCGCGGTCGCTGCGCTCGCTGGTCTCACCGGATCCCTGGCTCGCTGACCCAGGACCTGCTACCGGTGAGCGTGGTGCCGTTGCGGCTGGTGTGGCGGAGCGTACTGCCGGCGAGCGTGCTGCCGTTGCGCCTGGTGCCGCCGAGCGTGGTGCCGGCGAGCGTGGTGCCGTTGCGCCTGGTGCCGCGGAGCATGGTGCCGGCGACGCGGGGCTGCGCCGATGCGGGCCGGAGGACTCCAGCCAGGTGCTCGCCGTGATCGGCGGGGTGCATGAGGCGCTGCGCGACAGCGGCCCGAACACGCGCGACGAGGCCACCGTCCGGCGGTGGCTCGGCGACGAGGACCGGTACGCATACCTGGCGCCCGACGGGTTTCTCGCCTACCGCTGGCGCAACGGGAACGACGAGATTCTGGTGGAGCGCGCGCTGGCTTCGTCGGCGGCGACCACCCGGGCCTTGTGGGCGATCATCGCCTCACACTCATCCATAGCCGGCACGGTCCGCGGCCGCGTCGGCCCGGCCGACCCGCTGCGCTGGCTGATCAGCGAGCCTGAACTGGCCCTGGCCCGCGCCCACGAGTGGATGCTGCGGGTGGTGGACGCCGCCGCGGCGGTCGCCGGGCGCGGCTTCCCGCCTACGGCCGAGGTGACCACCCGGCTACGGCTGGCGGACGCCGCCTGCCTGGGCAACGACGGGCTGTGGACGCTTGAGGTCAGCGGGGGCAAGGGGGTGCTCACCCACGGCAAACCGGCCGCTGCGGCGATGACCGCGGGGGCGCCGCTCGTGCTCGGGGCCCGGGGATTCGCGGCGCTATATGCCGGGACCGCCGTGGCGGCGCTGCGCCGCGCGGGCCTCGCGGCCGGCGGGGACCCGGGCGGCGACGCCGCGCTTGACGGCGCTTTCGCCGCCAACTCGTTCATGCTCGACTACTTCTGACGCAGGACCGGGCCGCGACACGCCGGGCGTCCTCGCCGTGCCGCCCGGCCGGGGCCGGTAATGTCGCCACCGAATACGTGTTCGCCAGGGCGACGCCCTAGGGTGTGTCCCGTGGATCTTGGCCGTCGCGAGCGGCCGTCCGGAGGGATGCATCGCAAGGCGGAGGAGGAGCCAATAGCGGAGCTATTGGCGACGACGACAACGCCGCGAGGCGCCCTCCGGCGACTGTGCTGGCAAACACCGGTGCAGCAGGCTGAAGATCCACGGGACATGCCCTAATGACGGCCGGCCGGGATGGAGCGGGAATGCGGGTGCTCGGCGTCGATCCCGGACTGACCCGGTGCGGGCTGGGCGTGGTGGACGGTACCGCAGGCCGCCCGCCTGGCCTGGTGGCCGCGGGTGTCGTCCGCACGTCGGCCGGCGATGACATCGCGGCGCGGCTCCTCGCGCTCGAAGTCCAGATAGATTCCTGGCTGGCCGAGTACCGGCCGGACGCCGTCGCGGTGGAGCGCGTGTTCAGCCAGCACAATGTCCGTACTGTCATGGGCACGGCGCAGGCCGGCGCCGTGGCCGTACTGTGTGCGGCCCGGCGCGGGCTGCCGGTCGCCCTGCACACACCAAGCGAGGTGAAGGCGGCCGTGACCGGCAGCGGACGCGCCGACAAGGCCCAGGTGACCACGATGGTGATGCGGCTGCTGAGTATGGCGGACCCACCGAAGCCCGCGGACACGGCGGACGCCCTGGCGCTGGCGATCTGCCATCTGTGGCGTGGCGGGGCCCAGTCGCGTCTCGCGGCCGCGGCCGCGGCCGTGCGCGCTATGGATTCGGCCGCCGGGCGCGCCGCGAGTGCCACGGACTCGGCGGCCGGGCGCGCCATCATCCTCACGAGATCGGGAGACCTGCGGTGATTTCTCATCTGGACGGGCTGGTCGCCGCCATCGCGCCCGAGGGAGCCGTGATAGAGGTCGGCGGGGTCGGCCTGCTGGTGCAGTGCACTCCTGGCACTCTGGCCACGCTGCGGACCGGGGAACGGGCCCGGGTCGCGACCTCCCTGGTGGTCCGGGAGGACGCGCTGACCTTGTACGGCTTCGCGGGCGACGACGAGCGGGACGTGTTCGAACTGATCCAGACGGCCAGCGGCGTGGGGCCACGGCTGGCCCTGGCCATACTGGCCTCCTTCAGCCCGGACGGGCTGCGCCGCGCCATCGCCGCCGAGGACGTGACCGCGCTGACCCGGGTCCCGGGCATCGGCAGGAAGGGCGCGCAGCGGATCGTGCTTGAGCTCGCCGGGCGGCTCGGCTCACCCGGTGCCTCGGGTGGCGGTGTGGCCAGCGGCGCGGGCCTGGTCGGCTCCGGCGCCCGGGCGCCGCGCGCGGCGCTCTGGCGCGACCAGGTGCGGGCGGGTCTGGTGAACCTGGGCTGGCCGGCCCGGGACGCCGACCAGGCGATCGCCGCGGTCGAGGCTGAGCTGACGGAGCCGCCTGCGGGCGGCGGGGACTCACCCGCCCCGGCGGACGGCGGGGAGGTGGACGTGGCGCGGGCACTGCGGGCCGCGCTGCAGAAGCTGAGCCGCGCGTGACCGGCCCGGATCCAGCGCCTGCCAACGGCGTCCACACGGCGGCTGACGCGGCGGCCCGCGAGTCGCCTGAGCTGACCGCCGCCGAGCGGGACCGGCTGATCTCCCCGCTGGCTGACGCCGATGACCGGGTGATCGAGGGTGCGCTCAGGCCGAAGCGGCTGCACGAGCTCATCGGCCAGACCCGGGTCCGCGAGCAGCTGTCCCTCGTCCTCGAAGGCGCGCTGCGCCGCGGGCGGCCGCCCGACCACGTGCTGCTCTCCGGACCGCCGGGCCTGGGCAAGACCACCATCGCAATGATCATCTCCACGGAGCTCGGGGCGCCGCTGCGGATCACCAGCGGCCCCGCCATCGAGCGCGCCGGCGACCTCGCGGCGATCCTGTCCACGCTGAGCGACGGCGATGTGGTGTTCATCGACGAGATCCACCGCGTGGCCAGGCCCGCCGAGGAGATGCTCTACCTGGCCATGGAGGACTTCCGGGTCGATGTCGTGGTCGGCAAGGGGCCGGGCGCCACCGCCATCCCGCTGGACATCGCGCCCTTCACGCTGGTCGGGGCGACCACCCGGGCGGGGTTGCTGCCCGCACCGCTCAGGGACAGGTTCGGCTTCACCGCCCACCTGGACTTCTATGAGCCGGCCGAGCTGGAGATCATCATCCGCAGGTCGGCGGACCTGCTGGGCGTAGCCCTGGGCAGCGACGGCGCCGACGAGATCGCCGGCCGGTCCCGGGGAACCCCCCGGATCGCCAACCGGCTGCTGCGCCGGGTCCGCGACTACGCCGAGGTCCGCGCGGACGGGGTGATTACCCGTGACCTCGCCCGCGCCGCCCTCGAACTGTACGAGGTGGACGAGTCGGGCCTGGACCGCCTCGACCGGGCGGTGCTCCGAGCGCTGATCAACCGGTTCGGCGGCGGCCCGGTCGGCCTGTCTACCCTCGCCGTCGCGGTCGGCGAGGAGGCAGAAACGGTCGAGGTGGTGGCCGAGCCGTTCCTGGTGCGGGCCGGGCTCATCGCCAGGACGCCGCGGGGCCGGGTGGCCACCCCCGCCGCGTGGGAACATCTCGGTCTCACACCGCCGGAACCACCTGGCCTGTCCGTCCCGGGCAGCCTGTTCGAATGACCGATCGGGGCGGTTTCGGTCGCAGGCTTGTCACGATCAGTCGCCGGAAGCCGTAGCCTGTTGGTGCGTCGCTTGCACGCCGCTACACTGCGGCAGTCGGTCAACGACAGCCGCTTGGCCAAGGAAGCCGGCCCTCGTCGGCGCCGGCCCTGGCTGGCACGTGACCAGGCGAAGCACATCAACTGGAAGGATGCCCCGGATGGGGAACGTCAATTACCTCGCGGCCGCGGCCAAGTCATCGTCAGGGAATTACACGTTCCTCCTGGTGATCGTGGTCCTGTTCGGCCTGTTCTACTTCGTGATGATCCGGCCGCAGCGCAACAGGCAGCGTCAGGCCCAGCAAATGCAGCGGCAGGTCATGCCCGGTCAGCAGGTTCGCACCACGGCTGGGATGTACGCGACGGTGGTCTCCGCGGATGACAACGACGTGGTGCTCGAGATCGCGCCCGGCGTCCAGGCGCGTTTCCTGCGCCGGGCCGTCATGGAGGTGATTTCCGAGGACGACGGGACGGGCATGACCGGGCCGACCATGGACGACGAGTCCAGCACCCCGGGAAGCGCCGCCGAGGACGGGTACTCGAAGGACACCAAGGACTTATCGGCCGGGCACTGACGCTGGCAGCTGGCGGCCCCGACAACATGAGAATCAAAGGACAACCGAGAAGTGGCTCCCGCAAGCGGTAACGTTTCCCGGCCGGGGCGCGCACTGGCGGTGCTGGTCGCGCTGATCGTGGTGCTATTCCTGGCGATCGTAGGCTCCAACGCCTTCCAGCCGGCCAACTGGCACAAGGACCTCCAGGTGCACCTCGGCCTCGACCTCACCAGCGGCACCACGGTGGCGCTGCAGGCCCAGACGGCCAAGGGCCAGCGGCCCTCGGCATCGTCCATGCAGCAGGCCAAGCAGATCATGGAGGGTCGCGTCAACGGCGCGGGCTTCACCGGGGCGCAGGTCCAGCAGCAGGGCGCCGACCAAATCACGGTGTCGGTCCCGGGCAAGGGAGCAAGCCAGGTGGTGAACCTGCTCGGGCAGACCGCCGACCTCCTCTTCCGCCAGGTGCTACTGGTGGCGCAGAACACCAGCGTGGCCGCGCCGACGCCGTCGGCCAGTGCCTCGGCGTCCGCGACCCCGACGCCCACGGCAAGCTCGACCAAGCCCGCTACGTCACCCAAGACGTCCGCCACTGCCTCGGCGCACGCCGCGGGCGCACCGGGCGCCGGTGCCGCCGCCAGCGCCCAGGAGATGGCGAGCCGGGCCCGCGGGCTGCCCGCGGCTTCGGCCAGCCCGTCGGCCAGCGCGCCCGCGACCGCCGCGGCCAGCGCCTCGCCGACGCCCTCGGCATCTGCTACACCCGGGGTTTCCCAGGTCAGCCAGGCCTCCGGAAACGCCAGCCTGGTCAGCGCCCCCGTCAAGGCGCTGTTCAACAAGCTCAACTGCGCCGACAAGAACTGGAAGCAGCAGGTCGGCTACGCGGGGCAGCCCCCCGAGTACGACAACCCGAACATCCAGATCGTCGCGTGCGACAAGAGCGGGAATAAGTACGTGCTGGACAAGGCCAAGGTGCTCGGCACGATGATCCCTCCGGGAGGCGCCAGCGCCACCCTGATGCAATCCAGCGTGTACTGGCAGGTCAACCTGACCTTCAACGGCGCGGGCACGAAGGCGTTCGGCCAGCTCACGACGGAGCAGTTCAACAAGTACTGGAACAGCACCACCAACACCGCGACATCGCCGCTGGATGACATCGCCATCGTCCTGGACGGAAACATTGTCTCGGCGCCCCAGACGCAGGGGGCGATCACGGGCGGCTCGGCGCAGATCACCGGCGGCAACCCGGGATTTAGCCAGACCGACGCCACATCGCTGGCCAACGTGCTCAACTACGGTGCCCTGCCGCTCAGCTTCAAGGAGCTGTCAGTCCAGTCGGTCACGCCCACCCTCGGTCATGACCAGCTCACCGCGGGCCTGCTGGCCGGCGTGATCGGCCTGATCCTCGTCGTCGCCTACTGCCTGCTCTACTACCGGGGCCTGGCACTGGTCGCGGTATCCAGCCTGGCGATCGCCGCGACCCTGGTCTACGAGTCGGTCGTCGTGCTCGGCAAGTACCAGAACTTCACGCTGAGCCTGGCCGGGGTGGCCGGCCTCATCGTGGCCATCGGCATCACGGCGGACTCGTTCGTCATCTTCTTCGAGCGCCTCCGCGACGAGGTCCGCGACGGGCGGACGCTGCGGACCGCGGTGGAACGCGGCTGGAAACGGGCCCGGCGGACCATCCTGGTCTCCGATACCGTGTCCTTCCTCGCCGCCTCGCTGCTTTACCTGTTCTCCGTAACTGACGTCAAGGGCTTCGCCTACACCCTCGGCCTGACCACCGTCATCGACATCGTCGTGGTCTTCCTGTTCACCAAGCCCACGGTCACCCTGCTGGCCAGGACCAAGTTCTATGGCCAGGGGCACCCGCTGTCCGGCCTCGACCCAGCCCGCCTGGGCGCCCGCGCGCCATGGCGGGGCTCGACACCACGCCCGGCGGCCAGCCCGGCCAGGACCTCGGCGAAGGAGGCGTGATGTCCCGGCTCGGCAGCGTCGGCGGCAAGCTCTACCGCGGTGAGGTGTCCGTCGAGTTCGTCGCCAGGCGGCGCCTCTGGTACGCCATCTCCGGGCTGATCCTGGTGATCGCCGTCGTGGCCCTGTTCGGCCGCGGGCTTAATTTCAGCGTCGATTTCAAGGGCGGCTCCCTGTTCCGGTTCAGCGCCCCGCACGCCTCGATCGCCCAGGTGCGCAACGTGGTCACCAGCTCGGGGGGCGGCAGCCAGAACGTGATCGTCCAGCAGGTGGGCAGCGGCAGTAGAGCCACCTGGCTGGTGCAGACCGGCAAGCTGCCCTACAGTCAGTCGGCCAAGGTGGCGGCCGCCATCAGCCACGACCTTGGCGTCAGGCAGGTGAGTCCGACCTTTGTCGGGCCCACCTGGGGCAGCCAGATCTCGCAGAAGGCGCTGCAGGCACTGATCGCGTTCCTGGTCGTGATCGTCATCTACCTGTCGATAGCGTTCGAGTGGAAGATGGCCGTCGCCGCGCTGATCGCGCTGGCCCACGACATCGTGATCACGATCGGGGTCTACGCGCTGGCCGGCTTCGACGTCAGCCCGGCCACCGTTATCGGCCTGCTCACCATCCTCGGTTACTCGCTGTATGACACCGTGGTCGTCTTCGACAAGGTCCGGGAAAATACCGCCGGGCTGCTGGGCTCCTCCCGGAGCACCTACAGCCAGGCCGCCAACCTCGCGCTCAACCAGACCCTGGTCCGGTCCATCAACACCTCGCTGATCGCCTTGCTCCCCGTAGCCGGGATCCTGTTCGTCGGCGCGGGCCTGCTCGGGGCGGGCGAGCTGAAGGACCTCGCGCTGGTGCTGTTCGTCGGCATGCTGTCCGGCACGTACTCCTCGATCTTCATCGCGACCCCGGTTCTCGCCCAGCTGAAGGAGCGCGAGCCGCAGTTCAAGGCCCTCGCCAAGCGGGTGGCCCTGCGTGAGTCGGGCGGGCGGGCGGCTAAGCGCGCGGCGGCCAAGGCCACCGGCAAGCCCGGCGCAGCGGCGGCCGCCGCAGTCGATGACGGGCCCGCCGGAGAGGACGTCGTGGA
>Ga0099830_10002071_pt1 | contig 10506 bp, 9 predicted proteins | sample CZO8metaG_4_FD_79337 | JGI IMG/M metagenome (GOLD analysis project Ga0099830, IMG submission 79337) | Vadose zone soil microbial communities from the Eel River Critical Zone Observatory, Northern California, USA - CZOApr15con2H3.8 metaG | ecosystem: Environmental > Terrestrial > Soil > Vadose...
ACCACGTGGCGGTATCAGCGCCCTCCCACCAAAGAACTATCCCCATCAGGGCGCTGGCCAGTATGATTTTGCCTAACAACCCGCTCCAGCCCGGCAGTGGAATATAGACACTCTGTCTGCGCAAGCCTTGAAACAATAAACCGGCATTAACCATGGCCGCCAACGAAGTGGCTAACGCCAAACCGCCGTGGGCAAGAGGAAATACCAGCAACAAGCTTATGACGATATTGACCACTATGGCAATAATGCCGATGCGCACCGGCGTTTTCATGTCCTGGCGGGCATAAAAGCCCGGCGCCAAAATTTTAATCAACACAAACGCCGGCAATCCGACGACAAAAGCAATTAAACTATATCGGGTCATTTCCACGTCGTGGGCGCTGAAAGCGCCATATTGAAATAAACTGATAAGTAAAGGTGCGGACATCACCAAAAGGCCGACCGTGGCCGGGACGGCAATAATAAAAGTTACGCGCAATGCCCAATCCAGGGTGTGGGAAAATTCTTCGCGCGAGGCCTGCGCGTGCTTTTGCGATAAGCTTGGCAAAATGACGGTGGCAAGCGCCACGCCAAACACCCCCAGGGGAAACTCCATCAGGCGATCCGAGTAGTAAAGCCACGATACGCTGCCGGTAACCAAAAATGACGCCAGCAGCGTATTCACCAGGAGATTGATTTGCGCCACCGATACGCTAAACACGGCCGGCAACATCAAACCGAACATCCGCCGCACGCCCTCGTGCTTGAAATTAACGCGCGGACGTGGCAGCAAATGTAACCGATGCAATGACGGCAATTGAAACAGAAGCTGCGCCACGCCGGCGATAAACACCCCCCAAGCCAGCCCGGTGACCGGTTGCGCCATACGGGGCGCCAGCCACAGGGCGGCGCCGATCAGCGATAAATTAAGCAACACCGGCGTGAACGCCGGCACCCCGAACCGCCCATAGGTATTAAGGATGCCGCCCGCCATGGAAACCAAGGAAATAAACAATAAATAAGGGAACATGATGCGCAGCACCTGCACCGTCAGATTGTACTTTGCCGGATCGGCCAGAAATCCCGGAGCAAGAATCATCACCACCAGCGGTGCGATCAAGGTAACCACCAACGTAACCAAAATCAGGACCAGGCTCAGGATGCCGGCGACGTAATCGAGGAACTCCTGTGTGAGCTTCGCATCACTACGCGTCTTATATTCAGAAAACACCGGCACAAATGCCTGGGAAAATGCGCCTTCGCCGAAAATGCGACGCAAGAAATTAGGGATGCGAAAAGCGACATAAAAGGCGTCGGCGGCAATGCCGCTACCTGCGCCGATCATCTTGGCAAAAATCATGTCACGCAATAGGCCGGTGATGCGTGATAGCAGGGTCATGCCTGCCGTCACTAAAGTTGATTGAAGAAGCTTGCGCGACATATCGTCATCATTAGGGTTAGTCAACAGTAGAATAACGGCCAATCGGCCGGAACGCGAGATTGACAAATATCGGCAAAATGCGCATAGTGGCGCGCTCTTAAAATTAGCTGGTGAAGGAAATCAACCTTGGCAAACACAATCCAGGCAAGAAAACGCGCACGCCAGGCGGAAACGCGGCGGCACCATAACGCTTCGCTGCGGTCGGTGCTGCGGACTTATATTAAAAAGGTTACAAAAGCAGTCGAAGGCAAGGATAAAAATGTCGCGCAGCAGGCTTATAAAGAAGCCGTATCCGTCATCGACCGGGTAAAAAATAAAGGGTTAATCCATAAAAACACCGCCGCCCGTCACAAGAGCCGGCTTAACACCCGCGTGCGCGCGTTATCGGGCTAACCCGAAAGTTATACCCACCCGGACGAGGCGCGTGAAACTGAGGCAGTAACTTACGTACGTAAGGAAGCGGGCAGCCGAAATTTTCAGTTTCCATAGTGGTAGCGGCAGGCGGCGATAAAGACCTTGCCCGTTGATGCCTTGTAGACCAGCCGATGCTCTTCCGTAATACGGCATGACCAGTAGCCGACCCATTCGTGCTTTAACGGCTCCGGCCGATCCCGCGGAAGGGATCTTTCTGGATAGCGTCAACCAGACGGTTGATGCGTTTTTGGATCCTCGGGTCTTTTGCTCTCCACCACAGGTAGTCCTCCCACGCTTCATCCGCCCACAGCAGTTTCACTTCACTTAATGAGCCGTCGCGGCTTTGCCTTGTCCCTTTCAATCCGGGCGACAGCCCGGCGCAGGCGGCGCGCCATTGCCGGGCTGCGTAAGAGGTAAGCGGTCTCCTGCCAGGATTCGAAATCTTCCAGTGAGATCAGGACGGCCGAAGCTCCCTTCTGCCGGGTAATAATGATCGGCGCATGATCCTCGTTCACCTGGTCAATCGCCTTGGCCAGATTGTTGCGGACAGCCGCGTAGGAAAACGTTTTCATGTCAACTAACCTGTACAGATTATTGAACAGGTGTATGCTAGCATAGCATTTTCTGTTATCGGAATTGGATAGCTGTTATGTGTCAAGCCGGACAACCGAATCGCAACCCCTGCCTTTAGCCTTTAGAAACCCGTGTTCACAATGAAGCCGGCGCTAATGATTTAAATGGCACTAGTTTGTTTTATAACCTTAAATCAACACCATATTATCGCGGTGAATCAATTCAGGTTCGTCGATATATCCCAAAATCGATTCGATTTTGTCGCTCGCATGACCGATGATGCGCGCGCTCTCCTCGGCGCTGTAATTAATCAGTCCGCGCGCGACTTCCATTCCCTCCAGACTTAAACAGGCCACCATTTCTCCGCGTGAAAAGTTTCCTTCCACTGATTTAACGCCAACGGGCAGCAGGCTGCGCCCGGATTCGCGCAACACCTTAACCGCCCCGGCATCCAAAACCAGCCTGCCGCGGACCTGCAACTGCCCGGCCAGCCATTGTTTGCGTGCGGCAAGACGGCTTTGTTCCGGCGTTAAATGAGTACCGATCATCTCACCGGCAAGAATGCGTAATAAAATATTTTGCTCGCGTCCGGAAGCGATAACGGTAACGGTGCCGGAGCGGGCGGCTTTTTCCGCGGCAGCGAGCTTGGTGCGCATGCCGCCGCGGCCAAGCGCGCCCGGCTCCCCGGCTATTTCCTGTAATCGCTTATCGCCGGCTTTGCCGGTACTGATCAAGGCGGCGTCGGCATACCGGCGCGGATCTTTATCATATAATCCGGCTTGATCGGTCAGAATAATCAACAGCTCGGCCTCGACCAAATTAGCCACTAATGCGGCCAAGGTGTCGTTATCACCGAAACGGATTTCTTCCGTCGCCACCGTGTCATTTTCGTTAATAACCGGGATAACCCCCCAGCCTAATAAAGTAGAAAGCGTGCTGCGCGCGTTCAAATAACGTTGACGATCAGCGAGATCATCGTGGGTGAGTAATACTTGCGCGGCATGCAAGCCATGGCGCTGAAATTCCGATTCGTAAATTTGCACAAGTCCCATCTGCCCTACCGCCGCCATCGCCTGCAATTCATGCAAGGCATGAGGACGAGTGCCTAAACCCAAGCGTTGCATGCCTGCCGCCACCGCCCCGGACGACACCAGCGCTACGTCAATGCGCATGGACCGTAATTGCGCTATCTGGGCGGCCCAGGCGGCAATCGCGGGCGCATCCAGCCCTTGGCCGGACTTAGTTAATAACGTGCTGCCGATTTTAATAATGCACCGGCGTACCTGTACTTCAATTCTATTCTGCTTGTTCACGCATCCTCCTGCAGCTTTTTCACCGTCTCCTCTTGCTGTTGCTGCTTTAACTGTTCCAAACGATCCATGAGCCTACCCACTAATTCGTGGCAACCTTCACCGCTAATAGCGGAGATCTCAAAAACCGGGGCGCGCGAGGCAAGGCTTTGCACTAAGCGGCGGCAATGCGCCTCCCGTTCTTGTATCGGGATCAGGTCGATCTTATTTAATACCAGCCAACGTTCACGCGCTGCAAGTTCAGGACTGAACTTTTCCAGCTCGGCGGCGATGGTTTGCACATCATGGACAGGATCGGCATCTTGGCCGAACGGCGCTACGTCCACCAAATGCAATAAAATCCGAGTGCGCGCCAAGTGTTTTAGGAAACGAATCCCAAGACCGGCGCCGGCATGCGCGCCCTCGATCAGGCCGGGAACATCGGCGATAACAAAACTGCGATACCGCTCCAGCATCACTACCCCTAAATGCGGGTGCAAAGTAGTAAAAGGATAATCCGCAACCTTCGGGCGCGCCTCTGAAACGGCGCGCAAAAAAGTTGATTTACCGGCATTGGGCATCCCCAATAACCCGACGTCCGCCAGCAATTGCAGTTCCAGTTTTATCTCGCGCCGTTCGCCGGGGGTACCCGGAACCGTACGCCGGGGCGCGCGGTTGGTGCTGGATTTAAAATGGGTATTTCCCAAGCCGCCCCGCCCGCCCTTGGCCACCAGCAAGGTTTGCTCATGCCGGGTTAAATCGCCGATCTGCTCGCCGGTATCGGCGTCATGAACTAGAGTACCAAGCGGTACCGGGACCATTAAATCTTCCCCTGCCTTGCCGGAACAATTTCGTCCACGCCCTTTTTCCCCATGCGGCGCCCGGAATTCCTTGGTATAACGAAAATCGGCCAAGGTATTGAGGCCGCTATTAGCGACGAGATAAACGCTGCTGCCGTGGCCGCCGTCGCCGCCATCCGGTCCGCCGCGGGGAATAAATTTTTCCCGCCGGAAACTGAGTGCGCCGTCTCCGCCATTGCCCGCGATGACCCGAATTATCGCCTCATCAACAAATTTCATATTTTAAAAATAAAAAACCCCGCCGGTTTACCGAGGCGGGGGTTTGTGCCCTGGAGAAACTATTGTGCGACTACGCTGACGGTTTTGCGCCCGCGCGGACCTTTGATTTCAAACAATACTTTACCGGCGGTCTTGGCAAATAACGTATCGTCTTTACCGATCCCAACATTGGTCCCCGGATAGAATTTAGTGCCGCGCTGGCGGACTAAAATATTGCCCGCCAATACGGTTTGCCCGGCATAGCGCTTTACGCCTAAACGCTTCGATTCGGAATCTCTGCCGTTACGTGAACTGCCGCCCGCTTTTTTGTGTGCCATTGCTAAATCCTCGTTTTACGTCTTTCAGGTATTCGGGGAAGTTTGATCTTTCGTGGCGCGGTGGCCGGCAATATCGACTATCTCCAACTCGGTATAATCCTGCCTGTGCCCGGCATGCTTACGGAAATGTTTACGCCTGCGCGTCTTAAAAATTCGGATCTTTTCCCCGCGCCCATGTCCCTTAACCATAGCGGTTACTTGGGTTTCGGCTAATAGTGGGCTGCCCACGCGCACGTCCGCGTTATCGGCGATCAGCAATACCTTATCTAAATTCACCGATGCACCCGCGGCCAGCGCTAATTTTTCCACGCGCACGACATCGCCCACCGCTACGCGATACTGCTTGCCGCCGCTTTCAATCACTGCGTACATACATCTCCGATCCCGGATTTGAAAAAACAATTTTAACGGCTGGGCCGATCGAGGTCAAACGCCTTGACAGGCTGCCGCACAAGCCCCAGCATCCAACTTTTACCTATCACCTTAATAATAACCGGTATTTGTATGGATCTTGAAGCTATCCACGCGCTCATCAGCAGCGAGAGGCAGGCTGTGGATCGCGAAATTAACCTTAGGCTGCAATCCGAAACCGCGTTTATTAATCAAGTAGGCGCGTATATCATTCACAGCGGCGGTAAGCGGTTACGCCCCACTATTGTGCTGCTGAGCAGTAAGGCGTTCGCCTACGAAGGCCCGGCCCATATACAGCTTGCGACGATTATTGAATTCATCCATACCGCTACCCTGTTGCACGATGATGTGGTGGATGCCTCACAGATGCGGCGCGGCCAGTCCACCGCCAACACGATTTGGGGTAATGAAGCAAGCGTCCTGGTTGGTGATTTTCTATATTCGCGGGCGTTCGAAATGATGGTCGAGGTCGGCAGTCTGCGGGTCATGGAGATTCTGGCGAAGACCACGAATACCATTGCTCAAGGTGAAGTTATGCAATTATTAAATTGCCATGACCCGGAAATTACCGAAGCCCATTACATTACTGTAGTACGCAACAAAACCGCCAAATTATTCGAGGCGGCGGCACGGCTAGGCGCGGTGATCAGCGATCAAGCAGAAGCCATGGAAACGGCGCTGGCCGCCTACGGCACGCATCTTGGCACCGCCTTCCAGTTGATCGATGACGTCCTGGATTACGAAGCCGATGCCCGCACCTTGGGTAAAAATATCGGCGACGACTTGGCGGAAGGCAAGCCTACGCTGCCGTTCATCTATGCCCTGCGCCAGGGCAATACTGGCCAACGCCAATTGTTGCGCCAGGCCATTCAAAATGGAGGGCTGGAGCATATTGACGCAGTAATCACCGCCATTGAATCGACCGGATCCATCGCGTACACTGCGCGTCTAGCCGAAAACGAGGCCCTTTTGGCAAAACAGGCCCTAGCGGCGATACCCGATTCGCCCTATAAGCAAGCGTTGCTTGACCTGGCCCACTTTTCCGTGCATCGCGATTATTAATTGGTTTATTCAGGCAAACATCTCCAACGCGAAAAGATTTTAAATCAGAAATTAACTACGGGGTGTAGCTCAGTCTGGTAGAGCACTAGCTTCGGGAGCTAGGGGCCGGAGGTTCAAATCCTCTCACCCCGACCAACTGGTTTAAGGCAAGTCAACCATGGGACAACTGCTACGCATCTTCCTTATTTTGCTGGCGCTGTGGCTCACCATCCGCCTGATCCAAAGATATATTAAACGCCGTCCGTTTTCGCGACCACAACAAACCGCGCCAACGCGCATGCTGCCTTGCGCCCAATGCGGCACCTATATTCCCGAATCTGATGCCCTTGTTCTGCGCGGGAAGGTCTATTGCTGCGCCGGTCATTTACCTCCCGATAGTTAGCCGCTAGTTAAGTACGCTAAAAAAGTCCATCCAGGACTTTTTTAGCCACGCAAAGCAAAAAGCGGCCGTGCCCTCCGTCCCGCCTCCCGCGGCATTACTACTTCCCTGTAGGGCACGGCATTCGTGCATCCATGCACAGCACCGCTCCTGCGCCTCCCTGCGCTCGCGGCATTCGTGCGTCCATGCACAGCACCGCTCCTGCGCCTCCCTGCGCTCGCGGCATTCGTGCGTCCATGCACAGCATGATTTTTGCTTTGCTCCATTCTTCAAGCACTTACGCGCTTGAAGAATGATGCGGCGCGTCTCTGCGGCGCCTACCGTTGCTGAAAAATACTTTTTCAGCAACCTGGTAGTAAGCATCCATACTTTGCCTTCACGGCAAAACTGTGCTACTTCATAAGGTTATGGATGCCATGGACAACGTACTGCCGGATACCGGCATAACGGCGGCGGAAGCCCAGTCGGCCGTCGTAGAACAAAACTGGAAGCTACTACATTATTTCAATCTCTATCGGCTAGGGATGGCCGCTTTAGCGATCGCGGTAGCATTTTCTTCGAAAAAAATTCCACCCCTTGGTGACATTTCGCCGGCGTTATTCGCCTTTTTTAGCCTGGTCTACGGCGGAATTGCCTTGGCCAGCCTGGAAACCATTCGCCGCCGCTTACCGGGGTTTGAAACACAGGTTACCGTGCTGGCTTTTGCCGATGTCGCCGTGATTACCCTTTTAATGCATACCAGTGGAGGCATGACCAGCGGCCTGGGATTATTGCTCATGGTAGCCGTGGCCGGTACCAGCCTGATGCTGGGCAAGCGCATGACGATTTTTTTCGCTTCTCTCGCGACGATATCGGTATTGATTGAACACTCCTGGGGTTTTCTTACCGGCAGCGAACAAATCGCCGACGGCTATCCTCAAGTTGGGATGTTGGGTCTTGGCCTGTTTGCCACCGCGACGCTGACCTATACCCTCGCTAATCGATTGCGCTCGACCGAGGCATTAGCCGAGCGCCGGGGTGTAGATTTGGCAAACCTCGCTCAGGTTAATGAATTCGTTATCCAGCGTATGCAATCGGGCGTAATCGTTTGCGATCGTGCCGGCCATGTGCGCACCATCAACGGTACGGCGAGAAATTTCTTAGCCGTCCAGCATGAAATCAGGGGGAAACCCTTATTAGCCGACCTTTCGCCTGATCTTTCCACCCAATTATTTCAATGGATGCAGGTCCCCGCCAATCGCACCCGTAAATTATTGCGAACACGTCCCGGTTACACCTTGTTGCCGCGCTTCGTATTAGCTGGTGAGGATCAGAATTCCGGAATTTTAATTTTCTTGGAAGACACCTCCATCCTGCGGCAGCAAGCACAACAGCTTAAAATGGCGGCGCTCGCACGACTTACCGCCAGTATCGCGCACGAAATACGCAATCCTCTCGGCGCGATTACCAACGCCGCCCAACTATTGGGAGAATCATCGAGCGAAAACAATGAAGAGCGGCGTTTGTTGAGAATCATTGAAGAACAAAGCCGGCGCATGAATACGATCGTGGAAAACATCATGCAATTAAGCCGACGCGATCATGTCAGCCCGGTCAAGCTCGAACTCGAGCCGTGGGCACAAGCGTTCGTCCCACCCTTCTGCCAAACCTTACAAATACCGACTGAGGCGATTTCTATCGTCGGCGGCAAAGGGATCCACGTTTGCATGGATCCTGACCAACTCTATCAAGTGGTCGCCAACTTATGCCAAAATGCCTTCCGCCACAGCCCGGCCTTTTCCAGCCAAGCCTTAATTGAGCTTGAAATCGGCATCGATGAGGAGGAAAAACGCCCATTCCTGGACATAATTGATTGGGGTACGGGTGTACCGCCGGAAATTGTCGATAGTATCTTTGATCCGTTCTTCACCACCACTCCCAAGGGCACTGGACTTGGCCTATATATTGCTAGAGAACTGTGTGAAGGAAACGGCGCCAGGCTGGATTACCACTTCGGCGAGGGCGCGGGGAGCCGTTTCCGCATAACTTTCTCCAGGGATGAAGAGTGCACCGAGTTTGGTTTATAAAATATGTCCAAAAGCCAGGTTTTAATTATCGATGACGAAGCAGACATTCGAGAACTGCTGGAACTTACTTTAGGCCGCATGAATTTGGAAACCCGCGCCGCTGAAAACGTCGATCAGGCGCGGCATATGCTGGCGGAATTTAAATTCGATTTATGTCTGACCGATATGCGGTTGCCGGATGGCGACGGCATCGATATCGTACGCCATATTCAAGAAAAGCATCCCTACCTGCCGGTAGCGGTAATCACGGCGCATGGAAACATGGAAACCGCGATCGCCGCGCTTAAGGCCGGCGCCTTCGATTTCGTCTCTAAACCATTAGATATTAATGACTTACGTAACTTAGTGCGCTCGGCGCTAAAAGTCGGAAAATCCGCACCGCCGAGCGAACAAGCGGGGGTTAAGAAACTATTAGGCGAATCCCCCGCCATGCAAAAAGTACGCGCGCTCATCGAGCGCCTCGCGCGTGGCCAAGCCCCGGTTTACATCAGCGGCGAATCAGGCACCGGCAAAGAATTGGCCGCACGCCTGATTCACGAATTAGGCCCACGCGCCGATAAAGCGTTTGTGCCGGTGAATTGCGGCGCCATCCCGGAACAATTGATGGAAAGCGAATTCTTCGGCCATAAAAAAGGCAGTTTTACCGGCGCCGTGCAAGATAAGGAAGGCCTCTTTAAAGCCGCCGATGGCGGTACGCTATTTTTGGACGAAGTGGGTGACCTGCCCATCCCAATGCAAGTTAAATTGCTGCGCGCCATTCAAGAAAAATCGATACGCGCGGTCGGCACGCAGGCGGAAATCCGCGTCGATGTCCGGATTTTGAGCGCCACCCACCGCGATTTGCATGAACTGGTCAAAGCAGGCAAGTTCCGCCAGGATTTATATTATCGCCTCAATGTCATTGAGTTACCTATTCCCAGTCTCCGTTTTCATCCGGAAGATATTCCCTTATTGGCAGAGCAATTATGCGCCAAACTGACCGGAAATCTTGCCGACAAAGCCCCGCGTTTATCCGCCGAAGCGATAACCGCCCTGGGCAACTATGATTTTCCCGGGAACGTGCGCGAATTGGAAAATATCCTGGAACGCGCCTTAACGCTGTGTGACGGCTCCGAAATTTCCGAACAGGATTTGCGCTTGCCGCAAACTCAAGATGAACTTGGCCACGAAACAAACTATTCCGGCAGTCAGTCTCTGGAGGGCTATCTGGAACAGGTAGAAAAAGAAGCCATCCAGAATGCGCTGGCACAAACAAACCAAAATAAAACCGCGGCGGCGAAAGTGTTGGGCATCACCTTTCGCGCCCTGCGTTACAAGCTGGAAAAACTGGGTATAGAGTAACCGCTTAATTGGTTTTTAGCCTTCTTTAAAGCAAAAGTTTGACTAAAAAATAGACAATAATGCCAACCGGAACCGCGCAAGTGACGTTCTGCCGAAAAACGTCACTCAGTTAGTTAAGGTAGTTCTACATAAGGCAGGCTTAACTTGTTGTTAAA
>Ga0099830_10002076_pt1 | contig 10494 bp, 7 predicted proteins | sample CZO8metaG_4_FD_79337 | JGI IMG/M metagenome (GOLD analysis project Ga0099830, IMG submission 79337) | Vadose zone soil microbial communities from the Eel River Critical Zone Observatory, Northern California, USA - CZOApr15con2H3.8 metaG | ecosystem: Environmental > Terrestrial > Soil > Vadose...
GCAGATCAAGCCAAGCGTGCTGGTGAAGGGCGGCGACTATACCCGCGACCAGGTCGTGGGCCACGAGATCGTCGAGGCCTATGGCGGCGAAGTGCTGCTGGTCGAGGTGCTGCCCGGTTTCAGCACGACCTCGCTCGTCAACCGCGCGCGTGGAGGCAAGGTGTGAGCGCGGTGGCGAAAGAGTCGGTGCTAGCGTTGTTGTGGAGGCGGTGGCGCGATCCGACCGCTTGGGCTACGACCGCGGATATATTCGTCATCCTGATCGCCGTTTCGCTGCCCTGGTCGACGTCGCTGGTCGCGATCTTCGCGGCCGCATTGCTCGTTGCGATGTGCCCGTTCCTTGACGTCGGGGCCTTCCTGCAATCGCTGAAGCGTCCGATCTGTGCGCTGCCGATTGCGCTCTTTGCCCTGGCGGTCGTCGGAACGCTCTGGTCGGACGCGCCGTGGGGTGCGCGGCTGTACGCCATCGGCCCGACCGCGAAGTTGCTGGCGCTGCCGGTGCTGTTCTATCATTTCGAGCGCTCGGCGCGCGGCGTGCGGGTGTTGACGGCCTTCCTGGTGTCTTGCGTGCTGTTGCTGGCGATGTCCTGGCTCGTCGCCTTCGATCCGAGGCTCGCTCTCAAGTCCGGGGCCGCCTACGGCGTTCCGGTCAAAAACTATATCGACCAGAGCCAGGAATTCGCCTTGTGCGCCGTGGCGCTGGCTTATCCGATCGCCACTCTGTTGCGGGCGAGAAGAATTTTGCCGGCGGCCCTTCTCATCGCGTTATCGCTAGGCTTCGTCGTCAACATGATGTTCGTGATCGTGTCGCGGACCGCGCTGGTGACGATGCCGATTATGCTCGCGGTATTTGCACTGCTTCACCTGAAATGGCGAGACATCGTCATCATCCTGTGCGTCGCGACCGTATTCGGGGGGCTGGCGTGGGCGACATCGTCTCAGCTGCGCCGGACCGCCGAAACTGTTGTGAGTGACTACCAATTGTACAAGGAGCGAAACATCCCGACGTCGATCGGGCTGCGGCTTGAGTTCTGGCAAAAATCGCTGCGGTTTTTTTCCGGGGCCCCGATCTTCGGCCATGGGACCGGATCGATACGCGGGCTTTTTGAGGAGGCCGCCGTTGACCAGTTCGGCGCGGCCGCCGAGGTTGTTGGCAATCCGCACAACCAGACTTTGAACGTCGCGATCCAGTGGGGCCTGATCGGAATTGCCGTGCTGTATGCGATGTGGCTGCTGCATCTGCTGCTGTTCCGCGGCGACGGTTTGGCAGCCTGGATCGGACTGCTGGTGGTGGTGCAGAATATTTTCACCTCGCTGTTCAATTCTCACCTGTTCGATTTTCACGAAGGATGGATGTACGTGCTCGGCGTAGGCGTCGCCGGTGGAATAGTGCTAAAGACAGGTTCACGCGAGTCAGCGTTGCAAGCGCGAAATTCCGTTAAATCATGACGGCTGGCATGCACGCGCGAGATCAGCTATCAGCAGCCCCGCAATGGCATAACGCCGATATCGTTTGTTACCGGTCAGCGAAATGACGCGTCTCTCAAATCTGACCTTGCGCAATGTGTTGATTGCGACGCATGACGCGCTGGCGACCGCGCTTGCGGCGTTGGCGAGCTTCGCTTTGCGTTTTGAGGGTGACGCCTTTTCCGATCGTCTGCCGCTTCTGCTGCGCATTCTGCCCTATTTCGTCGCATTCAGTGTGGTGGTTTGCTACGCCTTCAACCTGACCACCACGAAATGGCGCTTCATTTCGTTGCCGGATGCGCTGAATATTCTGCGCGCGGCGACGGTACTGACGCTGGGACTTGTGGTGCTCGACTATATTTTTGTCGCGCCCAATGTTCAGGGCACGCCGGTGGCGCCGAATGTTCAAGGCGCGTTCTTTCTGGGCAAGATCACCATCGTTCTCTACTGGTTTCTCGAGGTGTTTTTTCTGAGCGCCTTGCGCTTTGCCTATCGTTATTTTCGCTATACGCGCGTGCGCCATCACGCGAGGGCGGAAGATGCGTCACCGACGCTGCTGATCGGCCGCGCAGCGGATGCTGAAATTCTTTTGCGTGCAATCGAAAGTGGCGCCGTCAAGCGGATCTGGCCGGTCGGCCTGTTGTCGCCTTCGCCGGCCGATCGCGGGCAGACGATCCGGAACATTCCCGTGCTGGGCGGGATCGATGATGTCGAGGACGTGATTGGCGATTTCGCTAGGCGCAACAAGCCGATCGCGCGCGTGGTGATGACGCCGTCGGCGTTCGACCCGGAGGCGCGCCCTGAAGCCGTCCTGATGCGGGCGCGCCGGCTCGGGCTGATCGTCAGCCGCCTTCCATCGCTGAAGAGCGGGGATGTGCCGCGGTTGACGACGGTTGCCGTCGAGGACCTGTTGCTGCGGCCGAGCGAAAATATCGACTACTCGCGTCTCGAAGCCTTGGTAAAAAACAAGGCGGTCATCGTCACCGGCGGAGGCGGATCGATCGGGGCGGAGATTTGCGACCGTATCGCGACATTCGGTGCTGCACGGTTGCTGGTGATCGAGAACTCAGAGCCGGCGCTTTATGCAGTCATGGAGGCGCTGGCTGCGCACGAGACCGGCGCCGTTATTGAGGGACGGATCGCGGATATCCGCGATCGCGAACGCATCTTGCGGCTGATGAATGAATTCAAGCCGGATATCGTGTTTCATGCCGCTGCCCTTAAACACGTGCCGATTCTGGAGCGTGACTGGAGCGAGGGCGTCAAGACCAACATCTTCGGATCGGTCAACGTCGCCGACGCCGCGATTGCCTCCGGCGCCGAGGCGATGGTGATGATCTCGACCGACAAGGCAATCGAGCCGGTCTCGATGCTCGGTCTGACCAAGCGGTTTGCGGAAATGTATTGCCAGGCGCTGGATCACGATCTGGCGGCCCAGTTGGATGGCAAACCGCGGATGCGGCTTATTTCCGTCAGATTCGGCAATGTGCTGGCGTCGAACGGATCGGTGGTGCCGAAGTTCAAGGCCCAGATCGAAGCGGGCGGGCCGGTGACGGTCACGCACCCCGATATGGTCAGGTATTTCATGACGATCCGCGAAGCCTGCGATCTCGTGCTTACGGCTGCGACCCACGCCCTGACTCCGGCGCGGGCGGACGTGTCGGTTTACGTGCTCAACATGGGGCAGCCGGTCAAGATCGTAGATCTTGCCGAGCGGATGATCCGGTTGTCCGGCCTGCAGCCGGGGCACGATATCGATATCGTATTCACCGGAATGCGGCCGGGCGAACGGTTGAACGAAATCCTGTTCGCCACCGAGGAGCCCGCCGTCGAGATTGGTATCGCCGGGATCATGGCGGCCAAACCGAACGAACCGCCCATGCAGTCCCTGCGAAAGTGGATAGCGGCGCTTGAGCAAGCTGTCGAAAAGGAAGACCGCGCCACAATTAAAGCCGTCTTGAAGGATGCCGTTCCCGAATTTGGACCTAACGGAGGGTAAGACGGTTTGCCGTTTTGCGGTTGTACGATGGACCGTCCGAAGGGACCACTATGCAAAGAAAAGGAAAAATTGTCATTGTCAGCCAATACTATCCACCAGATCGCAGTACAACCGCCGCGATCCTTTCTGCGATCGGAGAGCATCTTGCAATAGAGGCGCCGGTTTTGGTGCTTTCTGGAACATCGGGGTCCGCTTTACCCGGGCAGACGGCTCAGCCATCCGTTGTTGAAATCAAAAATTGGATGCCGGGAAAAGCTGCGTTGATCAAGCGTGCCGCAGCCGAGATCTTTTTTACAATTCGAATGTTCTTTGCTCTCTTGACAAGACTGCAACGCGAAGATGTTGCGCTCACGGTTACGGCGCCTTTTATGTTGCCGTACGCGGTTGTCGCTGCAGCGAGATTGAAGCGGGCGCGGTCGGTTCTGATCATGCACGATCTTTTTCCTGACGTTCTAGTTGTGGCAGGCCTCCTCACCTCAGAGTCGCTCGTAGCAAAAACGATCCGTGGACTAAACGCCCTGATGTTTCGTGCGCTGAATTCTATCGTCGTCATTGGGCACGACACCGAACATCTTCTTATGCGCTATGGAGAAGCGACGCGCGACAAGATCTCCTTTATCCCCAATTGGGCCACGCTGATCTCCGGTATTCGTCCCGTAATAGCCGATAATCCCTATCGCCGGCTATGCAAGGCGCGCTTTGTCGTCGGTCTCTCCGGTAATCTGGGTTTTACACATGACCCACTCGTTGTGTTTGAGGCTGCGAGATTGCTGCGAGAAGATCCGAATATTCATTTTCTTCTTTCGGGCTGGGGAATTGGATTCGAACAACTCAAAGCGTTGCAATCCGAAGCGGATCTTCCTAACGTCACATTGGTCGAGCGCGTTGCAGAAGAGGATCTTGAAGATCTTTTGTCTGCCGCGGACATCTGGGTCATTCCTTATCGCAAGAACGTCGCCGGCGTTTCGATTCCCAGCCGATTTTACAATCTCCTCGCAGTTGGCAGGCCTGTCGTTCTCATTTCCGAGTCTGACGCCGACGCTGCCGTGACTATAACGGACAACAATCTTGGCTGGGTGGTAATGCCGGGCAGGCCCGATGAACTCGCGGAAACGTTTCGTCTTGCGTCTTTGTCCAAGGATCCGTTGATGGTCGAGCGTGCCGTCGCGGTTGCAAGAAGCTTCAGTCTCGAGCGAGCAATGAGGAGCTATGCCAACTTGACTCGAGGACTTCTGCGAGACCGGAATCAACCGGGGCACAGTTCATGAAGGACTCGCGGCCTGTGGTCCTGTTAACCGGCGCGAGCGGTTTCATCGGTAGCCATCTTGCGCCGATATTGGAAAATAACGGATGGTTTGTCCGCTAGGCCGTGCGGACGCCAGCAGCGAGCAACAACGAGGTTCGAATCGGGTCGATCGGTCCAGTAACTGACTGGCAAGACGCGCTCGTCGGCGCGGACGCCGTAGTTCACTTGGCGGCACGCGTTCATCATCCAAATGAGGAATATGCGGTCGACCTTTATCGTAATATTAATATCGACGGTACTTTGCACCTCGCACGCTGCGCCATGAACGCCGGAGTGCGCCAGTTTGTCTTCATCAGCACTATTCTCGTGAATGGCAGGAGCACTGACGGGCGCGGCCCATTTAGCGAAAGCGACGTTCTGACGCCGCGCGGCGTATATGGTATGTCAAAGGCCGCTGCTGAATCCGGTCTTAAAGCAATGGCGCAAGACGGCGGCATGTGTATTACCGTGATAAGACCGCCGCCGGTCTATGGAGCCGGTGCTAAGGGAAATTTCAAGCTGTTAGCGCAAGCTGTGCGGTGCGGTATCCCGCTTCCGTTCGGCTCAATCCGCAATCGTCGGGCGTTCCTGGCAGTCGAAAACCTTAATTCGTTTATTTTGGAGCGACTCGCGCACGCTGATGCAAAGTTTGACGTTTTTCTCGTGGCCGATGGCGAACAAGTCTCGACGCCTGAATTCATGAGGCGACTTGCAAGAGCGGCCGATGTTAAATCGCGCCTTTTGCCCGTGCCGGTTTCTGTATTGGGTCCGTTACTTAAAATCAGCGGGAGCCCGGAGGCGCACGACAGCCTCATTGGTTCCCTGGAGCTCGACGTTTCCAAAGCCGCCTCTACCGGCTGGCGGCCACAGATTACTCTCGACGAAGGGCTGCGCCTCGCAACCAGCGGCGAGATGCGGGATAATTAATCGAGTATGAAGGTGACCGCCGCGCGAACCGGCCCATTATCAGGGCTGCGGCGAGGGCGCCGACGATGAGGTATGAAACCTTGATCGTGGCGGATGTGATAATCGACGCGATCGCCGTCACCGCAAAACCGACTTGAGCGCGAACACCTTGCTCACCACGCGTCGTGAAGCCATTATCGGTTGCGCGCTGAGCAAAAATGTGAACGATGGGCCGCTCAATCGCGGCAGCAATGGCGGCAAAAAGCCGATAGCGACAATTCAAAAATCGTCATTCTGTCGAATGCAGCCGTTACTCGGGAACCTCAATCGGCGCGGAGCCCTGTGCCGCCTTTTCGGCGCTGAGAATCCACACCAGCCCGCCGAAGGCGCCGACGATAAACGACACGGCGCCATATAGCAGGGACACGTTCACGCCTTCATTGGTCATCAGCCCGGCGTAGCCGAACGCCAGACCCATGGTGGCTTCACGGACGCCCCAGCCGGCAATCGAGATCGGCAGCATCGTGATCAGCATTACCGGCGGGACCAGTTGAAAAATCTGGCCGAACAAGACCGGCGCGGCGATCGATTGCACCACGCACCAGGCAATGACGACTGCGAGAACGTGAACAAGTACCGACACTACCGCAATCGTTGGTCCGCGCTCGCGGCTGAAGATGACCCGGTTGGCGATCACCGAGCAGGCGTGAAGATGGTGCGTGCCCCACCAGCGCTTCAGCCAGGGCCAGCGCAACCTGCCAAGAGCGAGAAATCCCATTCCGCCCGCGAGCGCCGCGAAGTCGACGAACAGCAGCGCCGATCGGCCATGGGCATCGCTGATAAGGCTGTAGCTCCATGGCAGGCTTGCAACGATGATTATCGCAAGCGCGATCAGGCCGATTGCGCGGTCGACGAAGATGGAATAGGTCGCCGCGCGCCAGCCGGCGCCGCCGCGCGCGACCAGCCAGAGTCTTACGGCGTCGCCGCCAATCGAGGATGGCAGGGTCTGGTTGAAGAATGTTCCGATCAAATTGAAGCGCATCGCCTGCCTTGTCGCCAGCGGCGCGCCGCACTCCGCGCTGATCTCGCGCCATCGCAAGACGCCAACAAAAATCTGCAGGAAGGTCACGGCAATCGCCAAGCCGATCCAGCCCAGGCTCGCAATATTGATGCGTGCCGCAAGATCGGCGAGATTGACCTTGCGCAGCGCGAAATAAAGCAGCGCCGCAGAGATCACTATTTTTGTCGTCGAAAGCAGGATCCGACGCATGCCGTCCACGCTCGTCAGGTTTGAGATATGTTAAAAACAGCGCAACTCAGCGCCGCGCGACGAAACCACGCTGCCTTGGTATGGTTTTGCGGCCAATCTGGCAATAGCGCGCGAACGGGTATTGCGACACCCTCAACACCGCGGGTAAAAGGCTCCGGGCGGCGCGGCGGAGCCGAACTGATGTCCTTGAGGATGCGATTTTGGATCAAACAATTTTAGTCACGGGTGCGGCGGGCTTTATCGGGTTTCACGTCGCTCGCCAATTGCTTGCTGAAGGCCGTAATGTTGTCGGCCTGGACAGTCTCAACAGTTACTATGATCCCGCGTTGAAGCAGGCTCGACTGAATATCTTGCGCGAGAATACACGGTTCAGCTTCGCGCAGACCGATCTTGCGGACCGCCCGTCAATAGCTTCTCTGTTTGCAAAATATCGGTTTCCGGTGGTCATCCACCTTGCAGCTCAAGCTGGCGTACGCCATTCGATCGATCATCCTCATGCTTACGTCGACGCAAATCTCGAAGGCTTTGTCAACGTTCTGGAAGGATGCCGGCACAATGACTGCCGGCATCTGATCTATGCGTCGTCATCATCGGTCTATGGCGCCAACAAGAAGCTGCCATTTTCGGTCGATGACAAGACCGACCATCCTGTCAGTCTGTACGCCGCGACGAAAAAGGCCAACGAGTTGATGGCTCATTCCTACAGCCACCTCTACCGTCTTCCGGTCACCGGCCTTCGATTCTTTACCATCTATGGGCCTTGGGGACGGCCCGATATGGCGGTTTTTCTATTTGCCAAGGCAATTGTTGAAGGTAAGCCGATCAAGCTCTTTAACCATGGCAGGATGCGCCGCGACTTCACCCATATCGATGACGCAACCCGCGTAGTATTGCGCCTTGTCGATCGCATTCCCGAAGGACGCGCGGGAAGCGCGCCAGCACTGGTCTACAATGTCGGTAATCATCATCCGGAAGAGCTTACGCATGTGGTGTCGCTTCTGGAGAAGCAGTTGGGCCGCGCGGCAGTAACGCATATGTTGCCGATGCAGCCCGGAGACGTAACCGAAACCTTCGCCGACGTCGATGATTTGATGCGGGATGTTGGCTTTAGGCCCGCGACTTCCATTGAGGACGGTATTCGCGATTTTGTCGCATGGTATCGCGACCACTACAACGTTTGAGGCGTCGATGGACAGACGAATTATTCCACTGATCATGTGCGGCGGCGCCGGAACGCGACTGTGGCCGGCCTCGCGCGAGGTCCGTCCGAAACAGTTCCTGCCGTTGTTCGGGAAGCGTTCGACGTTTCAGGATACGCTGTTGCGGGTTTCCGACGCGGCATTGTTCGAGCGCCCGATTGTTATCACCAATACCGCGTATCGCTTTATGGTGCTCGAGCAGCTCGCCGAGATCGGTATCGAGGCGGATGTCCTGCTGGAGCCAATGAGACGCGATTCCGGCCCGGCGATTGCCGCAGGCGCGGCGTTTGCGCAAATCCGCGACAGCGATGCTGTGGTTCTGGCGCTGGCGGCGGATCATGTCGTCCGAGATACTTCCGCTTTTGTTGCCGCCTGCCGCCAAGGGCTGGTCGCGGCCGAAGCCGGCAACATTGTGACGTTTGGCGTAAAGCCGGAGCGGCCGGCCACCGAGTACGGCTATATCCGCCCGGGCGATCCGGTTGCCGGCGAGGTCCGCGCGGTGGCCAAGTTCGTCGAGAAGCCGGACCTGGTGACGGCCGCTGAATATATCAAGGCCGGCTATTTCTGGAACAGCGGCAACTTCATGTTTCGCGCGGGCGTCCTGCTCGATGAGTATCGCAATGTAGATCCCGACAGCGTGCAAGCGGTTAGCGATGCGGTGACCAAGGCAGGGCGCGACCTCGGCTTTGTGACGCTCGATCCCGGATCGTTCGGCAAAGCCAAAGCGATTTCGATCGACTACGCCGTGATGGAGAAGACCTCGCGCGCCGCCGTGGTGCCGGTGGCGTGCGGCTGGTCCGACATCGGTTCCTGGCATGCGGTGTGGGAACTGTCTGACAAGGATGGCCAAGGCAATGCCGCGCGGGGCGCTGCGGTGTTCGAGGATTCGCGCAACTGCAATGTTTCGACCGACAGGGCGCTGGTCGCGCTGGAAGGCGTCGACGATCTGGTGGTGGTGGCGACCCAGGACGCCGTGCTGGTGTCGCGCCAGAAGGACGCCAACGGCCTGAAGCGGCTGGTTGCGAAATTGAAGACGATCGCACCTCAAGTCACGGAAGATCATCTCAAAGTGCACAGGCCGTGGGGCTCATATCAATCGCTCGATATCGGCGACCGCCACCAGGTCAAACGCATCATGGTGAAGGCCGGTGGCCGACTCTCGCTGCAGAAACATCACCATCGATCCGAGCACTGGATCGTGGTGCGCGGCGCGGCGCGCGTGACGGTCAACGGACTGGTCAAGATCGTGCACGAGAACGAATCGATCTATATCCCCATTGGAGCTACCCATCGGCTGGAAAATCCCGGCAAAATTCTGCTGGAACTGATCGAAGTCCAGACCGGAAGCTATTTGGGAGAGGACGACATCATCCGTATCGAGGATGATTACCGACGGTCCTGACTAATCCGTCGACAAAATGAACGCTTGTGGGGAAGTTAGCCCTAATTTCGCAGCGGAAAATCAAGAAACGCCTGTGCCATCGGCCTTTCGGCCGGAAGTGTTTAATTTTGAGGCCGAAAATCTGCCGAATCCCCTGTATCCTTCCCTGTGAGCAGGGAATTTTGATTCTTTGAGATTCTAGGTCTTCGATGGGTGGTTAGGCGAATCGCGGGGTGTAATGTTTTGAATCAAAACGTGTCCGGGATGGCCTTATGGCATTCGCCTCATGTATGGCGACGTGCTAGGAGAGGCGCCGGCGGATAATCGCGCCGTGGGGATGACCGGGGTTGACAATATGAGTTCCGAAGGAGGCGCATCGGGCGTGAAGGCCGAGGCGAAACGTTCGCTCCGCATCGGCGTCATCGGCGCTGGTGTGATGGGTACCAATCATGCCCGCGTGCTCGCGGGCTTGCCAGATATTACGCTGGTCGGAATCATCGATCCGTTACCGGCGCATCGGACGCGTGCGACGGAACTGACAGGTTGCCGCACCTTCGCAAGCTTCGATGAATTAATCGCAGAAGGTGTCGACGCCGTGATCGTCGCCGCGCCGACGCATCTCCACCACGAGATCGCGCTCGCCTGCATCTCGCGTGGCATTCATATCCTGGTCGAAAAGCCGATCGCGTCCTCGGTCGAGGAGGGGCAGGACATTGTCGCCGCTGCCCGCCGCGCCGGCGTAACGCTAATGGTGGGGCATGTCGAACGGTTCAACCCGGCTGTCGCCGCCATCAAGCAGGCGATATCGGGCGAGGATATTCTTTCGATCGCGATCACGCGCGTCGGACCGTTTCCGCCGCGAATGTCGAATGTCGGCGTGGTCATTGACCTCGCCGTGCACGACATCGATCTGATCCGCTGGTTCACGGAGTCGGATATTGTGGAAGTGCAGCCGCAGCTCTCCAGCGCCGTCGCCGAGCGCGAGGA
>Ga0099830_10002087_pt1 | contig 10476 bp, 8 predicted proteins | sample CZO8metaG_4_FD_79337 | JGI IMG/M metagenome (GOLD analysis project Ga0099830, IMG submission 79337) | Vadose zone soil microbial communities from the Eel River Critical Zone Observatory, Northern California, USA - CZOApr15con2H3.8 metaG | ecosystem: Environmental > Terrestrial > Soil > Vadose...
TGGAGGTTCTCATGCGACTCAGCATAGTTAACAAGGCTGTCGTCCTTGTAGTAGTTATTGTCCCCCTACTTGCTACCGCTCTCGCTCTAGCATTGCTCTGGGAGCGAGCCGTTCATTGGTCCGATCTGGTACTGCTGGCAACGATGTACTCTCTCGTCGCGCTCGGTGTGACGGTTGGCTTCCATCGTATGCTGACCCATCGCAGCTTTCGCCCCCATCCCGCCGTCAAGTTTGTTTTACTCGTCCTTGGTTCGATGTCGTGGGAGGGACCGGCGCTTGAGTGGGCAGCAACGCACATCAAGCATCACGCGGACGCCGACCGTGAAGGCGATCCCCATAGCCCCCTAGAAGGGTTCTTTCATGCGCATATTGGCTGGCTCTTCAATGTCCATACGGCCGACCCCAACGTGTATTGCCGTAATCTGGTGAAGGACCCGATGGTCACCTTCATCAGTCGCACCTTCTTGCTCTGGGCGGTGTTATCGCTTCTCATCCCATTTGCGCTCGGCGGGTGGACGGGTCTATTGTGGGGTGGCCTGGTGCGCATTTTCCTCACGCACCACGTCACCTGGAGCGTCAATTCCGTCTGTCACACGTTTGGCAAGCGCGAGTACGAGACGAACGATCAGAGCCGCAACGAGTGGATCGTTGGGCTGTTGGCTTTCGGAGAGGGGTGGCATAACAACCACCATGCGTTCCCACGTTCAGCTTTCCATGGGTTGCACTGGTGGCAGTTCGATCTGTCAGGATATCTCATCTGGACGTTTGAGCGACTCGGCCTCGCCCGTGACATCTACCGCATCTCGCCCGCCTTACGAGCACGCTCGGCTATCGGTTGGAAGGATATCGCACCGAAGACAGAGGGGCCCGCGAAGAGAGATGAAGCGCCCACGCGCGTATAAGTGTTGGCTGTCTTCGCACCTCGAACAGTTTGTAGCGGGGTCTTACCCAAGACCCCGTTTTGCTGTCAGGATGACTGTCAAGCACGACTTCGTCAGGGGAAGGTACAGGGCGAAGCAAGCCGAGAAGGGGGTTGAGAGGAATTGAAACCGTCAAGCCTCCCCAATACGTATCATATACAGAACCTTTCAACAGTTTTCGAGGATCAAAATTGGCGTGTTGAGTGGACAAATTGGCTAGGGAACTAACCCTACACGACGTAAATGTGGTAATATTCTAATGGGTCTTTCTGTGCATCACTGTACATCCATCTGTTTGTTTCTGTGTCAAGCCGTGCCACCCGTTTTCTTCATACGAGTAGGGCAGCATAGTGCGACAGTACAGTGTGTTAAAGGCAAGAAGGTTTCAGGGCGACCGCAAGGGTCGCTCCTACCATGCGACGAATCGGCCTGTGAAGCCGTAGTATGGTAGGGGCGGGGCTCGTCCCCGCCCTGGAGAGAAAGGATGGCCTATACCTATGCAGAAGACAATAGTAGCTCCCCTCAGCGAAGCTTGCGGAGCGCGTTTCAATTCCCTCGCGGGAGTGCCCACGCAATCGATACATGCCAATCGTCTCATTATTGCCTCCAATCGTGGTCCAGTCGAGTATATGTTAAGCCAGAGCAAAATGCTGAAGCCTCGTCGAGGTGCAGGCGGTCTGGTCACGGCGCTCATCGATGCGGTGAAAAACATGGAGGTGACGTGGGTCGCAATGGCAATGACAGAGGGCGACCGTATTGCCCTCAAGGAAGCGCAGCACTCTGGTGGTCTACTGCTGTCGCCACTACCCGGCCAGAAGATGCAGCTGCGTTATGTAAGTATCTCAAAGGCAGCTTACCACAAATACTACGAGAAGGTCAGCAACCAGGTCCTCTGGTTTTTACAGCATTACATGTATAATCCGAATGGGGACTCTGTCCATATGCGCTGGGTTCAGGACGCCTGGGTAAACGGCTACTGCGTGGCGAATCAAGCCATTGCTGATGCAGTGAATGCCGAGATCGAACGGGAAGAGGGGGACGTCGTTGTCATGTTACACGACTACCATCTCTACCTCGCTGCGGCGATGATTCGCCAGCGTCATCCGTCTGCTGTCATACAACAGTTCATGCACATCCCCTGGCCAGACATTCGTTGCTGGCATTTCCTGCCCAGCAATATAGCGTATGCCATTTTTAGCGGCCTGGTTGGGAATGACATCATTGGCTTCCAGACGGAGCGAGATGCACAGAACTTCCTGGAAGGTGCACGGACCGTGCTCGACGATGCTGAAGTCGATTTTGCAAAGGGGATCATTTGCTGGCGTGGCCATTGTACTCAGGTACATACCTACCCCGTCTCTATCTCGGTAACAGGGGAACGCCATGCCGTACACAGTCGGGCGGGGAAACGCGCCACAGAGAAGATTCTCCCCTTGTTACACGAGAAGACGATCATGCGAGTGGATCGCATCGAACCGACAAAAAATATTGTACGCGGCTTCCAGGCCTATATGCAGATGCTCGATGAACACCCCGACTTGCGGGGCAAGGTCATTTTTTTAGCTTTTCTCGTGCCATGCCGCCAGGGCCTGCCAGTGTATCAACGGTACCATGCTGAAGTCCTCAAGATCATTGAGGAGATTAACCAGAAATATGGTTCCGACGAGTGGAAACCTATTCATGCTTTCTTTGGCAATGATCGCTTGCGGGCACTGGCTGCTATGCAGTTTTATGATGTGCTGCTGGTGAATCCCATCATTGATGGTATGAACCTGGTGGCTAAAGAAGGACCTGCGGTCAACCAGCGTGATGGTGTGCTGGTGCTTTCACGCACGGTTGGGGCATTCCAACAACTGGGGAAGTTTTGCATTCCCACCTCGCCTACGGATACGACTGAGACGGCGCAGGCGCTCTACAAGGCGCTAACGTTGACACCCGGAGAACGACGTCTCAAAGGCACGCTGGCCAGGCAGGTTGTGGAGCACCAGGATCTCAATGCCTGGCTGGCACAGCAGATACACGATCTTAATGAGTTGCTCGATCGCTCCTTGCCGCCCACCACTGGGATCGATGAGCAGGATGAGCCGCTAGAGGCTCTTGTAGCAGCTGTAGGGTGAAAGGTGTCTTTTCTCGCTCCTGGTACCCGGTAGAGTGCCGATTTATCGAGCACGTGGGCACCACCACCCCTGATACCCGCAAGGGGGCCGATAAATCGGCCCCTACGGCAGATCACACCCGATTTATCGCGGGGTATTCCTTAAAGATGCCACGATCTTGCGTAGGAGTTCTGTCATGCCCTCGACTCCCTGTACAACCAGGTCTGCATGTTCGAGCAACGCAGGAGGGGTGTCACTGTGCTGAACGACGACGGCGAGGGCGGCTATACCATGCCATTGAAGGCGGGATATCTCCATAACGGCATCAAGATCGGTATGATCATCACCTGCAAAGATGATTCCGCGTAAGCCATTAAGGAGCATGAACCACAAGAGAGCCTGCCCCTTGTTCACTGCCAGGGGAGTCCGTATCTCAATCGCCCGTTTTTCCTGATCCAGGCGCATACCGAGGCGCTGCGCCGGCTCTTGAAGGAGCGACAATATCATCTGCTGCGCCTGCTCAGGATCGGGACAAAGACGGTAGTGTATTGTTCCGCCAATACGCTTACGCTCTACGATAATTCCAGGTAGTCCTGCGAGTTCCTTTTCAGCCAGGTCGAGTAACATGTTCCCAGGTTGGATAAAGGCTAATGCCTCCGGTGCGACCCGCACGGGTTGCAATCCAGGTAGTCCATTGCACCATTCTAAGCCGTGGGAGCCGATATACGTCAAGCCATCGACGTTGACCATCGCCGCACCATCGTCTATGGTACGACCGGTCATAATGGCAACATGCGCATGCTCACTGGCCTGTTGCAATAAAGAGGCAACGCCTGGGTAAAGTCGTGCTTCATCGGGGGTTGGGGCAATTGGGCTGAGCGTGCCATCGATATCAAATACCAGGCCAAGTGGTCGCTGGGATAGGACGGTTTGAAGGTTTGTAGATTGATGGATGTTTGACATGTTTGGTGTTTCTGTAGGGGCGTGAGCTTGCCTCCGCCCTTGATTATCCTCCTAACTCATCTTACCACATAATTTTTAAGGGACTGTAAGAGTATCTGCTCAGAACCCATGTAGAGTCGAACTTCCTCACCGAGTGTCAACCCCGGCAACTTATTGTCAAAAGATCTGTTCACCATCTCCCTGACCACCCGAGTCAATGGCTTGATCTCTTGCTTTAACGCAAAATTAGTCTAATCATCAGACACATATGCAAAAAACGGATTGGGGACGCGTCTAAATAGTAATGGCAGGTTGATCTCTTCACGCGAAGCAGGTCTAGACAGCAAAGGAGTTGAACAGATGCCTACAGATTATCTTCTCTTTAACCATGGAGTCAATACACGTGAGGCACGCCCTCAGCCTACGTACGCCGATCCGCTTTTCGAACTCATTCAACGCTATTATGAAGCCCCAGGACGTACCCTCAAGAAGATTGCGCTCTACTGGGGCAATTTGAATAAGACTGAAGAACAAAAACTGCTCCAGGCGTATCAAAACTCCTCGATTTGGCCGCAGCTTTGGTTCATAGATTTTCGTGAGAAGCAGCTCTTGCAGTTCGCCGGTGACGCTGCGCTCTACATCAGCCGCGCTGTTGGGTCCAAAGTTGCTGATGCCCTGAAGGAACAGGCGCTAGCAGGATTGCAAGGGTATGATCCCAAAGAAGACCGCTTGCACATTGTTACCCACAGCATGGGAACGGTCATCCTCTTTGATATCCTGTTTAGTGCCCGTTGGGACCCGGACTATATCCCAGGCCATGCCAGCGTCGAAGTTATCCGTGCTGGATTGTTTGGCGTGTCACCCCATCCAACACAAGGCATTCGTCTCGGCAGCCTTTCCACGATGGGCTCACCGATCGGGTTCTTTAGTCTCCTGGATGTCACTCCGACGAAGGAGGAGGCGCAGGATGCCCAGGGCCACATTCTCAGCACCCACGATATTACACCGCGCCTGGAGCAGTTCCTGGAGGCCCTTCACCTGGATGAACAAAATTACTCTGGAATAATTTTGTTCATCCAGGTGATCCAATTGCCTATCCGTTGGCAAAGCTCTTACCGCAACTTGTCGATAAGGGGAATCGATACATCGATACCCAAGACATCCTCACTCACCCAACGAGTCTGACCGACTTTCTGACCGAACCGTTTAGCCAGACCCTTTTTGCCCTCTTACATGGCGGTGAGGCACACAATAGCTACTGGCAGAACGAGCAGGTGGCCCAAAAGATTGCCCAAGCAATTGAAAGGGCTATCTACCCTCCCGACGTTTCTGAGAAACCTACATAACTTGCTGAATGGGTCGGAGCAAAAGGGTGGTACTCATTGGCGTCAACCAACTGAATAGTACGTGGATGGTCAACTCTACTGCCTGTCGAAGCAGTGCTGGCCGGTGAAAGCGAGGTTATACCGTATGTCACTTGACGTGGCTCAATTGATGAAGATGTCTCAAGCTCAGCTCGACGAACTTTTCCATAATAGCCCGGCAGGCAATATTCCCAGAGGTGAAGGTGTGGGTACTGCAATCATTGACCCGGGCACAGAACTTTCAGACATTGCAGCAAAGTTTGTTCACATCTTTGTGTGGAAGGGCAAAGTCTTTGATCCAGAAGCAGGCGAATTACGCAACATCATCTTACCTCTAGGGATTAAAGCGATCATTGCCAAAGTCTACAAGGACAAGAGCTGGTTTGATGGGAAAGAATGTATTGTTCTGGATTACTCTCGAACGTCTCTCATTGCCCACTGGATACGAGATGAAATCCGCGAAGTTGCTCCAGGGTTGTATCTAGGCATAGTATTTTGGGACAAAGCCAAGTTAATAAACTTTACCCTGGCATTTCCCCAAGTATGAAAGCTGATCCAAATAGTAGCTCGTGATAAATCCAGAAAGAGATACTAGAGAGTGGCCCTCGCACTATTATTGCTTATTACTCAAGGAGAGGTGCTGTTATGACGCATCAGGTGGCGCTCACAATAATCACCAAAATCAAGCCGGGGGAGACAGAAGATATCAAGCGGCTGCTCAAGGCTATGAGCAGTAACGTCGCGCAGAACGATGTCATTCCCTTCGGCAAGTTCTCCACTATCCATTTCGCACGATTGATGGTATTAGAAGAATCAAGGGATTTGAAAGGTGTGGTGATCCCTCCTAGCCTCGTGTTCATAGGTGAATGTGATGCTCCGCTGGATCGTCTCCTGCATGAGCTGGTGGATCTGGCAGGGGAAGGGCTGGATAAAATCTACTGTCACTGCGAGGGGTACCCTACCGAGGGCGAAATAACCCATGCACGGAGGCTGGCGTATCTTCGAGCGGGCATGATAAAGGTTCCGGCATTTTATGTTAACACCGTTGGCCGGACGGTAGAACAAATTCTCCAGGAAGCTCAGCTTAGGGACGCTATTCAGGACTTTCTGGATGATTCGCAGCAGGATTGGTCGGGCCACTCTTCCCTGGATGTTCGTGCAAAAATCCAGGCATATGTTTGCAATAAACAAACTCTGAGCTGGGCTCGCAAACTCCCGGCACAGCCAAGCCTTTCTTTCAAACTGAAGGAAACACTGCATCTGGTCGGGGTACCACTCCTCCTGCTCGTTCTGCTACCTGTTCTAATACTAGCTCTCCCCATATGGTTACTGCTTCTACGCATCCATGAGCTAAGCGACACAGCGCGAGATATCAAGCCAGATGCTGCGCACGTCCAGGAGTTAGCGGCTCTTGAGGACTTTGGAGCGCAAAACCAGTTTAGTGCTATTGGCTATATCAAGCCTGGCTGGTTTCGACTTCTGATCGTGTTGGGTGTCTTTATGGCCATAGATTACGGTGTTCGCCACATTTTCAACAAAGAAGATCTTGCCGGGGTAAAGACTATCCACTTTGCCCGTTGGATCGTGATCGATGGGTACCGACGCGCGATCTTCGCCAGCAACTATGATGGTAGCTTGGAAAGCTACATGGATGATTTCATCGACAAGATTGCCTGGGGATTGAATGCCTCGTTCAGCAATGGAGTCGACTACCCGAGGACCAATTGGCTGATTTTCGATGGTGCGAAAGACGAGCAGGCATTCAAGAACTATATTCGCGTACATCAGATCCCAACACAGGTCTGGTATTCAGCTTACGATCGTCTGACCGCATTAAATATTGCGAACAATGCCAGAATCCGTCTGGGGCTTTTCAGGAATATGAGCGAGACCGAAGCCGAGGAGTGGCTGCGTCTCTTGTGAGAAAGGGATTGGTATGGCTGATACTCTCGATCTTCAAGACATCCAGGGACTTATCATACGTAGCTATGGCAATTTAAGGGCTGCCTGTTACATTTTACTTGAAATCAGCGATCCTCGCCTTGCTAAGATGTGGCTGAGCACACTGGCCAACGTGATTACAAATGGGCAGGCTAGACCAGAGGAGAAAGCTCTCAATGTCGCATTCACGAATTCGGGGATCAAACGGCTTGGTCTGGAACCTGCGGAATATGGATTTTCTGACGAATTCATCACTGGCATCGCCACTGCACATCGAAGCCTTCTCCTGGGTGATATAGAAGAAAGCTCACCAGCGCGCTGGATCTGGGGCGGGCCTGGCACAAAACAAATTGACATGGTGCTCATGATGTTTGCTAAGGATGATCATGAGTTGTCAGATATGTACGAAGCCTACGCAAAGGAGTTCGCTGACAATAATGGATTAGTGGAAGTGCTGAAGTTGGATACCGTCGATCTTGGCGACAAGGAGCATTTTGGTTTCAATGATGGCATCTCGCAGCCTGTGATAGAGGGATCAGGGCGGACCGCGAGCTCCATGCATACGATAAAAGCGGGAGAATTTCTTCTGGGGTATCCAAATGAGTATGGTCTGTATACGGATAGGCCGATGCTCAAGCCCGCGATGGACCCCGAGGGCCTCCTTCCCCACGATAGCAGCGGGTCTGGTGACAAGGATCTTGGACGTAATGGCAGCTATCTCGTTTTTCGCCAACTGCGCCAGGATGTTCGCGGCTTCTGGCAGTTTCTTGATCAGGCCACCAAAAAATCTGATGGCAGCAGTGATCCCACGGCTAGCGTTAAGCTTGCAGCACAGATGGTTGGACGTTGGCGTAGTGGTGCTCCGCTCCTGGAAACGCCGGAGCGGGATGATCCTCGTCCACAATTGGTGAAGGCAAATGACTTCACATACTACCAGACCGACCCTTATGGCTTTAAGTGTCCTATCGGTGCTCATATTCGTCGTGCCAACCCACGTGACTCCCTGGACCCCCAACCAGGCACTGAGCAATCCATTGCCATAGGCAAACGGCATCGCATCCTTCGCCGAGGGCGGGAGTATGGACCACCAGTTGACACAGCGGGGCGGACACAAGGCCATGCCGCTATGGGCGGGGACAAACCCACGCCCCTACAGGATGAAGATCGAGGACTGCACTTTCTTTGCCTCAACGCCAACATCTCTCGTCAGTTTGAATTCATTCAGCATACGTGGGTCAACAACCCACATTTCAATGGACTCTATGATGATGCTGATCCAATTGTGGGTGCTCATTACGCTGACGGGAGTATGTTTACCATTCAGGCAAAGCCCGTGCGGAAGCGGTTAACCGATCTTCCCCGTTTTGTATCTGTTGTAGGGGGTGCATATTTTTTCATGCCAGGTATCAGAGCTATCCGTTACTTGGCAAGTGTTTAGGTACTCTCAAATCCATGAGAGTAAGGAGAAGGAGATGTCCGATAATCTTGAGCATGTCCATGACTACGCACGTGTCCTGCTTGCCGGTATCAGGCTGTTTAATGGGGCTGCCGCCCTCTTTTTCCCTACAATGCTGGCTCGCCGGTTCAAGGACAACCCCAATTCCGCTGTCATTTATGTGCTGCGACTCTTTGGAATACGTACCATCATCATCGGGATCGAGCTACTCGTGCCAGATGAGAAATTACGAGCCAGTGCCTTGCGCTATGCTATTCCCATTCATGCTTCCGATACGCTCTCGGCAGCACTCGCAGGTATCCAGGGGCAACTCCCTTCGCGTACATCCATCATGCTCACAACGATCTCGGGAGTCAACACTGTCCTGGCTATCTTAGCACAACCACGTAGGAGCTAAACGAATTGAAAGCGAAAGGTGAAGAAGATGAGATCGACAAAGCGTGTGCCGTGGATATTCCTGACACTCGTGGCACTTGTAGCAGGCATAGTAGCTTTGGTGATACGCCAACGTCGTACCGACGAACAAGTTACTGACAGAAAGGCGACCCAATCTGGTTACCGCCAAACACCGTTCTGGCGCATCTATGACTGGACTGCTGAAACACTCGATCACTCTAGCGGATGGGAGAAAGTCCCTACACCGTTGGGGTTGCTTATCCTCATCGGGCTGCGCAACATCCTGCGGCAACTAAATCTGCACGATACGACACACGAGCCTGCTATCAATCAACCTGCCATTGAGCCGATGCAGGCATGCTATCTAACAACACGAACGTCAAATGGCACATATAACGATCTGAAAAACCCGGCTATGGGTATGGCCGGTTCGCGCTTTGGCCGCAACGTACCCATAGAGCACACTTTTCCCGAACCTGTCCCTGCCATCTTGACTCCCAACCCGCGCACCGTGAGTCTTAAACTGCTGACGCGAGAGAAGTTCCAGCCCGCTACAACGGTCAACATGCTGGCGGCAGCATGGATTCAATTTATGGTGCGTGACTGGTTCAGCCACGGCACGAGTCCAAAGGAGAATCCCTGGCAGATTGAACTGCGAGATGATGATCCTTGGCCTGAACATCCAATGAAGATCTTGCGCATACCAGGTGACCCGACACGGCCAGCCAACTCTAGCAAATTGCCGCCGACTTATATCAATACTGAGACCCACTGGTGGGATGCCTCTCAGATTTACGGAAGCAGCAAGGCGCAGGAGGCTTTAAGGCGCTCTGGACGGAATGGCAAACTTATCATTGGCGACAATAGTTTGTTGCAACTACCATCTGATCCGGCTCTCAACCCTGCCATGGTGCCAGGCTGGTGGCTGGGTATGGAGATGATGCAGACGCTATTCACCCTGGAACACAATGCCATCTGCGATCGACTGCGCACCGAGTATTCAAGTTGGTCTGATGATGATATCTTTGAACGCGCGCGACTCATTAATGCAGCCCTGACGGCAAAGATTCACACAGTTGAATGGACCCCGGCCATTATCAGCCATCCCACCTCACAGTTTGCATTGAAAGCCAACTGGTGGGGCCTCGAAATGGAGCGTCTCCAACGGCTGTTCGGTCGCCTGAGTAGTAGTGAGGTCATCAGCGGCATACCAGGCTCAGAGACCAATCATTATGGCGTGCCCTACTGCCTGACTGAAGAGTTTACCATCGTATATCGTATGCCTTCTCCTGCTCGAAAAAAAAAAAACTTTCACTCAGTAATTTATGATGCGAATGTTCTTGAGCACACCTTCCGAGAAA
>Ga0099830_10002088_pt1 | contig 10473 bp, 8 predicted proteins | sample CZO8metaG_4_FD_79337 | JGI IMG/M metagenome (GOLD analysis project Ga0099830, IMG submission 79337) | Vadose zone soil microbial communities from the Eel River Critical Zone Observatory, Northern California, USA - CZOApr15con2H3.8 metaG | ecosystem: Environmental > Terrestrial > Soil > Vadose...
CGCAGGTGGGGCGCGATGGCATGCGTGGTATTGGTGATGAAACTGAGATCGGGCTCGTGGTACTCGTCAAGCGGGGTGGGGACGCAGATGATGATGGCGTCCATGTCGGTGATCTGAGCATAGTCGGCGGTCGCGGTGAAGCCTTGCGCCTTGGCCGACTGGATTTCCTCAGAAGTAATGCGGTAGATGTAAGAGCCGCCCTTGGCGATCGTATCGACCTTCCGTTGGTCGATATCGAAGCCGGTGACGGGGAACTTCTGTTCGCTGTAAAGAAGGGCCAGGGGGAGTCCGACGTAGCCGAGTCCGATGATGCCGACGCGGGCCTGGCACTGCTGGATTCTGGTTTTGAGTTGATCGATGGAAGCGTCTGCGACGGAGTGAGTGGTCATGCGGGAAGAGGCGCCGTTCGAGTGAAATCGATTCGATTTTAGCACGTAAGGTTGCCGTGTCCGTTTCGGCTGTTGGGGTATCGCGAGCTGCGTTTTAGGGTTCTGACGACGTCAACCTCAAATCGCAGAGGTCGCAGAGAACTTCCGCAGAGTGCGCGGAGAAGAGGATCGGTTTGAGGCTCTGGATCGGGAACGCATGAGAAATCGTCGAAGACTGTGGCTGGCGGGCACTCTGCTGCTGGGTGTAGCTCTGGCGCTGGTTGCTGCGCGTGCCGGCCAGTGGCTGGTCGTGGATGAGCCTCGTCGCTCGGACGTGATTCTGGTGCTAGCGGGCGAGACGGGCCGGCGTCCGGAGCGCGCCTTGCAACTGTTGGAGCAGGGTTATGGGCGAAGAGTTGTGATCGATGTCCCGGCGGGGGCAACGATTTTCACCTTCAGCGCCATCGAACTGGCCAAGAAGTACGTGCAGAGCCTCCCGCGGGCGTCGGACATCAGCATTTGTCCGATTGTGGGCCTCTCCACCAAGGATGAAACGCACGATGCGGGGAAGTGCCTGGCGGGCGAACCCGCCGCCAGCGTGCTGCTGGTCACTTCGGACTTCCATAGCCGGCGGGCGCTGAAGATTTTTCGCCATGAACTTCCGGCAAGATCGTTCTCGGTGGCGGCCGCAACCGAAGATAAACAGCTCGGCAGCCGCTGGTGGACTCACCGGCAGTGGGCCAAAACTGCTGTCGATGAGTGGCTGCGACTGCTGTGGTGGAACGTCGTGGATCGCTGGCGCTAGGCGGAAACCATTGCCGGAAGCGCGCTTCGTTCGATAAGTTTTCCACCGCCGGGCGCCTCAAAGAGCACAAAAGGCATTGACTGACAAGAACGTAGGAGGGTACGATGCCTGCAAGTCACCAATCTCGTTATTAACGGAGTGTGGGAATGGGCCGGTCCGGTTTCCGCGAAGTGGTAAGTTGCGTGCTACTGATCCTGCTTCCCGCTTCGCTTCTTGCCGCAGACTCAACCGCAGCCATGCTTTATACCACAGGCACGGCGTGGGTGAATGGAGCGCATGTGCCGCGCGCGTCTTCGGCAATTTTTTCCGGCGACTTGCTGCAGACTCGCTCCGATTCTGTGGCCAATATCAACTCTGCTGGCTCCAGCATTACCGTGCTCTCGAATTCCCTGGTGCAGTTCGAGGGTTCAGGGGTGAAGATTGAACACGGGGCTGTGACCGTCTCCACCTCCAAAGGAGTAGCGACCACGGCTGGGGACGTCAAAGTCTCTCCGGTTTCCAGTGCCTGGACCGAATTTAATGTGACCGATGTAGATGGAACCGTGCGCATCGCCGCGCGCAAAGGCGATCTCAACATCTTCGACGGCAAAGACACGTTTACGCTGGCGCAGGGCCAGGAAACGTCGCGGGACGAGTCGTCCGATCAGTCGGATAAGGAAAACAAGAAGAAGAGTAAGAAACGTGCGTCGGGCGCGGCGCCGGGAGCGGAAGGCGGCATCCTCAATTCCCCCATCGCGATCGGGGTTGGCGCGGGGGCGATTGGAATCGTCACAGCGTGGGTGCTCCTCCAGAACGATGATCCCGCAAGTCCTTCCAAGCCGTAAGTCTCAGCCAACATTTAGCAGCGACGCTGATTCGCCTGCCGCCCTGTGCGGATTGTGGAAGCGTGCCTGAGTCCTGGTCTAGGTACCAAATAGTAAATGCGAGCGGGCTTTTTCCACAGCATTGACTCGCACCTAGTCACGCGTTACGCTCTTTATCAATGGTAGTCGCCTGCCCTTTGGGCGCGAGCAGTCCGGGTGAGTCCGTCTCCAAGCACAATCTTGTTTTGTCTGCCATCTCCAACGGTTGTAGTGTGAGTGCAGTGTGGGCACGGAGAAGAATGCCTGGCTGCGCTTGGCTGGACAGCCGAGGCGGCTGTCTCTACGTGAGCATTGCTAGAAACTGAATGAAGAAGAGCATCGGGATTACTCCTAATATCGAGACCCTGTTCGGCACGCGGGATGAGAATTTGCGCGTGCTGGAAGATGGGCTCAACATCACCATCAACCTGAGGGCGAACGGGATCGAATTGGAAGGTGCGGCGCGCGATGTGGCGCGCGCCGAGCAAGTCTTTGCCGATTACGAAAGCCTGCAGCGCTCCGGATACAGCTTCAACAATGGCGACCTCAACAGCATGTTGCGCGTGCTGGCTGCTGACCCGAATGCCACGCTTCGCGGCCTGGCCGACGCCGGGCGGCAGCGCCCATTCGGACGCCGCACGGTGCAGCCGAAAAGCATCAACCAGCGGCGCTATCTCGAGGCGATCGAGAAGCATGACATGGTGTTCGGAATCGGTCCGGCGGGTACGGGGAAGACTTATCTTGCCGTGGCGATGGCGATCTCGGCGCTGCTGGCCAAGCGCGTGAACCGCATCATTCTGGCGCGTCCGGCGGTGGAAGCGGGCGAGCGGCTGGGATTCTTGCCGGGGACCCTGCAAGACAAGATCGATCCTTACCTGCGGCCGCTCTATGACGCGCTGTATGACATGCTGGAGCCGGAGAAGGTCGATCGCTATCTGGAAAAGAATGTTATCGAGATCGCGCCGATCGCGTTCATGCGCGGGCGCACGTTGAATGATTCGTTTGTGATCCTCGACGAGGCGCAGAATACGACTTCGGAACAGATGAAGATGTTCGTCACGCGGCTGGGATTCAACTCGAAGGCGGTGATCACGGGTGACGTCACCCAGATCGATTTGCCCAACGCCCGGCGCAGCGGTCTGCTGGAGGCGGCGGATGTGCTGCGGAGCGTCGAGGGTCTTGCCTTTGTGCAATTCGATGAAGCGGACGTGGTCAGACATCACCTGGTGCAGCGCATTATTCGGGCCTACGACGAGCACAAAACACGGATCGCGGAACAGCAGTTGTTGATACTGAGCGAAGGGAAGGCGGCGGAATCCAAGCCGACCGACACAAGCGAAGTGCAGCAACACTTGAATGAGAAGGCGCCGCGCCAGGAGAGGGCGGTTTCTGCGGAAGCCAAAGGCTGAACGGCCGACATTGATGCGGGAGGGCTCCGGAGTGGGCCCTCCTGTTTGCTTTTGGCGAGGGGACGGAAACCCCTTCCTCGCAGAGAACGCGGAGAAAGGCCGCAGAGAGCGCTGAGACGAGATTGGTCATTCTGCAAAAGCGGATTGCGGGGCTGAGCGAGGTGGCGCTCGAACGCTTTGCTCTACGAGCGCGACGGGCGGCCAAACTCCAGGGGACTGTGAACGTTCTGGTGACCAGCAGCGCGGCGGTGCAATCCTTGAATCGGCAATTTCGGGGGAAGAACAAGGCAACTGATGTACTGTCATTTCCCTCACTGCTCTGCATGCCGTATAAATCCTCAAGGCCGGCGGGCGATATTGCGATCTCTGCCGATATCGCGGTGCAGAACGCACACAGGATGGGTCATCCGGCCGCGGTGGAAGTGAAGATTCTCACGTTGCATGGAATTCTGCACCTGGCGGGGTTCGATCACGAGCGCGATAATGGAACCATGGCGCGCGAGGAACTGAAGTTGCGCCGGGAGCTGAAATTGCCCGTGGGACTGATCGAACGCGAGGCACCGCCGGCAATCCCCTTGAGCCACCCCAGATATCGAGAGCATAAGATTGGAACGCGAGGAAGCCGATGAATTTTTCGGTCGCGTTCGCACTGCTTTTGCTGGTCGGTTTGCTGACGCTCGTCTCCTATGTCGACCGCGTCTACCAGGAGATTGGGAAATTTCTTTCGCGCGAGTTCCAGGACAACATCGACATTTTCGAGCAGAAGATCGAACCCAAACTGGGCGTGAGCCGCACGCGTGCCGCGCTTTCCATGGCAATTCTCACGCAGTTGACCATGGCGGCGATCTCTCTGTTGATCGGCTATGCGGTGTTCGCCGACGAACCATGGAGCATCTACGAGATTCTGCAGGCCGCGATTAGCCTGGTTCTTATCGTCATCGTCTGCAACCGTTTCCTTCCGTTCTTATTTTTCTCGCGCACCAAGGGATCCTGGCTCGTCCGCTGGATGCTGCTGTTGAGAATCCTGATCTACCTCGTACTGCCGATCACGATAGTGCTGGGCTTCCTGCAGTCGGTGGTGTCTCTGACGCGGCAAAACACGAGGGAAGAACCGGAGAGCTCCGCAGAGGCGGTGGACGCATTAATCGAGGCCGGGCAGGAAGAGGGCATCATCCAGGAGGGTGATCGCGACCTGATCCAGTCAGTGGTGGAATTCAGCGGCAAGACGGTACGCGAGGCGATGAAGCCGCGTCCGCAGATGTTTGCCGTTCCTTCCGATACGACGGTGGAGCGTTTCATCGAGATGTTGCGGACCAAACACTACTCGCGCGTGCCCGTGTACGAGGGAAACATCCACAACATCAAAGGGATCGTATATGCGCAAGACGTGCTGCAGGTTCCCGATACCGAGGCGCGCACACGGACGCTCGGGGGATTGATGCGGCGCGATGTTTATTTCGTGCCCGAGAGCAAGCTGGGCAGCGACCTGCTGCGCGAGATGCAAAGGAAGAACGTGCGCATGGCGATTGTGGTTGACGAGTACGGAGGCGTGGCGGGCCTGGTCACCATTGAGGATCTGGTGGAGGAGATTGTCGGCGAAATCCGCGACGAACATGAGAAGCCGGAGATCGTCCGGGAAGGCGAACGGTCTTTCGTTGTATCGGGCGGAACCGATGTGGACCGCCTTGGCGAACTGTTTGGGGCCAAGCCGGAAGGGAAGGAATCGGCAACCGTGGCCGGGTTAGTCAGCGAACTTGCGGGGCACATTCCCCGCAAGGGTGAAATCATCGAAGGTGACGGGCTGCGCTTCGAAGTATTGGAATCGACGGATCGCAAGGTGGAACGGGTGCGGATTTCGGCGGTGCAGCCGCAGCAGCTGAAACTGATATAGTCGGGCTTCAGACCTCAGACCTTGGACCCTTCTTCAGTCAGCGGTCTGAGGTTCGACAACGGACGCCCTGCTTGTGGATACACGAAACTCGAATCCCACGCTATGTCATTCCACTCTGGTTTCGTTTGCATTCTCGGTCGGCCGAACGCGGGGAAGTCAACCCTGCTCAATGCGCTCGTTGGCGAGAAACTGGCGATCATCTCGCCCAAGCCACAAACTACCCGCAACCGCATTCAAGGCGTCGTTCATGTTCCGAAGCGGAAGGGGCACGGCGGTGGCCAGATTGTGCTCATTGACACGCCTGGCGTGCACAAGCCGGACAGTTCGCTCGGACGCAAGATGATGGTGGAGGTTCGCGAAGCGCTGGAAGGATGCGACCTGGTACTTGTGATCATGGATGTCACGCGCAAATTTGATCCGCGAGATCAGTTTGCACTTGACCTGTTGAAACAGTCCGGGACACCGGCGTTCCTCATTTTGAACAAGGTGGACCGGGTTCGCGAAAAAGCCAGACTGCTTCCGCTGATTGAGGAATATCGCAAGTTGTATGACTTCAAGGAGGTCATTCCAATTTCGGCGCTCAAGCGGAATGGATTGGACGTATTGCTTGAAAAGGTGATCTCCGCGCTTCCCGCCGGGCCCGCCTACTTTCCTGAGGATCAGGTCACAGATCAGCCGGCGCGCTTCATGGCGGCTGAGATCATTCGCGAGCAGGTGCTGCTGGCGACGGAGGAAGAGATTCCGTACGCGACCACCGTCATCGTGGAGAACTTTGAGGAGGGTGCCAGGTTGACGCGCATTGCGGCGACAATCTACGCCGAGCGTGACGGGCAAAAAGCTATTCTGATCGGCAAGCGCGGCCAGATGCTGAAGAAGATCGGGACCGGAGCCCGGCTGCAAATCGAGCGCATGCTCGGAACCAAGGTGTTTCTTGAGCTTTACGTGAAGGTGCAGCCAGGCTGGCGTGACTCTCGCAGTTTCATCGAGGAACTGGATTGGCGACGGCAGTTAGAGCAAGTGATGTTGCAGCAGACCTGGCATCAGGACAGACATAACGAAACAAAGAAATAAGGTTGTGTAGTCTGCTATTTCTACATCGACATCAAGTTACCTCCGGCATTGCCGGTTTTGGCGCTGTGCCGTTACAATCCCAATAGGCCAAGAAGGTTGGCAGATAAAGCGCGCGAGCGATTCATGGACCCTGGGGCTTCTCCCGAAGAACACTTTCCCGAGTACGATTTTGATCCCGACAAGCTGACTTTGCAGGTGCGCGTGACCCTAGCCGCGGACCGGAAGGCGGTCGACCCTGTCGTGGCCCAAGTCATGGATACTATCCGCCAGCTGAAATGCGTGGACGGCAAAGAAGACGCGATCGAGTTGTCCCTGCAGGAGGCGCTGGCCAACGCGGTGGTCCATGGCGCGAAGGAAGATCCCACCAAGATTGTTGAGTGCCTGGTGGCCTGCGACGAGGAACGTGGCATCATCATCGTCGTGCGCGATCCGGGAAACGGGTTCGACCCGGGCGCGATTCCGACCTGTACGGTGGGTGAGAATGTTTATTCCAACCATGGACGTGGTATTTTCCTGATCAACCAGCTGATGGATAAAGTGGAGTTCCGCAAGAACGGGACGGAAATCCATATGGTGAAGCGGTAACTGCTGGAACTCTTCTTGCAGAAGGGTAGTGGTGCAGTTTGCCTTCTAAGTGCGGTGGCGATGCGCGCGAGATCCTTCACTCCGCCTGAAGAACGGCTGCGTTCAGGATGACGCCGACCCTCAAACTGCAGCACTACCTACAGAAGCAGCTGTCTTCTATTATTCTTTCGCGGTAATTCCCAAAGTCTTCATCTTGCGGTAAAGGTGGCTGCGCTCGAGTCCGAGCACCTCGGCGGTGCGGCTTACGTTGCCGTGGTTTTCGTCGAGCTTTTTGAGGATGTAGTCGCGCTCGTAGGCGTCGCGAGCCTGGTGCAGTGTGGAGAAATCGCTCTTGGGCATACGTCGGCTGCCGTCGCGATAGACCAGCGGGGGCAGGTGCTTACGCTCGAAGCGGGTGGTCGTGGGATTCATGATCACGATGCGCTCAATCACGTTGCGCAGTTCGCGCACATTTCCGGGCCAGGCGTATCGCATCAGCACTTCGATAGCGTCGTCGGTGATTTCGCGCGGCCGGCGGCCGTAGGTGGCAGCGAGCTCCTTCAGGAAATAGCGCGCCAGAAGTGGGATGTCTTCTTTGCGTTCCCGCAGCGCCGGCACGAAGAAGGGAATCACGTTGAGGCGATAAAACAGGTCTTCCCGGAAATTGCCCCGAGAAATCTCCTCCTCGAGATCCTTGTTCGTCGATGCAATGACGCGAGCATCGACCGTGATCATCTGCTCACTGCCGACGGGCGTGAAGCGCTGTTCGTCGAGGGCGCGCAATAATTTGGACTGTGTCTTCAGGCTCATGTCCCCGACTTCGTCGAGAAACAGGGTGCCTCCGTTCGCTTTCTGGAACTTTCCTTCCTTGTCTGCTCCTGCGCCTGGGAAGGAACCTTTGCGATGGCCAAAGAGTTCGCTCTCGATCAGATCTTCGGGGATGGCGGCGCAATTCACTTCGACGAAAGTTTCATCCGTGCGCAGGCTTTGCGCGTGAATGGCGTGCGCGACTAACTCCTTGCCGGTTCCCGACTCACCGTAAATCAGAACGCGGCCGTTGGTTGGCGCCATCAGGCCAATCTGCTGTCGCAGGGCCTTCATGGGAATACTGTTGCCCGCGATTACGCTCTTGGCATAAAGCTGTTTTCTCAGGTCGACATTTTCCCGGCGCAGCTTCTTGGACTCGATCGCGTTCTTGACCAGAATCAGCGTCTTGTCGAGAGATAGGGGCTTTTCCAGAAAGTCATAAGCGCCCAGCTTGGTGGCGCGAACCGCGGTTTCGATGGTCCCGTGACCGGAAATCATAATGACTTCAGGCGGATTGTCGAACTCGCGGACTTTTTCCAGCGCCTCGAGGCCGTCGATGCCGGGAAGCCAGATGTCGAGCAGGATGACGTCGAACGAAGTCTTCATCACCACGTCGAGGCAAGCCTCGCCGCTTTCGACGGAAGAGACGGTGTATCCCTCGTCGGTGAGAACTCCAGCGAGGGATTCGCGGATTCCGGCTTCATCGTCAACGATGAGGATGCTAGGCATGCTGAACGGACGCGGCCACGGCGGCAGGCTCGGAAACAACCGGCAACTCCACGATGAACCTTGCGCCTACGGGCTGGTTCTCTTCTACACGAATGGAGCCGTGATGGTCTTCTATCACGCGGCTCACGATCGCGAGGCCTAGTCCAGTGCCGCGCTTCTTCGTGGAAAAGTAGGGCAGGAAGAGTTTCTCCTTGAGTTCCCGGGTGACTCCGTGACCAGTGTCGGAGACCGTGATCTCCACTGCGTCGCGGCTGGCGACGAGTGCGGTCGCAATCTCGATTTCTCTTACCATGGAATCTTGCAGGGCTTCGGCCGCGTTGTCTACGAGGTTGGCGACGGCGCGTTTGATGGCCTCACCGTCGGCCATGACCATGGGAAGGTCCGGCGCGAGCGTCGTCTGCAGGCTGATGCCATCCAGTCTTCCGTCAAACATGGAGAGCGCCTGCTCGATGAGCTCATTAATATCTGCCGGCTGGGGATGTGAAGTGGGAAAGCGAGCCAGGGTTGAAAACTCGTCGACGAGGCGACGGACGGTTTCTACGGCGCCTGCAATTGTTTCGGCGCAGGAACGGACCACATCCAGAGACGCTGGATCGGCGGGCGTAGCGCGGTCCAGATGACGCTGGATGCGCTCAGCGGACAAGGCGATTGGCGTGAGGGGATTTTTGATTTCGTGAGCTACGCGGCGCGCCACTTCCCGCCATGCCGCCTGCTTCTGTGCCTTGAGCAGGTCCGAGAGATCTTCGAAAACCAGGACATATCCGGACTGCTGGCCCTGGTGACGCAAAATCGCCACCGTGACAGCCACGTTCACGGAGGTGCGCTGTAACGTCATTTCCATTTGGCTGGTGGTCATGCCCATTCGATCGGCGCGGCGCAGCAGAGGCTCGAAGTCTTCCAGCACCTCGGCGGGAAACACATCCGCCAAAGCCGCTCCTTGAAGAATCTGAGGAGCGGTACTGCGAGCGCTGTCGGGATGAAACATCCGGAGCAGCGCCTGGTTGGCGTGCGTGACGCGTCGGTTCGCATCGAGGGAAAGCACGCCTGTGGGAATGCTTTCCAGAATCGTTTCCGTCTGGCGGCGGCGTTGATCAAGTTCGGCATTGGCGGCGCTCAGGTCGCGGCTGGAAGCTTCGATTTGAAAACGGCTGCTTTCCAGTTCTTCCGCCATGCGGTTGAACGATCGCACCAGGTCGCCGATTTCATCGGCCGCACTGACGTCCACGCGATAGTCGAAACGTCCCCGCGAAATTTCTTGTGTCGCCTCGGCCAGAGCCGCAACCGGACGCGTGACCAGCTTCGAAAGAAATAGTGCGATCCAGGTGGTGACGAAAAGCACGATCATGGTGAGCAGTAGCAGCAAACCCATGTAGGTCCGGCGCACGATCCGGCGTTCATGAGCCAGTTCGAAATAACGCTGCTGGCTGGCCTCGACTTGTCGGACGGTCTGCGAAAACTCGTTCGGAAGTGGAATTGCGACCAGGATCATTCCACCATTCCCGACCGGGGCGCTGCCCAGGGTGTAGTCGGTCTGGTCCCAGGTAAACTGCGCGGGACGTCCTGCCTGAGCGTCGCCAATCGGCAGTTTCGGCTTCAAAAGCACCCAGGGGGCAGGCGCATTGAAACTCGCATCGGCGCTGCCGTCCTGCACGGCGAGGGCGAATCCACCCTGCAGAGTAAGTTCGTGGTTCTGGAGTTCATCGACCACGGTCGAAAAGCCGTGACCGGCAAATCCGCGTTGCACGTCTGGGGAGGCGGCAATCGCGAGCGCCTCGGAGCGGGCGTTCTGCGCCGCGTAATTTGCCAGCAGCGTAACCATGGCGTGGGTGTCGGCACGCACTTGTTCCACTGGAGTCGAGAACCAGCGTTCGATGGAGCGGTTCATCAATCCGTAGGAGAAGAAATACATCACGATCAGGGGAACGGAAGACAGCAGTAATCCACCGATGACCATGCGCGTGCGGAACTTCGAGCCCAGGACTCCGAG
>Ga0099830_10002093_pt1 | contig 10465 bp, 10 predicted proteins | sample CZO8metaG_4_FD_79337 | JGI IMG/M metagenome (GOLD analysis project Ga0099830, IMG submission 79337) | Vadose zone soil microbial communities from the Eel River Critical Zone Observatory, Northern California, USA - CZOApr15con2H3.8 metaG | ecosystem: Environmental > Terrestrial > Soil > Vadose...
GGAGCGGAAATCATTCTTACCTACCATGCCAAGGATGTCGCACGCTGGCTGAAGGCGTGATAATTTAATCGAGAAAACATGAGTACAGCGCAACCCCGATTGAAGCGCGAGCGCAAGCGTTCGCGAGAGATTTTCGAACGCGCCGAGAAGGTGCTGGTTGGTGGCGTGAACAGTCCCGTGCGGGCATTCCGGTCCGTAGGGGGAGAGCCGCTGATTATCGAGCGCGGCAGCGGGCAGCATCTTTACGACGCGGACGGAAACGAGCTACTCGACTATGTGTGCTCCTGGGGAGCGATGATCCTGGGACATGCGAATCCAGCCATTAGCGAGGCGATTGCCGACCAGGCGCGCCGCGGCACAAGTTTTGGGGTGACGACCGAGCTGGAGTTGGAACTGGCCACGCTGATTACGCGGGCGATTCCATTTATCGAGAAGATTCGATTTGTGTCGAGCGGCACGGAAGCAACGATGAGCGCTGTGCGGCTGGCGCGAGGAGTGACGAAGCGCGATTTCATCGTCAAGTTTGAGGGCTGTTACCACGGACACGCGGACAGCTTCCTGTCGCAAGCGGGTTCCGGCCTTGCTACGCTTGGAATTGCCGAGTGCCCGGGGGTTCCTCCGGCACTGGCCGCGCTGACGTTGAACGTGCCCTACAACGATCTCCACGCGGTCGAGCGCGTATTTTCCGAGCATAAGGATAAGATCGCGGCGGTCATCGTCGAGCCCATCGCTGCAAACATGGGGGTTGTTCCGCCGGAGACTGGCTTCTTGAAGGGATTGCATGAAATCAGTAAGAAGAACGGCGCGCTGCTGATCGTCGACGAAGTGATCACCGGATTTCGTCTGCACAATGGTTCTGTGCAGGAACTTCTCGGCATTGAAGCAGATCTTACGACGCTAGGGAAAATCATCGGTGGCGGGGTTCCCGTGGCAGCTTATGGCGGGCGCGCCGATTTGATGGACCAAGTCGCACCGCTCGGCCCGGTGTATCAGGCGGGCACGCTTGCAGGAAACCCGCTGGCCATGCGAGCAGGCATTGCCGCGCTCAAACAACTCACAAGGCCCGGGTTGTACGAAGAGATGACGCAACTGGCGCGGCGGCTAGTCTTCGGCCTCCGCGCGGAACTAGCAGATGCCGGAATCCCTGCGCAGATCAATGCCATCGGCTCGCTCGCAACGGTTTTCTTCACACCCGGGCCGGTAAGAAATTACGCGGATGCCAAGCGCTCCGACACCAGGCGATACGCTAGATTTTTTCGCGAGATGCTCGATCGGGGCATATTTTTGGCGCCGTCACAGTTTGAGGCTGCTTTTGTCTCCGCGGCGCACGCGTCCCAGGATATTGACCAAACGCTGGTGGCGGCGCACGAGTCGCTGCAGGTCATTACTGCTGATCCTGCGGTCTAATCCTAAAAAAGGAGTGTAGAGGAATGGGCGAGGGCATCGAACTTCCTGAGAGTCATCACGTGCACGAGGATGATCCGTTGGTCCTCCCCGTTTCGATTACGATCTCGATCATGGCGATATTTGTGGCTGGTGCGTCCTTGCTCGGCCACCGGTCGCATACCGAAGCACTGCGCCTTGAGACACAGGCCGCCAGCCGCTGGACACAGTACCAGGCGAAAAGCGTCCGCCTCCACGAAGCTCAAGGGTTCTCCGACGTGGTCAGGCTCGTGGCGCCGCTGAACAAGGGGATGGGCGAAGAACTGAAAGAGAAGTATGCCAAGGAAGTCGAGCACTACGAAGGCGACAAGGTCGATGTCAGCAAAGAGGCGAAGAACTTGGAAGATGAGCGCGATTTGACGGTTCGGCAAGCCGACCGATTTGATGGAGGAGAGGCGCTTCTGGAAATAGGGCTGGTCATCTGCTCGATCACGCTTCTGACCAAGCGAAAGGGATTCTGGTTTGGCGGCGTGCTCATCGGTGCTTTGGGTATCGCCTTGGCAGCGACAGGTTTCTTTCTTCATTAAACTAAGCGCGTGCCGGCGGCTGCGAACCCCTCAACAAGGCGATTTCCTGCGCCAGGCGTTCCAGCTTCCCAACCAATTCCTGGTGGCGCGCGTCCTCGACGGTTGGCTTCCTCCCAAGAAATGTAAGGGTCCCGCCGGGCTCCAGCACGCACTGCTCGACTTCGGAAAGCGACTCGAAGCCTTGCTTCCGTGCAGCCGCTTCGAGCTGCGGCATAGTAATTAGCTCCCTTTTCAAATTTCGCATGCGCACCTTGCCGCCTTCTACTAAAACGTCAGCTCTGCCTTCGACCAATTGGTCGAGTTTCCTGTGATCGTAGAGGAAGCGAACGACGAGATAGTTGGTGGCGAGCAGGGAAGTAGCGCCGACGATTCCGCCAAGGACGCTGTTGTCTTCGCCGATGATGGCGTTCTGCACCGTATTTGAGAGTGTCAGCAATACGACCAGGTCGAATGGATTGAGCTGGACGAGTTCACGCTTCCCGGAGAGCCTGAGGCTGACCACCAGGAACGCATAAACGATGATCGGCCGAAGGATCTTTTCCGCCAGGGGAAGTCCCATGACGAACATATCTTTCCAAGTATCGTGCATAACAGGATCGCCTCCTCGGGGTGCCCGCGCAGATTGTGACAAAGGCGGGAGGTCCTCATTGCCAGAGAACGGGGGCAGGGTAACACGCACGGAATCGCAGTAAAAGCGGGCTGTTCTGGGAGGCCGTCCTGTCCTTTGGTACAGTCATTTATTGGCGACACTCTCCCATCCGATTGCATACATGAGTCTCCGGTTTTCGTATGATTGAAACAATTAGCTACACCCCAGTTTGAGAAGTCGGTGCAGTACGTAAGAAACAAGTCCAAACGGAGGACGCAGGACTCACCCTCGCCCGCGGTGAACGATTGCGCAGGCTGGTGTCGCGAGCAGCGACCAAATGCCCCAACGTGCCCCCTTCGCGCAAGGCACCGTCATTGGCCCGGAGCAACTCTCCTTGCTACTGGACTCTGTCCAGGAGCTACTCGCGATTGTCAGCCCGGACGGTATCATTCAATTTGCAAGCGCAGGTTTTACCCGTGTGCTTGGCCACCGAACCGAGGATCTTGTCGGAAGACCGATTGTTGACCTCCTTCATGTCAACGATGCGGACGAAGTTCGCGAACGTCTTCGCGATCTCTCCGCCAGCGGACGTGGGACGTTCGGCGGCCGCTGCCGGTTGCAAAGCAACGACGGGAGCTGGCGCTGGTTCGATGCTGCAGCTCGCGATCATGCAAACCTGCCTGCGATCGAAGGCGTTGTCGTTCATTTCCGAGACGTCACCGAACTTCACCGGATGGAAGAGGAGCGCCAGGTCATCTCCGAGATCGTGCATGCCCTCAACCAAACGGCAAACCTGGACGATCTGTTGCGGGGCATCCATCAAGCACTGAAAAAGGTTCTCTACGCGGAGAATTGCTTCGTGGCCCTCCATGATCAGGAGGCGGACGCCTTTACGTTTCCCTTTTTCGCCGACCAGGTCGATCTGGCGCCTGCACCGCAAAGAGTAGGCCGCAGCTGCACTGCGTTTGTTTTCCGCAGGGGATCTCCGATGTTGATTTCGCAGTGCGAATTCGACCGGCTCGCGGCCGAAGGTGAAGTCGAGCTCGTTGGCTCGCCATCACCTTCGTGGCTCGGCGTTCCCCTGAAAACACCCACAGCAACCATCGGTGTACTCGTCGTTCAGCATTACCAAAATGAAAATGCATACGACATTCGCGATCTGGAGTTTCTAAGCTCCGTCGGCGGTCACATCGCTCTTGCTATCGAGCGGCGTCGCTCGGAAGACGCGCTTCGCAAGAACGAAGAGATGTTCCGGCTGCTTTTCAGCTACAATCCGCTCCCCACCTGGGTTATTGACAGAGAAACGCTGCGGTTCCTGGAAGTGAACGATGCGGCCGTTCGTCAGTATGGATATTCCCTGAATGAATTCAAGAGAATGAGCGTTCTCGACCTTCGCCCAGAGGAGGAACGAGCAAGGTATGCTGATCAATTGAAGCAGGTCCCGAACGAAGGTCTCAATCATGGCCATTGGAAGCATCGCAAGAAAGACGGCAAGGTGATTCAGGTTGAAACCATTTCTCACGAACTGGAATATGCAGGAAGGCGAGTCCGCCTTGTGGTGGCGCAGGACATCAGCGAACGCCAACTTCTCGAACAGCAGCTCCGCCAGTCGCAAAAAATGGAGGCGGTGGGACGCCTGGCGGGCGGCGTCGCCCATGATTTCAACAATCTCTTGATGGTGATCAAAGGACACACGGAGCTTCTGCTTAATGTCCTCCCTCCCTCCGAACACTATACAAGAAAAATTGAACAGATCGACCGTGCAGCGGATCGCGCCTCCGCATTAACCCGCCAGCTTCTCGCTTTCAGCCGCTTGCAAGTTTTGCAACCCCACGTCATGAATCTGAATGAGGTCGTAGAAGAAATGGGCAGGCTGCTGCCCAGGTTAATCGGCGAGGACATCGAGCTTGTTATCCGCGGCTCCGAGGATCTGGGCGCGATCCGGGCGGACGCCAGCCAGATGGAACAGGTGATCATGAATCTGGCCGTCAACGCCCGGGACGCCATGCCGGGCGGAGGGCGGCTGCTTATTGAGACCTCGAACGCGGACCTGGACAGCACATACAGCACTGTGCATCCAATTGTCCGTCAGGGTCGCTACATTCTCCTGGCGGTATCGGACACCGGTACGGGAATGAATGCAGAAACGCAGGCACATATCTTTGAGCCTTTCTTCACGACCAAGCCTCAAGGCAAGGGCACGGGGCTCGGCCTGGCAACGGTTTACGGCATCGTGAAGCAGAGCGGCGGATTTATCTGGGTTTACAGTGAAGTGGGGAGAGGGACCTCTTTCAAAATATATCTCCCGCGAGTGGACCAGCCCGTCGAGCGCGTTGGGGCAGTGCGATCGGTGGCGGAGGCGCCGCGAGGAACGGAAACGATCCTGCTTGCCGAGGATGAACAGGACGTGCGCGAAGTGGCGCGAGAGTTTCTGGAATCCGGCGGTTATACCGTGATCGAAGCGCGTGACGGTGCGGAGGCGCTGAATAGGGTGGAGAAGCACGAAGCCGCCATCGACTTGCTCGTTACGGACATGGTCATGCCCGGAATGTCCGGCCAGGAACTGACCGCGCGACTGTTGCAGAGTCGCCCGGGAATTCGCGTTCTATATATGTCGGGTTACAGCGAGCGGGCCGCTGTAGACTCTGCGCGCGGCGACTCCTCTATGCGTTTGCTAGCGAAACCATTTAGCCGCTGGGCGCTTCTTCGCACGGTTCACGATATCCTGAGACAATCCTGAAGTTGCCGGCATTTCCTCCGCCAATCTAGATCGCAGAACGATTCTCAATGTATCTTCGGATGCTTCTTATGCCAGTCGGTGTGCTGTTGGAAGGTGCGCCCTGCCTGGATAACCGCAAAATCGTCACCCGCCCTGCCCACAAATTGCAGCCCAACAGGGAGATTCTTTTCCGTGAATCCGCAGGGAACTGACATTGCCGGAAGCCCGCAGATATTGCCGATGCCTCCGAGAGGATCGGGAAAAGCCAGATCGGTCTCAAGATTCAATGTTAGAGGTGTCGCTGGAAGAGGTTGCGCTGCTGTCGCGATGACGTCAAATGTATCAAACAGGGAATCCATTTTTTTCTGAGCGATTTCTCTTACCTTAAGGGCCTGCAGATAGTCCGCAGCGGAATACTGCTCGTTCACGTAGCCCGCGATTTGCCCCAACGGATCTGTCAATTCGCTCACTCGGCCGGAGCGAATCAGGGATCGGAAAGAGGCGGCGCATTCCACCGCGACGATGATATTGCCCGCTTCCTCCCAGGGACCAACGGGCAAGGCGACATCCTTTACGCTCGAAAAATATTTCCTGAGGATTCTGTTGGCGGCTTCGATGGGCTTCGCAAGGCCAGTTTCGAGCGATTTCCACGCGTTGGTGAGCCAGCCGATTTTTAGCGGCCGTGAACGCAATTCCATGGACGGCGAATAGGTGAAGGCGCCCTTATCGATGGGCACCGTTCCGCGATCCTTTGGGTCATGACCTGCGATTGCGGCAAAGATGCGCGCGCAGTCCTCCGCGCTTCGGGCCATCGGGCCGATCTTGTCCATCGAAGGCGCGAGCGCCATCGCGCCGTAACGGCTGACGCGGCCGTAGGTCGGTCGAAGACCGCTCACGCCGCAGAAGGCCGAGGGACAGATGATGGAGCCCCAAGTTTCCGTGCCGATAGCAAACGCAGCCAGACCCGCGGCTACGATCGCCCCTGAGCCGGAAGACGAGCCACAAGTCCAGCAGGAGGCGTCCCAGGGGTTCTTGGCTTCGCCCTGCAAGGAGGCGGAGGCAAATCGGTAACCCATCCCGCCCGCGAGTTCGATCATGGACGCTTTGCCGAGCATCACCGCGCCCACGCGGTTCAGATGGTCGATCACTGTCGCGTTGTAATCGAATACCTGGTTCGCATAGGGCTTCGCGCCCCAGGTGGTCGGCAGCCCTTTTACCGCCAGCAGATCCTTCGCGGCGTACGGAATTCCGTGCAGCGGGCCACGGTAGTGGCCGCGCTGGATCTCTTTTTCCGCTGCCTTGGCTTGTTCGAGGGCGAACTCCGGTGTTAGGCGGGCGTAAGCGTTAAAGCGCGGTCCGAGCCTTTGGCTGCGGTCGAGATATGCCGCCGTCAGATCGACGGGCGAGAGCTTCTTCGATTCGATGCGTTTCGCGAGTTCGCTTACAGAGAGATAGAAAATCTCTTCGCCAGCCATTCGGGACGCTCCTCAGGAATTCTTCGGCGTGGTTGCCGATTTTGGTGTTGCCGGCATCGGCGAGGGCTTCTTTTCCCGTTCCATCAAGGGTTTCAGATAAAGACCCGGCCCTTCTCCGTTACCCGTCGCAAACGCACGCAGACGATCGAGCGGCGGCTGCGCCTCGGTGGCAAGCCGCCGAATATCGGCTTTCTGCGCCTCAGAGAGCCGGTTGCCGTATTGGGCGAAGATAGACTGAATCCGTGCTTCGACCTCGGCTTGGCTTTCCGGTGATAGCTTTGGCGCGCTTGCGGGCTGCTGCGCCGGTAGCGGTGCGGCGATAGATTCCGAGCCAAGAAGATTTGACGGTGCCAGCGATGCAGCCGCGGAAACAAAGGCTGCGCGCCGCGCAAATTCGCGGCGAGAAATAGCCGAATCGCTCTTGTTGGCCATCGAGGGCCCCCTTGATTAGAACAAGAAGTGCAAGACAATAAATGAAGGGCGCAGACTGAGGCTACTGAATCCGTGTTCGCGCGTCAACTGGCCGCAGAGTATGTCCCGGATGTCTAAATGGCATGCCTATTTGTGTCGAATTTCCTCGGGAGCTCGGGTCCGATCCAGGGGAAAAACTTGCAGTTGCCATTTGACCGGAATGGACGTTGGCACATAGCAGATGGTTTTGTCGCAAGCCTGATACTCAAGCTTTCCCGTAATCGTGAATATTTTCCCATCCTTACCGAGCGAGCCCCAGAACTCAGACCCGGAGTTCACTTTCACATCCTGGCTGATGCGGAACGTTCCATCGAAGACGGGCACCTTCTCCTTGATCGCGGGCAAATAGAGGGTTTTGGACTGCGGGTAAACTGCCGGTTTGAGCTCCAACTGAGGGACAGGCTCAATCACGAGTCTAATGGACTTATAACCTTGGGTGCCGGGCGCATACACATGCACATCCGGTGGCAGCCGCACCTCGGCGGCGAGGGTGATGCGAGTACCGGGAACGCCCGTGGGATCGGATTGTTCGAGGGCCAGTTGAAGATGCGGGGCTTCGACAGTTTCTGTAACTTCCTGGCATAATTCCGGGAATAGCTTGGAAATAATGCTGTTTCCGGTAAGCCGCTCCCGATATTTCGCTTCGAAGAACTTTTCTCGAATGATGCCGTTAGTATCGATGAAAAAATATCCGGGGCGAGCAAAGCCCTTCTGCATTCCCGTAGCTTCTTGATTGAAGACGCCATAAGCCTGGATGGTCTTCGAGGCAGGGTCCGCGAGCATTGGGTATTCGATTTTGTGCCGGTCAGCAAAATATTTCAGGATTTCTTCCGAGTCATAACTGATGGCCGCCAGCTTGACCCCTTGCTTTTCGAATCGCGGGATTGCGCTTTGCAGCTGGACCAGCTGCCCTTTGCAGAACGGTCACCAGTCCGCGGAACGGAAAAAGAGAAGAACGGTGCCGTTCGTTCCTTTCAAGGTGTCGAGAGTTTGTACCCGGCCAAACTGGTCGCGAACCGAAAAAGCAGGGGCCTTCTGACCGATCGCCAATCCAATCGACATCAACTCAAGGGAAGCCAAGTGAATCGTATCGTCATCGAGTGTCCCCCGGACGGTGACAGTGTCCCCCAGATGAGCAGTTACCGATGCCTGCGGCTCAAGGCCGTACATGACCCTGTTCGTATCGTCATAGAGCGACAGCTTCGCGCCCGGCACGTTCTTGGTGCACTCGGGAGATTCGGCAAAGGCTTCGTCTGCATTGCAGCCGCTGGACACAAGGATGCCGGACCACGATCCGGACTTTGTTGTGTTGTTCTGCCCAGCCGCTGCGAAGGGGGCTATAGAAAAAAGCGCTATCAGATGGATGAAGACACGTTTCGCCGTAGAATGAGCTCTGACCGACAGCATTAATTCGAGACCCTCGTTTCATATTTCAATCCGCCCGTACTGTACACCTGACAGTCTCGGAGCACAACGTCTCCGAACTAAATCTGTCCGGCCATTAGAGTGTGCTTTCGTGCCTCGTGATAGACGGCTTAGAGGAAGTAGCAGGCCGGCTTTCGCACAACTAGCTCACTTCCGTGAGTGTGCGAATTTGCGTTTCCAGAGCTTGATTGTATTGCCGCTCGATCTGAAGCTCCGTTTGTAGCTTCTTTACGAGCAGGTCCAAATGGGCAATCTCGACGCGGAGTTTCTGGACGTCGGCCGCCGTCGGAGCGGGCCGAACCGGGGAGGCCATCGATTGCTGGGGATCGTGGTGGGCCTGCAAAGGTTGCCGCGGAGTGAACGCCTCGGCAAGTGCGCGTGGCCAGGCAGATTCGGGCGTAGCAGGGACTGGCGGTGGAGGCGCAATATGGCGTGGCGCTACCGGAACCGGAGGCGGCGAAAAAAGATTGCTCAAAGCGCTCGAAGACGCTGAGCGCTCGGCCACCGGCGCAGGTGTTGCACACTTCGGCTCCAGGAGGCTCTTTACCCGACCAATCAATTCCTGCGGCTGAAAGGGTTTGCGGATCAGTTCATCCGCTTTCACCGAAACCGCTTTGTCGGCGACGCTCTTATTCACTACGCCCGACATCAGCACGACCGGTGTTTCACTGAAATCGGGGTGCTGTTTGATCTGGCTGCAGACGGAATAGCCATCCTGATCTGGCATGATCACGTCGGTGATCACCACGTCGGGGCGGTTTTGTTCGAACTGTGCCAGCGCCGAGGCCGCGTCGGCACAGGTAATCACGTTGATGTTCTCGCGGCGAAAAGCGATCTTGATGACTTCGCGCATGGTGGCGCTATCGTCGATGAAGTAGACGGTAGGTGTCCGCTTGGCCGGAGCTTCGCCCAGCGGCGGAATGGTCATCGCTTCGCTCATAACGCTTCCTTGTCCGCCATGTCACGCGTTCCTTCGTCGTATTCGCGCATGGCATCCAGCATAAGATCGGTGGCCGAGCGCAGCACGGTGCGCTGTGTCGACGTGGTCCCGTAGGCGAATTTGTAGACGCCTCATTGCTGTTTCCACAGCTCTTCAAAATGTGAATGACGGCTTCATCGCCAAACAAGGTGCCGCATTCCGCGTGCGTGATCGCTCCGGCGTCGTAGAACAGCACGCCGTCCGTCTCACCGGCGTTGATGTGCAATGCGCCCGTCTGTTGCGCATGTCCCAGCATCTGCATCACGCCCGTGAGGTCGTGGTGCGTCAAGTTGCCGCTGAGACTTGTGTCGGACTGGGCGAGCATCTGCGTGGGCTGAAAGCCCTCTGCTTTACTGACGATGAGCTGCTTCACGTGGGAGGCAATGACCGCCGGCTGCCGGTTCCGGTCGATGTAATCGTCGCAGCCGGCCTGAAATGCGTCCATCAACGCGCGCTGGCTTCCATCGCCAAGCGCGATTATGGGCAGATTGGCGTTCTTTGAGTCGGCGTGAATGATTCTTGCAATCTCCAGAGCACCCATCTCCCGCATATTTGTCGCGCAGAGAATTGCGGATGGCGCGTCGTATTCGAGCGTGGTGAGCGCGAAAGCCGCTTGGGTACTGGACACGACCTCAAAGCCTTCACGTTTCAACGCATCGCCGAGTCGCTTTGCAAAATAGACGTTGCTGTCGATGAGAAGAATCTTGACGGGACGTCCGGCGGGGATCACGGCCGCGCCTCCGCTCTTTGCCGCGCCGCGGCTCCTGCGAGAGCCTGCTCCGGCCCGGGAGTGAGCGCGTCGAGATTCAAGACTTCGATCACGTCACCGTCATGCGA
>Ga0099830_10002098_pt1 | contig 10451 bp, 5 predicted proteins | sample CZO8metaG_4_FD_79337 | JGI IMG/M metagenome (GOLD analysis project Ga0099830, IMG submission 79337) | Vadose zone soil microbial communities from the Eel River Critical Zone Observatory, Northern California, USA - CZOApr15con2H3.8 metaG | ecosystem: Environmental > Terrestrial > Soil > Vadose...
AGCATGGGGACTCAAGCCTTGGCGCTAGTCTTGCTTTTTTTGATAGGGGTCTCACACCCCGAAGTTTTGGTTCCCCTACCAAGGGACTACCATTTCATTCGACTGGTGGACACACCGACCCCTGTAAATCACCAGCCGGCGCCAACGCTCCTGCAAGAAAAGCAGGCGTTAGTTGCCCTGAGCGAGACACCCGCAAAAGACACTGTTCGTGTCCCGGCTGAGTTGCCTAAACCCAAGAGCAACGTCAATCTGACTGCTCCCCAGCTAGAAATCGCGGAGGCTAAATCGGCGCCTCTGACGCCAGCTACTGTGGCTGTCCCGCGTCAACCAGTGCATACCAATGTGTTTTCCCAAGGGAGTTCCGCGACTCCTACTATCGCGCGCGCTCCGCAGCAAGTTCAGACTGGCGGCTTCGGAGACCCGAATGGCGTGCCCGCGCAGCCGAAGAATGGCCGGCCAATTACCATCGCGCAGGCAGGCTCCTTCGATCTTCCCTCCGGCCTTGGATATGGAAACGGAACTGGCGGCGCACACGGGGTCCCGGGTGTAGTCGCTAGCGCTGGATTTGGAAATGGAGTCGCCACTGGAGATGGAAAAGGGCGCGCTTCAGCGTCGCGTGTTCAGGTACGCGAAGCTGGGTTCGGAGACGCCGCCTCCACGCTTCAGCCTCATTCCAAATCGGTGGCTCAAACAGCCTCCAAAATATTTCCCGCCGAAATCGTTTTCAAGCCACTGCCTACCTACACTGACGAAGCCAGAAAGCTGCGTCTTGAAGGTGAAGTTCTACTCGAAGTAGTTTTTGGAGCTTCAGGAGAGCTGCGGGTACTCCGCGTCGTGCAGGGACTTGGCCACGGTCTAGACGACGCTGCCATACAGTCCGCTCAGCGCATTCGTTTCCAGCCAGCCTTGCGCGACGGCCAGCCCGCGGACTCCATAGCCGTTTTACATGTCATCTTCCAACTGACCTGACGAAAGTCTTTCCGTGCCAGGACACCTGCGGCAATCGCCGCAGGCTTTTTCCATCCGCACCGGGAAAATCGGGTTTGCGCTCGTGGCGAATAGAGAAAAACAGACGGGCGTAAGACAATGCCACTTCATCAGCTGACCTTGCCGATGAGGGCTTGTTAAAACCGCGGGCGTTATTAGCTAGAATGTCCGGTATTCGCGTTACTGGGGAAGTGAACTAGCAACATTCGAGAATACGTTATTGGCGTTGGAACCAATCAACTTAATGGTTCCCACAACGATCACCAGAATAACGGCGAGCATGACAGCGTATTCGGCAATATCCTGGCCGCTCTGATCCCACCACAGCTGACGTAAGATTCTAGCCACGGGCTCCTCTCCTTCGCTTTCGCGGTATCCCCAGAAACAATCGGGGAGACTCCTTTTCAGTAAATACACCAATGGATAAACCGTCCCCGAGGCTACTGTTTCTCATATGCTAGTAGCCTTTCCTTCTGTGCGCCAATGGCACGGAGGTGATAGGACATGGCACTAAAGTGCTACGCCTCAAAGTCGAAGAGTTGCTCTATGAGATGCTTTTTACTGGTAAACCTTGGTTGACAGCGAACAGGGCGAGTTCCAGTCGCGTGGAAACGCCTAACTTGTCGAAGATATTGCTGAGATGATGCTTAACCGTATCCTCACTGATTTTGAAATACTCAGCGATCTCTTTGTTGGAGTAGCCCGCAACCACCGTGGAAACAATTTCGAGTTCACGAGGAGTAAGGCCGAACTTTTTCTGCCGCGCCTCTTCTCCAGACGACTGCATAAGCGTGCGGAGGAATTGCACTAAATTCGAAACGCTCTCCCGCCCTACCCAGTACTCTCCCGCCATGACGGTGTGAATGCTCTTAAGCAGAAGCTGGGTCGCGGAATCCTTTAACACCACACCACGGGCCCCTAATTGCAAGGCTTCCACAATTTGATTTTTCTCAGCGGCCGCGGTTAGCAAGATCACACGAACCGAATTCGAAGTTTGCCCCGAACTCATCTCCCGCAAGGCTTCCAGACCGGGATGGCGGGGCATGGCCAGATCGAGCAATAGGATGTCCGGTTTGAGTTGACGGGCGAATTTGACGGCCTCCGCACCATCACACGCTTCCCCTACGACCTTCAGGTCGGGCTCGGCTTCCAGGAGTCTGCGCAAGCCATCCCGGAAAATAGGGTGATCATCGGCGATAACGATACGAATCGGCTGCGCTTTTCTATCCATAAGCCGCTTCTTGCTTTTGTGGGATGCGAATCTCCAGTAGCGAACCTCGGCCGGGAGTTGATTCTATCGTGAGTTCTCCTTCAATCAAACGGACCCTTTCCCTTATGACCAAGGGTCCCTTACCCATGGTCTCCAACTCGCCATGGGACAAGCGCCCCGAAAATGGGAAGCCGTGGCCATCATCTTCAAGGGTAAGCTTCCAGCCGCTTTCCAGCGAGCCTAGGCGAACCAGTACCTGACGAGCACCGCTGTGCTTGCGGATATTGACCAATCCCTCTTGCACAATGCGAGCTAGCTCCCGGCAAACACGCTGCGGCATCTCAATTTCCTCCAGCTCAGACACAAATCGTGCTGTGATACCGGTTTCGCGCTGGAACCTTTCAACTGTATCAGTTAAGAATTGCAATAACCTCTTGGCGTCTACGTCGAGGGACTTCATCTGCTGCATGAGCTCTCGAAGAGTCAATACTTCTTCCCGCAATAACCCTTGAATTCGGCCGAGTTCCTGGGTGAGCGGTATGGTCTGAGATGCGGATTGTCGGCGAAGGACATCAACTTGCATTTCTACCGCGATTAGCGACTGAACCGCTCCATCGTGCAACTCACGGGCAAAGCGCGCGCGCTCGACCGCCCCCGCTCGTAGCCGCAAGCGACGAATCAGATAGACGTTATAAACCGCAGGCCCGACTTGCCGGACGAGTTCTTGAAGAAATCGTAATTGTTCCAGGCGATCACCGGCTAGCACTGAATCAAAAAGGAAAATTCGGCCCCACCACTCGTGTCCAAGAGCAAAAGCAACAATTGTAATAGTACGAAAATCGTGAATCTTTCCCAGACGTTCAAGGAAACCAGTGGGAATATTGCGCAGGCGCATGCCCTCGCGATCCAGTCCTAACACCTCAACCGTGTGGTGTTTGCGCACGGCATAACAGGCGTCAGCGGGACTGTCACAGAGGTATACATCGTGATCCGAGGACGACGCCTGCAGCCAACTCAGCAACGGGGTATTCTGCTGCGACTGGCGCACTTCCCCCAGGTAGACTCGGTAACTGTTGACCTCTTGCGAGGCTATCAGAGCGCAATCGCCACCATAGATGGAAAGGAGATCGCCAAGGATCTGCTGCAAGGTCGCGCTCATCCCCGCTTCCGATCTTGCGCCGCTCAAGATGCCCGCAAGAATTTCCTTCTCCGTACGTAGGCGCTTTTGCTGCTCCGCCAGGTAACCCAGCAAAAACCCCATCACGAGAAGAGAGATGGAGAGCATGAACAGGTATTTAGGCTCCAGGAACGAAACATTCGCACCCAGAGGGGGGATGCCGTGGCTCAGGAAAAACCTATCAGCCCATTGCACGAACCCATGACTGACCATCAGACTCTCTAGCCCGAGCATGCTGATCTCAGCTACGGCGGTCCCGACCGTCTCCCACAGTCCCCAACGATAGGCGGCGGCAGCTAAGACAAAAACGAAGAAGAGGAAGAACGGGCTATGCTGCCCGGTTGCGAAAATCGAAATCAAGGCCGGCCAAACGATGTCGGCCGCGTGCACCAGTAGGCGGAATGCCGCTGTCGACTGTTGCCGGAAGCGCAACAACATCATCACTACAAAGCCGTGGACAATGTAGACGCCCAGAGCCCAATAAGCCCAATGTGAATAGCCAATTTCGGTAGGGTCCATCCAGATGGCGAACAGGGCGGAAATCGCCAGGAATACCCGGGCGCTTGCCAGCCATCGCTCAATACGGCGGGTTTCGCCCGGGCCCAGAGGCGCCCGCAGCCTCCACAAAAACCGGTACCGAGGCATGAGTCGTAACAATCGAGTATTACCGCACAATCGCCAAGCGTCTCCACGGATATTATTGGCATAAAAGTCCAAGGGCAAGCGGAACTTACCTGCCCGCCCCAAGACCTGTCGGAGTCCGAGACTTTAGTCCGATGCGCACTATGGGTTACGGAAGTAACCTGGAGGTCGCTGTTTTCCCGTCTAGAATCTCTCCTAAGGCTTATCCGTGCCACTGCGTTCAAAGCTCTGGATTGCCGCAGCTTGCAGCTTGGTTGTCGCCCAAGCCTTGGCATCGTTGTTATTTCCACGGGATTTCCGGCTGATCGCATTTAGCGACATCACACAATGTCTTTTGCTTCTGTCGGGCACTGTTGCGTTATTGCTCAACGTGCTACACAGCAGACGGCGAACTCGATTGTTTTGGGCGCTAATGGCCCTTGGCTTGGGCTTCTGGTTTTCGTACCAGCTTCTGTGGACGTATTTTGAGGTTGTCCTGCGGCAGGACGTGCCTGAGGCCTTCGCAGGAGACATTGTCCTGTTTCTCCATATCGTTCCCATGATCGCGGCGCTGGCCCTTCAGCCGCACGCCAAGCAAGACGATCGTACTTCGCGTTTGGGGACCCTTGATTTCGCTTTGCTGCTGATCTGGTGGCTCTATCTCTATTTTTTCGCGGTGATTCCATGGCAGTACGCGTCCGCCAATGACCTGGTGTACGGCCAAAACCTGAACGCCCTTTATCTGACCGAGAAGATGGTCTTCCTGGCAGTCCTCGCCGTGCTTTGGTCGCGCAGTACAGGATCTTGGAGGGCCGTTTATGCGCATTGGTTCGGTGCCAGCGTTACCTATGCCCTCAGCTCCTACGTCGCGAATTGGGCAATCGAGAAACATGTCTATTACAGCGGAAGCCTGTACGACGTGCCTCTGGTTCTCTCCATGTGCTGGGTCACAGTTCTAGGGCTACTGGCACAACGCTGGTCACCCAAAGAGGAGCAGACCAAAACCTCAAAGAGCGATGGCGTGTGGGTGGCGCGCCTCGGCATGATTGCCGTTTTTTCACTACCGTTATTTGCCGTATGGTCAATGGTGGATATTGCGGCGCCACCGAAATTACGAACTTTCCGTATTGTGGTGACGCTGGCTGGAATGATGGTGATGGGTATTGTGGTCTTTCTTCGACAGCATCTTCTCGATCGCGAGCTTATTCACTTGTTGAGCGGTTCACGGGAGTCATTTGAGGATCTAAAGCGCTTGCAGACGCAACTTGTGCAATCCGGAAAACTGGCATCGCTCGGCCAACTGGTTGGAGGCGCGGCGCATGAATTAAACAACCCGCTTACCGCCATGTCAGGCTATTCTGAACTGCTTGCTTCAACGCCGCTCAGCGACGAGCAGCGCCTGCTGGCGGAAAAGCTCGCCCATCAAGTGCGTCGCACAAAAAATCTAGTTGCCAGTTTGCTGAGCTTCGCCAAGCAAGTGCCGGCAAAGAAGACCAAACTAGAGATCAACGCACTGGCGCAGACTGCGCTTAAGTTGTCGCGGTCGGAACTTAGTGCTCACCATATCGAGGCCCTCTCGAACTTCGCGGCGGATCTACCCCTGGTTTTTGGGGACTCCAATCAATTGCTACAAGTCTGCATCCACTTGACCACCAATGCAATTCAGGCCATGGAAGATTCCGGCAGTGGACTCCTAACGATTTCGACACGACGCCAGAACGATTACGTTGTGGTGGAATTTGCCGATAATGGGCCTGGCCTGAGCGAGCCAGAGCGGGTTTTTGATCCCTTCTACACCACGCGTCCAGTCGGCCACGGTCCTGGATTGGGCTTGAGCGCCTGCTACGGAATTATTCAGGAGCACAACGGCAAAATCCGATGTGAAAACTCTGCTCGAGGCGGGGCTGTCTTTCGCGTCGAATTGCCCTCAGTAGTCTCGACAGCCAGCGATGATGCACCCTTAAAAAGCCAGCAGTCGTCCTATTATTCCAACGAAGAAGACGAACACGCCAGCGCTACCCTTACACTTCCGCCAACCCCCTGATCTCCTTGCCGATTTAGTGTGCCTTTATTGCTTCTCCGCGCTTAAGCGTCCGGTCGAAGAAGTTCTCCGCTGCCGAATAAGCTTTAATCCAATCCCTCCATAACAGGAAGTCGTGAATGTCGTCCGGAAATATGAGTTCTTCGAAAGCGACATGGTTTTCGCGCAGACGCTGAACCAGGTCCACCGTCTGGCTGAACGGTACATTGCGATCATCATCGCCATGGATGAGCAGCACCGGAGATTTCCAATGTGCAACCGTAGCGTCGGGAGATGAGTCGAACGCCAGTTTTGAAGCTTCCGCCACATCCGGTGCGCCCGGCCGATTTTCCCAGTGGGGCAGAAATTCCGACCAGTCGTGAACCCCGTGCAGGTCTACTCCCGCCGCAAATAGGTTCGAGTTTCGAGCTAGTCCCAGCGCGGTCAAATAGCCTCCGTACGAACCACCCCAAAGACCGATCTTTTTCGCATCAACCGCAGGCAAACCCTGCAAGAACTTAGCTGCCGCCAAAATGTCTTTGTACTCGGAGGCACCACGCCAACTTGCGTTAGCTGGTTCGCGGAAGGTACGGCCATACATGATTCCCAACCGATAATTCACAGAAAGCACAACGTATCCCAGGTTCGCCAGGTACTGATTCATCGCGTAGGCATTGTGGTAGTAGTACATGTAATGGAAGCCCAACATCATTTGCCGGGATGGACCACCGTGCATGAAGATTAGAGCCGGACCGGAAGTACTGCGGCCCTGCGGCGCAAAGAGCTGTCCGTGGATTTCAAATCCGTCGTCGCTCCTGAAGACGACTTGCCTCGGCACTACCAATTGCTTCGATGGAAAATCACTGGGGAGAGCTGCGGCCGCAATCATCTGTCTGCTTTGCGGCGCAATCAGATATGGCATGGCTGGCGTCATAGCGCTTGATCCAAGGCATAAAACAGCATTGCCTTGACCGGTTGCCACGGGACTCCACTCGATGGTCTCGCCTTTCGTGAGCGCCTGCGGCTTGGTCCCATCCAGTCCAACACGCCAAACATGCCGTCGGTCTACATCGGCCTGGTTCGATGTGTAGATAGCCGAGCGCCGATCCGCGCTGAGCGCGACGTCCTCTACATCAAACTGTCCCGGTGTGAGGAGGGTGGGAGTTCCGCCGCTGGTTGAAATGGAATATAAGTGGTTTCGCCCATCCTGCTCCGATGCGAAGATAATCGAATCGTTGCTGGCAAATAAGAACGACTCATCCGCCGTAAGTTCGGGAAATGAATCGTCGGCCTTTGTTCCACTGTGCCAGATTTCAGTTGCATTTCCATTCTGCAGATCGGCAACCCAGATTCCCCAAGGGGTCACTCGCAAGGGAATCAAGGGCAATTTTTGCTCGATGCCAGGAATACGAATGAAGGCGATGCGACGTCCGTCCGGCGACCAGCGCGGCAGGACATCGCGATCTACACTCGGCGAAAGATAACGGACTGAATCGCTTCCGAAGTCATACACTGCCACGAAACTGTGGTCACCGCGATTACTAACAAAAGCGATCTGGCGCCCATCCGGCGACCACTTGGGATTCGAATTGTCACCCCGTAAATCGGTCAGTTGGTGAGAACCAGTTGCGGCAGAAACCGGCGCGATCCACAACTGCTTTTTCGCCGCCCAAACCGCAAACTGTCCGTCAGGGGAGAGCCGTATATCTTCACAGTCTTCCTCGGGGCATCCCATTTCTCCCAGTAGACGCGGCTCTCCCCGGTCCACATCCACCGCCCATACCTCCTGTTTTCGCGGCCAAACGCCACTGATTGGGTCGGCAACGCGTCCGCTTTCGTTGGTTTCGCTGCCACGCGCGTACACCAGCGTTCGTCCATCCGGAGTAATTTGTAGGCTGGCAATTGGCTCGCCGTCGTCAGCCCCGTAGTGGGTTACTTGACGCGCGGTGAACTCAGGGCCGTCGGCCACCCAGACATTCCGCACGCCTCTTGCGTTGAAGGCCCACGCCACCCGGTTAGCATGCAAGGCGGCTACCAGTCCAAAAGGAAACGGGGAACTCATCACCTGTTCGAGCGTGAAGCTCGCAGCCCGCGAGACAGAACTGAAGATGCTGCAGAAGAATAACAACCAAAGACAAATGCCAAACTTATACGAGGAGTAACGGAAGATACGGCAGTTCATAGGAGCCAAAGCCTACTCCACCGTTTCTCAATTTGCCAAGCCGAATAAATGTCGTACTAAGACATGTTTCTGATGACGATGGACGAAAGACTATAATGCGCGATTCGGTGAGGAGATCATTTCAAATGCGTCATTGGGCACTGGTTGCACTGGTAATTTTAGTGTCGGTACTGATGTTAGCTACAACCTCCACTACTTTAGACGGACCGATAGCACTGCCCGGATATTCTGCGGAGCAGGCCCGCGCAGAGCGCGACTGGGAGGGAAAGTTCCGCGATATTCCCACGCCGGAGAACCTCCGTGATTACATGAAGCGCCTTTCCGCCCGGCCTCACCACGTCGGCTCGCCCTACGACAAGGACAATGCGGATTGGCTTCTCGCGAAATTCAAAGGCTGGGGACTGGACGCTCATATCGAGAACTTCGACGTGCTCTTCCCCACTCCCAAGGAGCGCATTGTCGAACTAGTCGAGCCAACAAAATTCGTGGCGAAGTTGCAGGAGCCGCCAATAGCAGTCGATCCCACCTCCAATCAGCAGGCGGAACAACTTCCAACCTACAACGCTTACTCCATCGACGGTGACGTGACTGCCCCGTTGGTTTATGTGAATTACGGAGTACCGGAGGATTATGAAAAGCTGGAGCGCATGGGAGTCTCGGTAAAAGGCGCAATTGTGATTGCCCGCTACGGTCATTCCTGGCGCGGCATCAAGCCGAAAGTGGCGGCCGAGCACGGAGCTGTCGGTTGTCTCATTTATTCCGACCCTCGCGACGATGGCTACTTTGAGGGTGACGTTTTCCCACAGGGCGCATGGCGTCCGCGAGATGGCGCACAGCGTGGCAGCGTGATGGATATGCCCACCTATCCCGGCGATCCCTTAACTCCGGGCGTCGGTGCGACTCCCGACGCGAAACGGCTGGCGCTGAAAGATGCCAAGACGTTGACCAAGATCCCAGTTCTGCCAATTTCCTATGGCGACGCGCAACCGCTGCTGGCGGCGCTGAAAGGACCTATCGCTCCCGAGGAATGGCGGGGCGCCCTCGCCAACACCTATCACGTAGGCCCCGGTCCTGCGAAAGCTCATTTGAAAGTGCAGTCCAATTGGGATACGAAGCGGCTTAACGACATCATCATCAGAATTCCTGGCTCAACCTATCCCAACGAGTGGGTAATTCGGGGCAATCATTATGATGCGTGGGTCAACGGAGCTGAAGATCCCGTCTCAGGTACCGTGACTCTTATGGAAGAAGCCCGAGCGCTAAGCGATCTTCTCAAGCAAGGGTGGAAGCCGAAGCGCACCATCATTTATTGCGTTTGGGACGGCGAAGAGCCCGGCCTGCTGGGTTCCACCGAATGGGCCGAAGCCCATGCCGACGATTTGCGGCAACATGCGGTGGCGTACATCAACACCGACGCTAACGGCCGCGGCTATCTCTCAGTACAAGGCTCGCACACTTTAGAGAAATTCATGAACGGCGTGGCCCGCGACATCCAGGATCCCGAGAAGCAGATTACGATCTGGAAACGAAGTCACCTAAAGCAAATTGCAGACGCCACCAAGCCGGAAGATCGCCAGGAGATCAGGCAGCGCACTGATCAGAGGATCGGCGCTTTGGGATCCGGTTCCGATTACACCGTCTTCCTCGACCATCTCGGAATCGCTTCGCTCAATCTTGAGTTCACCGGCGAAGACGGCGGCGGCATCTATCATTCCATTTACGACGACTTCTATTGGTACACCCATTTTTCTGATACAGACTTCAGCTACGGACGCGCTTTGGCGCAGACCGTCGGCACTTCAGTTATGCGGCTCGCGGATGTCGAGCTGCTACCGTATGACTTCACTGATTTTGCCGATACTATCCATAAATACGTTGACGAGCTTCAGAAACTGCTCAAAGACAAACAGGAGAAGATTAGCGAGCAGAATAAAGAGCTTGAAGAAGGACTCTTTTCGGCCACTGCCGACCCAAAAGAAAAGTCGGTTCCTCCGCCCATGGAGGAGGTCCCTCCACATCTGGCGTTTGCTGCCCTGCAAAATGCTTCCGATGCGCTCACTCGCAGTGCCGAGCACTATCAAAAAGCTCTAGACAAGCTCACGAAAGATGGCAGTCTGGTGCTTAATGGAGCAGTTTCTATGGAAGCAGTCAATACGAAGTTGCTGCAAAGCGAACGCAAGCTGACCAGCGCGGACGGCCTACCGGGACGCCCGTGGTTCAAACACATGGTCTACGCCCCCGGCTATTACACCGG
>Ga0099830_10002101_pt1 | contig 10449 bp, 10 predicted proteins | sample CZO8metaG_4_FD_79337 | JGI IMG/M metagenome (GOLD analysis project Ga0099830, IMG submission 79337) | Vadose zone soil microbial communities from the Eel River Critical Zone Observatory, Northern California, USA - CZOApr15con2H3.8 metaG | ecosystem: Environmental > Terrestrial > Soil > Vadose...
AACAACCGGACCCCGCGGTACTACTGCGTCGAGCGGGGTCGGCGCGGCACCTGCTCGAACAACGGCGGCGTGCCGATGCGAGAACTGGACCGGGAAGTCCTGGCGCAGCTCCACGTCAAGCTGACCGACGAGGACGTGATTTGGGACTTGTGCACGGAGCGAGTCGCCCGCTGGCGCCAGGCGCATGCCCGGCCCGTCAAAGAACGGGCGAACCACGCGCAGCAGATCAAGCGCCTGGAACGGGAGATCCGCAACCTCGTGGGGCTCGTGGCGAAGGGCCAGGCGATGCCCGACATCGAGAAGGCCATCGGCGAGCGCCGGGGCCAGGTGGACGCGCTGCAGCTGAAGCTGGCCGAGCCGGTCGACATTCACCTGGACCGCGAGAGTCTGCGGGCCGGGCTCACGATGATCCGCACGTTCAGAAACGGCGATCGGATCATTGACGACCCGAAGAACGACTTCATCATCTACGAGCCGTCAAGCGCGACGGGTCCCCTGGCGACTGAGCACGACCCGGTCGGCGTACGGTCGGCATTGCGGAAGGTCGGGGTCCAGCGGATCATCATCAAGCCGGTAGCGGATGGATGGACCTTCGAGGGCGTCGCCGACCTGGGCAGGCTGGTGAACAACAAGGGGAAGACTGCCCCCCCCAAGCCCCTCACCTAGAGTTCTCTCTGCTCCGGAAAGCAGCAGCAGCGACGGGCGTGCCGCGTTGCTGGGCACGTCGTCCCGAGGCCTTCTCCTAAACGGTTGATTTTCTGAACGGCGGGCCTGGCACCGCGCTTGCCACGGGTGGGAGTCATGGCGGATGCCGGGCCGAAGTCCGACCCACGCTGGAGGGTCGCGATTCTCGACGATCACGAGCGCTCGCGCGCGGCGCTTCGCGCCGCCATCTGGGCGGCGAGGGGCGAGGTGGTCGGCGAGGTGGTGCGGTGTGCCGATGCGCTCGCGCTCGTGCGGCGGGCGAGCCCCGACGTCGCCGTCTTTGCCGTCGGTCTGCCGGACGGAGACGGTGTCGAGGCGGCGCCACAGGTGATCGATGCGGGTTGTCCCGTGGTGCTCTTCACGAGCCACACACGGCAGGAGCTGGTCGATCGGGCGCGCTCGGCCGGCGTGATGTCCTATCTTCTCAAACCGCTCCGCTCGGCGGAGCTGGCGCCCGTGCTGGACCTGGCCGTCGCCCGGTTCCGCGAGACGCTCGCGTTGCGCCGGTCGCTCGAGGATCGGAAGGTGATCGAGCGGGCGAAGGGACGCCTGATGGCGCGCTACCAGCTTTCCGAGGACGAGGCGTTCCATCGGCTTCGCCGCGCCGCGATGGATAGCCGCCGCCCGATGGTCGACATCGCGAGGGCGCTGCTCGTGTCGGAGTCAGTCGCGTCCGATGTGCCTACGCATTGAGCACTAGCCTCGGCCGACATCGCCGTAACATCCTGTAAACAAATAGCAAGACCCTCCGGTACGGCCCTTGCTCGCGAAGGGATTCGCCGCGGCCAGAGACGCCCGTGGACGACGCGCCAACGATGCCGCGATCGAGACCAACCACGTCAGTCGAAAGGAGACGGTATGGCAGAGTACTCACGTCGCGGCTTCCTCAAGGGCTCGCTCGCGGCCGGGACCGCGCTCGGCGCCGGTCTCGGATTCCCCAACGTTCTGACGGCGCAGGAGACGGTCAAGATCGGCGTCCTGCACTCGCTCTCGGGCACGATGGCCATCAGCGAGGTGTCGCTGCGGGACGTCGTGCTGATGGCCGTCGAGGAGATCAACGCCAAGGGCGGCGTGATGGGCAAGAAGATCTCGCCGGTCGTCGTCGATCCGGCGTCGAACTGGGATCTCTTTGCCGAGAAGGCCAAGCAGCTCCTGCTGCAAGACAAAGTGGCCGTGGTCTTCGGCTGCTGGACGTCGGTCAGCCGGAAGTCGGTCCTGCCGGTCTTCGAGAACAACAACGGCCTGCTCTTCTACCCGGTCCAGTACGAGGGCGAGGAGTGCTCGAAGAACGTCTTCTACACGGGCGCGACGCCGAACCAGCAGCTGATTCCCGGCGCCGAGTACCTGATGTCGAAGGAAGGCGGCGCCTACAAGAAGTTCTACCTGCTCGGGACCGATTACGTGTTCCCGCGCACGGCCAACAAGATCCTGCGCGCCTTCCTGCTCGCCAAGGGCGTGCCGGCCGCCAACATCGAGGAAGAGTACACGCCGTTCAACCACCAGGACTACCAGACGATCGTCGGCAAGATCAAACGATTCGCGTCGGGCGGCAGCGCGTGCGTGCTCTCGACGATCAACGGCGACTCGAACGTGCCCTTCTACAAGGAGTTCGGCAACCAGGGTCTGCGCTCCGAGAACGCGCCCATCATGGCCTACAGCGTGGCCGAGGACGAGCTGCGCGGCATGGACGCGTCGGCCCTTATCGGCCACCTCGCCGCCTGGAATTATTTTCAGTCGGTCGAGAACGCGAACAACAAGAAGTTCGTCCAGGCGTTCAAAGCGTACGCGAAGAAAACCAACCTCCCCGGCGGCGACAGGCGCGTCACCGACGACCCGATGGAGGCGGCCTACTTCGGCGTCTACATCTGGAAGCAGGCGGTGGAGAAGGCCAAGAGCTTCGATGTCGACGGCGTGCGCAAGGCCGTCTACGGCCAGACGTTCGCGGCGCCCAGCGGCACCATCAGGATGCACGAGTACAACCACCACACCTACCGGCCGGTGCTCATCGGCGAGATCATGAAGGACGGCCAGTTCAAGATCGTCTCCCGCACCAAGGGCCTCGTCGAGCCCGAGCCGTGGAGCAAGTACACGAGCCCGGACAAGGGCTGCGACTGGGTCAAGCATCAGGGTACGTATCAGAAGAAGGCGTGAGATATCGTCTCGTCGTTCTCCTTTCGTTGGTCGCGTGGCTCGCTGCGGCAGCGGCGGGCCACGCGGCGCCGACCGCGCCGTCCCCCGAGGTGACCCAGGCGCTGGCGGATCTCCTCGGGGAGGACGCCGACCGCCGCGAGGCGGCCGTCAGCGTCCTCGGCCAGGCGCGCGATCCCAAGTGGCTCCAGTTCCTGGGGGCGTTACGCGATGGGGGTGTCTACGCCCGTACGCGCGCCGGCACGACCGAGCTGGTCGTGGGCGGGACGAAAGCCACGCGCGGCGACCAGGACGTGATCGACATCGTCGGCGCATACGACCGGGAGCCACTCGGCACGGTGCCGCTGGCGGAGCTCAAGGAGGTGCCGGCCGACCGGCGGCTGCGGCTCGCGATCAAGCCGTTCGTCGACGCCGACGAGACGCGGGCGCAGCTCGCGGATCCGGACCCTGCCGTCCGTCGAGGCGCTGCCGTGAAGCTCGGAAACCAGGCCGAGATCGCCGCCGTCGCGACGGTCGAGGCAGCGCTCCAGAAAGAAACGGATCGGTGGGTCCGCCACGCCCTCACCGAGGCGCTCGGCTTGATCCGGCTGGCGCACGGCAGCCGTGAGCAGCACGTCGCAGCGGCGCGCACGCTCGGCGAGATCCACTCGGCCAGTGCGCGCGAGGCGCTGGGGCGACTCGCGGCCGACCCGGGCGCGTCACCGGCCGAGCGCCACGCGGCCACGCAGGCGATCCGCCGGCTCGAGCGCTGGAGCCTCTTGACGACGACCGTCGAGACGGTCTTCCAGGGCGCCTCGCTCGCCTCGATCCTGCTCCTCATGGCGCTCGGCCTGGCCATCGTGTTCGGCCTCATGGGCGTCATCAACATGGCCCACGGCGAGCTGATGGCGCTGGGCGCGTATGCGACGTTCGTGGTGCAGAACTGGTTCCGCGCGGCGTGGCCCGACCGCTTCGACCTCTACTTCGGCGTCGCGCTGCCCATCTCCTTCCTGGTGGCGGCGGCGGTGGGGCTGGTCCTCGAGCGCGGGGTCATCCGGTTCCTGTACGGGCGGCCGCTCGAGACGCTGCTGCTCACGTGGGGCGCGTCGCTGATCATCCAGCAGGGGCTGCGGCTCTGGTTCGGCGCCGCGAACGTGGACGTGAGCTCGCCCTCCTGGCTCTCGGGGGGCGTGCCGGTCATGGTCGGTGTGACGCTCCCGTACAACCGGGTGTTCATCATCGGCCTGGCGACCGTGTCGGTCGCGGCGACGTACTGGCTCCTGTTCCGCACCAGCGCGGGGCTCCGGATCCGCGCCGTCACCCAGAACCGGGCGATGAGCTCGTGTCTGGGCGTGCGCGCCGGCGTGGTGGACGCGACGACGTTTGCCTTCGGCGCCGGCCTCGCGGGACTCGCCGGGTGTGCGCTCACGCAGATCGGCAACGTCGGGCCGTCGCTCGGGCAGAACTACATCGTGGACTCGTTCATGGTGGTCGTGACCGGCGGGGTCGGGAAGCTCGCCGGGACGATCCTCGCTGCGGCGGGACTGGGCGGGCTCACGAAGGGGATCGAGCCGGCCTTCGGGGCCGTGTTCGGCAAGGTCGCGATCCTCGTCGGCGTCATCTTGTTCCTCCAGCGACGGCCTGCCGGGCTGTTCGCGACGCGGGGCCGGAATGCCGAAGCGTGAGGCGCTCGCGGTCGGGCTCGCCGCGGTGGTCCTGGTGGTCGTCCTGCCGCTGTGCAACGGGCTGCCGGCCGACACGCCGTTCGCGGTCTCGAACTTCACGATCAACCTGTTCGGCAAGTTCCTGACCTACGCGATCCTGGCGCTCGGACTCGACCTGCTCTGGGGCTACGCGGGCGTGCTTTCGCTCGGGCACGGCGTATTCTTCGGCCTCGGGGCCTACGCGATGGGTATGCACCTCATGCTGGAGATCGGCGCGAAGAGTGTCTACCAGAGTGCCTTGCCCGACTTCATGGTGTGGAACCAGGTCACCGCGCTCCCAATCTTCTGGAAGCCGTTCCACAGTGTCGTCTTCACGCTGGCGGCGATCGTGCTCGTCCCCGCGCTCTTCGGGCTGGCGTTCGGCTACCTCGCGTTCCGGAGCCGCATCCGCGGCGTGTACTTCTCGATCATCACGCAGGCGCTGGCCCTGAGCGCCTGGCTCGTGTTCAACCGGAACGAGATGAACCTCGGCGGCACCAACGGCCTCGCCGACTTCAAGACGGTCTTCGGTTTCCCGCTCAATCGACCCGCCACGCAGCGCGGGCTCTACGCGGTCACGGCGTTGACGCTCGTCGGCGCCTACCTGCTCTGTCGCTGGATCACGCTCACGCGGGCCGGCAAGGTGCTCGTCGCCATCCGCGACAGCGAGACGCGTGTGCTCTTCTCCGGCTACTCGCCGGCGGCGTACAAGCTCTTCGTGTTCGTCGTGTCCGCGATGCTGGCGGGGCTCGCGGGCGCCCTCTACGCGCCGCAGGTGGGTATCGTCACGCCGGCCAAGATCGGCGTGCTCCCGTCGATCGAGATGGTGGTGTGGGTCGCCGCCGGCGGCCGGGGCACGCTCTACGGCGCCGTCATCGGGGCCTTCGGCGTCAACTGGATCCAGAGCTGGCTCACGACCAGCTACCCGGACCTTTGGCTTCTCTTCCTCGGCGGGCTCTTCATGGGCGCCGTCTTGTTCTTTCCCGACGGCGTCGTCGGCGCCCTGGGCCGGCTCCTGGCGCGCGCCCGTCGCGTCGTGACGCGCCGACGGGAGCGGGCGACGCTTGACGCGCCGCTCCTGTCTCAGGCCCCCCGCGGCTCGATCCGGCCACCGGGCTCCGATGAATAGCGCCAAGGGCAGCATCATCTATCTCGAAGACGTGACCGTGAACTACGACGGCTTCAAGGCGTTGAGCCATCTGAACTTCTTCATGGATCGCCGCGAGCTGCGCGTGGTGATCGGCCCGAACGGCGCCGGCAAGACCACGCTCCTCGACGTCGTCTCCGGGCGGGTGAAGCCCGAGACTGGGCGCGTCATCTTCGGCCACGAAACCGACCTCCTGCCGCTGCGCGAGAACGACATTGCGCGCCTCGGTGTCGGGCGGAAGTTCCAGACGCCGTCCGTCTTCGTGAACCTCACCGTCTGGGACAACGTGGAGCTCTCCCTCCGCCGGGCGTCGAAAGGCGTCTTCGCCGCGCTCCGCCGTCGTGACCCGGAGGAGGAGCGCGAGCGCATCGCCCGGGCGCTCGAGACGGTCCAGCTCGCCGCCAAGGCGGGCTCCCTGGCCGGCACCCTGGCGCACGGCGAGAAGCAATGGCTCGAGATCGGGATGGTGATCGCGCAGGATCCCGAGCTGCTCCTCGTGGACGAGCCGGTCGCGGGCATGACCGACGAGGAGACTGCGCGGACCGGCGGGCTGCTCGAGACGATCGCCGCCGACCGGTCGGTCCTCGTCATCGAGCACGACATGGAGTTCGTCCGGCAGATCGCTCGCAAGGTGACGGTCCTGCACCTGGGGACGGTCCTCTGCGAGGGGCCGGTGGAGCAAGTCCAGAGCGATCCGCGCGTCCTCGAGGTCTATCTCGGGCGGCGGCGCGAGGCGGCCGATGCTGTCCATTAGCGGGCTCGACGTCGCCTACGGCGAGTCCCAGGTACTCTGGGGGGTGGACCTCGAGGTCGGCGCGGGCGAGCTCGTGTGCTTGATGGGGCGCAATGGCGTGGGCAAGACGACACTCCTCAAGACCGCCATTGGACTCCTGCCGGCGCGGCGCGGGAAGGTGAGCTTCGACGGCGCCGAGATCACCGGGTGGTCGCCAGACCGTCGGGCGCGCGCCGGCATCGGCTACGTCCCGCAGGGGCGCGAGATTTTCCCCCATCTGACCGTGGAGGAGAACCTGCGCATGGCACTCCTCGGCTGCGGGCGCGCCGCCGCGCTGGACGAGCCGCTCGAGCTGTTCCCGGCGCTCGCGCCGCTCCTGGCACGCAAGGGCGGCGTCCTGTCGGGCGGCGAGCAGCAGATGCTCGCGATCGGACGCGCGCTCCTGACGAAGCCGAAGCTCCTCATGCTCGACGAGCCGACCGAGGGCATCCAGCCGTCGATCATCCTCGAGATCGAGGGCGCGCTGAGACGGATCAAGCGCGAGCTCGGCCTGGCCGTCCTGCTGGTCGAGCAGTACCTTGACTTCGCCGAGCGACTCGCCGACAAGTACGTGATCATGGCCAAGGGCGCCGTGGTTGCCTCGGGCTCCACCGGAGAGTTGAGAGTGGAGATGGTCCGACAACACCTGGCGGTCTGACCCCATTCGTCTGGAGGGTCAACGATGCACCTCACCCCGCGTGAGCAGGAGAAGCTGCTCATCTTCACCGCGGCTGAAGTCGCGCGCCGGCGCCGCGGACGCGGCCTCAAGCTCAACCACCCCGAAGCGCTGGCGCTCATCACGGCCGAGATCCTCGAGGGTATCCGTGACGGGCGGAGCGTCTCGGAGCTGATGGAGGCCGGGCTTGGCGTCCTCGGCCGCGACGACGTGATGGAGGGTGTGCCCGAGATGCTCGAGGAGGTGCAGGTCGAGGGCACCTTTCCCGACGGCACCAAGCTCGTCACCATTCACCGTCCGATCCGTTAGCGTTCTGTCCGCTGGATCATGTCAGCTTGGGCGTGGGGTCGACGGCGACGGGCGAGTGCGGGAGGGGTCATCGGACCACGCGGCACGCGATCGCTGCTCCGCGGCGGCTGGGCTCCAGCGGGGTGCGCGACGTCCGCCGCCGCGTTGCGGGAACGGGTCCGATCGACCCCTCCCGCACCCGCCCGTCGCCTCCGCGCTGCGGCCAGCGGTGTCTTGACATGACGTCGAGGACGGGACGCTTGGACGCGGGGGCGGTCGTGATCGAGTTGCTCAGCGCTGAGGATATGACAAGGCACCGGGCAGCGCTGAGCGCGCTGCTCAGGGATGCGGTCGACAGTGGGGCGTCGATCGGCTTCTTGCCGCCGCTCGCGGAGGCCGAGGCCGACGCGTACTGGCGGGGGGTCGTCGCGGCGGTCCGCGAGGGCTCGTGTCTCTTGCTGGTTGCGCGCAGTGCCGAGGGGGGCGCGCACGCCCCCGAGAGGGGCGCGGACGCCCCCGAGGGAGAGATCGTCGGCACCGCCCAGCTGCTCCTGGCGACGCGCCCGAACGCGCTCCATCGCGCTGAAGTGGCCAAGGTGATCGTTCACACGAAGGTGCGCCGCCGCGGGATCGGACACGCGCTCATGCTGGCGGTGGAGGAGCGCGCGCGACGCCTGGGCCGCACCACGCTGGTCCTCGACACGCGCCAGGGCGACCCGTCAGAGCGGCTCTACACCTCGGTCGGCTACCGGCTGGCCGGCGCGATTCCCGCGTACGCGAAGAGTGCCGACGGCGCGCTCGATCCGAGTGCGTTCTACTACCGGCTGCTGACCGAAGGAGGCCCATCGTGATTCCGGGTGAGTACCTTCTAGGTGAAGGCGAGATCGTCGCGAACCAGGGCCGGCGCACGGTAGAGCTGACGGTGTCCAACACGGCCGACCGGCCCATCCAAATCGGCTCCCACTTCCACTTCTTTGAAGTCAATCGGGCGCTTCGTTTTGATCGTGCGCAAGCTTTCGGAATGCGGCTGAACGTGCCGGCCGGCACCGCGGTCCGCTTCGAGCCCGGCGATGAAAAGCGCGTGACGCTCGTCGAGCTGGCCGGTACGCGGCGCGTCTTCGGCCTGAACGGGCTCACCGAGGGGGGCGGCCGCGACCAGGCCCTGGCGAAGCTCGCGGCGTGGGAGCGCCCGTCATGACGCTCCGGCTGACCCGCCGACAGTATGCCGATCTCTACGGTCCCACGACGGGCGATCGGGTGCGTCTCGCCGACACGGAGCTGTTCATCCGGATCGAGCGTGACCTCACGACGCCGGGCGAGGAGGCGAAGTTCGGCGGGGGCAAGGTCATCCGCGATGGCATGGGCCAGTCCGTCGGAGCCACGCGCGCTGCCGGAGCGCTCGATCTCGTCATCACCAATGCCGTCGTCGTCGATCACTGGGGCATCGTGAAGGCCGACATCGGGATCCGTGACGGGCGGATCGTGGGCGTGGGCAAGGCCGGGAATCCGGACCTGATGGCGGGCGTGACGGAGGTGATGGTCGTCGGCGCCTCCACCGAAGTGATCGCGGGCGAGGGGAAGATCATCACGGCCGGCGGGCTCGACACGCACATCCACTTCATCTGCCCCCAGCTCGTCGACGAGGCGATCACCGCCGGCCTCACGACGCTGGTCGGCGGCGGCACCGGCCCCGCGACGGGGACCAACGCCACGACGTGCACGCCGGGCGCCTGGAACATCCACCGGATGCTCGAGGCGGCCGAGGCGTTTCCCATCAACCTCGGCTTCCTCGGCAAGGGCAACGCCTCGGCGCCCGAGCCGCTGCGCGAGCAGATCGCCGCCGGGGCCATCGGGCTCAAGCTCCACGAGGACTGGGGAACGACGCCGACGGCGATCGACTGCGCGCTCGGCGTCGCCGAGGAGCTCGACGTCCAGGTCGCGATCCACACCGACACGCTCAACGAGAGCGGGTTCGTCGAGGACTCGATCCGCGCCTTCAAGGGACGGACGATCCACACCTATCACACCGAGGGCGCGGGGGGCGGTCACGCGCCCGACATCATCCGGGTGTGCGGAGAGCCGAACTGCCTGCCCTCGTCGACGAACCCGACGATGCCGTTCACCGTGAACACCATGGACGAGCACCTCGACATGCTCATGGTCTGCCACCACCTCAACGCGCGGATCCCCGAGGACCTCGCCTTCGCCGAGTCGCGCATCCGCGCCGAGACGATCGCCGCCGAGGACGTGCTGCACGACCTCGGCGCGATCAGCATGATGTCCTCGGACTCCCAGGCGATGGGCCGGATCGGCGAGGTGATCATCAGGACCTGGCAGACCGCCGACAAGATGAAGCGCCAGCGCGGTCCACTCCCGGGGGACTCCCCGGGCGACGATAACGCGCGCGTGAAACGGTACGTCGCGAAGTACACGATCAACCCGGCCATCGCCCACGGCCTGGCCGGCCACGTGGGGTCGGTCGAGGTGGGCAAGCTCGCCGATCTGGTGGTCTGGAAGCCCGCGTTTTTCGGCGTGAAGCCGGAGCTGGTGGTCAAGGGGGGCCTTATCGCGTGGGCGGCGATGGGCGACCCGAACGCGTCGATCCCCACGCCCCAGCCCGTGCTCTACCGTCCGATGTTCGGGGCGTTCGGCCGGGCCATCGGCGCCACGGCGCTGACGTTCGTGTCGGCGGCGGCGCTCGCCGACGGCGTACCGCAACGACTCGGCCTCACCCGGCGCGCCGTCGCGGTCACGCACTGTCGCGGCCTCGGTAAGCGCGACATGATCCACAACGACGCGCTGCCGCGGATCGAGGTCGATCCCGAAACCTACCAGGTGCGCGCGGACGGTGCGGTGCTCACGTGCGAGCCGGCGCGCGTCTTGCCCATGGCGCAACGCTACTTTCTCTTTTGATGGGGGGCCCCGAAATGGCCCCTCCGAGACCCCGGTGTTGTTCGAGGGAGTCTTCACGGTGGAGTTCCGAGGCCACGTCCCGGCCGGTAAGGTAGCACGTCCCGTGCGGGCGCGGCAC
>Ga0099830_10002104_pt1 | contig 10443 bp, 10 predicted proteins | sample CZO8metaG_4_FD_79337 | JGI IMG/M metagenome (GOLD analysis project Ga0099830, IMG submission 79337) | Vadose zone soil microbial communities from the Eel River Critical Zone Observatory, Northern California, USA - CZOApr15con2H3.8 metaG | ecosystem: Environmental > Terrestrial > Soil > Vadose...
GGTAAAACCTCAATGATGTACCACCAGGGCCAGGGAGTCTTTCGCAATCTGCCTGTTCCTTTTGAAGCCAACCGCTATCATAGCCTCATTGTCGAGCGCTCCACTCTCCCGGCCGAACTGGAGGTTACCGCTGAGACTGCGGACGGATTAATTATGGGTCTACGGCACTGTACTTACCCTGTCGAAGGTGTACAGTTCCACCCGGAGTCAATCATGACTCCAACGGGGAAAGACCTGTTACATAATTTCCTGACAATGCATGAAGCCGAGAGGAGTAAGAGATGATTCGAGAATCGATCGCGCATATCGTCACAGGAGCCACTTTGAGCGAAGCAGAGGCTGCGGAAGTGATGGAAGAAATTATGACAGGCGTTGCCACCCCGTCACAGATGAGCGCTTTTCTAACCGCTTTGCACCTGCGCTCAGGAGGTGAAACAGTAGAGGAAATAGCAGGATTGGCGCGTGTGATGCGCGAAAAAGCGGTGCAGGTTCACCTGGTTGAGAACATTGCATCTCAGGCCCTGGACACGTGTGGCACAGGTGGCGACGGCGCTGGCACATTCAATGTCTCTACCGGTGCAGGCATACTCGCGGCAGCAGCGGGCACACCTGTAGCCAAACATGGTAATCGTTCCGCCACCAGCCGGTGTGGCAGCGCCGATGTGCTGGAGGCATTGGGAGTACGGATCGATCTTGGCCCCGAGCAGGTAGCGCACTGCGTTCAGGAAGTCGGTTTTGGCTTCATGTATGCTCCCGCCTATCATCCGGCCATGAAACACGTTGGGCCCACACGGCGCGAGATCGGTATACGTACCGTTTTCAACATTCTCGGACCGCTAACCAATCCAGCACATACGCACTACCAGGTACTCGGCGTTGCCGACGGTTCGCTGCTGCGTAAGATGGGCGAGGTATTACTACGCCTCGGCTGCAAGCACGCCCTTATCATTCACGGAGAAGACGGCATCGATGAGTGCTCCTTAAGCGCCCCCACACGTGTCTGCGAAGTACGTAGTGGTGAAGAACTGCGCGAATATACCATTACGCCTGAGGAGGTTGGCCTTACTCGTATCACTGACCGCCGGGTATTTCAAGGGGGAGATCCTACCTACAATGCAAAGATGCTGAGAGAATTATTGAGTGGAGAGAGCGATGGACCTGCAGCCGATATGCTTTGTCTAAATACAGGAGCAGTGCTATTGGTAAACGAGCGGGTAACGTCGCTAAGCGATGGGGTCAAGTTAGCCCATGCGACGCTGCATAGTGGCAAAGCCAGGCAAAAACTCGAAGATGTTATAGCCTATTCCCAGATGTTGGTAGGATAAACCATGTTTCTTGACCAAATCGTCTCCCAAACAAGAGCCGACCTCGAACAGCGCAAAAGCGAACTACCTTTGGAGGACCTGCAGCATCTTGCGGCGGCACAACCCCCTCCTCGCGATTTTTTAGGCGCGCTGCGGCCTGTATCAAAATCGAAGGTTAGCTTGATTGCCGAGGTGAAGCGGGCTTCACCCTCTAAAGGCGTATTCGCACCTCATCTCGATCCTGTAGAACTGGCACGCACCTACGCAGCTAATGGGGTCGCTGCTATTTCTGTGCTGACCGAGCCTCACTTCTTCCTGGGTTCGCCAGATTACCTCACTGCGATTAGACACGCAGTCGGTGTCCCGGTGCTATGCAAAGATTTCATTTTTGATGCATACCAGATATATGAAGCAAGAGCTTGGGGGGCCGACGCTATCCTACTTATCTGCGCGATCCTCGATGGAACCCAATTACGACAATTGCTCAAAGTCGCCCATGATCTAGGTATGCATTGCCTTGTTGAGGTGCACACCTCCGAAGAGGCACGACGAGCGATCGAGGCAGGAGCAGCCATAATCGGTATCAATAGCCGCGATCTCACGACCTTTCAGATGAATCCCAACCTTATACGAGAGTTACGACCGCTCATTCCTGAAGATCGCGTAGTAGTTGCCGAAAGCGGCATACATACCGCGGCGGATGCACGACACCTGGCTCGCTATGACATCCAGACCATGCTGGTTGGTGAGTCACTTGTCATCTCGCACGACATACCTGCACAGATTCGCACGCTTCTTCATGGAGCGAACGAAAGTGTGCAAGTGAAGATCTGTGGACTGCGTACCAGAGATCAACTACTTACTGCCATAGATGCAGGAGCTGACCTGCTGGGCTTGATGTTTTATGAATCAAGTTCGCGCTATATTCATCCACGAGAAGCAATGGAGTTGCTAAAAACTCTCGAGGACAGTCAGTTTGCTTCCGCTATCGTTGGAATTTTTGTTAACGAGGAAGCCGAATTTGTCAACGATATCGTTGAGCAAATTGGCCTCCAGGTGGTACAGCTACATGGAGATGAGCCACCTGAATTCTGCAAACGTATCAAGCGCCCTGTTATCAAAGGATTACGCCTGAACAGTATAAATGAATTGAATTGGGTGGAAGAATATCAGGCAACAACCTGGCGCATCTTACTCGATACTCCAACAACTAAATGGGGTGGCTCGGGCAAGACACATGATTGGAACATAGCACAGAAAGTAGCACAACAGACGCCTATAATCCTGGCTGGTGGCTTGACACCTGAGAACGTCTCGGAGGCGACTCAGCGAGTTCACCCCTGGGGAGTCGATGTTAGTAGTGGAGTTGAGATCAATGGACAGAAGGATGCCGGTAAGATACAGGCATTCATCCACAATGCACATTACGGAAGATAACGAGGCAGTTTTTTATGCAAACACCCATCACAACAAAGACATACATACACAACCTCTATCCTGATGAACGCGGACGCTTTGGATCCTTCGGGGGAAAATTCGTTCCTGAAAGCCTGATGCTAGCTCTTGCCGAATTAGAGGCAGCATATGAACAGGCCATCAACGATACGGGGTTTCAAGCCGACTTGAACGCGCAACTTTCCAGTTTCGTTGGGCGACCAACAACACTGCATTATGTTCCGCGCTTCTCACAAATGGTAGCGCCCGGCGTCAAAGTCTATCTCAAGCGTGAAGACCTGGCCCATACTGGAGCACACAAGATCAACAACGCATTGGGACAGGGATTTCTGGCAAAACGCATGGGGAAACGGCGCATCATTGCCGAAACAGGCGCGGGACAGCATGGTGTCGCTACCGCGACCGTCTGCGCGATGCTAGGCCTTGAATGTATCGTCTATATGGGCGAAGACGACATTCAACGCCAATCACTCAACGTTTTCCGTATGAAACTGTTGGGTGCCGAGGTAAGGTCTGTCACCAGTGGCAGCCGCACTCTCAAGGACGCCATCAATGAGGCTATCAGGGACTGGGTAACGAACGTTGAGACGACTTTCTACCTGATTGGTTCCGCAGTTGGACCGCATCCCTATCCACGAATCGTGCGCGATTTCCAATCGGTTATCGGCAAAGAGGCACGCGAGCAGATACTTTCGCAGGAAGGACGCTTACCCGATATGGTTGTGGCCTGTGTAGGCGGTGGAAGTAACGCCATCGGTATCTTTTATCCTTTTGCTGACGACCCGGGCGTACAACTCATCGGTATTGAAGCTGGCGGTTCGAGCCTTGAGCCTGGGCACCATGCAGCAACATTAGTGGCCGGTAGACCGGGTGTATTGCATGGTGCGTTCAGTTATCTGCTTCAGGATGATGATGGGCAAGTACTGAACACGCACAGCATCTCTGCCGGCCTCGACTACCCTGGCGTAGGTCCTGAACACAGTTACCTGAAAGAGACCGGACGAGCTACCTATGCCTCTGCAGATGATGCAAGCGCATTGCGAGGCTTGCAGGCATTGAGCCATAGTGAGGGTATTATTCCCGCATTGGAGCCGGCGCATGCATTAGGCTACCTGCTGGAGAAGGGAGAACAGGGCGACATTCCGGAAGGCTCGCTGATTATCTTGAACTTGTCAGGGCGCGGTGATAAAGATATGCTCACCGTTGCAAAAGCCTTAAACGTCGGCTTGTAGGGGTTAAGCTATGAGTACTTTTCAGTATCACGCAGATATACTGGCCCGCTTTCCTAACGTTGTTGGCGGAGTGATCCTGGCTCAGGGCATGACTAACGGACCGACACCCGATAGTTTGCTGAGAACGTACTATGCGGAGCAGCAGACCGTCAAGCAGCGCATTGGCGATACACCCTTGAGCCAGGTCGAAGCACTATCTGCATGGCGCAGCGCCTTCCGCGCGTTCAATGTGGACCCAACCCAATACCGCAGCGCCGCCGAGGCTCTGCTGCGCCGCCTGACCAAAAAAGGCGATATTCCAAGCATTAACACGCTGGTCGATATCGGCAACCTGGTCAGCATCCGCTATGCGCTCCCCGTTGCAGTGTTTGATACGCACACATTGCAGGGAGCCGTTACTGTACATTTTGCAGACGGGACGGAGCGCTACACGACGCTCGGTCAAACAGAAGAAGGACACCCGGAGCCAGGTGAAGTGGTCTTTTCTGATGAGACAGGGCTGGTGATTGCACGACGCTGGTGTTGGCGACAAAGCGAACAGAGCGCCGCCCAGTTAGATACAACCGGGGCGATTATCACTGTAGAAGCGCATCATACCGGCGCTCGCCGCGATATCGAGGCAGCCCTGAACGATCTACAGGAGTTGCTTATCAAGTACGCAGTCGGAACCTTTAAGCCGGGAGTCCTGGATGCGCATAACCCGTCAATTTCAGGCTGACGCGCACAATCCGGCAATCTCAAGCCGATGCAAATTGACATTATTGGAGAAATCGATGGAACCTACAAAAAGCAGTGCAAATGATCAAAGCGGGATAGATAGTATACCTGCTACGCGGATCACACAGGCCTTTGAGTACGCCAGGGAGCGAGGACGAGGCGTACTCATCCCTTACTTTATGTGTGGCTATCCCACGGCGGCACAGAGCGTAAAACTTACGCTAGCAGCGATAGAAGCAGGAGCAGATATTATCGAACTGGGTATGCCATTCAGTGATCCATTGGCCGATGGAGCTACTATTCAGCACGCAGGACACATCGCTCTCGAACGCGGCATGACCATCAATGGCTGTATAGAGATTGCCCGGCAGATTTCAGCCAGGAGCGATACTCCCCTTGTACTGATGGGTTACTACAATCCGTTACTGGCATACGGCATCGAACGATTTTGCCAAATGGCAGCAGCTAGTGGGGTCTGTGGCTTGATAATCCCTGACTTGCCGTCTGAAGAAGCAATACCACTGCAACAAGCTGCACAACAGCATGGGCTATCGCTCATCTTCCTTCTACCACCTGCAATATCTGGGGAGCGTATTACCCAAATCGCTAAGATCGCAACCAGTAGCTACGGCAGCTTCTTCTATTGCGTTTCGCTGAACGGGGTCACAGGAGCACGTGCAACACTCCCTCCACAATTACATAGTTTTATTCAGCGGGTTTATGACTATACGAAAGATTTTCATCTGCCTCTCGTGGTCGGCTTTGGAATCTCGACTCCTGAACACATCTCTGAGGTAACAAGCTATGCCGATGGTGTAGTAGTAGCCAGCGCACTGGTTAAGATTATCGATCAATACCAGGAGGACGAACAAATAGAGGCCGCGAAACGTTACATCTCGAGTCTGCACCAGGCACGGTTAGGAAGGAGAGCTAAAGGAACAAACTAATCAGGAAGCTTGCTATTATCCTCTACAATAGAAGGTGTAGGACAATCTCTTGTATAGGGTGACCAAATTTATTACCTGTAATGAGAGTCAGGAGTAGTTTAACAAGAGGCAATCATGACAATGTGGTCAAGATGAGCCAAAGTACTGGCAAAGGGGCCAGTCACAGCCACCAGATTGATACACTTAATAGGAGTAATGATGATGATTGTCGTAATGAAACAGCATTGTAGTGATGAAGCTATCGAGCATGTTATGACCTATCTGAAAGACCATGGCTTAAGCGGGCACCTCTCACAAGGAGTCGAACGCACCATTATTGGCGTTCTCGGCGCAGTTGGCCCATCCGGCACACGTACTACTGCCGGTGGTATCAATCCAGAAATCAATGAAGCTTTAGAGGGCCTTCCTTGCGTTGAGCAGGTGTTGCGCGTCTCTAAACCCTACAAACTCGCCAGCCGCGAGTTCCACCCCACTGACACTATCGTCGAGGTTCCAGTTCCCTGTGTATCCGAGGGCGTAGTTCGTATTGGCGATACTGCTGTCGTTATGATGGCAGGTCCTTGCACCGTTGAAAGCGAAAAGCAACTCATGACCACTGCCGAGGCTGTACGGAAGGAAGGAGCCGTCATCCTGCGTGGAGGAGCCTTCAAGCCATCTACCTCACCTTATGGCTTTCGAGGCCTCGGTGAAGAGGGGCTTAAACTGCTTGCCAAAGCTCGCGATGAGTTCGGCCTGGCTATAATTACCGAGGTTATGACGCCAACAGATGTTGAAATGGTCTGCGACTACACCGATATTCTGCAAATTGGCACTCGCAGCATGCAAAACTATATGCTGCTCGATGAGGTAGGCCGCGTAGAAAAACCTGTAGTTCTCAAGCGCGGCATGTCAGCCACTATCGAAGAGTGGTTGCTGGCAGCAGAATACATACTCTCGCAGGGCAATTCCAATGTGATTTTGTGCGAACGAGGCATTCGTACCTTCGAGAAGATGACACGCAATACGATGGATATCAGTGCCATCCCTGTAATCAAACAGCTCTCCCACCTGCCAATTATCTCGGATCCCAGCCAGGGAACTGGACATCGTGACCTCGTCACTCCCATGTCGCTGGCTTCGGTCGCTGCAGGCACGGATGGCTTACTTATCGAGGTACACCCCAATCCCGACGAAGCACTGAAAGATGGCGCTCAATCGCTAACACTTCAACAGTTTAAGAGCTTGATGCCGCGTGTAGAGTCGGTTGCAGCGGCAGTTGGGCGCAGATTTGTGACAGGTTAAGGATCGCGATACAATAACCATTGGTTCGCCAGGGAGGCGCAGTTTCACGGAAGACCTGATCTGGTACAGCAACTAACGGAGGAGCTGCAGCGGTTGCTCAAATGAGCTTGCCATTTGGCTCCTATTCATGCAGCGATGTACGAAAATAAGCCATCTGTGTTGGTGCTTCCTCCACACCAACCATGATAGCATGCAGATTCGAGGTGTTATACGCAGCAAGGCCAGTGCGTAATTCACCACAAATGTATTCGGCCAGCCGCTCAGCAGTGGAATTGTCAATGGGTAGCTCGACTACATCGGTACGGGGAAAGACATAGCGCTTCTCACCAAAGCGTACTTCCCACGAATCTGGATGCTCGCTAAGTTCAAGATGGGGATTGTACAACGGCAACAAAAATCGATGATTGAGCCGGTGACAAATTTCCCTGGTAAGTTGTTTCAGCACAGTAAAATCAAAGACTAGCTTGTCCTCATTCAATGCGCCTTCTATCTCTACCAGTACACCATAGTTATGACCATGCAGGCGTTCGCATTTACCTCCAAAGGTGACGAAGTGAGCAGAGCTAAATCTCAGGTTTCCACCCTCCACTTTCACCTTACGCATTATCTGTTCGCTACCCATACAAGGACTCCCACTCCATTGCTATATATTTTAAGAACCACCAATACCCCTCCAGGCAGCATCAAACTACGCATTGGATTGAACCCCATTGACTACACCAGGGGCAAAGTCAATATCTCACTTCCTGGGCATATGCCATCTCAAACTCGATGGGTGGCACTTAGCCCAAACTCGAATGGGGTCGCTTTGTATTATACACCTCCTCAATGTACTGTCCAATGTTGGTTTCTGCCTCCTCAAAGGCCTGGTACTGTTTGAGGTACACCTCCTTAGAGCATGTGATATACTATACCAGTGCCAGCAGGAGCCTTTCCTGCATGAACAGAAGAAGGAGATTAGAATGACGGTTGCAGAGATCTTCGAGGCTTTACCCAATTATTTTAATCCGGCAGCAGCAGCAGGTATGACTAAAACGATCCAGTGGAATGTTACAGGTGAGCAGGCGGGGATGTGGGCACTCAAAATCGTCGATGGAGTTTTAGAACTTATCCCAGGTGGTGTAGAAAAGCCGGACGTCACCTTCACAATTAGCGATAAAGACTGGCTCGCATTGTCGGAAGGCAAACTTGACCCTCAGAGCGCCTTCTTCAGTGGCCAGCTTAAAGTAGCCGGTGACATCGGACTCGCTCTGAAAGCGCAGCAACTCTTCCAAACACCGAGACGCTAATAGCGTACAGCCTGGCACTCTTTACATGTGCCAGGTCCTCCTTTGCAAAAGCCAGGAGGCTCTTGCCCACCTTTCTAAGTCTTGTCATTCCACATGTTCTGTGGTATACTCACCATGTCTAAGAATGTCTTTGCCTTGCACTTGTGAAGTACGGAAACCCGTAGAAAGGCGTCCGACATGGCCCTTAGGAGTGATGAACTACATTATAATCTGCAGCACCTCAATGGTATGTTGACCACTCACGAAGCAGCAAAACATCTTGATCTAAGTTACTGGCATTTTATGCACCTCGTGGAAAAAGGACTCATACCAGGAGTGCGCGTTGTTGATCGCTGGCTCTTCTCTCCAAATGATTTGAATGACTATAGGCGTAGAAAGTACGGCGAACTGGAAGATATGGCAAAGACCGCTCTAGAGCACCCGGCAATCGATCTGACAGAAAAGCAAAAGACGATTTGCCAATACCTGGTAAAGAGTGAACGACCATCCGAAATCGCCCGCAAACTTATGCAATCTCGTCAAGCAGTCCATTCGCAAATTAGCCTTATTAGAGAAAAGGTCTCCCGTATTCAGCCTAAAAAAGCACCTTCACAATCTTCATCAGAAACATCTAAACCCGCTACCGCTCATACAAGGAAAAATCCCATTCCACTGCGACCCCCTAAAAAATAAGCTCTCAGGGACTACCTAACAACGATGGCTCAATCAAGGGTGCTATACCTGGCTCATGATCGGCAAGCGCACGCAACAGACCAAAGCAGCCCGCCAGCATCATATCTCCATGTGGAGTCGCCTCATAAGGATGCAGCGATGAACCCCGCAACATCTCTCGCCGGGGACCGGTCACAGCCAGGAAAGGAAAATCCTCGTCATTAGCACGCCTTTCGGCATCGTGGAGAATCAATGCACCATGACCGCTGGTATCAAATACCTCTTCATTCGTCAATGTCCCGTCCGCCAACCGCACGAGCATTTGTTCAAGTTTGGAGCGATCAATCTCTCCCGTATGGTGCTCAAAGATACCCACGACCCGATCATGCATAAGATGAAAAGCCAGTGTATGAAAATTGCCAATGTTGCAGAGAAGGCTATTACGCTGAATTCTAACAAGCGGGTCTTCCAACGCGCCTAATGCTGCTGCCGAGCCTGTATCCATCAACAGGAGTGGAGAGCCCTGGTCTGAATCACTCAATTCGAGGTAACGCGCAGCGCTACCAGCAATAGAACGTAATCGTGTCAGGTCAGCCGGTGTATTCTGCGCAGGATAAGCAAATGCGCTCGGTACGGGATTATTTTGTACTGTTTGCGCGATGAAGTTAAAACGAAAACGACGATCACTCACGCCGGGAGGCGCTGCCCCGTGGTCAAAGGCAGCAATAGCCAATGCATCAACTAAGGGATCAACATCAAATGCTCGCAAAGCAGTTATAATAGCGCGAGCATCGAAATCTTGCAGTTCGATATGTACCAGGCCTGAGTTCTCTTTCCGTCGCTCAGCTTCAGCCTCATTGATAATCTCAAAGCCCATCTGCTCAACCATCGTCAAATCATCATCAAACGTACGTCCTGCCTGTGGTGTGACAGCGACAGCATAGCCAGCCAGAGCATGATCCCGCGCCGCCCAATGACTAGGCCCACCACCCATGGTGACGCCTGTTAGAAGAATGGGCTGGCAGCGTTCAGTCGCTCGCTTGATACGCTCAGCGACGATAACCGTGGGGGACGGCATGACTAACTTGAAGCAGTTCTCTATCGTTTTCCCGCTCTCGAAGAGCAGGATATCTTGTGTTCCGGTGCCGACATCGACGGCAAGAATGCGTAATGGTCTGGACATAGTTGTGCTCCAGAGTGGTAAAAGCAGTTCTAGATAGGAGTATATCATTTTTTATACACCCATCGCGCTTCTAATGGCCTTGACGTGCTCCCATATAAGGGGTACAATGTAAGCAGCAAGAATCGGTAAAAAGTCAACACACTCACCGGGCGACTATAGCCGTCCGGTTTTCTTATGCTTTTGGGGAATTATTCAATATAAATTTATGCAGGTTTTAAATACTATGACCCAGACAGAACAGCTCGTAAAACGAGAAGACATTCGCAATGTTGCTATTATTGCCCATGTTGATCATGGAAAAACCACCCTGGTGGATGGCTTACTCAAGCAGAGCCATATCTTCCGCGAGAATCAGCAAGTGGGCGACCTTATTATGGACAGTAA
>Ga0099830_10002105_pt1 | contig 10440 bp, 8 predicted proteins | sample CZO8metaG_4_FD_79337 | JGI IMG/M metagenome (GOLD analysis project Ga0099830, IMG submission 79337) | Vadose zone soil microbial communities from the Eel River Critical Zone Observatory, Northern California, USA - CZOApr15con2H3.8 metaG | ecosystem: Environmental > Terrestrial > Soil > Vadose...
AATTGCACCAACAACCATACTGAGCGGAAATCCCGGCCCTACCTCTGTGGGGCATCCTCCCGCTCACAAAGATGTCGGTCAAACTGTTGTTTCATGTTTTCTTGGGCAGCCTTGGTGCTAGTCAGAGCAGACATCGGAACCCTAAATTCCCGTTTGCAAACGGTGCAGACCCCGACTGCGGGAGTGGTGCTCAGCCATTTGACAACCCGTAGAATCCGGCTAGGCATGAGACACAGTGTCCCACACCTCGACCGATGCTAGGAAGGACCCGATGAACGCATACTTGAACGGGCCTCAGACTGGAAGAATCACGAGCGCGGTCCCGGAACGTAGTTGGTGAAATCGCCTGTTAACAGCAACTATCGCCAAACAGTGTGCGACTACTAGGAACTTTTCTCAGAAACTGCCAGCTACTGCAGATCCACGTACTCTTGCTCGCTTCAAGATGGGGATGCCGGGGATTGGGGTTACGGTAATTCCAAGTCAAGCGAGTAGATCTCGTCGGTGCTCAAGTCGCGCACGAAGAGGGCCGAACCGTCGGGGGCGAGACCGGTCCAAGTACCGACAAGAGTAAAGGCATACCTGCGTAGGTCCTTCAAATCGACCACGAGTTCTGACCGAGTCTCTCCGACTTTGACGCGCCGGAAAGTGGGATGATCAGTAAGAACGGTGTCATAGTAAAGGTAGTCCCCGTCCCGCGACCAAGTGGGAAATCCGATCGCACCGGCTTCATTGATCCAATCCGACCACTTCCCAGTCTTGAAGTCGAAGAGTACGAGCTTCTTCGAATCCACGGGGAGTGCGGCGAGGTACCGACCATCGGGTGACCAGCGGGGACTGAACAGGTTCTCTGAGCCAGGAATGGTGGAGATCTGGTGAGTACTGATGTCCACCACCTGGATTGACAGTTTTTCGGTGCTTCCGACCACACCGACGCGACCGAAGGCTAGTCGTTTCCCATCGGGCGACCACACGGGATCAACCTGGTTGCGAGATTCCGACAGCAGTTCCTGGGGCGTTCCGCCTTGAGCGGACACCAGGAAAATCTTCAACGGCTTGCCTAGCTCTGAGTCGATGAATGCGATTTGGGTACCGTCCGGCGACCAACGCGGAAGATCGGCCGACATCGGGGGAAAGGTGAGTTGCAGGAGGTCGCTGCCATCCACGCGACTGCGCCAGAGCGCATAGTCGGGATAGGAGACATACGTGACCCACTTGCCGTTCTGTGAGAAGTCCAGTTCCCCGGCGGAGAGACCGGAGAGGAACGGCACAAACTGACGCGATGGAGCGTCATAACGGACCAGTTCCCCACGGCCCTGCCGGCCACCAACGAAGAGCTTCTTCCCGTCCGGGCTGGGCACTGGAGTACCAAACGACAAAGGACCTGTCGTCAGTTGGAAAGGCGTAGAAGATTGCCTTTGAAAGATGATGGCAGATTCGCGCAGGGCCCAGAGATCGGACCCGGTGGGTGTGTTCCTCAGAAAAAAATAGTAGCGGCCGTCGGGAGTCCAGGTACCACAGCATTCCGCCGGCAACCGATGCCAGTTCGGCAGCAAGCGATAAAGCCCAGTGCCGTCGGTGCGCAGTTCCCATAGCGAGCTCGAGTTGCCCTCGGGATTTGAAACTGTGAGTCGAAGGCGGGCACCATCGGGAGAAAAGCGAAGATCAGAGGGGATACCAGAGACAGCGATTAGCTTGTGTGCGTCCGTTCCATCGGCATTGGCCAGATTCAGATCTGAGCCTTTGGCGAACGCGAGCTTGCGGCCGTCGGGCGACCAGGCGCCGTTGTGACCCACCACATCGTCCAGACGACGGGGAGCTCCGGATGGGAGAGGCAGAGCCCAGAACGGAGCTTCCGTCTCCGTGCCTCCGAAACTGGCCACCAGCAGCTGGGTATGATCCGGCGAGATGTCGAGCAGGGCAACGTTATTTAGGGGACTTGGAATGGCCGAAGTCTGGCCGCCGGCGCTGGATGCCTGGACCAGTAACTGATTCCCGCCGCTCGTTTCGGTAATGTAGAGCCGCGATCCATCCGTCAGCAGAGACACCTTAGGGATGGTGTCGTGTGTGAGCTGGGTGGTAGCCAGGACTTTCGGAGGAGGAAGAGGGGAGCGGAGCCAGGCGAAGGTTCCGGCGAGCAAGATGATCGTAATCAACAGCGCCGCGATCCAGGGCCAGCGAGATTTGCCGACGGTAGCCGGTGCACTTGCAGCCGTCATCTTGCCGGAAGTCGTGTCGCGCTTAACGCGTTTCAGGTCCGCGCGCAATTCCGCGGCGCTCTGATAGCGGACTTCGCGGTCCTTCTCCAGAGCCTTGTTGGCGATGCGTTCGAGTTCGAGAGGAAGATCAGGATTGAGGCGCAGCGGCGAGGTGGGCGCGTTATTGAGAATGGAATTGAACAAAGCGGCAGTGGTGTCACCGCGAAAGGGAAGCGTGCCTGTCGCCATCTCGTAGAGGACGGCGCCTAATGAAAAGAGGTCGGTACGGGCGTCGAGTTCCTTGCCGAGTGCCTGCTCCGGGGACATGTAAGCCGCTGTCCCGAGTGCGCTGCCGGGGCTGGTGAGGTGCTGTTCACTGAGGGTGGCGGTGGCGCCGTACTTCGAACTGGTCATCACGTTGATCTTGGCGAGCCCGAAATCGAGAATTTTTGCGTGACCGCGATTCGTGACGAAGAGGTTAGCGGGCTTGATGTCGCGATGAACAATGCCCTTGGCATGCGCGGCATCGAGGGCATCAGCAACCTCGATTCCCAAATCCACGAGGCGCTCGGTTTCGAGCGGGCGGCCTAAGATGATATCCCGCAGAGTCCGGCCTTCCAGGTGCTCCATCACAATGAATGGGCGTTTTTGGAATTCACCGATCTCGTGGATGGTGCAGATGTTGGGATGATTCAGCGCAGAAGCGGCGCGAGCCTCGCGGCGGAAACGCTCCAGAGCCTGGGTATCCTGGGCGACATCGTCCGGCAGGAATTTGAGCGCCACGAAACGGCCGAGTTGAGTGTCCTCCGCCTTGTAGACCACACCCATACCGCCGCCGCCGAGCTTCTCGACGATGCGGTAGTGCGAGATAGTCTGGCCAATCATGGAATCGCGCAATGGTAGGCGTGATGGGAGGACAAGTCAATGAAAGCCATGGGGTTGGCGGGATCCCCTTAGGTAGTTGTCGTAACATCGCCATTACACTCATTGACCTCGGTAGTTGGTGAAATCGCCTGATTGCGACAGTTACCGCGCTCCGACCTTCCGCGTGGTGTAAAGTTATGGATTGGCGGATGCGTGGTAATCACGTCTCATGGCGTTGAAAGTCGCCGCAGCGGTAATCGTTTCCGGGTACACAGAAGCAACGCAATTACGTCCCTGCGAGGTCGGCGATGAAAGCTGCAGCCGTGTTCGCATTACGGGTCATTGTCCTCACCCTGGTTCTGATCATTGTTTTCATGATCGCCATTAACGTGGCTGGCATGGCACAGGCGCAGTTACCTTCAGCCCAGGCGGCGTCCACTCCAGCGGCTCAGGCGCAACAGGCCGCTTCGTTGCTCAGACCACTTCTGGCCTATACGCTCCTAGTTTCGCTGGTGACTGCCTGGATCATCCAGAGCTCGCGCTGGCGCGGATTGAAGTTGATGGCGGCGCTGGTGTTCACGTTCTACGGCCTGATGACCTTTATCAGCCAGATCGAAAGCATCGCTTACTTGCGCGCGAAAATGCCGCCCGGGCTGATTAAGAACCTCTTTGTGATGGGAGCGGTAGTCGCGTTTCTGTTTGCTCCACTGGCAGTGCTGATCATGGGGAAAATACGCGGGCCCGAGCAGCCACACGCCGAGCGCGTTCTTACCCTGAAGAGCCAGGCGGCCCGTTTTGGCATTCTCGCCATCGTGTATGTGGTGCTCTATTACCTGTTCGGATATTACGTGGCTTGGGAGAATCCCGAAGTGCGCCTGTACTACTCCGGAACAACGGAGCTAAAGAGCCTCTACCAGATAATGCGCTCTACCGTGACGGGAACGCCGTGGATGCTGGCGTTTCAGTTCGGACGGGGACTCCTATGGGCGCTATTCGCGTATCCCGTGGTCAGGATGTTGAACACCAGGAGAATTGAAACCGCGGGCATCATCGCGGCGCTATTCGGAGTATGGAGCTTCGCGCTGCTCATGCCCAACCCGCTGATGCCCGCTTCTGTAGCGCACAGCCACTTCTGGGAGACGCTGTGGTGCGACCTTCTCTTGGGTGCAATCGTGGGATCGGTGCTGGCTGCAAACGCGAGGCCCACTGCGCAGGGCCAAACTCAGGCCATGTCGGCGGGCAGCAGTTAAGACGGCGAGCGAGGCAGGACAGTCTTCGCCCGCGAGATGGGTGGGCTTTTGGGGAAGAAGCGGTGTTATGGAAGTGAAAGTTCCGGTCGTTCAAGCTGAGGTCCCACTGTTGCCCGAACTCTCCAGCGGACGTTTTTGGAACGCTAGGTTAGTGGCCGGCCTGGCCCGAGGGGGAGCATTTAACAGACCGGCCCGTGCGGCACATAGAGACAAATTCCTCTGAGGCTGCCTGATTACCGGCAGTGCTGCCGAAATGCCAGCAGTGCTGCCGAAATACCGGCACGCGCACTCTAGTGACGAACGCAACTCCATGATTTTCCGTTGTAGTGGACGGCAGGCCAATTGCTTTGTTTGGTTGAAGGATTCTGCCGAGGATTGTCGTTTTATAGTTGAGCTAGAAATGGATCAGAGCTGTCCCTTCGCCTTCAAAAACTTCGTTCTTGCAGTAGATCGAGGAAAATGTGAGTTTGAAGCCGACCGCCAAGCCGCCATATCGCCCTCTTGAACTCAAGAAACTGAGCCCGAAAGCCGCGCTTGAATGGCTGGAGTCGAAATCCTCGTCGAGTGATCGGGCGACATCAGAACAGATTGAAGAGCTTAAGCAGTACGTCAGAGCTGTGATTCGCGATTCCGAGGGGGGGCGTGGCGGATCCTGCCTGCCGACTTCCCTAAAGTAAATGACCGTCAAGCAACGATTTGATGCCCTCTGCGGTAGGGTGATTGCCGCGCGCGAGGATTCCCAAGAATGGCGGAGTGCTATGGCGGAACTTCGCAACGCCCTAGCCGACTACGCACAGCTCTTGCGGGATCAGGCCGCTGAGCTGCGACAAAAAGATGTTCCGCTTTTCGAGGATGAAGGCAGGGGTTAGCCCGTCATTTCACCGGGGACGGATCGCCCGCCTATCGCCGGCGAGGTTCCGCCCTCTTCTTTGATGAAATACAAAGGACGCGAACATCTCCGCCGACCAGGAGAATCGAAGAGAACACCGACGCGTCAAAGTCCGCGTGCCGGTGGAATTACGTCGTGAGGGTAACGAAGTCCCGATCGGTTGCGCAACGTCGGACATTAGCGTGGGCGGCTGCTACATAGAAATGATGTTCGCATTGGGCATTTTCCCGATTTGGGATCGGTCACCAGGCTCCCGCGTCGACGGCGATATGACGCTTCCGCATGGAAGCACTGACAATTTTTGGCGTTACCATCGTGGGGGACTCGGCCACGCACGGGCCATGGTTCGGCAGCCGGAACCGAGGGATAGTAGGAGCATGGATACCCTGGTGTGGGCAGACAAGATGTTTGTGAACATCGCGTCTTATTTCTTCGGCTTCATCGTGTTCTTTGCGCTGTCTTGCTTCTTGCTGCTTGGAGGCGTTCGCCTCATGTCGGAACCCGACAGGTAGCGGTCATTCTTGTTCTGGTGATCGGAACGGTTCGTCTGATCGGAGGAAATGCCAACAATGCATTTTCGACGGTTGCCAATGAGTTGTCGCAATAGAAGAGTGCATGCATGACGAGGATCATCGGCATGTTCCACGTTGTTGCGGTGATTGTGACTCTAGTCGCAATACTTTGCGTTTTGTCGCTCCTTGGATTCGAGATTCGACCCAAGAATGATGTCACGCCCCTAGTTCAACAGAGGGGAAACAAGGGGCTTCTGTGGGTGACGGTTGGCCTAATCGCTTCTCAGCGTTACCAGCTACCAACCGGCAGGGAGTTGTTAACGGCGAGGCATTATTAGGCGTCATTAGCAGTTACCAATGTAACGGTCGGACGTGCCGCAAATCACTGCATTTTGCCCGCCTTAGGTCCAAACTATCTACAAACTTGTTGAGTGAGAAAGTATGGATCGGTGTGCGTAAACGCCTCGGAGCGAGTGTGCTCGTGATTTTCAGACGGCTCGCATGCATCTGTATATTCTGCTCTCTTATGTGGGGGCAACAGCAGCCCTCACTCTGGCAAGAAGACGTGCGGAAGCTGGCGGATGCACAGGACTGGACCGCTGCGATGAGCATCGTGGATAGGGAGATTGCTCGTGCCCCGCAGGACATGGACGTACGCACATGGCGAGCGCGCATCCTGATGTGGGCAGGGAAGCTCGCGGAAGCTGAACGTGAATATCACGAGATTCTCGCTACCGTCACCAACGATCCCGACACCTGGGTGGGCCTAGCAAATGTGTATTCACGCGAAGGTCAAACGGCGCAGGCACTGCAGGCGCTCGACCTCGCGGTTAACCTCGACCCGAAGCGTGCCGACCTCCGTGCGGCACGCGGTCGTGCGTTGCAAGCCGCAAATGACCGACGCGAAGCGAAGGTGGAATATCATCGCGCGCTGGATCTGGATCCAACCAGTACGCAGGCACGCGCAGGCCTGCTTTCTCTGCGCGGCGAACCGAAGCACGAAGTGCGGGTGGGAGTGAACGCCGACCCTATTCAGCTTCGCTGACGCCAATCATGACGAGGGACTGAGCCTCATCTCGCAATGGACATCGCACTGGGGGACCAGCATGGCGGGCAATGTCTACAGGCGCGGGGGAACGGAAGCGGGAAAATTCGTGGCGAGCTTCACGGGAAAGCTTCCGAGGTGGGGTGCACTAACGCTTGGCGGGGCGGCAGGTCATGACAACAATGTCATTCCGAAAAATGAAGCGTTCTTCGAGTACGACGGAGGCTGGAAACTCAGCGGAAGCAAAATCTTGCGCGGATTGGAGCTTGACTACGGGCAGCACTGGTATTGGTATACGACGGCGCGCATTCTTACGATTCATGAGACGGCACTTTTTTATCTGCCGCATGAGTGGACGTGGTCTTTGGGGTTGACTGGAGTGCGAAGTCATTTTTCCAGTACGGAATGGCGGCCTTCGGGAATGACACGACTCGGATTTCCTATCACTGGCTGGAACCAGCACCGCCTCGGAGGCAATGTCTTCTATGCGGTGGGGACAGAAAATTTCGCGCAAGTGGATCAGATCGGGCAATTTTCTTCGCATACATACGGCGGCGGTTTGCGCTTCCAGTTGACAGCGCGCGAGGACGTGACGGGGTTCGCAGCCTATCAAAAGCGAACGCAAGACCGAAGACAAACAAGTTTTGGATTTACATATGGGATCCGCTTTTGAAACATTTCGCAGGCTAGGTCCAGCGGCTTTCGTGCTTAAGGCGATCATCTGCGTGATCGTCGCAGACGTGTTGTTGCTGGGCTTTATCCTACTTCGGCGAACTTACCGAAAACGGTATTTCGCGAAGCGCGACGCGCGACTGTTCGAAATTCGCGAGGGATGGGAGGCGCTGATTTCTGGCGAGATTCCCTATGCGACATGGCGCACCAAACCATCCGATCGGAATCTTGTCGAGACGATGGTATTGGACGCGTTCGAGGTCGCGGGACCGGAAGAATCGGCGCGGCTGCTGAAATTCATGCGAGCAAGCGGGCTGGTGGAAAAGTGCATCTCCGATGCACGGAACCATCAAGGATGGCGACGGCACCGCGCACTGGTGGCGCTCGGTCGAACGCGCGCCCCGGAAGGTATTCCGGCATTGGCAGAAGGATTGCGCGATCGCAACCAGGAAACTCGGCTTGCCGCCCTGCGCGGACTGGGGCAGATGGCTTGTCCGGAAGCGGCGGTAGAGATTCTAAATTGGGTCGGTGAAGCGGGGCTCGTGGTGCCAGCGCTTCCCTTGCAAAGTGCGCTAATCGACAGCTGCGCCGAACGTCCGCAAGTATTGTTGCCGTACCTGCAGCATGCGGGGGCGAGCGTGCGTGAAGTGCTCGGACGCGTACTGGGGGAAGTGGCCACGGCTTCGCTGGGAACAGAGGTATTGCAGTTCGCAGAGGACACTCTACCGGAACTGCGAGCGGCGGCTGCACGAGCGCTGTCATACGCTGAGCCAGGCTTGGCGGTGAACGTTCTGAGTGAGTTGGCGAGAGATCCCGTATGGTTTGTGCGGCTGCGCGCGATAGTGAGTCTGGGAACGCTTGGCCGCCCAACTGTAATCCCTTTTCTGTTGCACGGATTGACCGATTCGAATCGGCTGGTGCGTCTGCGGGCCGCAGAAGCGCTTGTGGACCTCCATACAGAGTCGGTGCCGATCTTGGAAAAGGTGGTAGCCATGCGAGATCGATACGGATTACATGCCTATTTGACGGCGCTCGAAAATGCCGGCTTGCAAGCGAAGCTTGAGGCCGAGATCAAAGCCGTTGGACGCGGCAGCAAGCAAGTTGAGGAGATGTTGCTTGAAGTCCTGCGTACCGGGACGGCACCTCCTGAACAGCACGGGACCCAAGAAAAAGTTTCCACCGCGGCGGCGTCCAGTTCATGATTTTCTTTCTGAACGCCGCGAACCACGCCCTTTTTTACTATTATCTCCTCTCCAACCTTGGATACCTGGTGATGCTCCTCATTGCACTGTGGACGAGCGCAGCGCACCTGCGACACTTGGAAAGCATCCGGTTTGACTGGATCAAACGATCCCCACTGGCGCCTCCCATTACCATCCTTGTGCCTGCACATAACGAACAGAAATCTATCTGCACAGCGGTGCGGAACCTGCTTGATCTGGATTATCCGGAACTCGAAGTCATCGTAGTTAATGACGGGTCGGCCGATAGCACACTGCAAATGATGCGGCAAGAGTTCGGCTTGCGATTGGTGAGGGCAGTGTACATCCCGCAAGTGATGAGCGCTCCGGTCCGCGGGCTGTACCGAAGCGATGTTGATACACGGCTTGTTGTCGTCGATAAAGAATCGGCTGGGAGCAAGGCGGATGCGGTAAATGCCGGTTTGAATGCAGCGACCTCGCCCTATATGTGCGTTGTCGATGCGGACTCGGTGCTCGAGCGCGACGCTCTGCTGCGAATCATGGTGCCGGTACTGGCAGACCCGAAGCGCGTCGTATCGGTTGGTGGAATTATCCGGGTGTTGAACGGGTCAGAGCTTGAGGGAGGGCGCATGCGCCGGGTGCGCCTGCCCAGAAAGAGCATCGAAGTCATCCAAGTCGTCGAATACTTGCGCGCTTTCTTGATCGGAAGAGAAGCTTGGGCGCGGGGAAACATGCTGATGATTATTTCTGGGGCTTTTGGCGTATTCCGAACCGACCTCGTGCGTGCGATAGGGGGATATCGATCCTGCGCAATTGGCGAAGATTTCGATTTGGTGGCGCGCTTGCACCGCCACCTGCTGGATAAGGGCGAGGACTACAGCATCCAGTTTGTCCCCGACCCTGTGTGCTGGACGGAGGTGCCATCGGATCTGCAATCGCTCGGAAGACAACGCGCCCGCTGGCACAAGGGTTTGCTTGATGTGTTGTGGCCAAACAAGGACATGCTGTTCCGGCCGCGCTATGGGCTTATCGGATGCCTGGCGCTTCCTTACTTGTGGCTGTTCGAACTTCTGGCTCCCGTCATCGAAATAGGCGGCATCGCGACGATTCTACTGGCAGCATACCTGGGCGCCTTGAGTTCGGCATTCTTTCTGCAGTTCATCCTCTTCGGGTATGCGTTTGCAACGATGATTTCCATTGGTTCGGTGTTGCAAGAAGAACTGACTTACAAACGATACAACGATTGGCAGGATGTGGCGCGGCTCGTGAGCTACTGCTTTCTGGAACACTTCCCTTACCGGCAATTGCACATGATCTGGCGGTTGCAAGGCCTCTGGCAATATCTGCGAGGCGACATGGCTTGGAGACCGCTGAAACGACAGGGACTCGAATCAGCAAGGTCAAACTAAGCATCGACTCCGTTTCCGCCTGATGTCAGGGATGCTCCAAGCACATTTATTGCGAGGCCGGCGAGGTGGCAAAAGATGGCTCGCCTTTGCGTTCGATGTTGGGACTATAGGATTCGAACCTACTCACCTCAACCTTTACAAGCACTTGCGGGACTCGGGTGGCAGCCCTTTTCCTCCTTTAGGCGATCACGCTGAGTTGGGTCGGCGGTCCGGCACCGTGGAAGCTATGTGGGAGTGGCGGCGAATTGAGCCGCACCGGTCGCGGGGCGGGCGACGACCACCCGGTCGCGACCAGCACGCTTGGCCTGATAGAGAGCATCGTCCGCAAACTTGAGTAGGAGATTGCCTTTGTCGGTCGTTTCCGCGAAGGCGGCTACGCCGATCGAAACCGTTATTACG
>Ga0099830_10002111_pt1 | contig 10429 bp, 10 predicted proteins | sample CZO8metaG_4_FD_79337 | JGI IMG/M metagenome (GOLD analysis project Ga0099830, IMG submission 79337) | Vadose zone soil microbial communities from the Eel River Critical Zone Observatory, Northern California, USA - CZOApr15con2H3.8 metaG | ecosystem: Environmental > Terrestrial > Soil > Vadose...
CGCGGCTTGCCGGCATCGAGGAGCATCTTCCTCCCGACGCGGTCGCCTATTTCGAGCCCGGCGATTCGTCCGGCCTGGCGGCGCAGATTCGCCGGCTGCTCAGCCATCCTGACGAGGCGCAGCAGCAGGCAAAGAGGGCGAGGCTGGCCATGGCAGAGCTAGCCTGGGAGAATGCCTCAGGGCGCTACCTGGAGGCGCTGGGGGTGGCGCCGAGCAGGACCGAGGGACGGCCGCTCGCTCGCGCGGCACATGGCCCCGCGGTCGCGGATCGCGCTGACGCGAGCTTGTTTTCCGCCAACACGCCATCAGCTTTCTGGCGACTGATCGGCGAGCCGGTGCCCACCGGCGGCGAGTGGGCCGCCGCCGCCCAGGCCGCGATCGGACAGCTGCCGGAAGCCGTGCAGGCAGGCAGCGACGACATCGACGGGCTCCTCTTCTCCGCGCTCGGCGAAGGACAGTTCGGGCCCGGCCACTGGCGCCTGTCCTCCGCCCTTCAGGTCTACTACGCGTTGAGACCGTTTCTGCCCCGCTGGCTGACACTGATGCTGCGCAGGTCGCGGAGCCTGACTGTCCGCAGCCAGTCGGTCCTCGGCTGGCCAGTCGAAGACCGGTACGTCCGGTTTCTGTGGATGACGGTTGCGCTTCTGCTGCAGCAGACCGGGCGAGCCGCCGTCCCCTTCATTCACTTCTGGCCCCACGGCCGGCGATATGCCCTCGTGCTCACCCACGACGTGGAGACGGCCATCGGCCAGGCACGGGTGCGCGAGCTGGCGGACATCGACGCGAGTTACGGGTTCCGATCGTCATTCAACTTCGTCCCTGAGCGGTATACGCTGGATCTCGACCTCGTGGCCGAGCTGCGGCACACCGGCTTCGAGGTTGGCGTCCACGGCCTCAAGCACGACGGCCGGCTGTTTCAGTCCCACCGCGAATTTCTCCGCCAGGCGGAGCGCATCAACCGCCACGTCAAGACGTTGGGCGCCTCCGGTTTTCGGGCGCCCTGCACTCACCGTCACCCTGGCTGGATGCAGGTGCTCGACATCGAATACGACCTCTCCTTCTTCGATTCCGATCCTTACGAGCCGATCCCTGGCGGCACGATGAGCCTCTGGCCGTTCGAGATCGGCCGGTTCATGGAGCTGCCGTACACACTTGTCCAGGACTACACCCTGACCTCGGTGCTGAAGGAGACCAGCCCACGGTTGTGGCTGGAGAAAGTGGATTTCATCCAGAGGCACTGCGGAATGGCTCTCGTGAACACTCATCCGGACTACCTGCCGGACCGAACGACGCGCGACGTCTACACCGCTTTTCTCGCGGCCATGAGCTCCAGGAGCGACTACTGGAACGCGCCCCCGCAGGAGGTAGCTCGATGGTGGCGTGCGCGGCGAGAAGCGCCGTCGATCGCGGATCTCCCCGGCGCCGTGCAACGTACGCTTTCACCGGCCGACGCCACGGCCGCTCCGCAAGCAGTGCTCTGCCTGGCTGGCTGAGCCTGGCTCGATGCAGCGGCCGGGACTGCAGCCCAGACCGCAAGCCTTGCGCCCATTTCCCACGCGCGGGCGCCTACATACGCTGAGGTCTATGGCGCACTCGTCCGGCTGCTCGACGCCGCCTATGTCAGGTGAGCCGCCCGCGGTTACCTGAATGATGGAGGATCGGCCGCCACTGACCCTGAGCGACGCATTGCTGCAGCGGCCGCTGCTGGTGCTCGCGATCGTCGCCACCTTTGTTCTGGGGGGCGCAATCCTCTCGATGCAGGCGCCGGGATACGCGGCCTCGGCGATGATTTACCTGGACGTCTCGCGGACGGCACCAGGTTTCGATGAAGGTGCGGCGGCCGGCGAGCTGCTTCAACATGACCTCATCGTCCTGGCCTCCAGCCGTGCAGTGCTGCAGGCGGCCTGCGCAGCTCCGGACGTAGCGTGCACAGACGAAGAGCGAGCGGCACCTGAAACGCTCGCAAGTCGGATCACAGTCAGCGCCGACCGGGGCACGAGCACGCTCCGGGTGACCGCGGAGGCGCCGACCGCCACACAGGCGGCGGCGCTGGCCAACGCGGTCGCGCAGGCGATGATCGAACAGGACACAAGCGAGGTCGTTCGGCTGTTCAAGCCCGCTCGAGACGATCTCGAGAGGCAGCTTGCGAGCGTGCGCGCGGCGATGGACAACGAACAGCAGCAGCTCCTGTCCTCACCCACGGGTAGTTCGGCCGCGGCCGCTCATCAAGCGCAGCTGAGCACGCTGCAGCTGCAGTATTCGGCCCTCTTCGGCCGCCTGCAGGACTTGGCCGAGCAGCAGGACCGGCTGACGAGCATGGCAACCATTTCGCAGAGCGCGCTGCCGCCGGCGAGCCCCGAATCCCCGAACCGCCTCCGCTACCTGCTCGCTGCGCTCGTCGCCGGCGCCGTCGTCGGCGTCCTCGCCGCGCTTCTGGCACAGCGCTTCGACGACCGCATCCACGACGGCGAGGCGCTGGCCCGAGCCACGAACACCCCGCTCGCCCTGGCCGTTCGCCCAGCAGGTCGCCGCGACCCACATCCGGCCACGGCGCAACCGTACTCGCTGGCACTCGCCCGTCTGCTCGCTCAGTCTCCGCGTGCACAGACGGTTCTCGTGACGGCCGCTTCGACCAGTGACAACAGCCTGGCGGCCGCAGTCGGCCTGGGAGAGGTCGCGCTGGACTCCGGCCAGCGCGTCGTCGTGGTTCACGGCAACGGCTATGCGCCCGCGCCTCGCCAGCTCACGTCGGGCGGGGACATCGCCGGACTTACGACCATCGCCGCACCGTCCAACAATCGCGGCGACCTCGACGCGGCCGTCGCCAGCGCCACGGAGGAGTACAACGGAGACTCCGCCAGGACTCTCGTTCTGGTTGCGGTTCCCTCTCCGGACACCAGTCCCACCGCCGTCATGCTCGGCCGGACGGCGAAACGAGCGGTCCTCGCGGCGACGGCGGGCGTCACGCGCTTTCGAGACGCGCGCCGCACGGCCGACCTGCTGCGGCAGTCCGGTGTCGATGTCGTGGCGGCGATTCTGCTGCCCCGGCGTACCGCCAGAAAAGACCGGTGAAGCCAATCGCCGGACGTCGACTTGTGGTGGCCTGGGACAAGTCCCAGCCGCGAACCCGCGCCCTTGGTCCGGCGCTGGGCGGCGAATCCCACCTTATATATGGCGGCTGGCCAGGGCGGCAGGCCGCCCTCCTCCCGTTGCGGTATCTCGCCGACGCTTCACGGATGTGGCGGATGTTGCGCCGCCGACGCCCGGAAGCCCTGGTCGTGATCTCGCCTCCAACCGTTGCGCCGCTGGTGGCGTGCGTCTGGAGCCTGGTCCATCCCTGCCTGCTCGTCGTTGACTGCCACACCGCCGCCCTTCACTCGCCGAAATGGGGCTGGACGCTGCCCCTCCACCGCCTCCTCTTCCGTCGCGCGGACACGGTTCTGGTCCACACCGAGGAAGATGACGGGCGAGTCCGCGGATGGGGCGTTCCGGCCTTGCTGCTGCCGGATGACCTGCCCGATGCTGACCAGGCGGACCCGTCCCTTCGGAGCACGAGCGTCCCGCGTGTTGTGGTCGCCGGCAGCTTCGACCGGAACGAGCCGGTCGCGCTCACGCTCGCCGCGGCTGCGCTGCTTCCAGACATGGAGGTGCGGTTGACCGGCGATGTGCGGCGGCTTGCGCCGAACGTGCGCTCGAAGGCGCCAGAAAACGCCGTCTTCACTGGATATCTCTCTTACCCGCAGTTCCTCGGTGAGCTCCTGACCGCCGAGGTGGTGGTGGCGTTCAGCACCGATCGGCACATCATGAATCGAGCGGCGTTTGAGGCGGTCGGCCTCGGTCGTCCTCTCGTCTTGTCCGATCTCCCAGGACTCCGGGCTCGATTCGGGGAGGCGGCCCTGTTCTGTCGAAACGAACCGGCCGCGATGGCTCAGACCATCCGCCAGGCGCACCGCGACGGGCAAGAGCTCGCCAAGCGCAGCCAGGTCCTCCGGCGCCGGCTACAGGCCCAGCGAGAGGCGGCCCTCGCCGAGTTGAGGTCGATGGTGGAAATGGCCTCGGCCGGCCGGTCCCGCGGCCCGGTGAGCTCAGCGTCGTGACCGCCGGCCTCGTTGCCCGAGGCGCGACTCTCATGCGGAGCGGGCTCATTCGCAGCGCCCTGGGTCTCTACGCCATCCAGGCCAGCAGCTGGCTGCTGCCGTTGGCGACGATCTTCTTCCTGGCCCGCAGGCTGGGTCCTGAGCACTGGGGGCTCCTCGTCTTCATGCAGGGTGCCGCCGCCTACGTGATCTTCGTGGTGAGCTACGGCTTCACCTATTCGGCCACCCGTGAGGTGGCTCGCAATCGCGGCGACCCGGATAGGCTTGCAGCCATTCTCGCCGGCGTCCTCGGCGCCAAGGTGACGTTGGCCATCCTCTCACTCCTGATCGTCATCCCGGCAAGCTTCCTGGTCCCGGCCATCCATCGCAGCCAGAGCCTGCTCTGGCCGACCATGCTCTGGGCATTTGCCTGGGCCTTCAGCGCGACCTGGTACTACCAGGGACTCGAGCGCATCGGGGTCGCGGCGGGATGCGAAGCGTCGGCTCGCGTTCTCTCCCTGGCCGGCATCCTGGCGTTGGTGCGGTCCCCAGGCGACACCTGGAAGGTGCTCGCCATCCAGGGTGGTCTGATCTTTGCCGCCGACCTCGTCGAGATGGCGCTTTCGTACCGCCAGGTGCCCTTTCGAATGCCTACCCCTCGACTTGTGTGGCAGACGCTCCGCTGGGGCTGGACCATGTGCCTGCTCGGAGGTGCGCTCAGTCTCTATACGATCGGAAACGGTTTCATCCTCGGGCTCTTCACATCTTCAACCGTGGTTGGCTATTACATGGGCGCCGAACGTATCAGCAAGAACTTCGCCACCCTGCTCAGCCCGATCACACAGGCCGTCTTCCCTCGGACCAGTCACCTCGCCGGACATGCTCGAGTTGAGGCGGCCAGGCTGACCCGGACGAGCCTCTTCGTGATGGGCGGCACCGGCTGCGTCATAGGCATCCTGGTCTTCTTTGCCGCCCCGTTTCTGGTTCGCGTGGTCCTCGGGCCGGGTTTCGAGCCTGCTGTCGTGGTCCTCAGAATCCTGGCCTGCCTGCCGCCGCTGATCGTGGTGAGCAACGTCCTCGCAGTCCAATGGATGCTGGCGGTGGGCCTGGACCGTCTGGTCAATACGCTCATGTTCTCGGCCGGGGTGCTGAACGTACTTCTGGCGGTCGCGCTGGTGCCCCGGTACATGCACGTCGGCATGGCGATCGCGGTGGTCGCCGCTGAGGCGCTGGTCACTTTCGGGCTCTACGCCGTGGTCCGGATCAAGCACGTCGACCCGCTGGCGATCGCCAGGCTCGGCGAGCAGGCGGAGCCTGCAAGGCTGTCGGCCTGACCGAGGGCGTGAGCTTGATCGAGGCCATCATGCCGCGGATCATGGCTTTGATCCCGCTCGTCCCGGCTCTGGGCGCAGGGCTCGCGTTTCTCGCCTTGACCTTCTGGCGCCCAGCAGCCGGCTGCGGCGTGTTCATGTTATTGACGCCGCTGACGACCGGCCTGGGCCGAGGCACGATCGTGCCCTTCTTGCGCCCAAACGAAGCCCTGCTCCTCGCTCTCCTCGCGAGCCTTGCCCTGCACCGCCTTCACCACCCGCAGCCGCGACCGATCACGAGCCTCGACCTGGCGGTCGGAAGCTTTGCCATCGGCACGGTCGTCGTGCCCTCCCTCGTGCTCTTGGTCTCGAACCAACCCGGTCTCCTGGGCACGGAAACGCTCCGCGACGTACTGGCGCCGGCGCAGTTCCTGCTGGTCTATCTCGTCTTCTCGCGGACCCCTTTCTCGAGCCGGAGCGAGCGGTTGATCCTGAACCTCGCGATGCTCGCCGGCGTCATTGTGGGTCTAGTGGCCATCGCGGAACTCGTCGACGTGGCCGGGATTCAGGAGCTGATGGCCAGGTATTACCCGGTTCCCGTCACGCCAAGCTGGGATCCGGTCTACAGGCCGATGTCGACGCTCGGCCACTACAGCGCGGTCGGGGCTTTCGGAGCCATGAACTTCACTCTGGCCCTGTCCCTGGCGACCGTGCGCCATCCCGACTTCTCCAGATCCTGGTTGAGCGTGGTGATGGTGGTGAACCTGGCGGAAGTGGTCGTCAGCCTGACGTGGGCGCCGCTGTTGATACTCCCGCTCGTGACCGCGATCGTCCTCTGGCACGGACGTCACGTACCGCGGGAGCTTGGCGTCATCTTCGGAGCCCTCGCCATCGCCCTTGTCGTTTTCTGGCCGGCCGTCAGCGGGCGCATCGCCCAGCAGGGTCTGGCCTCGTCAGCCGGCCTGGTGATCCCGCAGACCTTTGAGACTCGTCTTGACCACTGGCAGGAATTCTTCCTGCCGGCGCTTGCCGACCACGTCTGGCTGGGTAGCGGGACGATCATCCCGAGCATCGTCCCTACGCCGTTGACCGATTTCGTCGACAACGAGTACCTGCGTGACGGTTTCCGGGCGGGGGTCGTGGGTCTCATGCTCCTGCTGGTCATGCTGCTGGCGATCGCCCTGACCGGGTGGAGGAGCCGGCGGGCCGTCTCCGATCCGACGGCGCGGAGTCTCGGAAGCACGTGCCTGGCCCTTGTCGTCTTCCTCGCGCTGATCGGAGTGACCGCCGAGTACCTCTTCTTCGGTGGCGTCTCTCAGGAGTTCGCGATGCTGGTCGGGCTGCTGGCGGCTCGGAACGTGGTGGAGGCCCGCGCGGAGCAGCGATCAGCGACGGGCTCGCTCACATCCCACAGTCCAGCTTGATCGTGCCTGCGGTGGCCGCAACGACAGCCTGGATCATCTCGGTCCAGGGGGCGGAGAGGTCGCCCGCGTCCCAGTTCTGGTAGAGCCCGAAACCGGACTCATGCATCACGAAGTGCACCCAGGAGACGCCCAGCTGGTTGAAGTTCGCGAGATCATCCGGCACGTACGCGGTGCCCTGTGAGAGGAGCGCGCCCACCTCGCCGACGAGAAACGGGCGCTTGGTCGGATTTGAGGGATCGGCGCCCGGAAAGCTGCAGCCCTCGGCCCCCACCGGCGCGAAGCAATGACCCGACCAGAGGATGCGGTCGCCGTTGACCGATGGCAGATCCCAGTCGGCTGAGCTCACCTCGAGGACGACGAAATGCTTCGGACCGGCCGCGGTGATCGCGTCGTAGACCCTTTGCGCCCAGGAGTCGTAAGTGGCGACTGAGGGCGGCGCGGGCTCGTTGAACACGTCGTATCCGGCGATCGTGGAGTTGTCCTGGTAATGACTGGCGAAGTCGGCCCAGAAGTCGATCAGCGCCTGCTGGTTGGGCGCCGAGTTCCAGAATCCATCCTGGCCACCATATCCGCCGTCGGTGCCTCCGGGCGGCTCGTACATGACAGGGATCAGCCAGAGATGATTGGCCATCGCCCAGGCGACATGCCGATCGACCTCGGCGAAGAACTTGGCCCTGCCAGCCGCGTACCACGCGTAGTCGAGACCGAAACGGATCACGTTCTCGCCCAGGACGCCGCTCGCCTGCTCATAGTCGGCGATGTTGGCGTTGATGAGGTCGATGTCCGGCCCGCCACAGCAGGACAGCGCCGGCTCGTTGTTGAAATTCTCACCCCGCAGCACGACCTCCTGGCCTTCGAAGACGAGCTTGCCGTCGCTGACAGTGAGGTAAGAATCCGTCACCGGACGAGCCCAGTCTGTGGTCGCCAGGCCGGAGGCGGGCAGCGCGGAGCTGGCTGGCGTCAGCAGCGCGGCCAGAAAGCTTGCAAGCAGGGCGACATGGGCGGGACGCAAGGTCGGCTCCACAGTCAGTTCACCGCACGACCCCCCGACTCGTCAACCCGGCAAGTGCCACCACGCATGGGCGCTCGTCCCAAGCAGGGACGATGCTGTCCCGCGACGGAGCTGGCGAACCCATTGCCGAGTGGCGTGCCCGCTGCTTTGGTTGAACCGAGATGGGAAGTCCGGGAGTCACGATTCACCAGACCGCAGAGGTGTCGCCAGGTGCCGCCGTCGGCGCGGGAACCAGGGTCTGGAACGAAGCCCAGGTCCGGGAAGGCGCTCAGGTCGGTCGTGACTGCATCCTCGCCAAGGGGGTGTACGTGGACGCCGACGTCGTGGTCGGCGATCGCGTCAAGCTCGAAAATCGGGTGTCCCTGTTTCGGGGAGCGCGTCTGGGTTCGGGCGTCTTCGTCGGACCCCACTCATGCCTGTTGAACGACAAGCGGCCTCGCGCGACCACCCTGGGAGGCAGGCCAAAGCGGGAATCGGATTGGATCGTGAGCGGCGTGACGGTGGCCGAAGGAGCCTCGATCGGGGGCGGCTGTACCGTCCTGCCGGGCGTCCACATCGGACGTTTCGCGATGGTGGGAGCGGGCGCGGTTGTCACCCGAGATGTACCGGATCACGGTCTGGTGGTCGGCACTCCGGCGCGGCTGGTCGGCTATGTCTGCGAATGCGGTTGCCGCCTGCAGGCGGACGGCACCTGCGCGAGCTGCGGCGGTCGCCTCGAAACTATGCCGGCCTGAAGGCGGGGCCTGCGTCGACCAGCTCGGTGAGGATCGAACCTCTGAGCATGACGAAGCACACCCGCCGGCCTTCGAAGGCCACCGCCGGCGTCGGCCGACCGAGGAGCCGTGCTCCCCTCGCCTGGAGCTTTTGCAGCTCCGGCTCCAGCGGGTCAGCCAGGAAAGCCTGGTGGTAGATGCGCACACCTCTCGCGAGCCAGCCGTCGAGGACGGTCGATCCGGGTAGCTGCTCGAGCACCTCGAGCTGCGGGCCGCAGCCACGCAAGAACAAGCCCCTGACGCCCAGCACCGAATCGGTGAACGGCGTGCCCACCGCCGAGTAGCCGAGGCTGGACAGAGCGTCGACCTCCGCGGCCAGGTCGGGCGAGGCGACGCCAAGATGATGAAAGGTCAGCATGGTGTTTCACTGCTCCTGCATGCGACCGAGGCCACGCCCGCCGGCAGCCGCCACGACCACACGCTCCATTCCGGTGTCGTCCGCTCGGAGAGGTCAGCGCCAAGCCAGTAGAGCAGGTTGGCGCCATCTGCTTTCGCCATCGCCTCCTTCTGCGTCCACAGCCGGTAGAAGCCTGCCCGGCCGCCGGAGGGGCCGGCACGTCGAAGGCGGCGTGCTTCTTCGGGGGCGAAGAACCGGTCCGCCAAGCCCCGCCAGTCCAGGCCCGGCCGGAACCGCTCCACGTCGACCCCGACCTCGCCTCCTCGAGTCAGCGCGTAGAGGACGCGGTCTTTTGAGTGCGACACGCTGAAGCGAAGCGGTGGCTCACGCGCGGGAGTTATCAGGATCGGCTTGCCGTTCGACTCCCGTCCGAGACGGATGCTGCGTGGCGTGACGCCCAGATAGCGCGCGAGCAGGACGCAAAGCTGGCTGCGACCGGCAGGCCGTTTCAGCGAGCCCAACCAGACGTGCACCTCTCCCGGCTCCAGCGGAGCAAAGCCCTCGATCCGCTTCGAGCGTTTGTCAGGAGCGGCCAGGACAAGAAGCTTCACGCCCGGATCGGCTTCAGGTTGCGGTAGAACTCGACGGCCGACGCGTTCGGACCGAGGGGCACTCCACAGCGCGCCACCGGCCGGGCCGGATTGCCCTGCACCATGGTCATCTCCTCTACGTTGCCGGACACCACGCTGCCGGCGGTCACCACCGCCCCACGTCCGATCGTCACGCCCGGCAGGATGATTGCGCCCGGGCCGACCCAGGCCTGGTCTTCGAGCCGGACTGAGACGGTCCCGCGGGCCAAAAGCGTCGGGGTCACGTCATTGAAGTGGGCTATGATCATGCTCCGCGCACCGAGGAAAACGTCGTTCCCGACGGACACCAGCTCCGGATGCATGGTCTCGATGATCACATCGGTGCTGATGAAGACCCCTTGGCCGATGTCCACCCCCCTCCAGCGGTGCAGACGCAACCTGAGATTGCTTCCCCCAGGAAGGAACAGAGCAGCCACCTGGAGAAGCCGGATCTTGACCGCGCGCAGAGTCTCCATGTGCGCCTAAGCGGAGCGCGCCTCGCCCTGGGACAGCTTCATCCGCAGCAATGCCTGCAGCTCGCCGAAGGTGGCCGAGACCCGCAGCCGCTCCAGCTCCTCGTCATCGAAGCGAACGGCAAAGCTCTTCTCAACTTCGAAGATGACGTTGATGTGCGAGAGCGAATCCCATCCGGGGATCTCGGTGTAGGGGGTGCCGGCCACAAGCCGAGCACCCGGCACCCGGAACAGCTTCTGCACTATCTCGACCAGCGTCGGGTGCAGTGCTCCGAGATCGCCTCCACCTACGAAGGGGAGGGCGTTCATCGACTCGAGTATATGAACAAGGCCGAAGAGCCGAGATGAGCTTCTTCGTCGTGGTCCCAGGACAAACGCCCATCGGGATTCCGGCC
>Ga0099830_10002112_pt1 | contig 10428 bp, 9 predicted proteins | sample CZO8metaG_4_FD_79337 | JGI IMG/M metagenome (GOLD analysis project Ga0099830, IMG submission 79337) | Vadose zone soil microbial communities from the Eel River Critical Zone Observatory, Northern California, USA - CZOApr15con2H3.8 metaG | ecosystem: Environmental > Terrestrial > Soil > Vadose...
ATTGCATAGATACTGAACACCTTCTGTTAGGTCTGATGCGCGAGAATTTTCCTCTCCTGAGCAATATGATGGGTTCTGGAATTTCTGCCCATGCAATCCAGCAAGAGATTGAAAAGCAAATCCGACGCGGCGAACGCTTTTCCACTGCGGCCGAAGTGCCACTCTCCGTCGAGAGCAAGCGCGTGCTGAACTTTGCCGCGGAGGAAGCGGAAAGATTGGGACAGCGGCATGTTGGCACCGAGCATTTGCTGCTTGGACTGTTGCGCGAGGAAAACGCGCTTGCCGCAGTGACCCTGCGGCGACATGGTGCGCATCTGGCAGAAATTCGGCTGAAGCTGGCGGGCAATGCTAGCAGCTATCGTGAGCCAACGACGCCCGCCGGTAGTCCCTATTCTTATCGCGTAGCGTCGAAGCCCGCCCGCAGCGCGATGGATGCAGTGAGCAGTTTCCTTTCCGGACTGAAAAGCAAAACGTCGCCAGAACTCGCCGACTTTTTTGCCGACAACGGCCAGTTCATCGATGCTTCCGGGAAAATATGGTTTGGCCGCGAGGAAATCAAGAAGGAGTTCGAGAGATTGTTCGCGGCGTTCTCTAAGAAGAATACGGGCTATCGCATCGAGAAAACTATTTCTGAGCGTCAGGCGGCAGTGCTGGTATCGGTTTTATGGGAGAACGCGGTGCACACGGAACAAACACCGAGATCGGTGATACGGATGACGGTGCTCTTGGTGCCGGAGGACGAGGAGTGGGCCATCTTTCTAATTCAAATTGCCCCCGTTGCTGAATCGCTGGCTTGAGTCAAGGTCGCGACCTCCGCACCTGCCCACTCTGCAGTGAAATTTTGCAGATACCGTCAGTTCCTCTGTCCGCAAGCAGCTGAAAACAAAAGGGCGCTGATTTATGAAAAAGTGAAGAATATGAAAGGAAAGAAGTTAGAAGCGAGATGCCGACAAGAATATCAATCGAAAGAAGTTAGATGCCGCGAAAGCACGTCGGGCTCTCAACGCATATTTTCTCAATTGGTATTATACACGATTCGCTAATAGAGTCAAGAGATTTCAGACCTCAGGGGTCAAACCCCCCGAGACCTGACCGCTTTTCGGCGTGCCCTCCCCCCAAAGAACGTTGCGAGGCGATCTTTAGTTCTTGGAATAAACGCGGACGTAATCGACGAGCATTTGTTGGCGAAACTGAGTACTGGCATCCGGACTGCCGGGCCAGCTTCCGCCGACGGCTAGGTTTAAGAGAATGAAGAATGGATGATCGAAGACCCATTGGCCGCCTGCAGGCCATTGCACCCGGGTGAAGGTGGCGTAATTGTTCGAATCGACATAGTAGCGAACGGCTCCGGGCTCCCATTCGATGGCGTAGACGTGAAAATCGTCGGCGTAATTCTGGCCAGCAGGCAGAAAAATCGTTGAGGTGCGGTCAGAGGTTGGCGCGACGGAGCTTGGTCCATGCAACGAGCCATGAATGATGCCGGGTTCGCGGCCGATATTTTCCATGATGTCGATTTCGCCGCACTTGGGCCAGCCGTTCTGAGTGATGTCACTGCCAAGCATCCAGAACGCGGGCCAAATGCCCTGGCCTCTGGGGATTTTGATACGGGCTTCGAATCGGCCGTAGGCCTGCGCGAATAGATTTTGCGTTTTCAGCCTGGCTGAAGTGTAGTTGCGCGCGATGCCGTCGGTTCCGGTGTAATTTTCTTGTAGCGCGGTGATGACCAGATTGCCGTTTTGAATTTGTACGTTTTGCGGGCGCGACGTGTAGTATTCGAGTTCCTGATTGCCCCAACCACCGCCGCCGATGTCATATGTCCACTTGGTTGAATCAGGTGCAGAACCGTTTGCGGAGGAGAATTCGTCGGACCAGACTAGTGTGAATGCGGAAGTTGGAGGGTGGACGGGCGGTTGGGCGATGGCTCCGCCTCCGCGGCTGGTGAGGCTTAATAGCAAAAAAGGCGACACGATAAGCGACGGAATGCGCATTCTGGGCCCTCGCAAATACGACTTAGGCACTGCCCTCTGAAAAACCGGCGAGGCACAACAAACATATCAGAGAAGAAGATAACGCCCCCATCCGGTCGGGGTAAACGCCGACGCTGAGTTCGCCAAGATACACGGAGAAAGGAACACAGGTTGAAGCCTGTGCCACAAACCCGCTGCCGCATAAAGAGAAAGGCGTCAGGAAGAGAAAAGCGCTAGGCGATGTTTAGGGCGCGCTTGAAGGAACCTTTTTCGCTGTCGATTTTCTTTTGCAGTTGCAGGATGGAATAGAGCAGCGCTTCGGGGCGGGGCGGGCAGCCGGGAACGTAAACGTCCACGGGGATGACTTGATTGCAGCCTTGTACGATGGCGTAGTTGTTGAAAACGCCGCCTGAAGTGGCGCACGCGCCCATAGAAATAACCCATTTGGGTTCGGGCATTTGATCGTAGAGCTGGCGAACGACTGGCGCCATTTTTTGCGAGAGGCGTCCGGCGACGATCATCAAGTCGGCTTGGCGGGGCGAGGGGCGGAAAACTTCCGCGCCGAAGCGTGCAACGTCAAAACGGGCGGCGGCCATGGACATCATTTCGATGGCGCAGCAAGCCAGTCCGAAGCCGAGCGGCCAGATCGAGCTGCGGCGCGCCCAGTTCACGGCTTTATCGAGCGTGGTGAAAATGATGCCTTCGTCTTCGAGGAGTTTGCCGAAGTCGTCGGGCTTGGTCAGTGTGACGTGCTTACCGAGGGATACGCTCATCGTGACCTCAGAACCATTTTCTCATAAACCGTGCGTCGCAGACAAACCAAGCGTCAAGAATCCTTCTCGTCCACGTCAGTCGTTTTGGGAGCGCGAATCCGGTCTCGCTCGTAGAGCCATTCAAAGAACGTCTTGTGCGTTCGATCTTCCCACTTCTTGAGAGTGGGAAACTTAAATCGCGCGAAATACGAGTTTAGGAGGAGCGAAATGGGTATCCACAATGCGGGGGTCGCAACACACAACCAGAGGACCGATCTGACCTTCATCGCCAGCAAAGCGCCGAACGCGAGTAAGACCGATATAGCTGCAACCCTCCCTGAATAAGGAAACGAAACGCGCACCCGTTCTTGGCATTTTGGGCAGTAGGTGCCACCTCCTATGCCGGCGGGCTGCTGCAAATCAACCGCAGCGAAATCAGTCCCGCAATATGGACAATGGTATGTCAGCAACAATTATCCCCCTGAGTCCATCGTCAGACGCCGGTGATCCGGTGGGCTAGAGAGAGCCAGGGGCGGGTGCCGCCGATAAAAATAGCGAGAGGGACGAAGGCTACAAAGGCCAGAGTTCCCCAGATGTAGGCCGCGTGTACGCGCTTACGTGTGAAGAAATCGTACGCCATGCAGATGAGCAGGATAGCGAGCTGCACTCCGAGGGCCTTGAAGATGATCAGATGGGCGTTGAAAAGCAAGAAGACGCGCGCCAGGGCGGGCGTCAATATGCTGACCGTCGCGACGATCATGAGTCGTTTGTGAGTTTCCGGTCGATCACGCAGCAAAAAGCCGGCTGTTACCAAAGAGCTAAAGAGAATGAGGTGGAAAATCTGAAACGCCAGAAAACTGAGTGGCGGCGGACCGCCAGGCGGAGTAAAACCGCGCTGGGCCGCCTGCACCGACATGATCCAGCCCAGAGTGAACATCGAGGCAACGATAGCGATGCTGGCGTAGCCGAGCTTTTGATGAATGCGGATTTGCTTCGCGGAAACCAGCGCGGATTGTGTTACCAGAAGAACCAGCCAACTGGAAAAAACAACGCCGTGAAGGATAAAAAGCGATGGGAGATGGAGTTTGGCGAAGAAGCCATTGAGAAAAAAGGTGCGCGCGAATCCGGCGAAAACGATTGCGGCGGTAAGAATCGTAACGAAAAGATAGAAGCGCCGGTCGCGAAAACGCGCGGCTGACGCTGCGCTAGTGGCCATGTCAGTTCAGTTCCCCGGATGACTGGAATTGCGCTGAGTTTAGCATGGCGAGCCAGTCATGCATTGTACTAATCCACGAGCAAGACGACTTTGCCGAATTGGTTGCCGGATTCGAGGTACTCGTGAGCTAGACGGCATTCGGCGAGCGGAAACGTCCGGTCGACTACTGGCTTCAGCCGACCGGCGGCGACTAATTTGAGTACCGTGGCGAATTCGGATTTGGTGCCCATGTACGAGCCGAGGATGGAGAGTTGGCGGCTGAAGAGAAAGCGCAGATCGATTTTGGCGTCGTAGCCGGCTGTGGCGCCGCACGTGACGAGGCGGCCGCCGCGAGCAAGGCTGGCGACGCTGTCATCCCAGGTCGCTGTACCTACATGTTCGAAGACCACGTCTACGCCGCGCTTGGCAGTTAGGCGGCGAACTTCGTCTTTTATTTTTTGCGTTTTGTGATTGATTAGTTCGTCGGCGCCTAGTTCTTTCGCTTTGGCGAGTTTGGCTTCGTTGCCTGCGGTGGCGATTACGCGGCAGCCGAACATTTTTACGATTTGGATTGCGGCGGAGCCTACACCGCTGCCTGCCCCGAGGATGAGGACTTCTTCTGCCGGCTTAAGTTGTGCGCGGGTGAGGAGCATGTGCCAGGCGGTTTGAAAGACCAGCGGGACGGCGGCGGCTTGTTCGAACAAGAGATTTTCTGGATAGGGGAAACAGTTTACTTCCGGGCAGCGGACGAATTCGGCGCAGCCGCCGTCGATCAGGTAGCCGAGATTTGTGAATTGCGGGCACTGATTATCGCTGCCCGCGAGACATGCAGGGCATTTTCCGCAGCCGATTCCGGGAGCCAGCAAAACTTTTTGGCCGGACTTGACGGTGGTCACGTTAGGCCCGATTTTGGCGACGACTCCAGCGATATCGCTGCCGGGAATATGCGGGAGCGAAAACGGTACACCGGGGATTCCTTGGCGAACCCAGAGATCCAGGTGATTTAGGGCGCAGGCGTGGACACGGACGAGAACTTCGCCGGAACGCGGTTCCGGTTCGGGGGCATCGGTGTAGCGGAGGACGTCTGGTCCGCCGTGATCGTCGAAGAGGATTGCCTTCATGCGGTGCTCCTGTCGGGTGCGGAGCGATATGTTAGCGGCGAGGATGTGGAGAGTCCAATGGCCGCGTGAGTTGCGCACGCGAAGAAAGCTATCCGAGAAAAAGCACCGGCCTAAACACCCTGCCTGCGGCAGGCAGGCGGCCACAACAAGGGCGCGAAGAGCGGGAAGAGCGGGGAAGAGCGGTTGTTGCGTTGACAGGATAGGGAGTGCGGCTTAGGCTGAATTGGGAAACCCACTATGGATTTGTTTGAAGAGATTGTGCACATGAGGAAAGCTGGCCTACGCGGCGCGCTGGCTACGATTGTGCATACCAATGGCTCGATACCGAGCTATGAGAGTTCGCGGATGCTGGTGCGCGAAGACGGCTCGATCGCGGGTACCATTGGCGGCGGATGCGTCGAAGCGGATGTGTGGGCGGCGGCGCGCGAAGTGATGAGTAAGGAAACGCCGCGCAAAATGGTTTTTCAGTTGAACAATGAAGCGAGCTATGACAGCGGACTGATCTGCGGCGGCACGCTGGAAGTTTTTGTCGAACCGATTTTACCGCAGCCAGTGGCTTACATTTTTGGCGGTGGACACATTTCGATGGCGTTGGCGAAGTCGGCGAGCTCGGCGGGATTTGGCGTCGTCGTTATTGATGATCGCGAACAGTTCGCAAATAAAGAGCGATTCCCGATGGCGCAGGAGCTATACACGAGTTACGAAGACACCTTCGCGCGGATTCAGCCGAATGCTTCGTCGTACTTGGTGATTGTCACGCGCGGACATCGTGACGACATGCGAGTGCTGGCCTGGGCGGTGCGCACCGCCGCGCGCTACGTTGGAATGATTGGCAGTAAACGCAAAGTTTTGTCGGTCTACCAGGCGCTGGAAAAGGAAGGCTACGCGCCGGAAGAATTCGCACGCGTGTACGCCCCGATGGGATTGGAAATCGGCGCGCTGTCGCCGGAAGAGATCGCGATCAGCATAACCGCTGAATTGGTCGCGGTGCGTCGCAATACGCAAGACGCGCAACACAAGAAATTGCGGCGCGAACGGCGCGAAACGATTGCTTCCGGTGCTACAACGCAGCGGTGAACGGAGATCTATGCTCGCCGCCGTAATCCTATCGGGCGGTGCATCCAGCCGCATGGGATCGCCAAAAGCTCTGCTGTCCTACCAGGGCCGGCCATTTCTAGAACATCTGCTTGGTGTGACCACGCATCCCGCGATTGGAGTGCGCCGGGTGGTGCTTGGACCGGACGCCGAAGCCATCGGCAAAGGTATCGCTTTGGCGGCCGACGAAATTGTGATCAATCACGATTGGGAAAAAGGCCAGCTCAGTTCGATTCATGCCGGGCTGCGTAGTTTGCCCCCGAATACGGACGGCATGCTGCTGTGCCCAGTCGATCATCCGCTGGTGAGCGCGGCGCTGATTGGCGCGCTGATTGAGGCCTTCGTGGCTTCGCGCGCGCCGATTGTCGTTCCGTGCTATTGGGGACATCGCGGACATCCAGTGATTTTCTCCGCCGCAGTTTATGAGGAACTGCTCGACGCACCACTGGAGCAAGGTGCGCGTGCCGTGGTCTGGGCGCATACCCGCGAAGTGCACGAAGTCGCTACTGTGGAAGAGGGCTGCGTTCTGAACCTCAATGATCCGCACGCGATGGAAAAAATAAAACGCAAATGAAATTTAGCGTTCGGTGCGAACCAGTTCGCGACAAGCGGATATTACAAGTAACAATTTGCGAGGGATTTGAGTCGAGTCCCTTCGAGCCGTTACAACGCGCCCCTCAGGATGACACCAGTCTATGGGTGTGTGAGTATTGGCAAAAATACTTCGTGGAAAGAAATGCGGAATCGCTAGCGAGTGCTGGTGAGCCTGGCTGCGAGTGCTTGCGCGGCGTCCGCGGCTAAATATGCGCCGTGGATTGTTTCTTGAGGCAGTTCTCCGAAAGCAGTCGTGAGAAGTTCGACGGTAATTTCGTGAAGTTTGCGGACCGGTAATCCGGTCAGCAATTCCGTCAATCGCGATGCGCAAGCGATTGAAGTTGCGCAGCCGCGGCATAGAAATCGCGCTTTGCTGATTCGATCGTTTTCCACGCGAACCGCGATCTTCAGAATATCCCCGCACACTGGATTGCTGACGTCTACTATCGCGGTGGGGTCTTTCAGCTCGCCAGCGTTGCGCGGATTCTGAAAATGATCGAGCACTTCCCTTGAAAACATGAGTTGAGTATGCAGGCGATTCGCAGTATCGAGCAAGCACGCGGTATTGCCAAAACTAATTTGCGACCACGCGGGCGGGCAAAAACTTTTTCTCGATCGAGGCGACCACTACATAATTTGGGTCGACCATTTCGGTGAGATGAAGTTTGCACACCTTGGAACACAGTTCGTAGGCGTCCAGATCGGAAAGGCCGTAATCGTTGTGAATCCACTTCACAAGCTCGGTCACTGCAATGCGCACGGCATCGTCCACGGGCCGGTAAATGCCGGTGGTCATGATTTCGTCTTCATTTTCCAGGCGCGGCCACTCGATGCGCTTCTTTTTTAGCAAGTCCAGTCGCAACTTTACGCGCATTGGCACTTCCACGGCGCTGCCGGCTACTTCGCCATCACCCATGGCGGCGTGACCATCGCCAAAATAAAACAGAGCACCGGCCACGTTCACCGGCAGATACAAAGTATTGCCTTTGCTGACTTCCGGCGCGTCCATATTGCCGCCAAATTCCGCTGGGACAATTGAACTGCGTGCTTCCCCGCTGGCAGGAGCGACGCCGATGCAGCCGAGAAAGGGATGCAGAGGAAAACTTACTTTGAAGTTCGAATCGAGCGCCTGAAATGTTGCGGTGTTTTTCTCCGCATCGATCGGGTAGAACCACATTTTTTCCTGCAGTGGCTTGGTTTCGATGATCGGTGTGTAATGCGTGGCGTTTGCGGCGCCGAAGCCGGGTCCGAACGTACCGACGCCTTGCTTGCCATCTACCTGCAAATCTAAGATGTGAACGACGAGCGTGTCGCCGGGCTGTGCTCCTTCGATGTAGAACGGACCGGTCAGAGGATTGTCACCCTTGACCAGCGAAAAAGAATCTCCAGGCTTCTGTAGTGCATTGCCGAAACAATCGAGCGAGTTGGCCTCCAAAATATTGCCAGGCTTCACGCTGGCCACCGGCGGCGCAACTCCGAACAGGTACTTTACGTTTTCGATCGTTGCTGTATAGCGCACGACGTTGTCTTTAGCCGTCGGCGGATTGCCCTGCGCGGCAAGGCTTGTAAGACAGAGGAAAAACACGAAAGTAATCCGGAGAGCCATGAGGATCCTCACTTGAAATGGATTGCGCAACAAAGTGCAACACAGCCGGGAAGTACCGTCAACCGGCATTGCGAGGAACTCTTGCAGCCTCGAAGCTTACGGCTTTTCGCACTTGACAGCAGAAATGTGGCTGGCGCTGGCAGTAACTTCTTTGCGGGGCGGAAGGCGCAAACGGGCTTCCCGGACAAACTTGGAGAATCGCACAGCCAACTCGTGAATCCGCTTAGCTTGCCGCTTTTCGATCGATTCGGTCGGAATCAATTGCGTGCCGACTCCGATGGCAGTGGCGCCTGCTAAAATAAATGCCTCCGCGTTCTGCTGGTTAACTCCGCCCGAGGCGATCAGCGAAACTTGCGGCAGCGAACGATTGAGCGCGCGCACGTACCCGTCGCCACCCACTTGAACCGCAGGAAAAACTTTTACGAAATCGGCTCCCGCGCGCCACGCAGTAACGACCTCGGTTGGAGTCAATGCGCCGGGCATGGAAACCATGTCGTGCTCGGCCGCGAAGGTGACAATGTCGCAATCGAATCCCGGAGCGGTGAGGAAGTGCGCTCCGGCATCCGCGCACTGCCTGGCGGTTTCAACGTCCAAAACAGTCCCTGCACCGACGATCAGCTTTGGATGGTGCTTCACAAGATGGGCGATCACGTCCATGGCGCCGGGGACGGTCATGGTGATTTCAACGATGGGAATTCCGCCGCCGGCCACGGCTTCGGCCGCAAAATGCGCGTCGTCCGCGGACAAGACGCGAATCGCCGGCACGATTCCCACTTGCTCAATGACCGCAGCGATTTCTTTACGTTTCATCCCGCTGGTCCCTCCGGCAACTCCGCGCGAACTTCCATCGTATACCAGCAGGCGCTAATTTAAAGCTCGTCGCCTTCGGAGGCAGGCAGCAAATCGCCTTCACGGGCGATCCACACATATAAAGTGGGCAGCAAGAAAATGCTCAAGACCAGCGCGCCAACAAGTCCGCCCACAATTACGATGGCGAACGGCCGCTGCGAATCAGAACCGATTCCATGTGATAAAGCGGCGGGCAGTAAGCCAAGCGTGGCCACCAGCATGGTCATCATAATTGGCCTGAGCCGCAAGACCGCGCCTTCAATCGCAGCATCTTCAATGGAAAAACCGCGCGCGCGCAACTGATTGATGTATTCCAGCATGATGACGCCGGTCTGCACGGAAACTCCGAACAAAGCCAGAAATCCTACCCCGGATGATACGCTGAAGTTAGTGCCCGTCAGCAGCAAGGCGATCGTCCCGCCCACCGGAGCCAACGCCACGCTGGACAGAATCAACAACGCCCACTTGAACGATTTAAACATCGTATAAAGAATCATAAAAATCAGCAGCAATGTAATCGGCAGCACCGTCATTAGCCTACGCTGCGAGCGCTTCTGGCTTTCATACTCGCCCGCCCAATCCATCGTGTAACCCTGCGGAAGTTTTACTTTGCCGTTCACTTTCTTGATGGCTTCCTCTACTGTACTGCCCAAATCACGCCCTCGGATGCTGTACTTGATGGCGACGTAGCGAGAATTCTCTTCGCGATAAATTTGCGATGCGCCGTCCTGTACGCTCACTCTAGTCAATTGTGCAAGGGAAACCCGCTCGCCGCTTGGGCTGACCAGTCGAATCTTCTCGATAGCCTCGCGCGTGTCGCGAAATTGCGGCAAGTATCGCAACACCAGATCGTAGCGCTGCTCGCCGATTAGTACCTGGGTCAGCGCGTTGCCGCCAACTGCGGTCTGGATGGCATCCTGCACATCCGAAACATTGATTGCATAGCGCGCGGCCTGATCGCGTTGCACTTCAAAGTTCAAATTGGGCTGTCCGATCACGCGAAATACTCCGAGGTCTTCCACGCCGCGAACGTTTTTCATGACTCCGACCACTTCGTCGGCTTTTTCCTCCAACGTTCGCAGGTCCTCACCGTAAATCTTCACGGCCAGTGCGCCCTTCACACCGCTTACCGCCTCCTCCAGATTGTCCGAAATCGGCTGCGAAAAGCCCCAGGTCACTCCGGGAATTTTCTCCAGCTCGCGGTTCATGCCTTCAATCAGGCGCTCTTTGTTCTGATGAAAGACCGGGC
>Ga0099830_10002117_pt1 | contig 10418 bp, 8 predicted proteins | sample CZO8metaG_4_FD_79337 | JGI IMG/M metagenome (GOLD analysis project Ga0099830, IMG submission 79337) | Vadose zone soil microbial communities from the Eel River Critical Zone Observatory, Northern California, USA - CZOApr15con2H3.8 metaG | ecosystem: Environmental > Terrestrial > Soil > Vadose...
CTTTTTCAACACGCAAAGCAAAAAGCGGCCGCTCCTGCGCATCCCTGCGCTCGCGGCATTCGTGCATCCTGCACAGCATGGTTTTTGCTTTGCTTCATTTTTCAAACACTGAGCGTGTTTGAAAAATGGCGGTACGTCCCTATACCGCACCGCAGGGTGCTGAAAAACGAGTTTTTCAGCACCCTGCTATGAGTATAGCTTTTTGATGATAAGGGTTTACCTCGAGACTTGCTTCATCTTCCGATGAGTGGGTTCTAATTAACGCGGTATTATCTAAGGAGTTGATTATGAACAAGCCTTTTTTGAGCGACATAAAGACATTGCGCGAGCGGGCGCGGCAGCATATTGAGCAGGGCGCTGTTACTGAAGGGTACCGCGCTGACCGCGAGACGATGTTAAAGATTCTTAATGAAGCGCTTGCGACGGAAATCGTATGCGTGCTTCGTTATAAACGGCACTTTTTTGTCGCCTCCGGTATCAATGCGCAAAGCGTAGCGGATGAATTCGCTCAGCATGCCGCCGAGGAGCAGGATCACGCCGATCGCATTGCCGAGCGCATTGTCCAGCTTGGAGGAGAGCCTAATTTTTCTCCCGAGGGCCTGCTCACCCGCAGTCATTCGGAATATATAGAAGGAGACTCTCTCGTGGGCATGATCAAAGAAGATCTTGTGGCGGAACGTATCGCCATTGACAGTTACCGTGAGATGATTAATTACATTGGCGAAGACGACTCTACTACCCGGAGACTGATGGAAGAGGTCCTCGCCAAAGAAGAAGAGCACGCTGAAGATCTGGTTAGCCTATTGCAGGAACTTGGCCGTTAAGCTTAGTTCCCTCTCTTAGGGAACTCTCAAAAAGTCATCACTGACGTTTTTGTTCAGCGCCTTCCTGCGCCTCACCCCTAACGGGGTTAGCATGAAAATTCGCTCCAGGCGAATTTTTCAGAGACGACAAATTCGCCTGGAGCGAATTTGGACGCGCGCAAGCGCGCCCGAAGGGTGCGCGCCAAGGAAGGCGCGCATCAAAAACGAAAAGTGGCCGCTCTTGCGCATCCTTGCGCTCGGCCGTGCCCTCCGTCCCGCCTCCCGCGGCATTACTACTTCCCTGTAGGGCACGGCATTCATGCATCCATGCATAGCATGATTTTCGTTTTTCTTCATTTTTCAATTACTTGCGTAATTGAAAAATCCGCCAGGAGCGGATTTTCGCGTTAGCCCCGTAGGGGCTTGGCGCAGGGATGCGTCAAGCAAAAATGGCGGCACTTTCTGCGCTGCGCTTGAAAGCCGGGTCCGGCCTTCTCCCGCAGGGCATAGGTATCTACACAATTCATCAATCCAATGATTCTGTAGGAAACGCCCAATCGCACCGCAACACCCAACGGTCATTCCCGCGCAACAGGCTGTGTAAAAACTCTAAAAATTTCTTTCGTACCTGGAAAATTTCCCACTCTATATCAAGATGCTGTGGAAATATTGTGCAATTGCCCCACCAGAGTACCAATATTTGGATTTTCTTGCACACGTACTCCCACCGAAAAATTTGAGTTCGGGTTTTTACACAGCCTGGCAAGCGGGAATCCAGTATTGACGCGGGGTATCTGGATTCCCGCTTGCGCGGGAATGACGATCTATTCGAGATGCGTAGATACCTCTGCCCGCAGGGAGAAGGGACGTAATGGATGCTTGCGGTGCGCACTATTTACCGTTCTCCTCAGTAACCCACGTTCCGAAGCCTCTGCTGGTCCTGTTTCATCGGGAACTAACCGGCCGGCCCGGGCCTGGAATAAACTATGCCTTTTGTAACAGCCGCGGGTTAAGGGATGGGTTAACGCATGCTCAAAAGAATCGCTCACGTGCAGGCGGAGGAAACGCCGGCGCTGTTTTGGTCATTTGCTTATTTCTTCTGTCTATTGTGCAGTTACTACATTCTCCGTCCGATACGGGACGAAATGGGCATTCAAGGCGGCGTTCAAAGCCTGCCCTGGTTATTTAGCGGAACGCTTGCGGTTATGCTGATTGCCGTCCCGGTTTTTGGTTGGCTAACCGCGCGTCTGCCACGCCGCCGGCTGCTACCTGTTATTTATTATTTTTTCGTGGCAAATCTCTTAATTTTTTTTCTGTTATTAAAAAGCCGTACGGGCATCGTTTATACCGCCCGCGCCTTTTTTATCTGGCTTAGCGTGTTTAACCTGTTTGTGATTTCTATATTCTGGAGCTTTATGGTGGACCTGTTTACCAAGGAGCAGGCACAGCGGCTGTTTGGTTTTATTGCCGCAGGCGGAAGCACAGGTGCGCTGATCGGTCCGGCGTTGGCTGCGATACTGGCCGAGTCTCTAGGTCCGGCCAACTTGTTATTGGTCTCCGCCTCATTTCTCATCTCGGCGATAATCTGCGTTCATCGCCTGGTAAACTGGAGGACGGTGCGCGGGAAAGCGGACGCTTCCTCCGGGGACGACGTTATCGGCGGCGGCGCATGGGCCGGCGCGGGCATAATCTTTAAGTCGCCGTATCTTGGCTGGATTTGTCTCTATATGGTGTTATACACCACGCTTTCTACATTTCTGTATTTAGAGCAAGCCCGCATTGTCGCAGATGCGGTTGCTGCGCCTGCGAGCCGGACGTCTCTATTCGCTTCCATGGATTTCGCGGTCAATGTCATGTCATTCTTAGGCCAACTATTTCTGACCGGGAAAATTGTCAGTCGGTTTGGAGTATCTGCGGCGCTGGTGCTGGTACCGGCGTTGACGATACTCGGTTTCATCGTGCTCGGGTCACTGCCGGTGCTGGCCGTGCTGGTCGTCTTCCAGACAATCCGCCGCGCCGGTGATTTTGTATTTGCCAGGCCGGCGCGCGAAATGTTGTTTACCGTCGTTAGCCGTGAGGCCAAATACAAGAGCAAAAACTTTATCGATACCGTTGTTTACCGCAGCGGCGATGCGGCAAGCGGCTGGTTGTTCGCCGCGCTCGGCGCGATCGGTCTCGGCCTGTCCGGGATCGCGTTGATCGCCATTCCTATTTCCGCCGCGTGGTTAGCGACAGGTTTAATCCTTGGAAAAAAGTATGACGTTTTTCATCGAAAAATAGACATTGCCGATAATGCGAGAAGGAGGAAATATGGCAAATATTAATATTAGGGACCATTTATCCTGGACGCCGAAGTTTTCCCGCCGGGATGTGTTAAAACTGCTGGTTGCCGCGGGAGCCGGGCTCGCGCCCGGACCGACACGCGCAGGCAGCGATAAGCGGCCTTTGCTTAAACGGACCATTCCGCGCAGCGGCGAGCAAGTGCCCGCGGTGGGGCTTGGGACATACCAAACCTTTGATGTCGGGCCAGGCGCCAAGGAACGTGCTGGTGTGACGGAAGTGCTGCGCCGCTTGGTTGAATTGGGCGGCCGCGTGGTGGATAGCTCGCCGATGTACGGCAATGCGGAAACAGTGGTAGGGGATCTCGCGGTAGAACTTGACGTGCAAAAATCCTTGTTTCTCGCCACTAAAGTCTGGATTGATGGCCGCGACGCAGGCGTACGGCAGATGCAGACCTCTTTTCAGCGGCTGCGCGCGGATCGTATCGATCTGATGCAAGTGCACAACCTGGTGGATCTGCAAACCCATATGGCAACATTGCGCGAGTGGAAAAAGACGGGCAAGATCCGCTACCTCGGCATCACCCACTATCATGCCGGTGCTTATGACGAACTTGAACGGCTTATCAAAACCAAGGAATTTGATTTCGTGCAATTCAATTACTCCTTGGGCGAACGTGAGGCGGAGCAGCGGCTGTTGAAGGCTTCGGCCGAAAGCGGCACCGCAGTGCTGGTGAACCGGCCGTTTGCGCAGGCGGATCTGTTTGCGAAGGTGCGCAGCAAGCCTCTACCGGCTTGGGCGGCGGAATTTGACTGTGAAACCTGGGCGCAATTTTTCCTGAAATATATTCTGGCTCATCCGGCGGTAACTTGCGTGATTCCCGCCACACGCAACCCGAGCCACTTGCTCGACAACATGCACGCCGGCTCCGGGCGTCTGCCCGACGTTGGAATGCGGCGGCGTATGGCGCAATACATGGAACAGCTTTAGCAAATGGCTTAGGCCGCTGGCGATTAATATGACAAATATGACAATGAATAATTGGTATGAGGAGAAACAGTCGGCCTGGCTCTACCGGTTGATGGCCGAGGTTGAGCCGGATCCCACCAAGCGCAAGTTATTTGCTTCCTTAGCCAAGGCGGCTGAATCCGAGGCGAAGGTCTGGCAGGCGGAGATTGATAAACGCGGCGGCAATGTGCCGGAATTCCACCCGACGCTGCGCGCCAGGCTGGTCGCCGCGCTCATACGGCGCCTTGGCCCGCGCGCTATCCGTCCGGTATTGGCGGCGATGAAAGTAAGAGGTATTTCTGTCTATAGTGGATCAACGCCGGGCCATCGTATGCCGAGAACGATCGAAGAAGTGGGCCACCGCCATCACGGTGTCAGCAGTGGCGGCAATCTGCGCGCGACGGTATTCGGCGTTAATGATGGTCTCGTTTCCAATACCAGCTTAATTATGGGTATGGCGGGCACCACGAATGATCTCGGGCTTATTCTTGCCTCCGGCGTGGCGGGTTTGTTCGCCGGCGCTTTATCCATGGCGGCCGGGGAATATATCTCGATGCGCTCGCAGCGGGAGATGTATGAATACCAGATCGGGTTGGAGCGCGAGGAGCTCAAGCAATACCCGAAACAGGAGGAGGAAGAGCTGGCGCTGATCTACCGCGCGCGCGGCATGGCGATGGAGGAGGCGCGCGACGTTGCGCATAAAATGATGCGCGATCCCGGGCACGCGCTTAATACGCTGGCGCGTGAGGAGCTGGGATTGAATCCGGACGATCTCGGTTCGCCGGTGGGCGCGGCCTGGTTTTCATTCCTTGCCTTCAGCAGCGGGGCCTTGATCCCGTTGTTGCCGTTCATGCTGCGGATCGGGCCCGCGCCGGTTGCTGTCGCCGCGGTGTTATCCGGTATTTGTCTGTTTGCAGTCGGCGCAACTCTAAGTCTCTTTACCGGGCGCAATGCGCTAGCCAGCGGGTTGCGCATGGTGCTCATCGGCGGCATCGCAGGATTAGTAACCTATAGCATTGGCGCTCTGCTAGGGATAAGTCTTTCTTAACTACATATTAGCCGCTCTTGTTATCGGCTGCTATCGGCGTTATATTAGGTAGCAAGCTAATAATTAGATTAGAAATGAAATCGGCGGATACAACCGACAATTTAGGCATTCTGATCGCCGAAACCGCGCGCGTTTGGCGCTACCGGCTTGATCAGCGCTTGCTGCCGTTGGGACTTAGCCAGGCGAAGTGGCTGGTGTTAGTGCACCTTTGGCGCGGCGGCGACGGCCTGATCCAGAAAGAGCTGGCGCAGCGTATCGGAATCGAAGGCCCGACCCTGGTCGGGTTGCTCGATCGCATGGCCGAGGATGGCTGGATTGTGCGCCACGAGGGCGGGCACGACCGGCGCAGCAAGACCGTGCATTTGACCGATAAGGCGCATGAAATCCTAAAGAAAATCAAAGCCACCGCGGCGCAACTGCGGCGGGAAGTACTCGCCGATATTCCGCCAAACGCAGTTAAGCGCTGCTTAGATGTGCTTCAGCAGATCAAAAAAAAGGCCGAGAGCCTCTGAGTTTAATACTTGTTGACGTCAACGTTTCTTAGCTTCGGAGATTGGTTGATAAGTTGAATAACTTTAAGTGGATTATTTCTCTAGTGCTGGCGCTTGCCGTCATCGGCGGGGGTTATCTCTATTGGCGTCACGGCGTTTACTATCCCAGCACCGACGATGCGTATGTGAGAGCGCACGTGGTGCAAGTGGCAACGCAAGTAACGGGGCCGATCGCGCAGGTGCAGGTGCGTGACCAGCAATACGTGCGCCAGGAAGATTCTCTGTTCGAGCTCGATACCCGGTCGTTTGCGCTTGCCGTGGCTCAGGCCCGGGCGCGTTTAGCGCTGGCCAATCAAGCCATGGGCGCGAACGAAGCCAGCGTCAGGGCGGCGGAAGCGGAACTCGCTAATCAGCAAGTAATGCTGCGAAATGCCGAAGACAATGCCGAGAGAGTAAATGGACTGCGGGCGCAGGGTTTTGTGTCGGCGCAGGCGTATGACAATGCCGAGGCGGCGGTAAAGGTGGCGCGGGCGCAGGTGGCGATAGCCGAGGCGAAACTGAATCAGGCACGCATGAATCTCGGCAGCGCCGGCAATCAAAATGAACGCGTGCGCGAAGCCGCCGCCGCGCTCGAGCAAGCGCGTCTCGACCTGCAACATACCCGGATAGCGGCCACGTGTAATGGACGCATCGCGGAATTGTCTTTGCGCCCAGGCGATATGGTTCGCGCTGGGACCCCGCTGTTCTCCCTGGTTTGCGATCAGGAATACTGGGTCGACGCTAACTTCAAAGAGACGGAACTCGGCCGCATTATAACCGGGCAGCCGGCAGATATCACGATTGATATGTATCGCGGCCGGCATTTCCGTGGCCGGGTGGAAAATATCGGCAGCGCCAGCGGCACCGCCTTTTCCTTACTGCCGCCGCAAAATGCTACCGGCAACTGGGTTAAGGTGACGCAGCGGGTACCCGTGCGGGTCGCCATTCTCAATGCCGATGCGAACTTTCCCCTACGCGTAGGGACCAGCGCGGTCGTGACCATCGATACCACTACCGAAGACAAGGCGCTGGCCTCGACCCATTAATTACGCTAACTCTGTATGACGAAGAAAGAGAGCAGTCAGCGATTTTGGATTTCGCTTGCAGTTATGTCCGCCACCATCATGCAGGTGCTGGACACGACCATCGTCAACGTCGCGCTGCCGCACATGCAAGGCCAGCTCGGCGCGACTCCCGATCAGATTAGCTGGGTGCTGACCAGCTATTTAGTGATGTCCGGCATCTTCATGCCGCTCACCGGCTATTTTTCCGATAAGCTGGGACAAAAAGATTATCTATTAATAAGCATCCTTGGGTTTGTCGTCGCCTCCGCCCTGTGCGGCATAGCCACTAATCTCGCCGAGATGGTTTTATTCCGGTTGCTGCAAGGCATGTTCGGCGCGGCATTAGTGCCGTTGTCGCAGTCCATTATGGTGCAAACTTTTCCCGCCAACGAGCGCGGCAAGGCAATGGCCATTTGGGGCGTCGGCGTCATGGTGGCGCCCATCCTTGGCCCGACATTGGGAGGTTATTTAACCGAGGCGTTGAACTGGCGTTGGACTTTTTATATCAATTTGCCGGTCGGCGTGTTCTCCCTGCTGCTTGCCTGGCGGCTGGTGCCGGATACCGAGAAACGGCAGCGCGGTATGGATTGGATCGGGCTGCTATTAATGACCTTAGCCATCGGTGGCTTGCAATTTATCTTGGACCGCGGCAACCGCGATGATTGGTTTAATTCCAACACTATCCAGATGGTCACCATTGTAACCATCGCCGGCTGGGTTGGATTTGTTTATCACGCGCTGACCGCCAAGAATCACACGCTGTTTGACCTGCGTATTTTCCGTGACCGTAACTTCTCCACCTCGAGTGTGTTGCTAGCGGTGTTCGGGTTGGGATTATTCGGTGCCATCGTGCTGCAGCCGATTATGTTGGAGAACTTATTCGACTATCCGGCTTCCACCGCCGGCTTGATGATGGCGCCGCGCGGGATCGCCAGCATGGTGAGCATGATATTGGTGGGCAGATTAATCACTCGCGTGGAGCCGCGCGTACTGATCACCATCGGCACCCTGCTCTGCGGCATCGGTTCCTATGCCATGACAAAATATAGTCTTTATGTCGATCAATGGTGGCTGATCTGGCCGATCGTCGTACAAGGCTTTGGTCTCGGGATGGTGTTTGTACCGCTGTCGACAGTCGCCTTTACTACTTTGCCGAGAGAAGCCTCCGCCGAGGCCGCGGGCATCTTCAGTCTCATGCGCACCGTTGGTTCTTCCATTGGCATTTCCATCGTCACTACCGTCATGATCCGCCACATGCAGATCGCCTGGAACGAAATCGGTGGGCACATTCAGCCGTTTAATCCCGCGTTAGCGCCGTATCTGAGCGGACTGAATTTAAATATGTCCGACCCGGCGGCTGCCGGCATTCTCGCGCAAGAACTGGCGCGGCAGGCGCAGATGGTAGGCCTGTTGGACGCATTCATGTTCATCACCTGGAGCTTCGTTTTTATGTTGCCGCTGGTGCTATTGCTCCGGCGCTCATCGCGCAAACCGCCCGCCGGCGCCGCGGTAGCCGCGCCGGAATAAAAAATGATCGATGTAGATTAGGTTAAGCCGTGTAGCGCTGGGCAGGAGCCCGAGTGTCGCGGAACACAGGGATGTGTTTGAGCGACCGGCGAACCCAACAAAATCATAGATTTGATGAGTCGCTGTGCAGGAGGCGTAGGAGCGGCCGCTTGACCTATCCTACGTGACTATAATATGGCATAGGACATTACCTTTACATTTATCAATAGTTGCCAGATAGAAGAGCGCGCTTCACAATAGCCTGCGTTCGCAGGCTGTGTGCCCGAGGAGGAGACCATAATGAAACGATTCGATGATGCCGAAGACCCGCGCCGGCGATTGTTGCTGCAGGCCCTGGCTGCCGGCTTGTTGGCAGCTCCTGCCGCCGGTGCGTCGCTGTTGGGGGATGTACCGCATAAGCTCCCCCCGGGCCGTTCGGTCTATCGGCTCGATGGCAGCGTGCTGGTCAACGGCAAGCCGGCGACACTGGATACCTTGATCGGTCCTGAGGACACCGTCGAGACCGGTGCTGACGGCCAGGTCATCTTCGTCGTCGGCCAGGACGCTTACCTCTTGCGCGGCGGCGGTAAGGTGGTACTGGCCACGCAGCGCCAGCAGTCGCGCGTGGTGCGCGCGCTCAATCTGTTAAGCGGCGCGCTGCTCAGCGTCTTCGGGCGCGCGGAGCAGAGGATCTACACGTCAACGGCGACGATCGGCATCCGCGGCACCGGCGTGTACCTCGAGACCGATCCCGACGAGACCTACTTCTGCACGTGCTACGGCACGGTCGATCTCACGTCGAAGCAGGATCCGACCAGCCGCGAGACCATTGTCTCCAAGCACCACGACAGGCCGGTTTATATCGCGGCGAAAGCCCCGGCCGGGCAACGCATCCGCCCGGCGCCGATGAAGAACCACACCGACGCGGAGCTCGCGCTGATCGAGGAGCTGGTCGGCCGCACCCCGCCGTTCGTTTTCCCGATGGACGACTACGACGCGCCGCGGCGCGATTATTGAGAGCTCTTCGGGATTAGTTTTTATAAACCCTGACGTGCATGGATGCACTAATGCCGCAGGAGACAGGACGTCGGGAGCGGCTGCGCCAACTTAATGGTCAGCGCGTAGCGTGCGCTATGCGCACGGTTACCTCAATGCTGACGTGCATGGATGCACTAATGCCGCGGGAGACGGGACGTCGGGAGCGGCTGCGGCAAAGTTTGATCGTGCGCGCAGCGCACGCTACGCACTGATCGAGGAACTGGTCGGCCGCACCCCGCCATTCATGTTTGGCACCGATGACTACGTCGCCCCACGCCGAGAGTATTGAGCGTGGCGCGTTTTACTCCGGCGCGCCGTTCAGGATCCAGTTGAGAAAGGTGTCGTAGTGGGTGCGATTTCCGCCGATAAGGTTGTCAATGTCGAACCCCAATAACAGCCCGCCGGCATGGTGGTGGCCTGAAGGCTTGCGCAACAGCGGGCTCGCCTCGATATTCGTAAAGTTGATGCGTGCACGCATATCCAGATAGAACTGGTGATCATCGGTGGCATTGATAAGGCCGTCCCCATTACGGTCGTAATTATTGTAATACACGGGGGGACCGCCAGGGTTACTGTTTACATGGCAGCCAGCGCAAGTGGTGGTCGGCGTGACTCCGTTGTTTTGCAGAATGTTTTTGATATCTACAAAGCGGATAGCGGCTGGGACTGGTGTCAGCGTGGCTGACGCCGTAATCGTCAGGGGCGCCGGGTCGCTGTCGGTGCTGCCGTCGTTGACGATGAGTTGGAGAGTGTAGGTACCGGCGACACTGGTGTTGAAAATGGGGCGGATCGAGTTGGGATTGGTGAGCGTCGAGGTGGCAGCGCCTCCAGTGATCTGCCAGCGGTAGCTAACGGCGTTCACGCTCTCCGCGGCCGAGAGTTGGACGTTAGTGTTTGTTAGCACTGTGCGGTTGGGCCCCGGCTTGGCCACTGGGCGTGTAGGACGCAGGACATTACCACTGCCATCGATCGCACCGGGGATGACGGCCGCGAGGGTCGCCGGTGCACTGGAACTCCAGAATTCGTTGTATTTTAGCAGCGCCAGCGGCATATTGCCCTTGTCGAACACATGGTGTTTGATGCGGTCGGCATAGCCGGTCGCAGGGTTGGTGCCAGCGAACTTGGTGAACGTTGTGAAGTC
>Ga0099830_10002120_pt1 | contig 10408 bp, 10 predicted proteins | sample CZO8metaG_4_FD_79337 | JGI IMG/M metagenome (GOLD analysis project Ga0099830, IMG submission 79337) | Vadose zone soil microbial communities from the Eel River Critical Zone Observatory, Northern California, USA - CZOApr15con2H3.8 metaG | ecosystem: Environmental > Terrestrial > Soil > Vadose...
GGTTATTCGGATGAGCCTCGCGCCCCCATGTAAGCAGGCATCCGGATAGGGGAGAACGCCGCAACGAAATCGCAACGAATTGGGTGAAACGACCGTGAACAAAACGTGGCGGATGCGCTTGTCACTGTAAGAAAGATCAACAACTTAGACGATGTGCACTGCGTTCGGGACGCAGGGGTCGCAGGTTCAAATCCTGCCACTCCGACCAGAAATCACTAGGTTTTTTCGTCTCATTTCGGTCCTCGGTCAAGTTGGCCACCGTTTTGGCCACCGAAACATACCGGCCTTTTTGGCCGATCGCGGCTGCCGCGCCCTGCAGATAGTCGGGGTGATGATGGCCATAGGTGTCCTGCAGGACCTCAGGCGACATGCCCAAGAACCCGGCGGCTTCCCAGATCGGCACACCGCGGTGCATCAGCCAGGTCGCGGCGGTGTGGCGTAAGGTGTGCGGGGTGACCTTGCCCGGCAGACGGGCGAGCTCAACAGCCGTTTTGAACCCTTTCTTCACCGACACGACCGGCTTTCCGTTGAACTCAACAAAGCAGGTGGCGATTAGCTTCCGGTCCTTCCAGCGACGCAGGTGAGCAAGCAGCCGCGGCGGTATGGGCGCGGGCGTCTGGCGCTTCTTGGTGGCCCGCTTGCCGATCGGCTTGCGATAGAAGATGCCTCGCTCAAGATCGACGTGAGATCGACCGGGCTCGGCATAGGGCGACGCTGAGGCAATCGCGCCAGCCCGGGTGCCAGTATGAAGGCCGATCAGAATAAATCTGGCGATATGTCTCAGGGGGCGGCGGTTTGTGCTCACCGGATCACCTTTTGACATCCCCGAATGGATCGTCTGCTTCTCCCGATGGCGCCAACAGTGCCAAATCAGCGCCGCGGCTTCCTTGGTCAGCCACCGGTCGCGGGCCTCGCCCTTACGCGGTAGCGACACGCGCACCATGCCCCGGTGAAAGCCTTCTTTTGCATGATGGTTGATTGCGGCGCGAAACGTCTCGAGGTCGCGGCGCGCACCGCCGCGGTTGCCGCGACGTTTGACGTAGGCGGCACAGGTCCGAGCATTGACCGCCGACAATTTCTTGCTGCCCCAAAATTCGTTGAGCCGTTCAATCCTGGCTTCGATCTCGAACTGGTCGCCCGGCTCGCCGACATCGGTCAAATAGATCGACAGCACGTCAGCGCAGTCGATGTCCTCGATGTCCTGCCGGCGGCGTTCGGGTTGATACTTCTGAGCGATGTAGTTCGCTAGGGCTTGCTCTGGCTCCGCAGGCGGCTTTGTTTCAGACGGACTCGCAACGCATCCTGTGGCGATATGGCGGTCTCCATCCTTGATGATCCAGACGGCCTGGTGAACGAGTTTTCCGCGTCGGTATCGCGCCTTGCGTTTGTAAAGTCTGACTCCTTTGCTTGGACGCGGCATAACTCCCTCATAGTCCTGATCGCCTCAAGGGTAGTATAATCCTTATTCGCGATACGTTCGAGAGCAAGTCGGCCCCTGGCGCTCTCTCGCCGCAAACCAGACGCGGTCATGGACCCGTCTGGAAAAGCTATTTTTGCGGCAAAATCCAAACGAAGCGGCGCAGACGGATCTATCGTGTCGGCCATCGGCGGGCTAACTCTTCTGTTCGACATTAGGAACAGCCCCGTTCTCAACAATTCGCGGCAGTCGTATCGCTCCGACGAACTGATCGTCGGATTCGCCCGAGATCCGGCAACTTCTTTTTATCGTTACCCCTCGCCCCAAGTTAGAGATGAACCTGCGCGATCGAAGCGTGTCGCAGGTTTTCGCGCGCAAAGGAGGCCCTGTTCTGAGTGCGATGAAACCCGAGAGGAGAAAGCAGACCGTCTGTCCGGCCCGCCGCGGCAGACCTTGAGCAAAACCTCACTGATCTGCATGCACGGGTCCATCAAGGAGCGCACCGGGCAACGCCATCACGCCGGACGTACATTCCGAAGGCGGACGGGCGACGGAGGCCTTTGGCGGTGGCGGCGCTCGAAGACAACATCGTCCAGAGAGCGACCGTTGCGGTGCTGAACTGCATTTACGAGGAAGAGTTCCTCGGGTTCAGCTATGGCTTCCGGCCGAAGCGCGGCCAGCACGATGCGCTGGACGCTCTGGCGGTCGGGATCACCGACAAGAAGGTGAACTTCATTCTTGACGCGGACGTTCGATCCTTTTTCGACGAAGTTCGGACGCAGGTGATCCGACAAACCGTGCTATGCGAAAGTTTGCTTGGCATAAGCTCCATACCATTTAATCGACGAGCGTGCGCGGCCGGAGCCTGCTAATAGACGCATCCATTGGAGATGATAATGGCAGCAATTCGTTCACCGCCCGATGAGAGGGCTAGTGCCCTTCTCCTAAAGGGCGTGAACGATAGCGCGGTCGAGTTGTTCTCGAATTCGGAATATTTATCCGTCGAACGCATCCCCACAGCCCTCGAGGCGGAAGCGTTGCGCGAGGCCATCAGAGGCATCGACTTGCTGGGCATTCGTTCTCGAACCCAACTGACCCTCGATATTTTTTCCGATGCTGACCGACTGATCGCCGTGGGCTGTTTCAGCGTGGGGACTAATCAGGTCGATCTGGACGCGGCGCGCAAGTGTGGCGTTCCAGTTTTTAACGCTCCATTCTCGAATACCCGCAGCGTGGCAGAGTTGGTGATCGGCGAAATCGTCATGCTGCTTCGACGCATATTTCCACGCTCCGCGGCGGCCCACGAAGGAGGATGGGATAAATCCGCGACAGGCAGCCGCGAGGTGCGAGGTCGTACACTCGGAATTGTAGGCTATGGCAACATAGGATCGCAGCTCTCGATGCTTGCCGAAGCGATGGGCATGAAGGTCATTTTCTTCGACCGCACCGACAAGCTTCGTCACGGTAACACCGAGCCCGTCGAGAGCCTTCAGGATCTTCTGACGCAGAGCGACATCGTCAGTCTGCACGTTCCGGAGACGCGGGATGATCGGAGAAACCGAACTGCGCTTGATGAAGCCGGGTTCGTATCTGATTAACAACAGCCGCGGTACCGTCGTCGATCTCGAAGCACTTGCGAAGGCGCTTCGCGACGGTCATGTCGCCGGAGCCGCGCTCGACGTTTTTCCGATCGAGCCGTCCTCAAATTCGGAACGCTTTCAACGCCCCCTGCAGGGCTTAAAGAATGTGATACTGACCCCCTCACATTGGCGGTTCGACCGAAGAAGCGCAGGATCGAATTGGCAAAGAAGTGGCCCGAAAGATGCTTGATTATTTCAGCAGTGGCTCGACGATGGGTGCTGTAAATTTCTCACAATTCCACTGCAGACGCACCCCCTCGGCGCGCGGTTCAGCCATGTTCATCGCAACGTGCCTGGAATGCTCAGGCGGCTGAACGAAGTATTCTTGCAACGCGACATCAATATCATTGCACAGTATCTGGAAACCGACAGCGAGGTTGGTTACGTGGTGCTCGATGCGGATCTAACCGGACACAACAGTCACGAAATTCTTGACGACATTCGCGCGCTTGATGGGACGATCAGGGCAAGGTTGGTCTACCAACATTAGAAAGACCACCTGAATCCAAAAAACCAGCTGCACTCGGAATCTCGACTCGTCGCCGCTCGTCGGGATTTGCGGCAGACGTGCCATTTACACGGGATCTGGCAGCAAGACCTAGATGAATGCTACCCCGATACGTTGGTACTTTCGCCAAACGACGCGGCAGGTTTTATCGATCTGCTCTGAATCGATCATCAGATTGAACGACTCAGGAATACATACCGTCCCTTTTATCTCGATCGCCGCGCCAGATGGAGACATATTGCAAACGAGGCATTCGATGCCCGTGCCGTTAAAACCGATCGTTCCAGCCTTCATGACTCTATGTCGTGGGCTGTTGCGTTTGTCTTCCATGACATTCACCTAAGTCAGGACGCTAATAGGCGACCGTTTTCACAGCTTGACGACCCCCTCTGCCGGGGTACCCAATTTTAAGCCGATCGGCCCAGCCAACCGATTCATGCGGGGCAGGCCTTCCGGCTTCAGGCAACGGCTCGCGGCGTGGGCTGGTTCATGTCCTCGAATTCGAGCTCCGCGTGCTGCCGGGCAGTCTTCAGAATCCGGACAGCGTCAGCGATGTTGTTTTCCGAGTGGTTGGCCATGACCTGCATCCGGATGCGGGCGGCTCCCTTCGGTACGGCCGGAAATTCGACTAGATTGGCGATCAGTCCGAGTTCCGGCAATCGCTTGCTAACGAGACGAGCCAGGCCTTCCGTTCCCATCTTTACGCAGACGATTGCGGACGGATCGCCGTAGTAATCGAGGCCAGCCTCACGCAGTTGATGACGAAGCCTCAGGACGTTAGCCATTAGCGCCTGACGCTGCGCGCGTCCTTCTACGGAATCGACGATGTGGAATGCATTGAGGATAGTGGCTGCCTGAACCGGCGACAGCGCATTCGAAAATGTCGTGGGCGCGCTGTAGAAGCGGAGATATTCCTTCACCGCGCGGCTCTTGCAAGCGACGAAGCCGCCATTTGACGCGAAGGTCTTGGAGAAGCTGCCCATCACGATATCGACCTTGCCCAGCATGTTCTGGATGCCGATGTGTCCGCGGCCGTCGTCGCCGAGGCAACCCAAGTCGTGCGCAACGTCAACGACCAAGGTCGCCTCGAACTCGTGGCAGAGCGCCTGCAGTCTAGCCAGATCCGGCGTATCCGAATCCATGGAGAACAGGCCTTCGGTAACAACCAGAATGCCGTTCTCCTTATCCTTCGCCCTGATCTTTGTCAGGATGTTCCGGCAATACTTGTTATCGAGGTGGCGGAACAGATGAATGTTGTTAGTGGCGGCGTTTGCGCCTTCCTGCAGACAGGAATGCGACAACATGTCCATGACCACATGGTCGGCCGATCGGACCAGGCCCTTGATCACGCCGAAACCCGCGGCCCAACCCGTCGGATACAGCACCGCTTCTTCCATTTTCAGAAAATCGGCGATCTTACGCTCTAGCGCGACGGAGTGGGACGTATTGCCGACCAGCGCCGGCGAACCCGCACTATGGACGCCACAGCGTTCGATTGTCTCTTTGGCAGTCGCCTTGATTCCGGAATGTGACGACAGACTCAGGTAGTCTTGCGACGCGAAATTGACGCCACGCATCCTGTTGCCGCTATCGTCCTGTGCCCAGCAAACCGTGCTAGGCCCATCTTCGGTCGCGCGGGAAAATGGCCAGAGACCGTTGTGACGACGCAGATTTTGCCACTTGAAAAAGCTTTCGGTGCGTCCGAGGAGGTCCGCCCACCGGGCACGCGGAAATCTCTCATGCTGCCGGTCAATGCAGCGGGCACAGTATGGGCGTTGGTAATATCTGACATTGCTATCCCTGTTCGACGCTTTTTTAAATGGACTTGTTGGCGTTTGGAAAAACGATGCCCGAGCGAAATTAATATTCGATTCCGCGTCGGTCGTTTATTAGGTGTCAATTTACCGATGTGATTCTTTGGTTCTCCGCTCATTAATTCGATCGGCGTCTCGGAGAGTGTTTGACGGACACTGTCCGATGCAGCGCGACATAAGGAGAAAGACGAACTTCAAAGGGATCAGGCGGCCATTAACCATGATGGCTGCATATTGGTGTATGGAACGCGTTGTCTGACGGTCCGGCAGGCCGTTCGAGAACTCGAGGATTCACTGCCCCGCGCACCGTGCGCGGTTGCTGCACGAACCAGCTCTTGCGCTCCTTGCACCGCAGCCGCCGTCGTCCTAGCGCTCATACATTCCAGCCTCGCGAGCGTCGCCGATCTGGGGCTACCCGTCAAAGCGGTACCGCCGCTTCCCATTTTCTCCTGGACCGGAGGCTATGTCGGTGCCGCCGTCGGATATGCCGGGGAACACGACAGCACGACCGACGGAACGAAGACGCTCACCGGTTAAAAATGGGATCACGCCCCGAGGGGCGCCGTTGGGGGCCTCTACGCCCGCGGTAACTATCAGATTGGCGCAACGGTATCGGGCCTTGAGACGGATATTGAAATGGCCGGGATCAACAGCTTCGCCGAACTTCTCAATTTCCGCCGCTACGATACCTGACCACGCTGGCCATCAGCACCGCCTGCGGTGAGGTTGCTGTCACGCAAAATACCCCGGCGCTAAATCTAAATGTTGCGACGCCGATTACGGACGTTATCTAAATGCCCCCGTCGCTTTCCGGATTTGACGGTGAGATTGCGAACCCGCACTCCAATAGAATAAAGCGGGGCACCGCCTAAGGATAAGTCCGCGCGAATCGCAAGGAAAATGGACCCGTCGAGCATGTTTCTTAACCCTGTCATGTTCAAATCGGCCCGCAAATGCACAGGAATTATGGTGATGAAAATTTGGTTATTTGCAAAGCGCGCGTTCATGACCTTCTGGTATCCTTACGTGAGGACCCTGAACTCAATTTGGCCGTCGATAACCATTCAAGGGAAGCGACTGGTCATATTTCCTGACGTCTATAAGCCGTTGGAGAACGAGTATGCTTGTGCCGAATACTGCCGAGAGGGTGACAGGATGCTGGACCTCGGTTGCGGGAGCGGTGTGGGTGCCGTGTTCTGTGCGCCCAAAGTGCGCGAGTTGGTAGCCGTCGATATAAGCCCGTCGGCGGTCCGGAACACTGAGGAGAATTGCAGGCTTAATGGACTGAACAACGTCGCGGTCAAGCAAAGTGACATGTTTTCTGGCGTAGAGGGTAAGTTCGACCTTATCCTGGCGAACCCACCTTATATCGAGGCAGAATTCGAGAGTAAGGAGGAGCAATTCGCCACCTCGGTGCGTTATCTTCCCACCCTTTTCTCGCAGGTCGGCGAACACCTCGCGGAAGATGGCCGGCTCCTCATTCAATTTCCGATTTGGTTTCGGGGACAGATCGAAAGACTTGCGTCGGGGCAAGGTCTGAAATTGGTGGCGGTGCGCCGTTTGCCGCTAAAATCTCCTGCCCTCTTCCTCTTGAGCTTGCTTTACATGCAGGTTGGCTTCCGGTCGGCCTTCTATTTGCTGCAGCCGGTGCCAACTGGAGGCACGACAATGCCTGGCTAGGGTTGCTTTCGGGGCTGTGCCGACGATCTGGCCTCTGCGACCGCAAGCCATACGCTACTGCAACCAGATAGCAGGGTATCGGAGGCGACATCGGACCCGCGGGCCGGTCGGACTGCAGGTGGTGATTTGGAGGTCGCTGTCACACGAAATATCCGGCGCGCGCTGAATTGACGCTACGGCAACTTTGGGGGCTATCGATACGACTAGGTGGTGACGTTTCCGGGTTGAGCAGCGAGCAGGAGCCGACTTCCTGCACCGTTCGCGTGCCGCGGCCCACAGGTTCTAGCGAGCTAACAATTTGAAAAAGCTGTCCTGACCGAAGTCAAGCGACAGCGTTTTCACGTTCCAAGGGGAGCAGACAGCCTCGAATTTTGCCCAGCAGCCGCTTCATGTCGACCGGCTTGGTATCGAAATCGGAACATCCAACCTCGACGCTCTTGTCACGGTCGCTGGCCAGAGCATGGGCCGTCAACGCAACAATCGGGATTGCGGATGTCATTGGATTAGCCTTGATCAATTGGGTCGCTTCCCAGCCGTCCATTTCACCCAACGCGACGTCCATCAGGATCAGATCCGGCATCTCGTTAGCGGCCATCGCAACGCCCGCTGCGCCATCGTGAGCACAACAGACCGAGAAACCGTGACGCTGCAGACGTCGCGTCAGCATGTCCCGGTTGATCTCATTGTCTTCGACAAGCAGGATTTTATGCATTGGTCGTTTCCAAAGCAAGATTGGAAGGTGCCGGGACGAGCGTCGCGGAAGCGAAGACATCTCCCTTCCGCCGCCCGGCGAGCAGCGGCATCCGGATCGTAAAGCGGCTGCCTTTTCCGACTTCGCTTTCGACGAAGATCTCGCCGCCCATCAGCTTGCAGAGCTTCTGGCTGAGCGCCAATCCCAGCCCCGTGCCGCCGTATTTGCTGGTGCTGGAGTCGTCGGCGACAGTAAATTTTTCGAAGAGGTTCGTGATCTGATCCGAAGCGATACCGATGCCGGTATCGATGACATGGATCACAAGATCATCGCTTGGTCCATCGAGCCGGCGCTCGGCGACAAACTCGACCTTGCCGTTGTGAGTAAACTTTACCGCGTTATCAAGCAACTGACCGGTCATATTGCGGAATTTGCCGGCATCACAGAGGGCCGTTCCGAGATTGGGAGCGATCGTGCAGATGATCTCGTTTCCGCTATTCTTTGCCGCTGGTCTCGCTGCATTGACAATCTCGCCGAGCAATTCGGCCAGATCAGTTTCTTCCAGGTCCACTTCCATTTTTCCCGCCTCGATCTTCGACAGGTCGAGTACCTCGTTAACGAGCTTGAGGAGGTGCTGGCCGGCACTGTGAATCTTGTTTAGATCCGCAATGTCTTCGCTGTCGCCTTCGTCTTCGGCGTCCTCAAGGAGGATCTGGCTGTAGCCGATTACCGCGTTAAGGGGAGTCCGCAACTCGTGACTCATCTTGGCGAGGAATTCGGCCTTGGCTGCGCCCGCCCGCTCGGCTTCCTCGGTAGCCAGGCGGAGCGCCGATGCGGTCGCCATATGCTGCCGCATTTCGCTTTCAAGCTCGGTCTGCGACGCCTGTATTTTGGCGTAGTACAGCGCCATCATCGCAACATAGAGCGACGCCGCGACGGTTGAGACAAGCCCCAGGCCCTGCATTGCCGCAACCGGCAGATCGTTCTTGATTGGGTAACCAAACAAATAAAAGCTGCTGAAGATCGCCAGGTTAGCAGCGAACATGACCATCACGATCACGCGAAGCGACTTGGACGAACCCAGGTAGAAAAACGCGAGCAGCGGGATAACAAGCACCCAGGGCAGAGTCGGGGAGGTTACTCCACCGTAAAAGTAACAACTCCAGAGAATACAGAATATTAGGTTCTGGATCGAAACCAACGCCAGCGGATTGTAAGGCGCGCCAGCTCGAAGCACGAACGGGAAGATCCAGAACGACGTGATCGAAATTGCCAGCACGGCAACTTCGTATCCTGGAGCCGGATCAAACACATAGAGTGCTATAGGGACGACGTTTCCAATGAACGGCCCAAGAATATGGCTGACCAAAAAGACGTGCGCGCGGTTTCGCGCGTCGCGGTCAGCCGCGATCGCCGGCGGAATAAAGTAGTTCACAAGGCGGTCGAGAGCCGCAATCATTCTCGCGAGTTTGGCTTTCATGAAATTCGCGCCGCCTTCTGCGTTTGTCTTGATAAAATCGCCGCCGTGGTCGGTTTGCAATGTCGCGCAGCGGGTATCTAAAATACGGTTACCCCGAGCATTAGATTTTCAGGCTCCGCTTAAAGTCGCGTTAATCGACGGAACCGTTACTTAAACCTGATGTTAAACCCACCTACGCTAGGTTCCACTTTTGACATAAGTCATCGGGGGCGGCAGCAAATGCTGATCTGGAACCAACTTGTCGTATTGATCGACTGGTTTATCCCGGCGGAGGCGAAGGCTGAACGTTCAGAACGGGGCCTCGCGCAAAACTTCGTCTTCACGCATCTCTTCGGCCCTGCGCTGTCACAATCAATCAGCCTGTTTCTCTATCTCAGCGATCCGCATCCGGGCTTTGCGTGTTGGACGGTGATAATCTGCATATGGTTGTTCTGGACGCTGCCGCTCGTCTACAAGCTGACTGCAAATCTGCAGCTGTCGGCGCTGATCTCCGTCGAATTGCTCGCCTTCACGTCGTTGTTCGGAGCCTATTATTACGGTGGAGTGAGTTCGCCATTCCTGCCTTGGCTGATTATCAGCCTCCTGCTCGGTTTTTTCTACCTGTCCGAGCGTCCAATTCTTGTCGTCGGATTATTCACCGTCAACATTGTTGGTTTCTGCTTGGCCTATCTTCGGTGGGGATTTCCCGAACTCGTTCCGCAGCAGCAGCTTTCGACGGTCGGCTGGATATCCATTCTGTCGGCGACAATCTACATGTCGTGGATGGCGATCTACTACGCCAATATGATTGCGATGCGATCCGATCTTGAACGCGAAGCGGAACGGCATCGCGAAACTGCGATCCGGCTGCGTCTTGCCAAGGATATGGCTGACGTGGCCAATCGCGCCAAGTCAATTTTCTTAGCCAAAATGAGCCACGAATTGCGGACGCCATTAAATGCCGTGATCGGATTCAGTGAAATTCTCCTCGAAGGTGTCGAACTGGACGGCAAGAACGAGCACAAGAAACTTGACCTCGAACGTATAAATGCGGCCGGGAAGCACCTGCTGTCGCTTGTAACTGACGTGCTTGATCTCTCGAAGATCGAGTCGAATTTCATCGAATTGAAGATCGAGAAATTCGATCTCAATGAGATCGTTCGCGAGGTGATTGCCAATGTACAGCCGATGATAGCCGA
>Ga0099830_10002124_pt1 | contig 10398 bp, 9 predicted proteins | sample CZO8metaG_4_FD_79337 | JGI IMG/M metagenome (GOLD analysis project Ga0099830, IMG submission 79337) | Vadose zone soil microbial communities from the Eel River Critical Zone Observatory, Northern California, USA - CZOApr15con2H3.8 metaG | ecosystem: Environmental > Terrestrial > Soil > Vadose...
TATAACGGGGCAATATCAAAGCCGAAACAAAGGGTAGGGCGGCAATTATGGACATGACCAGCGAACAACGTGTACTGGCGCCGCAAACGGAAGTGTGGAAGGCGCTTAATGATCCGGAGGTATTGGCCGTCTGTATTCCCGGCTGTGAGGCGGTCGCTAAAGTTTCTGACACTGAATTCAACATGGTGATGACGGCCAAAGTGGGACCGGTAAAGGCCAGGTTTAACGGCAAGGTGTCATTAGCAGATCTCGATCCGCCTAAGAGCTATACGTTGTCGTTTGAAGGCCAGGGCGGGACCGCGGGTTTTGGCAAGGGCGAGGCCCGGGTCAATCTCATCCCGGACGGCGCCGGCACCCGCATTGCCTATAGCGTCAAGGCGGTAGTCGGCGGCAAGCTGGCGCAGGTGGGATCGCGCTTGATTGACGGGGTGGCGCGTAAGATGGCCGACGATTTCTTTGCCAATTTAAGCAGTCGCCTCGGCGGCACGGGAAATGAGGCGGGCGCTCGGGAGATCGGCACCGCCCAGGTTGCCGGCAAGGGTTTGAACCGCCTATTCTGGATAGGCGGCGTCATCGTAATCCTGCTGGTTATTGCCTACTTTTTTGCGCGCTGATTTTTCGCCTAAATGTAAGGGGAAAAGTATCATTCTTGACCTGCCGATAATAGCGGACATAAGATAGTCGTCAGCGATAGCCTTTTTGCCTATGGCGCCGATTCGTACATGTTGTTGTGAAACAAAAAGCGCACAGGTTGCTGCGCCGGCAACAGGAGCGCTAGTCTCGTGTCCCACCAATAACTTTCGGTAAGCTTGTAGCCGGATGGAGCGCAATCCAGGTCACGGCGAAGGTCCCCGGATTTCGGCGCTACGCGCCTTCATCCAGGCTACAACAGGAAGGGAAGACGGATTGTGCGGTACCTGACATAGGTAAGATTGTTTATGGGACATAACACGATAACCCCTCGACTTACACCAGGAGGTGCTATGGATATTACCATTTCCATGACCGTGAACGGGAAGCCGGTGTCGGCCGAGGTTGACGCCCGTACCTTGCTCGTTCACTTCCTGCGCGAACATCTGCGCTTGACCGGCACCCACGTCGGTTGCGACACCAGCCAGTGCGGCGCGTGCACGGTGCACGTTAACGGCCACGCCATCAAATCTTGCAGTATGCTGGCGGCGCAGGCGGACGGCGCCGAGGTGTTGACCATCGAAGGCCTCGCCGTCAACGGTACCCTCCATCCGATGCAAGCGGCGTTTAAAGAGCATCACGGTTTGCAATGCGGTTTCTGCACGCCGGGCATGGTCATGAGCGCGCTCGAATTGGTAAAGCGTCATCCTTCCCCGTCGGAGGAAACCATCCGCGCGGAACTCGAAGGTAATTTCTGCCGTTGCACCGGTTACCATAATATCGTCAAAGCGGTGAAAGCCGGCGCCGCTAATATGCGAGGGTAATAACATGAACGCTACTGGAATCGGCGCCTCGGTCCGGCGCAAAGAGGACTACCGGTTTCTCACCGGACAGGCTAATTATACCGACGACATCAATCTGCCCGGGCAGACCTACGCCTATTTTGTGCGTTCGCCCCATGCCCATGCCAAGATCAAACGTATTAAAAAGGACAAGGCCTTAGCCGCGCCCGGGGTCATTGCCATCTTTACCGGCGAAGACCTGGCGGCCGCCAAAGTCGGTGGGCTGCCGTGCGGCTGGCTTATTACCGATAAGAATGGCCAGCCGATGAAGGAGCCGCCGCACCCGCCGTTGGCGCAAGGCGCGGTGCGCTACGTAGGCGACCAGGCCGCGGTCATCATCGCCGAGACTTATTATCAGGCCAAGGACGCGGCCGAGCTGCTGGAGGTGGACTACCAGGTATTGCCGGCGGTGGTTTCCCCGGCGGAGGCGCTAAAACCCGGTGCGCCGCAAATTTATGATATCGCCCCTAATAACACCTGTTATGTGTGGGCGCTGGGGGATAAAGCCGCCACCGACAAGGCGTTCGCGAACGCGCATCATGTTACCAAGCTCGATCTGGTTAATAATCGCTTAATTCCGAATGCGATCGAGCCGCGCGCGGCCATCGGCGCGTATTCGCGCGCGGACGATAGTTATACGCTTTATACCACGACGCAGAATCCGCATGTCATCCGTTTGCTGATGAGCGCGTTCGTGCTCGGACTGCCGGAGCATAAGGTACGGGTGGTGGCGCCCGATGTCGGCGGCGGATTCGGTTCCAAGATTTTTCATTATGCCGAAGAGGCGGTGGTGACCTGGGCCTCGCGCCAGGTGAACCGCCCGATCAAATGGACCGCGGAACGCTCCGAGTCGTTCCTGTCGGACGCCCACGGGCGCGACCACGTGACCCACGCGGAACTGGCGTTGGATAAAAACGGGAAATTCCTCGGCATGCGCGTCAACACCACCGCCGCGATGGGCGCGTATCTGTCCACCTTCGCCTCGTGCGTGCCGACGATCCTTTACGCGACCCTGCTCGCCGGCCAGTACACCACGCCGGCAATTCATTGTGAGGTGACCGCGGTGTTTACCAATACCGCGCCGGTGGATGCCTATCGCGGCGCCGGCCGGCCGGAGGCGACTTATGTGGTCGAACGCCTGGTGAGCGCGGCGGCGCGCGAGATGGGCATAGCCCAGGCCGAGATCCGGCGGCGCAATTTCATTCCGGTCAGCGCGTTTCCGTACCAGACGCCGGTCGCGCTCATGTACGATGTCGGCAATTATGACGCGACGCTGACCGAGGCGCTCAAACTCGCCGACGTCGCCGGCTTCGACGCCCGGCGCAAGGAGGCGATGAAGCGCGGTAAGTACCGCGGCCTCGGCTATTCGACTTATATCGAGGCCTGCGGGCTTGCGCCTTCGAACGTCGCCGGCGCTCTCGGCGCGCGCGCCGGCCTGTTCGAGGCGGGCGAGGTGCGCCTGCATCCCACCGGCAGCGTGACCGTCTTTACCGGTTCTCACAGTCACGGCCAGGGCCATGAGACCACCTTTGCCCAGATCGTCTCCGACCGGCTCGGCATCCCGATCGAGAATATTGAGGTAGTGCATGGCGATACCGGCAAGATTCCGTTCGGCATGGGCACTTACGGTTCGCGTTCGGTGGCGGTCGGTGGAACGGCTTTAGTAAAGGCGCTCGATAAGATTATTAATAAGAGTAAGAAAATTGCCGCGCACATGCTGGAAGCGGCGGAGGCGGATATCGAATATAAAGACGGCGTTTTTAAAGTGGCCGGCACCGACAAGAATCTGACCATGGCCCAGATCGCCTTTTCCGCGTATGTGCCCCACAATTATCCGTTGGCAGAGCTGGAGCCGGGATTGGATGAAACCGCTTTTTACGATCCCACTAATTTTACTTATCCGGCCGGCAGCCACATCTGCGAACTGGAGGTCGACGCGCAAACCGGGGTGGTTGAGATCGTGAAATTTGTCGCCGTGGACGATTTCGGCAAAGTCATCAACCCGATGATCGTCGAAGGCCAGGTCCATGGCGGGCTGGCGCAGGGCATCGGCCAGGCCTTGTTTGAAGGCTGTGTGTACGACCGCGAGAGCGGCCAGCTGATCACCGGCAGCTACATGGACTACTGCATGCCGCGCGCCGACGATCTACCCAGTTTCACCGTGGGTATGAAAGAGACGCCGTGCACGCATAATCCGTTAGGGGTAAAGGGTTGCGGCGAGGCCGGCGCCATCGGCTCCCCGGCCGCCGTGATCAATGCCATCATCGATGCGCTCGCGCCGCTGGGCGTTACGCACATCGATATGCCGGCGACGCCGGCGCGGGTGTGGGACGCCATTAACAAGGCCAAGAACACACGCGCCGCCTGATTATCAAGGAGAAGAATATGCATGCATTCGCTTATCATCGCCCGGCTAATCTTAAACAAGCGGCCACCTTGTTGCAGAACTCGCCCGAGGGCAAATTATTGGCCGGTGGCCAAAGCCTGATTCCCGCCCTTAAGCAACGCCTGGCGGCGCCAACTGATGTGATCGACTTGCGCGGAATTTCCGAATTGCGCGGCATCACGGTGAAAGGCGGCACCGTGACCATCGGCGCCATGACGCGCCATGCCGAGGTGGCGGCTTCCGCGGAGGTGGCCAACGCCATCCCCGCGCTCGCGCAGTTGGCCGGCGGCATTGGCGATCCGCAGGTGCGGAATATCGGCACCCTGGGGGGGTCCATCGCCAATGATGACCCCGCGGCGGATTACCCGGCGGCGCTGCTTGGTCTTGGCGCCACGGTACACACCTCCAAACGCAAGATTCCCGCCGATGACTTTTTTGTCGGCATGTTTGAAACCGCATTGGAGCCGGGGGAGATTATTACCGCGGTGAGTTTCCCGGTGCCGGAAAAAGCCGCCTACGCCAAATTCGCAAACCCGGCTTCGCGCTTCGCCATGGTCGGCGTCATGGTGAGCCAAGGTTCCGGCGGGGTGCGCGTGGTGGTGACCGGCGCCGCGCCTTCGGTATTCCGCGTGAGCGCAATGGAACAGGCCTTGTCGGCGGATTTTTCCGCGCCTGCGCTGGAAGGTATCCAGGTGCCGCCGTCCGGGCTCAATTCCGATATTCATGCCAGCGCCGACTACCGCGCGCATCTTATCGCGGTAATGGCGCAACGGGCGGTAGCGGCGGCGCTGGCAGGAAAATAATTATAAGCTATCTCACTATCTCTCCGGTCTGTACAACCCCGGAGGGACAGGGGATCGATCTCCCTTCTCCCGCCGGGCATAGGTATCTACACATCTCGAATAGATCGTCATTCCCGCGCAAGCGGGAATCCAGATACCCCGCGTCCATACTGGATTCCCGCTTGCGCGGGAATGACAGTGGGTGTTGCGGTGCGATTGAGCGGTTCCTACAGAATCATTGGGTTGATGAATTGTGTAGATACCTATGCCCGCCGGGAGAAGGGTTGGGGATGAGGGAGGGGTTGTTGAGATCGTGGAATACGGCATTTTTGAGATGGTTTCTAAATACCGCCGCGGTTATTCGATTGAAGCGCAATATCATGCGCCGCGTGTATCCGTGAGCGGTTACCCAGGCCGGCTTTATCTCTACGTATTATTATGACCGCCACTCGCACACGCGCTTCCTCCCCGCGTCCAGTCCCGGATTCCATCGACGCTACCGTCGCTTTATTGCAAGCAGGTGATTACATCGCCGACCGCCGGCTCGCGACCGCGCTGTTTCTTAGTCTAAAGATGGGCCGTCCATTGTTCGTAGAGGGTGAGGCGGGGGTAGGGAAGACGGAAATTGCCAAGGTATTGGCGCGCGCGTTAGGACGGCGCTTGGTGCGCCTGCAATGCTATGAGGGTCTCGATATCGCGTCCGCCGTTTATGAGTGGAATTATCCCCGCCAAATGATCGAGATCCGCCTGGCCGAGGCCGCCGACGCCGGCGACCCTGAGAAGCTCAGCCGGGATATTTTTTCCGAGCGATTTCTGATTAAACGGCCGCTGCTGCAGTGCTTGCAACTGGAGAACGGCGCGGCGCCGGTGTTGCTCATCGATGAGTTGGATCGCACCGACGCGCCGTTCGAGGCCTATCTGCTGGAAGTATTGTCCGATTTTCAGATTACCATTCCGGAGATAGGCACCATTAAAGCCGAGCAAACGCCCATCGTGGTGATTACGTCCAACCGTACCCGCGAGATCCATGATGCGTTAAAGCGGCGCTGCCTGTATCACTGGGTGGATTACCCGGACGCCGTGCGCGAACTGGCGATTCTGCGCTTGAAAGCGCCGGCGGCGCCCGCCGCCCTCAGTGCGCAAGTGGTCGCGTTCGTGCAGCAGTTGCGCACGCTCGATCTATTTAAATTGCCGGGGGTGGCGGAGACCATTGACTGGGCGAATGCGCTGGTGGAGCTGAACCGGCTTTCCCTCGATCCGGAAACGGTGAATGACACGCTGGGCGTGCTGCTCAAGTACCAGGATGACATCGCCAAACTACAGGGCAGCGAGGCGGCGGCGCTCTTGAATCAGGTGAAGGCGGACCTTGCCGCAGGGACAACATGAGCCGAGATACCTTGGTGGAGAATGTCATGCACTTTGCCCGCGTGCTGCGCGCCGCCGGTCTGCGCGTTGGTCCGGACAAAGTGATCGACGCGGTACATGCGCTTGCAATTGGCGGGATTCAGCGGCGCGACGATTTTTATTGGACGCTGAACGCGGTGTTTCTCGATCGGCACGAGCAACAGGCACTGTTCGATCAGGCGTTTCATATGTTCTGGCGCGATCCACGCCTGTTGGATCGCATCATGCGTTTGTTACTGCCTAAAGTCCGCGGCAACAAGCGGAAGGGCGAGCCGGAATCCGCCCGGCGCTTAGTCGACGCCCTGGTTCCCGCCGGGTTCAAGCATAGGACGGTGGAACATCCGTCGCAAAAGATCGACATCGATGCCAGCTTTACCTTTTCCGGGCGCGAACTGTTGCAAACCATGGATTTCGAGACGATGTCGGCGGCGGAGTTGGCGCAGGCTAAGGCCGCGATCGCGCGCCTGCGTCTGCCCATCAGGCAAGTGTTGACGCGGCGCTATGCGCCCAGCCGTCAGGGCAACAAAGTGGATATGCGCGCCACCCTGCGCGCCAGCCTGCGCAGCGGCAGTGCCCTTATTCGTCTGCATAAACGTGCGCCGGTGACGCGGCACCCACCCCTGGTAATTCTATGCGATATCTCCGGTTCCATGAACCGTTACTCGCGCATGTTCTTACACTTCCTGCACGCCTTAACCGGCGACCGCGACCGGGTATACACGTTCGTTTTCGGTACGCGCCTGACCAGCGTCACGCGCTATTTGCGTTATAACGACGTGGATGTAGCCCTGGGAAAGGTGAGCACCGTGGTCCAGGACTGGGCCGGCGGTACCCGCATCGGCAAATGTTTGCGTGAGTTCAACCTGCATTGGTCCAGGCGCTTACTGGGGCAGGGCGCCGTCGTGCTGTTGATCAGCGATGGTCTCGATCGCGATGCCGGCGCCGGCCTGGAGCCGGAAATAGAGCGCTTGCACAAGTCCTGCCGCCGGTTGCTCTGGCTCAATCCGTTGTTGCGGTATGAAGGTTTTGAAGCCAAGCCGGCGGGAGTGAAAGTGATGTTATCGCATGTGGATGATTTTCGCCCGGTGCATAATTTACAGAGCCTCGTCGATCTCGCTAAAGCGCTGACGCACAAGGGCCGCCCACCGGCGCGGGTTATCGCAAAAACAGCGCAATCTCCGGCGCGGAAAACGGCCAATTAAGCTCTTGCCCGGTGTCCCGGCGCAGCAGCGGAATTCGCGTTCCATAGTGCTCCATCAACGTGCGGTTATCGCTGATATCGATCTCGTCAAATTGAATGTGCGGTCCTAGCGTAGCGGTCAGCAGCGCCCGCGCCTCATCGCAGAGATGGCAGCCGAGCGTGGTGTATAGCGTGAGTTTTTGCACAATAATAAACCTTGATATAGTTTGTTATCATAATCCTCTAGCTTAACAATAGCGCCATTATTTGGGAGATTAAAAGTGCCCTTTACTATTCGTATAGTCTTATTCCTCTTCACTTTCACGCTTTTGCGCGCGCACGCGCAGGAAGAGGTTTACGTGAATATCGACGCTCGGCCTGGGGTCACTCAAGCCTTTATGCTTACCAAACCGGAGCAACCTGCTGCCACGGTTGTGCTTTTTACCGGTGGCGGCGGGGTGCTGGATCTTTCGCCTGCGGGGTATGGTAGCGGTAGCGGTAATTTCCTGGTCAGGAGCCGGCAACTCTTCGCCGCGCAAAACTTGATGGTCACCGTGGTCGATCTTGCGTCCGATTTTAAAAAACAGGGCAAGGAACCCCCCGGCAGTGTGCGTTTAAGCGATGAGCATGCCCAGGATGTCAACGCCGTGATCGCCTACCTTCGCAAACAAGCATCGGTTCCGGTATGGTTGGTCGGGACCAGCAGGGGCACGATATCGGTAGCGAATGCCGCCGCTAGTCTTAAAGACAATCCGCCGGACGGGATCGTTTTGACATCATCGGTTACGAGCGGCCGCAACGAAACGGTTTATGATGTCGATTTAAAGCGTATTCGCATGCCGGTATTGCTGGTTCACAATGAACGAGATGGGTGCAAGGCCAGCCCTTATAACGGTATGGCTGGAATTGAGAAAAAACTTGTGAACGCCACGAAACTCAAAACGCTGACTTTCCGCAGCGATACTTCGCAGGTACCAGACCCCTGCCAGGCGAAGACGACGCATGGTTTTTTAGGAATCGAAGAACAAGTGGTAAAAGAAATCGCGGCTTGGATTAAAAATCCATCCTAAATATAGACCTGGCGTGTTAGCTGAAAACCGCTCTGTTACGATTTTAATTGTTTGTTTTGCTATGAATATGGTTTTCAGTTTATTAGTTATCGCGGCTGCGGGTTGGTTCTGGATCGATAGCCTGCGCGCCCGTGAACGGGCGTTAGAGGCCTGTGCTCACGCTTGTGCGGAAAGGAGATTACAGCTTCTCGACCAGACGGTGGCGTTGTCCCGGCTGAGTCTAAAGCGTAATCCGCAAGGCCACATGCGGTTGTGGCGGGTTTATGTATTTGAATACAGCACCGATGGCGCCGATCGGTGGCGCGGGCGCGCCACATTGTTTGGTCCGCTTGTCGCATCGGTGGAAATAGGTTCTGGTGTCGTGTCCCATTAATTCGCAGATGATTCGAGCTCACCGCAATCCGACACAGGGCTCCCTCATCCCCGACCCTTCTCCCGAAGGGCATAGGTATCTACACATCTCGAATAGATCGTCATTCCCGCGCAAGCGGGAATCCAGATACCCCGCGTCAATACTGGATTCCCGCTTGCGCGGGAATGACAGTGGGTGTTGCGGTGCGATTGGGCGGTTCCTACAGAATCATTGGGTTGATGAATTGTGTAGATACCCATGCCCGAAGGGAGAAGGGAGTTTGAACCCCTCTCCCTTCGGGGAGAAAAGGCCGGCTTGCACGCGAGGCATGCAAGCCGGATTACGTCATATCAGGTTGGGCCGTCTTTTCCCTTCATACGCTGCATTACCAGCGCCAGGCTGGTGCGCAGACGGTTGATCGAGAACGCCAATTGATGTACCTCATTAGCGCTCTTGGGATTGATTTTTTCCAGGCCAAGTTCCGCGTTTTCACCGACCGAGACTTTGTCGGCGGCGTTGGTCAGGCGTTTTATCGGATTGACCACCACTACTTTGATAAATAGAAACGCCGCGGCAAAAGCCGCCAGTACCAGCACGATCTGCGGGGTGCCGACCACCCGGAAAGACGTTTCAGCTAAGGATTTGGTCGGAATATTCACGCTGATGATGCCGGCTACGTCGCCTTCTTTGAAACCGAAACCACCCTTGATCCCGTAGCGCGCGGTAACGTCGGCAGGGGCCGTCGCTGCATCGCCGTGGCAGCCGATGCACGATTGCTTATGATAAAGCGCGCGCGCATAGCGATAGCCATTTGGCGTGATCATGTCATACTCATTTGTTTTCTTATCTTTAATGACGCGAAGCGCCTCTTCTTCAAAAGAATCCGGCTTATTCAGCGGGTTCATGAAATTATCCGAGGTCATGCGGAATTTTGCCGGCGAAGAAGAACGTGCTATCGCCTCGGAAAACTCCCTTTGCGCCAGCGCCGGATTCTTTGAGTAAAAGTGAATGATTTTTTGTTCAACCGCCGGTGCTTTCGAGCGCGGGGCAGGCGCCGCTGCGCCGGCCGTTTCAACCACCTCGATCGTGCCCAAATAGCTGGAAGGATCGTCTTTTACCCATACCCGGCCATATTGGGATACCCAGGCGCCGAAGGCATCGACGTTGTCGGCAATGGTCTGCGCTTGGCTCTTGAGCTGCGTGTAATACACGTTTTGCAGGGTTAGATAATAAGCGCTGCCGATGAGCAGCAGGACCACGATGAATAAGCCGATAAATCTGATAGCAACCGATTGATGATTGAACATGGTGTTACTCCTCTGAAAATTTAAGGCTCCGAGCTACGAAACAGCGACAACTCAAAATTGCTGACGGTTTGTGATCCTCAACTCACGCGGATGCAGGCTTTGGCGTCGGCTTCGAACCGCCGGCGCTGTTGGGGATCGGGAATATGAGTGGCTAAGAGGGTGATATACCGGACTAATTCCGAGGGTCCGGTATTGCCGGTTTTCACCCATACCGGGAACGCCTCCTGGCCCAATTCCGCACCGATCGGCCCTACGTAGCGCAGGAATATTTCATCGATCTGGGTGCGCATCCGCTGTACCACCGGCAATACCTGTCTTCGGGAATCAGAGATTCTGTTGCCGCCGTCTTGGTTCGTCGTGTTATTCATTAGCGTTCTAAGTATAGGATAAGTTGTTATGTCTACCGTATGTACATCCCGGCCGGTTAGATGCCTCTCGCCACTAA
>Ga0099830_10002135_pt1 | contig 10381 bp, 5 predicted proteins | sample CZO8metaG_4_FD_79337 | JGI IMG/M metagenome (GOLD analysis project Ga0099830, IMG submission 79337) | Vadose zone soil microbial communities from the Eel River Critical Zone Observatory, Northern California, USA - CZOApr15con2H3.8 metaG | ecosystem: Environmental > Terrestrial > Soil > Vadose...
ACTTCCATGGCCTAAATGGCCGCGGCGTGGTTAGGGCATCGATTACTGCGACACCGCGGGCTTGGCTTTGACGGGCGAGGTTGGGCGAATGCGTTCTACGGGCACAACTCCGGTGCCTTCAAGAACGGAATAAAACTGGTCGGCGGGCGAATCCGTTAGCGTGTCCAGTTTTCCCGAGGGCCAGCGAATTTCTACGCGATCAACTCTGGCGGCGCTGGCCAAACCGAAATGCAATCGAAGATCGTTCTGCGACAAGTAACTGCCGCCGCTGTGGACCTCATCGGTTTGCGTCATTCGGCCGGCGATGTCCTCGAGTTGTGGAATCGGCCGCCCGTTGCACTTGGTGAACTTCGCTCCCGGTGGCGGCTGAGGATGCCCGCCCTGCGCACTTGCGAGTCGGGCGCTGAACAGTACAACCAAAAGAAATTTCGCGGGGCGGCTCCAGGATTGGCTAATCAAGTGTCTGACCAAGGGAGTTTCATTCGAAAGATTATCATGAGGGACGAGTAGCCACTCAACTGCATCATGGCTTGTCCGCCTCGAGGCTTTCGCGCTTCTTCAGCCTGTTGGTCTCGATGAGTTTTTGATAGGCGGCAAGTGCCTGCTGCGCTTCCAGCAAGCGGCCGAGGCGACGGTAAGCCTGACTCAATTGAAAGTAGGTGGCGTCACGATCCGGGGCAAGTTTTTTTGCAGCCTCGAGACTCTCGATGGCGCCAGCGGCATCGCCTTGCTGCAGAAGCGCGCGGCCGAGTTCGAATCGTGCCATTTCGTAGTCTGGCTTCGCCTGCACTACCACGCGCAACAGCGCCACTGCCTGGTCCGCGTGGCCCTGCATGAGCAGCGTGTAGCCAAGATGATAGCTGGTGACCGGATCCTTGGAGCGTATCTCGAGTTCGGACCGAAATTCCACGCCGGCGGATTCGAAATCACTCTGACGAAGGTGGATTAGGCCCATAAAAAAGTGCGCTTCGGGAAGCCGCGGGTCGAGCTGTAGAGCGGATTTCAACTCGCTGAGACCACCTGCATAATCTTCTTGTTGGGCGTAGGCCTGCCCGAGGAGAAGGTGAACGGCAGGATTGCCAGCGTTTTGCTCCAGCAGACGGCGAAAGATGTCCCTGGCAATCTCCGACTGACGCGTTCGAACGAGTGCCGTACCCCAAGCGAAGAGCAGCCCTGGATCGTCCGGCGGACTCTTGAGAAACGGATGCAGAACCTCTGCGGTTTTGCCAAAGTTGTCAGTTGCAAAATAACTGAGCCCGAGAAGCTTGCGAACGAAGGCATCATCGGGAGCGGCGGCGAGTTGGCGCTCCAGCGGCGGAATAGCGTCGGGATAAAGCTCAGCGCGGTAGCTGGCAAGACCCCAGTTCCGGTCGAGTCCGGGAAGATCACTCTTCCAGAGCGCAGCTTGCTTGAGGTATTCAGCGGCCTCCTTGAATTTGGAAGCCTTGGCACGCATGACGCCCAGATCGTTGTAGGAGCTGGCGAGAATCTCGGCGACGAACGACCGGTAGTCGCGCGCTTCCGGAGCTTCCGGAGGTTGCTGGACCGTGGCAGCCGAAGGCAGCCCCTCCTTTACCAGGGCCTGGGCACCTTGCTTCCCTTCGGGGGCGGCGGCTTCAAGCATTCCTTCGACGCGATCGGAAGTATGGCTTTCACCATCGGCGGAAGGAGTTTGCTTCTCGCCAAAAATATTTTCCTGATCGTACTTGAATTTAGCCTCGCGATATTCGCGCGAGTGCTGAAGGGCTTTTTTTGCTTCGTCGACGCGGCCGAGGCGGAGCAAGTCTTGTCCGAGCAAGTAATAGGCGCGGCTGATTTCCCGCATGACATTTTGCTCGGGCTGCGCCAGATGAACGTACTTCTCGAGGGCATCAACTGCCTCTTTGATCCGATTCGTTTCCGTATAAGTTTCGCCGAGATAAAGATAAGGAGGAGCTTCGTCGGGGCGAAGGCGAGCTGCATCTTGCAGAGCGACCTCCGCCGCAGGAAAGTCGCGCAGGGCGACGGTAGCAATCCCAAGCAGAACCTGAAAGTAATATTGATCGGGATTTATCTTGAGCTCTTTTTCGAACTCTTCGCGAGCCTGGGGATAAGCCTGTTCGCCCAGGTGGTCTAAGTAGGCGTAGCCTAGCAGACCGTGCGCGCGGGGATAGTTAGGATTCAATTTGATGGCTTTGCGGAACTCCGCAATGGCCGGCTCGGGGAAATTCGCAAGGGTGTAGGCCCGGCCGAACAAGACATGGAGCGCGGCAGACTCTTCAACAGTTGACTGCAATTTGACGAACAAATCAGTAGCTTCGGGAAGCCTCTTAACTTTCAGATAGGCGATACCGAGGAAATAAGCGCTCTCAAAATCGTACTTTAGCTTTAGAGCCGCCCTCAGTTCCTGGATGGCGCGCGGGTAATCTTCTTGCAGCAAGAAGATGCGGCCCATCATATTGTGCACTTGCGGATCGTTCGGCCGGCTGGCCAGCGCTGCGTTGATTATTTCCGAGGCTTTCTTTTGATCTCCTCGCTGGAACCAGGCGATGGCCAGGCCTAGCTGAAGTTGAAAGTCATCGGGCTGAAGCTTCTGCGCGTCTGTTATGTAGCCGATGGCGCGATCGAACTGCCCTTCCGAGATGGAAAGATTAGCGAGCTGGCGCAAGCCAAGTGCGATGGTTTCGTCATACTGACTCTCCGCATGTGAGAGATTGTTTTCCGCCAAAGAAGCTTTGGCGGCGTCGAACTGGCGCTTTAGGAGCTCTCCCGGGCTCTCAGCTGCCCCGGAAGGCTGGCCGAACCACAACGTAAAGGCAAAAACGAAGGCAATCGCTAAGCTTTTCACGGTGCGAGCGCGGGTATCAAGAGATTCTCGCGCGGCAAGTGTCAGTGTGGGACCTGAGTCCCCGAATCGTGTGTTCGCAGGCATCGCCAGGGACTCCGCTATACGATCAACGAGTGCCACTCGACGCACCCGTCACTGGAGGTGGGAGCAGCTTCGTTTCCCGAATGCCTTCCCCTTCGACAATCGTATAGATAGCGTCGGCGGCGATATTCTCCAGTTTCTCCACCGCCCCGCTGGGCCAACGGATTTCCACGGAATCGAGCTTCGTGGCGGTACCGAGGCCAAAATGCTGACGCAAATCGTTTTGTGAAAGGTAACTTCCGCCGCCGCGGACTTCGCTGAACTGCTTGACGCCCGCCGCAAGGATGGTGACGCGCGCGCCGATTGCGGCGCGATTGCTCTTGGTCCCCACTAGCTTGAATAGCACGCGATGGTAACCGTCGGCATTCTTGTTTTTCAAAAGTGAAGGAATTTCCCCCACATTCAGCAGAAATACATCCACGTTGCCGGTGTTGAAAATATCCCCAAACGCCGCGCCACGACGGCATTTCAGTGGCAGGCTCGTCAAACCCGCTTCCTTAGACACCTCGTCAAATGTGCCATCGCGATTGTTGCGGTGCAGCAAGAGCGGCTCGCGATATCGCGCGCCCGTTTCCACCGTGTCCACCTGCGGGAAAACGTGGCCGTTGGCCACGAAGAGATCAAGCCAGGTGTCGTTGTCCATGTCAAAAAACCCGGTGCCCCATCCGACCAAACCATAATTCTGATGGCCGAGCCCAGATGTCCAGCTCACGTCCTCGAATCCCTTCGGACCCAAGTTGCGATAGAGCGAATTCGGTTGTTCGGCAAAATGCGTGACAAAAAATCCCAGACGGCCGCTATGGTCGAAGTCGCCGAAGTCCACTCCCATGTTGCCAAGCTCCATGCCTTCCCCGCTGAGCGCCAGGCCGGTGAGCATGCCATCCTCGGTGAACGTGCCGTCATGGTTGTTGTGGTAAAGATAGTTAGGCACGGAGTCGTTGGCTACCAAGAGGTCTGGCCAACCGTCATCGTCATAGTCTGCCCAGATAACTCCGAGACCGTAGTAACCGATTTCATCGTGAACACCGGCCTTCGCGGATACTTCCTCGAAAGTGCCGTCGCCACGATTGTGATAGAGAAAATCGCTTTCCCCCACAAGGCCCCAAGGGCCGCACTGCACCAGGACTCCTTTGTAGCGGCAGTACTTGTTGCTGCCGAATTCCGGAAGGTTCTTCATGTCCACGTGAGTGTAACGAGCGACGAAAATGTCGACGTTGCCGTCGCGATCGTAATCGCCCCAGGCCGCGCCAGTCATAAAACCGCTCCCGCGGACTCCGGCCTTGTCGGTAACGTCTTCAAATTTGCAATTCCCCAGATTGCGGTAAAGGGCATTGCCGCCATAACCGCTGACGAAGAGGTCCAGCTTGCCGTCGTTGTCATAGTCGGCGACGGCCACGCCCATTCCCCAGCCCAAGCGCGTCAGACCGGCTTCCTTGGTGATGTCCTTGAATGTGCCGTCGGCCTCCTGGTGGTAGAGGGTAACCATAGGGTCGCCGCCAGCGCGGTAGCGATCCACGGTCGAGCCGTTCACCATCACCAGGTCGGGACGCCCGTCGTTGTCGCAATCAAAGATGCCGACGCCGCCACTCATGGATTCCAGGATGTAGCGCTTTTCGCCGGTGGAGATGTGCACTGCTTTGATGCCGACTTCCGCGGCGATTTCCTTGAAGACGGGCACCGGCGGGAAACCGCTGCGCTCCTTCTTCTGCGGAGATCCCTTTACCGGCGGTATCGGCACGGGGACGCGCTGCGGTCCTTGCGGCAGCGCGTTCAAGACCACCGGAATCAACGGGCCGAGAAACAGGCCAAGAATCAAGAAAGCCATCGGTCGATGCGGATAACCAGTCATAACCCTCATTATATCGAAAAAAAATTCCAGTGTTTGTGCAGTTCAACTGAAAAACGCGATGAACGGACAAAGAAACGTCCCGCCGCGGTTTGCATCGGCCGCGGCGGGACGTTGTTGAGATTCAGACTGTTCGTACGATCAGAAGCTGAACTTTATACCGTACTGGACTTGGCGCCACCCGTTTTCACGTGACGCTGTCGCCAACCCGAAGGTTTGGTTCGGGGTCAGAGTGGTGTTGACGATTTTGAAGGCGCAGAAGTTCTGGGCAATTGTCCCGTTAGGATCCGCAAGATGGTTGACACCGCAACCCGTGCTGTTGGCGACGCCGGACCTCGGATAGATCGGGTTGCCAGCCGAGTCTACGAACTCTGCGGAAGCCGGGTTATTGGCCTGCAATTGCGGATTGTTGAAACTCAGGCCCAGGTTGAGGGAGTCCGCGCGGTACTGCTGATGGTTGAAGAGGTTGAAGAAATCGAATTGGAGCTGCATCTTCACTCTCTCTGTGAGCTTGAAGTTCTTGCGCACTGAGAGATCCACGTTGTTGTTTCCCGGGCCAGTGCAAACCCCAAAGCCCGAGCTTCCCAGCGTACCGATCTGCAAGCCATTCATGGTGTAGGCACTGGGATTCAGCCAACTCTGGCCATTACCGTTGTTGGCGCGGCAGGCCTGCCCGGAGACACGCATGGGATTCTCGTTGCCCCCGCCACCCGTCCCGGCAGTATCACCAACATTGAAGCCGCTGATGAACGGCGTTACGTTAGGCCCGGAAGCCATGCTGATGATGGAGCTAAGTTCCCACGAGCCGAAAACGCCACGGATTGCGCTGTTCTGATTTTGCAACGTGGGCAGGTTGTAGATGAAATTGGCGGATAGGATCTGCCCACGGTTGAGCAGGTCCGGCCCGCGATTCGCTCTCGGGTTGTAGAAATCAACGTTGTTACCCGGCGAATCGATCAGCTGGGTGTCAGAGATGAGCTTCGACCAGGTATACGCCACCTGCAAAGTGGAATTCTGACCGAAGCGCGATTGAAAGAGAGTCTGGAGTGAATTGTAGCCAGATTGCCCGCTGTGCGTGTAGTAGAGGATGGTATTGTCTCCTCTCATCGCACCGAAAGGCCTGAGCGCCTTACGAGCCGCATTGGCCGATAGTCCTCCGCAAATCGCTGCCGTACCATTGCAGCCGTTGTCTTGGAAATAAGTGAGCCGGTCCGCAGGCTTGATAGCATTGACGTCCGAGCGGATCTCCCAGTGCAGGTTCCGGTTACCAACGTATCCCACTTCCAAGCGGGTATTCTTCCAAAGCTCATGCTGGATGGTCAAATTGTATTGCCAGCTGTTGGGCATCTGGTTGCTAGTCTCTCCACCTACGCTGGCACCCCCGTAACCGTTGGTAAAGGCAGCACCGGCCGTCGGCGGCGTCAGGCTGTCAAGAAAGCGCCCGTTCGTGGAGGTGAAATTCTTGAGGAACGGCGGGTTGTTTCCGCCAATCTGAAGTGCAAACAGCCGGTCTCGGTTAAAGAACTGGCCTGCGCCGGCTCGGATGGCCCACTTGCCCTTTCCGGTGGGATCATAGGCGAAACTGAGCCGCGGGGCGAGCATGTGATTGTTGTTACTCCAAAGAGCGCGGTTTGGCCCTACTTTTCCACCAAGTGCTCCAATGGCCGCGCAGGGATTCTTTCCCAACCCCGGGGAATAAAGAAGCCCGTTACAGGGATCAGAACCGAGTGCCGCGCTGTAGGCAGAGGGGTTAAAGGAAGTATAAAGATCATCCGCGAAATACGGGTTCGGTAGAATTTCGTACCGTACGCCGTAGTTGACCGTAAGGCGGTTGTTCACGCGCCAGTTATCGGCTGCATACATAGCGCCATCGATCCAGCGAATGTCATTGGTGAGAATGGTGTTGGTCTCATTCATGCTGATCGCCATGTTCTTCAGTTCCATGTCGGCCACATCATACCCAGTTTTATTGCCCCACTGGCCCTGGTATCCGACGGAACCAAAAATGCCTCCGAATTCCAAGTTGGGATTCTGCTCATTCTTGGAGTTTCTCTTGTACATGCCTCCAAACTTGAGGGTATGGCGCCCCTTGACCACCGAGAAGTCATCCTGCCAGGTGTAATGGTCCAGGGCGTTCTGCCAAGGTGCAATGGTCCAAACTCCAGGAAGGTGGGCATTTCCCCATCCGGAGAACCATGCACTGGGACCCTTGTCTCCGAATTTCTTCCCGGAGGTGGGGTATTCCCATGGGATCGCGTCATTGATTTTCTGTTCGAGGGCGGTATTGCTCGGGATAATGGTGATGCGGTTGTCCGTATAGCTGAACTGGAAGTCGTTCACGGCGGTAGAGCCGATGGTTTTGCTCAATCTGGCCGCGATGATCCGGCCCGGCTGGTCCCAAGACTCATCGATCACGCCAAAGGGATTGCTGCCCCAGCCAAAGCCGGCGGAAGGCGTTCCCAAGGTCCAGGAATCGTTCGTGTATTTGAGCATCAAGGTAAGAGTCTTGCTGAGATTGATGTCGCCGCGGGCATTCTCTTCACGCCAAGGCGTGGGATTATTGAGCGATGCCGTCCAGTTTAAGTTGGCGCAGGGATCCGACAGAGTCGCCTTGGGATATTGGGTCATCAGCAGGAGTGCCTGCGATGTGGTCCGGTTCGACGGGAGGATAGCTGGCACCATGGTCCCGGCATTATTGGGGCCAGGCCAAAAGCACTGCCATCCGCAGGATTGGGATCTTTAAGCCCTGCGTTCGGGAAGCCAGCATTGTTAAAGCCGCCGCTGTTGCCCGGGCAAGCCGCGATAGCGCTGAAGTCGCCGACGCGCTCACCGGCTGTCGGAACGTGGCCGCTTCGCGCGAGACCTTCAATGCGCTTGTTCCACTCCTCGGACCAGAAGAAGAAGACCTTGTCCTTCTTGATGGGTCCGCCGAAGGTATAGCCGTAATCGTTCCCTCGAAACTTGTTTTTACCGCAAGTTGGGCAACCTGACTTAAGGATAGGATCGAAGGCATTCAATTTGTCGTTGCGTCCAGAATAGAAAACGCTGCCGTGGAAATCATTCTTTCCTGACTTGGTCACCAAGTTGACCGTGGCCCCGGACATGCCACCGAATTCAGGGCCGTAGCTGCTGCGCTCGATTTTGAACTCCTCAATCGATTCAGTCGATGGATAGATAAGAATCGTGCGCTGCGATCCCGTGTCGTTGTTATCGGCGCCATCAACCAGCCATTGGTTGGCGTTGGAAGCGCTGCCACTGACGGAAAGGTTTGAACCGCCTTTTAGGCCTTTGTTATTGACGCTGTAAGCTTCGCCAGCGGCAACGCCGGGCATCAGCGTGACCAGTTGCATAAAGTTTCGGCCATTGAGCGGCAACTCAGCAACCTGGCTTGCCTGAACCAGGCCGGTTAATTCACCATTTGTGGTCTCGACCGCGATCGGGGAGGCCTCGACGGTGACTGACTCACTCACCGCGCCGACCTTCAGCTTCGTGTTAATGACCAAACTGTCAGCGACGTGAAGCACGATGCCGGTCTCAGTCTCCGCTTTGAATCCAGAGTGTGTAACATGGAGGCGGTACATACCAAGCGGCAAGTCTGGAAAGTTGAACTCGCCGTCGGCTCCCGATTTCATCGAGCGCGTGTATCCCGTGTCTTGATTAGTGATGCTGACATCGGCTCCCGCGATCGCTGCGCCCTGCTCGTCTGAAACCGCGCCGCGCACGGAAGCAGTGATTACCTGCGCATGCGCAGTGAAAGCAGTAGAAAAAACGAGTGCAAGAACTGCAAGCAGCGAAACGACTACTCGCAAATTGATGAACGATTCATTTGTATTTAAAAATCGCATCTTCATTCGTTTACCCCTCGAGGAAATATTTGCGCGAAAAAAGAGAGCACGAAATCCGAAAAAAAACTATTTGCCTCGGACTCATTTTCTCTTTCACCCCACCACAGATTCGAGAAAGGACCTGACCCCTAAAGCACTACCTGGCGTAATGCTTTTGTACTAGCGAGGTATTTAGAACCTTTCGAATGGGCTTGTCAAGCAGAAATAATGATATTCTAAAGAAAAATAATGATATTCTACGGCTGGCAAGAACAAAGGGTGGGGGGCCTCCTAGCTTGGGGACTGATACCAGTAAGGCGCTCTATCCGTATAAATGTAAGAACATGCCGATCCAGACGCGCAACCTGGCAATGACTTCTCGCGTCAAATGCTTGCCCGTCAAGGTCCAAGTTGAGCTAGAATCACGGTTTACGCGCTGTCGGGGGAACGGGGCAGGCTACGTTCTCGCTCTTGGGCGCGCTATTTCCCACATCCCAATTTTGGTAGATGTGCGGAGAACCTCTCAATGACCCCGCCGCCGCGTAAGAAGCCCGGCCACCGCAACGAGGATAAGGTCACCCTAAAGACCATTGCGGAGCATCTCGGGCTGACCCCGGGAACGGTCTCGGCCGCGCTGAACAACTCTCCCGCCGCGCGTTCCATTCCTGCGCATACCAAGACTCGCATCATCGAGGCGGCGCAAGCTCTCAATTACCGGCCCAACTTTTTTGCGCGCACCCTGCGATTGAAGAGAACCTACACGATTGGCGTGATCGCCGAAGAAATCGGTGACGCCTACGGCGCCATGGTGATCAGTGGCATCGAAGAATATCTTCGCAAGAACAATTATTTTTTCTTAACGGTGATTCACCGCCATGATCCGAAGCTACTGCAAACCTACGCGCAGATGCTTTTGACGCGTGGCGTGGAGGGCTTCATCACCACCGATACCTCCCTCACGGAAAAACTTGCTCTACCCACCGTCGCGGTGGCAGGACATGAGCGCGTCGATGGGGTGACCAACATCGTTCTCGATCACAAGCGCGCCGCGCGTCTGGCCCTCGAGCATCTTCGCGATCTCGGTCACGAGGAAATCGCCTTCATCAAAGGACAGACCATCAGCTCGGATTCCGCGGTGCGCTGGAACGCTATCTGCGAAGTCGCCCAGCAGCTCGAAATTCGCATTCGTCCCGAACTGACTATTCAACTGGAGGGCATCGATTCGACCCCCGGCATTGGGTATCCATTCGCCAAGCAACTCCTGGCAAGGAAGCATCCCTTCACCGCGCTTTTTGCTTACAACGACATTTCGGCCATCGGCTCGATTTGGGCCATTCGCGAGGCGGGACTCCGTGTGCCGGAGGATATTTCCATCGTCGGCTTCGACGATATTCCCGGCGCGGCGTTCGCTAATCCAGGACTGACCACGGTAAGACAACCACTGGTGAAGATGGGACAAATCGCCGCGCAGACTGTTGTCGATCTTATCGAAGGGCGCGGCGAATACGTCCCCGAGATCGCCATCGAACCCGAATTTGTGATTCGTCAGTCCACCGGGCCCGCCCCCCACCGCCAGCTACAGCGCATGGCAGCAAGCGCGCCCCCGTTGCAGGAAGGGTTCCCGGCGAAGTAGGCCCTTTGGCGGCCGCAGGAATCTTTTCCCTCGCCGGCGTTTTCTGCCCATAACTCCATAACTACTGATGTGATGGCAGCGGTTTCCGAGGAAGCTTCTGGTTGCGCATCGCAAGGTTGTATATAAAGGATGCCGCAACGGCCGCGGATTGCTTCAAATCCTCTTCCAGC
>Ga0099830_10002140_pt1 | contig 10372 bp, 12 predicted proteins | sample CZO8metaG_4_FD_79337 | JGI IMG/M metagenome (GOLD analysis project Ga0099830, IMG submission 79337) | Vadose zone soil microbial communities from the Eel River Critical Zone Observatory, Northern California, USA - CZOApr15con2H3.8 metaG | ecosystem: Environmental > Terrestrial > Soil > Vadose...
AAGGAGTTAGAGTTTGTCCCTGCTGCGTTTCACGATGACCCAGCGGCGACGCGCACGAGTGTGCGGCGTCTCCTCGATTTGCGCTTCTCCGTGCTCTGCTTCAACCACGGCGTGCCGATTACGGACGATCCGCACGCGGCGCTGCGGGAGGTGCTCAAGCGCGAGAAACTTCCCTCTCCTACCTAGGCGGGAGAAGGAGAAAAATCGGTCTCACTCCCTGAGCATCTCTGTCACGACCCCACAGAGGTACTCCACATTTGCCCGGTTGGCGTTGGAGCCCATCAACCCGATGCGCCACAGTTTCTCCTTGTACTCTCCCAAGCCGGCCCCGACCTCGATGCTGTGCTCCCTCAGGAGGCGAGTGCGCGCCTGAGTGGGATTGAGTCGAGCCGGTAGGGCTACGGTGGTCAGCACGGGCAGGCGATATCCCTCCCGGGCAAACAGGGTAAATCCCAGCGAGGTCAGGCGTTCCTGCAAGAGGGTTCCATACTTCTGGTGGCGCTGCCAGCGGTTTTCCAGCCCTTCCTCCCAGATGAGTCTGAGGGCCTCCCTGAGGCCGTAGAGGAGAGTGCTGGAAATCGTGTGGTGGTACATCCTTTCCTCGCTCCAGTAGCGGGAGAGAACATCAAAGCCTACATACCAGCTCGGGATCGGGCTTTTCCGTTTGCTGATTGCCGCTCTGGCCTTCTCACTGACCGTTACCGGGCTGAGGCCCGAAGGCATGCCAATACATTTCTGGCTACAGCTATACGCCAGATCGATCTTCCAGTGATCGACCTCCACTGGGATTCCTCCCAGGGAGGTGACGCAGTCCACTAAAAAGAGCGTGTCCCCTCGGGAGATCTCCTGCCCGATCTCCTCCAGCGGTTGGCACACCCCGGTCGAGGTTTCCGCATGGACAAGAGCCAGGACCTTGGCATCCTGATGCTGGCGGTATGTCTGGATTACGCGTTCGGGATCGGCGATGTCTCCCCAGGGGTAATCAAGCTGGATCACCTCCGCCCCTAGCCGGCGTGCGACCTCAGTCAGGCGCCAGCCGAAGTACCCGCCCACCCCGACGATCACCTTCTCTCCTGGCTCGACGACGTTGAGCAGACACGCTTCCATACCCGCGCTGCCCGTGCCTGAGAGCGCCAGCGTCAGCTCGTTCTGCGTGCGAAAGACCAGCTGCAGCATTGCCCGAATGTCATCCATGATCGTGAGCAGCTCTGGATCGAGGTGGCCGAGGATGGGAGCGCTCATGGCCTGCAAGACGCGAGGATGGACATTCGCCGGACCCGGGCCCAGAAGCAGCCGGACGCTGGGATGCATTTCTGCGTAGGGTGATGGCGACATACGGAACCCCTCTTTTGCTTATATTGCCGCCAATTCTACCAGTCCAAGAACATTTGCCCAGCCGCTGACGCGTTCTTGGGTGATGAGGGGTTGGAGGCCGAGTCTCGCTAGGGTTGCCGCACTGAACACAGTCCGATCGGCACCCGCATCTACTAAGAATTCAGGGGGAGAAATAGTGTCAGACTTGCCTAACTTGCGTAATGAAGGTGCGCTGTGACCATGTCGTGTTATCCACGCGTTCATGTCCCTGGTCTGTCCTATCACCTGCTAGCCCGAGGCAAAAGATGCTGTGGCGCCGCGCTCTTTTTCTCGCCTATCGTCAATCCCCTTCAATGCGATACTGATGTCTCGGGGCGAGCAGCAAGATTTCGTTGCGGCGCCGACTAATGAGCAGGTCAAAGTTGTCCAGCACATCGCGCCCGAGGACGCTCAGGTCTGTAGCTGTCGGGTCAGTGAAACCGGCGAACTCTCCACGCACGCGTACTGGTCCGCCGTCGTTACGGATAAACTCCATGACAGTCGTGACCAATACACACTCACTCGTTCCACCGATCCCGCTCAGGGTAAAGCCGAGCTGGGCGTTTTTAGTCGGCAATCTCAATCGTGCCAGCAATGCTGCGCTAAAGACAGTACGGGCCGCTCCGCTATCTATCAGGAAGTCAGCAGCTACCCGGCTTCCGCCACTTCCAAGCACTTTGGTGCGTACAATGGGGCGTGCCGCCCCGTCGTCACGCAGTTTCCACTCACCCCGACAAACTCCACCCCACGTTCGCGACAGCGACGCCGGAGTTCAGGGAACACCTTCTTGACCAACACGTCCCGCTCCTCCTGCATGTCGCGAAAGGTGGAGGAGATGAAGACGTGGATCACTCGCTGCTTCGCCACCGTGGGTGTCGATTGGTCAATCATTGGTTATTCCCTGGTCAAAGATGAGATTTAGTGGTCCGTCAGGAATGAATTTCAGAGTTCGTAGTGACGACTTCAGTTCGCAGGCTTTTCAAGGCCGGTGCGGAAATGTCGTGATACTCCCTCACGCTCCGGTTGAGTCGCGCGAGCTTTGCGAGCGTCGGACTCCGACTGGTTGTTAGGTGGATCGTTTCTCTGTAGATTCCCAATCGGAACCCCCATCGGCGGGAGTACTCAACGCCTTGATGATGTGTCTGGCCAACCCTTCCTTGATCTCCCGATGCCGAGGTATGGGCTGAGAAGTGCCCGTGACTGGATTGCGGTACCAGTCGTGCTTGCCGCCATGCCGGACCAATACACAGCCGAACCCCTCGATCGTCTTGATCAGATCGACCCGCTTCATGACACGACCAATTCGTCTACCTTGCGGATACCAGGCAGATCCTCACTTGTCAGGTCGTGATACAGATCCCGCAGATGGTCTTTGAGATCGTCCAAGGTCTCGCCCTGGGTCCAATAATCGGGGTAATCTTGAAAATAGCCAATCCAAGCTCCGTCTTCTTCCCAGTAGACAAATTTGACCGTTTGCATCGTAGGAATCCCCCTCTGAGACCAATGCTTGGATTCTACAGAATTACGGAGCATCTCTACAAGGTGACAATCTTTGCTACCTAACTGGGCAACTCGGGCGGTTTGGCGCGAAACACGATACGCCAATCGAGCAGTTCGGCCGTCATAATGTCGGCAGTGGCTTCGGCCGTCTGCCCGAGCACGCGGGAAGAGAACACCAGGCCCGGCTTCACCAGTTGATTCGCTATCTCCTTAAGTCTCTCATTCATCGCGGCGGAGCGTTCAGCAACACGCTGAAATTCCCCCTGGTTGCGAATGCCGTAGGTTGCAGCGCCGAAGGCGGGAAAAACCGCAGCGAAGAGCGTGAGCCACGGACTGTGAGACCAGAGATGCAGAACGCACACCCCCAACGTGAGAAAAAACAAGCCCCCACCGAAGAGATGGAGACGACGATGGATGATATGGAAACGGTGCGCGTTTCCCTGGTGAAACCTCACCTGATCTTGGATCTCATGCTCCGTCAACAGCTTGCGATAGGCTTGGAGATAGGCGCTATCGATCCGTGCGTTTACCAAGCCTGGTGCTCGCGCGATGGCGTGAAAGTGCCAATTCACCCAGGTGTTGCGGGGGTCGCCGTGGGCATAGTGGGCCGGGATGCGGAATGAAGGCAATGCCCGACCAAGCAGCGTCAGAAAGCGCATTTGCCGGAGTTGTTCGGCCAGCAAACGGTATTCGATCCAGCGTTCGTGCCAGCATCGGCGATTGCCAACGCTGGTATTGACGATGCTGAGCACGATCAGGATGAGTTCCGCCACAACCCATCTGGTTTCGCGACCATGGTCCGCGTAGGTGAGTAGTGCGTGGAGGACAGCGAGGCCACCCATCGGATAATTGGCCACAAAAGAGCTGCGATAGAGATCTGCGTAATAAACCGCCAGCTTGTCAGCCCAGGCGCAGTGATGACGAAATTGGGTGTCGATGTGCTCGGTGACTGCCTGGGGAAAGTCAGCTGCGACTTGCCAGGCCTGTTGCCATTCCTCCTTGTTGGCCTCGGCAAAATCAAGAAGCTGCACGCGCAGTCTCCTCAAATTCCCCTCAGCAACGAGGCCGCAGAATGCCTTGAACAGAAGTCCCAGCAGCGTCCAAGAAGGTTGCGTTTCTGAGAAGTACGTCTTACGCAGATTCGGTTGTGGCGGTGCCGGAGGGACGAGCAGGTCCGGTTGTGACGGTACCCGAGAGTCGAGACGTTGCTTAGGTCGCGAGGGAGGGGCGAGAAGTTGCCTGAGTCGTCTGGGAAACTCGTCGGATGCGAACTCGCAGCGCTTACCGTCCGCATCCTGTGCCAGTAAACAGGTGTCGTGGGGGGGGACTTGAGTAAATCCAGACAGTGGGAATCTCCAGGTGAATGGACCCTTCAACGATCTGCCCAGTACCTCCTTTCCCAGCAGGCTCCTCACCATCCCAGATGGCGATCCGCACATCGCACTGTCGCAGCACCATCCGGCCAACCGCTTCGTAAGACTCGTTTTCACGTTTCGCAGTATCGCGTGAGCCGTCAAGTTCGAGCACTGCCGTCGCTTTGGCGAGCAAGGTACAGTACTCGGCGCGTGACTCAAGGGTTTTGCAATCCTTTTCATACTCCTTCCGGTCAAAGGGAAGCGGGCATTGCAGTTCAAAGCCTAGTTCAACGGCTTCCTGTGCCGCGATGCGATCAGCTCCTTCTGCCAGCGGAGAAATGACGCAGAGAATTGGTGGACCCGGAGTGTAAGCCGAGTCGGTGACGGCAAGGACATCCTTCGCTGTGAGGCGAATGAGTTCTAGCACATCGCGAATTTTAGTCCGCAAGAGCGGTTCGTCCGCTTGAGCAAGCCTATTCGGGCGGTGCCCGGTGACACCGACGCGGACTGCAAGACGAACACGTGGTGGAGAAGCTGGCTCATTCATAACCATATACTTTCCCAGTGATCATAGGTGCTATACTTGCCAGTCCTACGTGCTGTCAACCTTTTGCCGCAGTTGCCAAACCTCTGCCGCTCAGGCAAAAAGGAAGCTCATCTCACCCGCAAAGGAGGAGTCGTTATGGTAACTCTCACCGCCAAGCTCACGGTCAAGGCTGGCACGGAACAGGAGTTCGAGAATACCATGAAAGGCGTGGTGCCTGAGGTTCGCAAGGAGCCTGGGAACCGTGCCTACAGCATGTGCCGATCCAAGAAAGACCCACGCGTCTTCATGTTCTATGAAGAGTATGTGGACGATGCCGCCTTCGCTGCGCATCGCAAACATCTGGGCGAATTGGGCGTGAACCTTGCCGCCATCCTCGATGGGGCGCCAGAATTGGAGTTCTACGACAAGATTGCTTCCTAGCTCCCCAGTCCTCTTCGTGTTTCGCTAAGAGCGAGGGGCGACCAGCCGGTCGCCCCTACTCACTGCACTCCCGTGATCGCCCGCGAACACTTCTTCATCCTTGCCGCGCTTGTTCTCCTGTCGGGCTTGGCTTGGGCCGGTACGGTCTATCAAGCCGGCAGTATGGGGCTGGGCATGTTCACGTGCAGCATGACGATGGGGACACCGTTCTCGGTGAGTAACGGCTTGCTCTACATCGTGCTGTGGGGCGTGATGATGATAGCGATGATGCTACCGGCCATGACCCCGATCGTTGGGCTCTTCCAGACCATCGCCCGACGGAAGCGAGAACAAGGCTTACCCTTTACGCCCGTCTGGGTGTTTATTGCTGGCTATGTGACCTTGTGGACCCTCACAGGCGGTATCGGCTACGTCGCAGACATCACAATCCAGTCCCTGCCTGGCGTGTTTCCCGCGCTACAAGCCTACGGCACGGTGATTGGCGGACTGACATTGGTGGGCGCCGGCGTATACCAACTGACCCCATTCAAATATCTCTGTCTGTCACAGTGCCGTTCGCCCATGGGATTCCTGCTCACCAGTTGGCGTGACGGCACCGCGGGCGCCTTCCGTATGGGCCTGCATCATGGCGCTTATTGCCTGGGCTGCTGCTGGAGTTTGATGGTAGTGCTGTTCGTGGTCGGCACGATGAACCTGGTATGGATGGGTGTTCTGTCGATCGTCATCTTCGTGGAGAAAATCGTGCCGCACGGAGTAGAGATGGGGGAAGCCACCGGAGTAGCTCTTATGGCGCTGGGGGTGGCGATAGGTGTGGGGGCGTTCGGCTCGCCCTGAGAGTGCCACCTTGGGCAACGGCGAAGTGGTGCCCTACCCACGACTCTCGAAGCGACAGGCCACAAGTCAGACCGGTCAGAAGGACTGCCCCGAGCCGGGTAGGAATACCATAAAGGAGGTTCCTTGCCCGGGGGTGCTGCTGACTTCTACCCAGCCCCCATGCGCTTCAACCAGCGCCTTCACGATAGAGAGCCCAAGCCCCGTTCCTTCTTGGAGGCTGGTGCTACGGGCCTGTCGATATTTCTCAAAAATGGTAGCCACCTCTTCCTCCGCAAGCCCTGGTCCAGTGTCCGCCACTGCCATGACGACCATTTCATCTCTTTGCCTGGCAGAACTGATGGTGATTCGTCCTAGCTCTGGAGTAAACTTGAGCGCATTGTGGAGCAGGTTGGCAAAGATCCGCTCCAAGGCCAGAGCGTCGGCCTCAATGGCGGGCAGCTCGTCTTGGAGATGGAACTCCAGGGTAATGCGTCGCCGCTGGCTTTCGACCTCATACTGCTGCCCCACCCGACGCAGAAGGTCCTTCACCGCTAGAGGCTGCTTTCCTAGTGTGAGACGCCCCGCTTCTATACGCGAAAGTTCCAGGGAGTTGGTGACCAGAGCGTGGGGTGTGACAGCATTGCTCTGGAGACGCAGGAGGATCTCTTCTTCCTCCTCTGTTGTTTTTCTTTCTTTTATCTGGTCGAGTAGCAGGGCGCTGTAGCCAAGAATGTTCCCCAAAGGACTCTTGATATCGTGAGCTGTCCACCAGACTACGATAGCGTTCTTCTGACTGACGTAACGCTTCCTCGGCCCGCTGCTGTTCGGCTGCGAGCGCTTGGAACTCAGCGACCCGTTGGCGTAAAGTTGCCAGTTCTTCACTGAGCTGCGTTGGGGTTTTGTCCGCGTCTTCCATCGTACACACCCGCGAATTGTGCTAAGGCTATCGGCAGACGCGATAGTTTCTTGAGAGCTCTAGCAGAATTATGACAAGTCGTGTAGAAAAAGCGAGATCACAGCGGCGAAGAAAAAGGGAAAATGCAAAATGCGTATCGCTCTAGACCCTTGGGCAGGTGATTACGGTAGCCAGATTGCCGTCTCGCACGAGGAAGATGGAGGTGACACCTCTGTTCAGGTGCTCGACGAACGGATCGAAGACCGTCCCTGGGCGCCGGTTCTCCCTTCCCCGACCACGCTGCCCACAATGACTGCAGTGGTCGATGGCGTGATGCGCAGCGATGCCCCGGCGATGGTCATCGAAGGAGAACGCCGCGCGCTGGCGCTGTTTGGTTCCTACGCCACTGGCGCGGTAGTCATCAACTCGCAGGTCCAGATCGCTCAAGACCGAGTCGTTCGGCTTTTTATTGCCGGCGGCGATTGGTCCGGACCTGACATTATCGTACCCGCCGGCACTGGCGCGTCTCTGCCTTATCAGGGACGCAGTTCGAGTGCTGACACCTACGATCAACTGCGTGAATCCCTGACCACGGCGATGCGGGAATCCGAGGCCCAAGTGGCAGAGGCGCTGTCCGCACAGGACAGTCTGATTCTGGCGGACGGCAATCTCACGTTTCTGAGCGGTAGTTCCTCGGTCGTCGGTGTCATCAAGACGATTCACAAGATGTATCTTGCTCCCAATCGGGCGGCGATATTGGAGCGGTTGCAACCAGGCGAGCGTACTCCGCTCTTTCGCATCGTCAGTAAACGTAAAAGCGAGGGATATAACGTCCTCACCTGTTATCTGCGGTTGGCCCGCCCCCAACTCATTGAGCTCCCCTTTGCCGGGCTGGTGCGGTTAGAGGTGAAGGCGTCACTAGGGGCGCAGAAGGCGGTGGCCCTGCTTGATCAGGCGGCGGTGAAAGTTTTCGCCCTGGCCTCGCGTGCCCCAAAAGACCCGCGCGCCCCGCAGAACCTGGTCCCAGTCGGAGGTCTGGAGCGGCACTTGCGCCATCGCTTGGGAGATCCGCAGTTGGTTCGCCGAGGCATCGAAAAGGCGCTGCGCGCTCTGTTGTAGTCGAGAGGTGGGAGGAACAATGGGTAGAGTCATTGGCACTCAGGATGCCACGCCACTGGAGTTCTGGGTGTTGTTGGATAAGGGCGAAGCGGTACAAGTGGATGAAGCCATCGTGGTCGAGGCCGATTCACCGATTGGTCCGCTGAAATTGTTCGGCATGGTGGACATCATCCGCGCCAGGCATCAAGGATCAACCTTCGATTCCGACGTGGTTGAAGCCGAGCGTGGCCTGCCGGTCGAACTGTCGATTGCCGCGCATGTGAAGGTGACGCGACTTGATCCCGAGTACTACTATCCACCCTTACCCGGCAATCCGGTGCGGGTGGTGAGCGGTGAGGAATATGCGCGGGCCCTGTTCATGGACAAGATGGAGCGCAAGTTTCCGCTCGGTCTCTCCCTCTCCCGCAAAGAAGTAGTGTACGGCAATCTCGACTTCCTCAACGGTCGCAAAGGCGCGCATATCAACATCAGCGGCGTCTCCGGCATCGCCACCAAAACCACGTACTCCACTTTTCTCCTGCACAGCTTGTTGCACTGCGGGGCGCTGAGCGACCCTGCCAATACGCACGCCATCATCTTCAACGTCAAAGGCGAGGACCTGCTCTTTCTCGACAAGCGTAACAATATCCTCACTCCCGAGGACTTGGCTGAGTATGAGAAGCTCGGACTGCCAGCCGAGCCTTTCGATTCGGTACAGTTTTACGTGCCGCCGACCGAGACGCCGAGAGGACCGATCATGCCCAAGGTCGGCGCGCGGCGCGCCGACGAGGTCACCCCGTATTTCTGGACTGTCCGCAGCTTCTGCCGCGACAAGCTCCTCCGCTATCTATTCGCCGACGCCGGCGAGGATTCGTCCCTGCTCTCGACCCTGGTCTACCAGGTCGAGCGCCGGCTGAGCGAGGCCGCTGAGGAGGCGGAGAAGCGGGGTCCTGGGCCCGGGATATTTCTGCGGATAGAAAAAAAGAGCAAGGGGGAAAAAGGAGCAGAAGAGGAACCAAACGAGGTCGGAGAAGAGAAAGAGATTCGGGACTTCCCTTCCCTCATGAAAGCGATCGAGGTCATCGCAGGCTCCACTGGCCAAGCGACCGGCACGGTCGGCGCGTTCATGCGCCGTCTCTATGGCATAGAGGACAAAATCTCTTACGTAATCCGTGACCCTGATGACGCCGATCCGGCGAAACACACTATCAACTGGCGCAATTCCCAGGTGACCGTGGTCAGCCTCACCGGGCTCTACGAGGTCGGCAAAAGTTTTGTGGTAGGTTCGGTGCTGCAACAGATTCAAAAAGAAAAAGAGGCTACCGGTTCGGCCGAGCCTTTGTGTTTCATCGTGGTCGATGAACTCAATCGCTACGCACCACGTGAAGGCTGGTCGCCGATCCGCGAGCGGCTGCTGGAGATCGCTGAGCGTGGCCGCTCCAGCGGCACCATCCTGATCGGCGCGCAACAGACGGCGTCTGAGGTCGAGCGCCGCATCATCGCTAACCCCGCTTTCCGCATCGTCGGCCGTCTGGATGCCGCCGAGGCCGAGCGGGCGGAGTACGGCTTTCTCCCGCCTACTTTGCGCCAGCGGGCGACGATTCTCACCTCAGGCCGTATGATCGTTTCCCAGCCGGATATTCCCACGCCGGTGCCGGTCTGTTTTCCCATGCCGGCCTGGGCGACGCGGGCTGAAGAGCAAGAACTGTCACCACCGAATCTCAAGCTGGTGAAAACGAGGCGCGGTTCATGAAATTTCTGCACACCTCAGACTGGCATGTCGGCCGCACGATCCGTAACCGCTCGCGCCAAGACGAACACCGGGACGTGTTTGCCGAGATCATTGATATTGCCCGACAAGAGCACGTCGATGCCGTGTTCGTCACCGGCGATATCTTCCACGAGCGTCGCCCGTCGCTGGAAGCCCAGGAACTGGTCGCCACGACGTTGGCTGAGCTGGCGCGGGCGCAGATCCCATCAGTCGTGATCCCTGGGAACCATGATGATCCGGTGCTCCTGCGGACTCTGAAACCGTTGGGAGATCTGGTCCAAGTCCATATCGTGTCCGAGCTGAGCGAGGATCTGAACTCCCTCATCATCCCGCTTGCCGGACGAGAAGGAAAGGAAAAGGCTTTAATCGGCTGCCTACCCTACTTGCATCCTCATCAGGTGCTGAGCGCGGCGGAAGGCGTCGGCACAAGTGAAGACATCAGGTTGAGTGCCTATCAGAGCAAGGTTCAAGATTATTTCCGCGCCCTGGAAGACACTATCCGACGGCGTGATCGGCAGGCAGTGTCGGTCGTTCTCGCACACGCGGACATTCTCGGCTGCGAATTCGGCGGTGGGGAATGGCGCTCCAACGTTTTCTCTCTCAACGCGGGCATCCTCCCT
>Ga0099830_10002142_pt1 | contig 10366 bp, 8 predicted proteins | sample CZO8metaG_4_FD_79337 | JGI IMG/M metagenome (GOLD analysis project Ga0099830, IMG submission 79337) | Vadose zone soil microbial communities from the Eel River Critical Zone Observatory, Northern California, USA - CZOApr15con2H3.8 metaG | ecosystem: Environmental > Terrestrial > Soil > Vadose...
GGTGGTCAGCGGGATGACCACAGCGGGATACTCGCTGCCCTGGGAGCGGTGGATGGTGACGGCGTAGGCGTGGGCGAGTTCGTCGAGTTCGGCGAAGTCGTAGTCCACCTGCTCGTCCTCGTCGGTGAGCACGGTGAGGGCCTGATGTTCGAGGGACATGCCGGTGACGACCCCGACCGTGCCGTTGAAGATACCCGCCTTGCCTTTGTCGTAGTTGTTGCGTAGCTGGGTGACCTTGTCCCCGACGCGGAACCCCCGCCCGCCGTAGCGGCGTTCCGGTGCGCCGTCCCGGGAGGGGGTGAGGGCCTCCTGCAGCAGGGTGTTGAGGTTGCCCGCCCCGGCGGGGCCGCGGTGCATCGGGGTCAGCACCTGGACGTCGCGGACCGGGTGCAGTCCGAATCTGGCGGGGACGCGGCGGGCGACGATGTCCACGACGAGCCTGGCGGTCTCCTCCGCCGGGTGCAGGCCGGAGTCCTCGTGGGGCTCGCAGGTGAACCAGTAGAAGTCGCCGAAGCCGGTCAGCTGCGGGCGCTGGCCGGCGTTGATGCGGTGGGCGTTGACGACGATGCCGGACTGCTGGGCCTGGCGGAAGATCTGGGTCAGGCGCACCCGCGGGATGGTGCCGGCGGCGAGCAGGTCCCGCAGGACTTCGCCGGCGCCGACCGAGGGGAGCTGGTCGACGTCGCCGACCATCAGCAGGTGCGCTCCTGCCGGGATGGCCTTGACCAGCTTGCCGGCCAGGATCACGTCCATCATCGAGGACTCATCCACCACGACCAGGTCGGCGTCCAGGGGGTTGTCGCGGTCGTATTTGGGGTCGCCGCCGGGCTGCAGCTGCAGCAGCCGGTGCACGGTGGAGGCCTGGTGGCCGGTCAGCTCGGCCAGCCGTCTGGCGGCCCGGCCGGTGGGCGCGACCAGCACCACGGTGGCGTTCTTGGCCTGGGCGAGCTCGACGATGGAGCGGACGGTGAAGCTCTTCCCGCAGCCCGGCCCGCCGGTCAGCACGGCCACCTTCTGCGTGAGGGTGAGCTGGGCCGCCTCTTGCTGCCCGGGGGCCAGGTCCTGCCCGGTCCGGGCGTGCAGCCATCGCCGTGCCTTGCCCCAGTCCACGCCCGCGAATGCCGGCAGCCGCTCCTGCCGGGAGCTCAGCAGGGCCAGCAGCCCGGTCGCCAGGGACTGCTCGGCCCGGTGGAAGGCCACCAGGTAGACCGCCGGGAGCAGATCGCCGCCCTCACCGGGTACCAGTTCGCGGACGACGCCCTCGGTGGCGACGAGCTCGTCCAGGCACGGGCCGATCAGTTCCCGGTCCACCTCGAGGATCTTGGTGGCATCGGTGATCAGGTTGGGTTGCGGGAGGTAGCAGTGTCCGTTGTCGGCGGCCTGCGACAAGGTGTACTGCAGCCCTGCCTTGATCCGTTCCGGGCTGTCGTGCGGGATCCCGGCGGCTTGGGCGATGGTGTCGGCGGTCTTGAACCCGATGCCCCACACGTCCGAGGCCAGCCGGTACGGCTCGTTCTTCACGATCGTGATGGAGGCGTCGGCGTACTTCTTGTAGATCCGCACTGCCAGGGAGGTGGACACCCCGACGCCGGACAGGAACACCATCACTTCCTTGATCGCCTTCTGTTCCTCCCAGGCGTCGGCGATCTTCTTGGTCCGTTTCGGTCCCAGTCCGTCACCTCGAGCAGCCGTCCGGGCTCGGTCTCGATGACGGCCAGGATGCCGGCACCGAAATGTGCCACCATCCGTTCGGCCATCACCGGGCCGATCCCCTTGATCAGCCCCGAACCCAGGTAGCGGCGGATGCCCTGCACGGTGGCGGGCAGCACGGTGGTGTAGGAGGTCACCTCGAACTGCCTGCCGTACCTGGGGTGGGAGCCCCAGCGCCCGGTCAGCCGCAGGCTTTCCCCGACCTGGGCGCCCAGCAGCGGCCCTGCCACCGTCAGCAGATCCGGTCCGGTCCGCTCGGTGGCGACCCGGGCGATGGTGTAGCCGGTGTCCTCGTTGACGTAGGTGAAACGCTCCAGCACCGCCTCCAGCACCGACGCCGGGCGCGGCGGGCTGGGTGCAGGGGACCGACCGGTCACGGCGACCATTCTGCCGGGCCCCGTCAACCGTGGTGAGCGGCCCGCCAGGCATCCCAGATCTCGGGCCGCAACCGGCCACGGCCGGGGACAGCCAGGCAGGTGGCGCGGGCCCAGGCCCGCACCTGTGCGGTAGAGGGAGCCGGTGCCCCGGGAGCTTCGGAGAGTACGGTCGTTGCGGCGGCCGCCGACGTCAGGGGCGCCAGCCGCTGGATCGAGGCGGTCTCGGTCCGGGCCCAGGCGTGAGCGGCGGCCAGGAACCGGTAGGTCCATTCCTCCGCGAGCTGGCGGGTCTCACAGAACACGATCGGCACGTTCGCCCAGCGGACCTGCAGCTCGGCCAGGCCGTCAGCGACCACCGCGGGCCGGATCCGGTCGAGTTTGAACACCTGGGAATAGCGGTCCTCGACCACGACCCCGGCGCGGGGCAGCGCCGCCAGCTCGGCCCGGGCATAGCGCAGCTTCCCACCGGTCAGGCTGGCCACCAGGTTGGCCAGCGACTTGCGTTCCACCGACGCGACCAGCCGCCCGTCCACGGCCAGGCCGTAGTCGCCGCAGGGCAGCGCCCGCTTCACGGTGGTGACCTGCTGGGTAGCGAACCGGTAGGCGTACCGCTCGCGGGAATCGACCACGATCTCCAGGCCGGGTATCCCAGCGGCCCGGGCGGTGGGCGTGGTCACGTTCGGGCGGGCCTGCTTGCGCGTTCTCGGGGACTGCCAGAAGCAGGCTTCGCGGCCGCGCGCGGTGGTAAAGACGATCTGGGAGCGGTTCTCCCGCTCACGGTCCAGGACGACGTCGATGGCGGCGCCCCGCCGCACGCAGGAGCGCAGGTCGGCGCGTTCCACGATGCCGGGCTCGCCAGGCCATTCGTCGCAGGAGACGGGATAGCAGTACAGAGCGTTGGTCCGCGGCCAGGTCCCCGCGGTGCGGAACACCATCCCGCCCGCCAGCGGCAGCCGCAGCAGGAAGGGCAGCCTGGAGTCCGGATCGGGATTGCGGGCGATCAACAGCTGCACGCCCTCAGCTTTCCATTCGATCCGGGACGGCGGTCAACTGGCGTGGTCATCGAGGCGCTCCGGGAGTCCGCCGAAGATCTTCTGACGGCCGAGTTGGCCCTTGCCCGCGGCGTCGCGCTGGCGTTGCAGGGTGGGCGGAACTCGATGGTGGTGACGAAGAATGTGTACGATCCGCAGACAGCCGTTGCGGCGAGCGGCCAGCGAGGCGAAGCCGAGGGGGTCTTGCTCGAGGTCACACCCGGCGACTGGCGTGCTCAGCCTTGCTGAGCACGGGTGTGCAGGCGGCTGACAGCCCGTCCGGCGGTGGGTTGTGTGATAGTCGGTGCATGGCCCCTGGCGAGGAGCGTGGTCCCGAACGCCGGGCATCAGCGGAGCTGCCGCTGTATACGGTGGAAGGCTGGCCGGGCCAGCGTCAGGTCGGTTCGTCCTCGGGGATCGGCCGAACCGGCCGCGGCAGTGACAAAGTGACGCTCATGTTGGTGGGGGTGGACCACAGCCACGGGGACGCGTCCATCACCGTCACTTCCCACCGCCAGCAGGACAACGGTCTTGCGTCACTCCGGCGGTGGGTATCCCAGAACGCTGTCCGTGCCGCGTTGCGGGAGCACGCCGATGACGAATCCTCTCAGCTTGTAGTCGCCCGGGAGGTGGAGCGGCTCCAATCGGCGGCCCGGTTGGACGAGCTGCCGTGGGAGAACGTGACCATCGCCGTCGATGGTCAGCCCACGCCGTTCCAGCTCTGCGAAGTGCGGGACGGGTGGTGGGTGGCGGTCGGCCGGGGCGCAGATGCTGATCTGACCCTCGACAGCCGCCACGTCCCGCTGGCTGGGCTCGCGCTGGTCCGTGTCACCGACCTGCCCATGCCTGAGCTGCGGCTGCACCTTGAACGCCCGGAAACGCCAGCCCGGCAGTTCCCGGCCGATGCCGATCCAGCTGGTGTCATCCCCGGGCACGCCCTTGTCGACCTCACCTTCGAGCGCTCCCGCCTGCTCAGCGGGTCAGTCGGCGGGCAGCCCGTCCGCCTGGAGCTGAACGTGCCCACCCACAACGGTGCAGCAGCTGGCTCGTTCGCCGGGATACCGGTGGCCGCCGCCTGGGAGAACGGGGACAACTACCGCGTCTACCCGGACGTGCCCTCCGAACTCAAAGGGTCGTTCGCGGGACAGCCCGTCGAACTTCACGCCACTTTTCACCTCGAGCCCGGTTACTTCTTCGATCAGGGCACGATCGCCGGGCACATCGGGGCCGAGGATCTCGACGCCACTGTCGAGGCCGCCGCTCCCGGCGGGCTGGGCGGCACCCGAACGGTCGCTGCCGACGGGACGCTCGGCAGCACCGAGTTCACCATCTACGCCACCATCGACGGGCCGCTCACCTTCGGGCAGATCCGCGGAACCGTGGCGGGCACCCCCATCCGCATCGACGCGGCACGCACCCGCGAGCCAGACGGCGTACAGACCCGCCTCACCGGCAGCTACCAGGGGCCCCCGGCGCTGCTCGCGCTTGCCGCGGGAGCGTTCCTGCACTTCATCTAGGAAGCTAAAGAACTGGAGCCGCGACGAACCCGCGCGCCCCGGTTAACGGAAAGGTCGCACCTGCAGCATCACAGCGCACAACCGCCGTCCGCAGGGGCGACCTTTCGGGGCGGAGACGGAGATGGCGTCCGTGACGGCCAGTGGACACAGAAGCGGCTAGGCGCGCCCGCCTGTGGCCAGGTTCCGCCACGGTCTGTGACTAGCTGAGGAACGAGCGTCTCGTGGTGACCGGGCGGTCGGCGTCGCGCCAGGAGCCGGCCCCCGGGCGTGGTCGTTTGCGCTGGCATCGGGCATGGGCCAGCCCGTAAGCACGATTGGCCGATGCCGTGGGACTCAGGTGGCGGGTAGAGATCTAAACCTCTGACCTCGCTGTGGTGATCGGCGCTGGAGCAGCCTGCCGGTATCCTCGCGCAGCCGCCGCGTGGAGTCGGCCGCTCGCGATTGACCGTGTCCAGGTGGTGCTCATTTTCGCGGTGCGTTGACAGCTGCTCGCGCCACGGCCAACCATCAGTGCCATGTCCAAAAGCGTGTCCGTGATCATCACGGACGATCTTGATGGCTCCGGGAATGCTGGGACGGTCTTGTTCGGCTTGGACGGCGACCGCGTCGGGGATGGGCGATCGGATGAGGGTGGTTCGGGTGCTGGGCGTGCTGGAACCCGGCGGGGCACAAACTGTCGGCGCTGCTGCTGTCGGCGGCCCTGCGCCGGCACGGCGTCGCGACTGCCTTGCTGACCGGTGACGCGACACCGTCAGGGGTGGCGCTCGCCGCCTGCTACGGCTTTCCCGCCGACGCCTTCCGGGTGAGCGAACTGGTGAACCCGGACAGCCTGCAGTGGACGCCTGAGCCCATGTTTGCCGACTGGCTTGGGCCCCGGCTCGCGCCCGCAGATCTGGTGCACGCGCACATAGTGGGTGCCTGGTGGGCAGCGGCACGAGCGGTGCCGCTGGTGGCCAGCGAGCACAACGAGATGTCCTGGCCTGGCGGCGACCACACGGCGCAGGCCCGGGTTGCGGCACGCCGGGTCGACATGCTCTTTGCTCATGGGCCGGCGGTCAGCGCATGGGCGGCGCGGCTGGGCCTCGGCGGCGGCCGGCTCCGCGAAGGGCGCTCGCCGGTGGAGGGCCTGTCCGCCCGGCCATGGCCGGGACTTGCCTCGCCGCGGCTGACCTTCACCGGCCGGTTCCGCGCCGACAAGGCACCCGACGTGCTCGTGGAGGCGCTCGCCCTCTCGACGTGCCCCGGCTGCCTACCTCGTCGGCGACGACCCCCATGCGCCAAGCGCTGGTCCGGCTGGTCCGGGCCCGCGGGCTGCAGACTGTGGTGCGCCTTCCCGGCTGGTCCTATAAGCCGTCCCGCTACGTCTCGGGGGCCAGCGTCCATGTCGTGCCCTCACGGGAGGAGTCGTGGTCGCAAAGCGCCGTGGTGGCGCTCGGGCTCGGCGTCCCGGTCGTCGGCACTGCGGTCGATGGCCTGGCGCGCACCCTGAGCAACGGCCGCGGCGTCCTCGTCGCGCCCGACGACCCGCACGCCCTCGCAGCGGCGCTGTCTCGCGTCCTGGGCGGCGAGCGCCCCGGCCCCGGCCCAGGCCGCGCGTATGCACGCCAGTTCACCCCTGGCGCCGCCGCCGCGGTGTACATCGGCGCCTACCGCCACCTGCTCGCCAGCCGCGCCAGACTCCGCCACCCAGGGACAGCGGCCACCCCGGCGGCCAGCCCGCCAGCAGCAACTGACACGCCAGCCTGAGCCCGTGCGAGGGTCGTTCCCGTGCCAGAGCGGCAGCCCACCGGTCTCGGAAGGTATCGATGCCGGGGCTGAAGGGCAGGCTGACCGATGCCGGGTACGGTCTCGGCTGGTCTGTGGTGTGCCGCCTGCCCGAGTCCTGGACCCAGCGGGGTTTCAGGTTTGCCGCCGACCTCGCGTGGCGCCGCCAGGGCACGGGGGTGCAGGTACTTGAGGGCAACCTGCGCCGGGTGATCGGCGGCGGGGCGTCAGGCGGGCAGCTGCGCGCGCTGTCCAGGCAGGCGATGCGCTCGTACGCGCGGTACTGGCTCGAGACCCTTCCGGCTGCGGGTGATGCCGGCAGGCCGGCTGGTCGGCGGGATGCGCGACACAGGGCACATCGAGACCGCGTTCGCCTACCTCGCGGCCGGGCGCGGGGTGGTCTTCGCCCTGCCGCACATGGGCAACTGGGATCAGGCTGGCGCATGGATCATCGCCAGCGGGGCAGGCTCGCTGACCGCCGTGATCGAGCGGGTGAAGCCGGAGTCGGTCTACGGCAGGTTCGTCGCGTTCCGCGAGGGGCTCGCCATGGAGGTGCTGCCTGCCAGCGGCGGGACGCAAAGGTTCGCCATCCTGGCGCAGCGGCTGCGGGCCGGCAAGACTGTCGGCCTGATCTGTGACCGCGATGTCACCGGCGGCGGCATCGAGGTGGAGTTCTTCGGTGAGAAGGCCCGCATGATGGGCGGCCCGGCCGCGCTCGCCGTGCAGACCGGCGCGGCGCTGATGCCTGCGATCTTGTGGTTCGAGGGCGATGGCTGGGGCGTGCATATCCATGAGGAGATCCCGGTGCCCGCCGAAGGGGACAAGAAGCAGAAGGCGGCGGCGATGATGCAGGAGGTCGCGCGCCTCTTCGAGGCGGGTATCAGGGCCCATCCGCAGGACTGGCACATGCTGCAGAAGGTGTTCGCCGCCGACCTCGACCCCGCCCGGCTGGCCGCCGCCGAGGGCGCCGCCGGTGCCGGGCGCAGTGAGGGCGGGTCATGAAGGCCGGCCTGGTCTGCCCATTACAGCTGGGACGTGCCCGGCGGAGTCCAGAAGCACGTCAGGGACCTCGCCGAGGCGGCACAGATGGTGCATTCTGCACTTTTCCTGGGCTGACCGGGCCGGTCTGCTGAACCAGCCCTGACCCGTATTCGCGCCGCGCGGCAAGACAGGATGTTGTTGCAGACGTACAGCGGCCGCAACGTCTCGCGCATTGCCTTGGCGAACTGGTCGTAGCCGGCGTGATGCAGGGCCGGCCAGGAAGGTCCCGCCGCCGCGAGCGCCCGGACTGTCAGGTCGAGGTCCGGCAGCTCGTTGATGACCTCCGCCTTGCCCCGGCCCGCGAACTCCAGGCCGGCGTCAGCGAGCATCTGCTCGGCCACGCCGGGCCGCCCGGTGTCGCCCTGGCTGGCGGTGGCGTCGATGTGATCGGCCGGCGACAACTCCCGTAGAGCCGCGAAGTAAGGGAGCAAGCCCCTGCGCGTGGGAGCCCCCCAGAAAGTGAACCCGACCAGGCCGCCGGGGCCGCACCACCCGGCGCGCCTCAATTAGCGGTGGGCGGCCGTGAGCTCCGGCCACGGGCCGTGCCGGCGCTGCTGCCCTGTCTTGCAGGTGAACAGTGTGCGAACGGAGCAAGGCGAGCGCATGATGGTCGCCAGCAGACCCAGCGCGGGGAGGTGCCGGACGTGACCGTGGGCGACCATTTCGAGCGGGTAGCCGCCGTCTACGAATCGCTGCGCACCACCGACGAGGCGCCGGTGCGCAGGATCGGCCAGCTCCTGCCTGACCGCCCGGTCACCGGCCTCGATGTCGGCTGCGGGACGGGACGGTACTCGCGGCTGCTGCGCGGGCTGCTGCCGGACGGCTCGCTGCTGGCCGCGAGCGACGTCTCGGCGGCCATGCTGGCCGAGCTCAAGGCCGGCAGCCACGGCCACGCCCTGGGGGTGGTGCCGCTGCTATCAACCGCCGAAGAGCTGCCGTTGCGGACCGCCAGCCTCGACCTGGTCACCGCGTTCAACTGCGTTCACCACTTCGACCTCGGCCGTTTCCTGACCGCCGCCGCCCGGGTGCTGGCGCCCGGCGGCCAGCTCTTCATCTACACCCGCACCCCGCAGCAGAACGCGCGGACGATCTGGGGCCGCTACTTCCCGGGTTTCACCGAGCACGAGCAGCGCCTGCACAGCGAGGCCGCGTTCCGGGACGCCGTCAGGCGGACCGACGGGCTCACGGTGGTCGCAACACAGACCTTCAAGCATCCGCGCTCGAGCACGGCCGGGCGGCTCAGGGCCCAGGCCGAGGGCCGCCACTACTCGACGTTCTCCCTCTACCCGCCGGACGAGCTGCGCGCGTCCATCGCGACGTTCCTGGCCCGCCTGCCCAGCCCCGAGGTCTCCTGGGTTGACGAGCACCTCTTGGTCGTCGTCGGCGGGAGCCGCCGCACCCAGGTGGAGCCTGACGGTCCGGGCAGCCTGGCGAGCCGGGCGATCAAGGATCAGGCCCTCCAGATCCGCGCCGGGCCCGCCGGTGAGGCTCCCCAGAGGCGCCTGGGCGGCCGCCCGGCGACCAGCTCCTCACCGACGGCAAGCGCCTGCGAGCGCACCAGCATCACCTCCAGCGCACGTCCGGCCAGCGCCGGAACACCACCTCGCCAGGCCCGGACGCAGGGCGTGCAAGCCAGCGGCCTAGCCGTTGGCAGCGCCGCACGGACAGCGGCAGGAAGACCGCCACGAGCACCAGCGGCCACACGGTGGCCATCAGCAGCGGGTTGTGACGACGACCTTCAGCGACCCCATGCCACCGCCACCTGCGCTGGTTGGGTTCGACGGTACGGCGATTTGTGGAGGACCGGGCGTTATCAGGAAATGGGCTATCAGTGGCACCTGCAGTAGCTGATGGCCTTGCCCCAGGCGTCCAGGTGTACCTTTGCCCCGGCAGCCTCTGGGGCGGCGGCGTTCCGTACTGGGCGCAGTCATAGGGGTAGCTCCAGGGGTTGGAACGGGCCATCTACCGAGATGGCGGTCGCGGCGGGGCTGAGAGGAACGCTGGGCGTTGCCGCTTGCAAAGAGTATGCTCCCGCTCAGATCTCCACGAGGAGAGGAGCCAACGATGGTCCGTCGCTCCGCCGTTCTTGTGGCGGTATTCGCCATAACCGCGGCCCTTGCCGTCCCCGCGCTCGCCGGTGCAGCGTCCACCGAGAGCAAGGTGACGGTGGGCAGCCCCGCCACCCCGTACCTGCCCAACGGCTCCAACGAGCCTGCGCTCGCCATGGACGCGAACCATCCGGCGGTGCTGGCCTCCGGTGCCAACGATCTGGTCGACAACTCGCCGTGCAAGGGCAGCAATTGCAACCTCACCCCCGACATCGGCATTTCCGGGGTTTACTTCTCCTTCGATAGCGGCGCGACGTGGACGCAGCCGACCTATACCGGCCTGACGGCACAGAACGGCACCACCCACGTTGGCCCGATCCACACCTTGCCCAACTACGTCGAGCACGGGATGTCCTCCCACGGCGACCCGGCGCTGGCGTTCGGGCCGAAGCCCGGCCCGAACGGGTTCTCGTGGGCGAACGGGTCCCGCCTGTACTACGCCAACCTGGCGTTCCCGCTCAGCACCGCGCCTGGCTTTGCGGGCTTCTCCGCGGCCGCCGTGTCGCGCACCGACAACCTGCAGGCTGCCGCCGCCGGCAACCAGAGTGCCTGGATGGACCCGGTGATCGTCAGCCGCCAGAACGCCGCGCTGCTGACCGACAAGGAAGACATCTGGGCTGACAACGCGTCCTCGAGCCGGTTCTTCGGCAACGTCTACCTCTGCAACGTCGCCTTCCGCGGCACGAACTCCCTCCCCGAGCCCGTGATGGTCGCCTCCTCCACTGATGGTGGCAGCACCTGGCGCCAGCGCCAGATCAGCGCCGCCACCAACAACGCCCAGACCAACGGACGCCAGGGCTGCGCCATCCGGACCGACA
>Ga0099830_10002144_pt1 | contig 10364 bp, 6 predicted proteins | sample CZO8metaG_4_FD_79337 | JGI IMG/M metagenome (GOLD analysis project Ga0099830, IMG submission 79337) | Vadose zone soil microbial communities from the Eel River Critical Zone Observatory, Northern California, USA - CZOApr15con2H3.8 metaG | ecosystem: Environmental > Terrestrial > Soil > Vadose...
ATCCTGCGCCCTGCCAAATCTCGTCCGAAACAAGAATAATCTGATGACACAAATCAGCCTTTCGGCAGTAATACTAGTGTTGCGTCGACCCATTGAGACCGCCCGACTTATCAGGCACAAGATGTGATTAATGGTCTGGACGCTATTTCGACGAAGGGTTCTTTAAATGTACGCTCGCGTTATAGCGGTGGGCTTGCGGAGCTCTATAAGTTTTCGGCATCAGCGCGGAGAAAAATGATTTCATTTCTATGACTCATCGAAAACATTCGTTTGACTCGCAGCGACAGCAAAGCTAGAAGGGAGCGACAGTTGGCAGACTGTGGAGACCTGAAACGACAGTTCGAGTGCCGGAAGCCGCGGTTGGTGCATCCGGCAGGTGCAGGGTGCGGTGTGGGCACAGGGTCATATGTGTGCGCCGACGCCGCAACGTACTTGTGGGGTGAGCTTGCGATGAAGCATGAAACACTTGTTCCTCCAAAGGGATACCGAGTTTCCAGGAGAAACTTTGTAAGGATAGCCTCCGCGGCTTCAGCTGCGGTTTTGGTGCGCATCACAACGGAAGCGGACTTGGCCTACGCGCAAAGACGAATTGCGAGAGACATTCCCGCCGATGCGATTCTGATCAATGCAAACGAAAATCCCCTCGGGCCTTGTGCACAGGCCTGCTCTGCGATGGCTGACCTCGGCGCCAAAGGTGGCCGATACGAATTTGGACTGACGCAGGAACTTGTGAAAACCTTCACTGAAATCGAGGGACTCAAGCCGGAGTATGTGCGCGCATACGCAGGCTCAAGCGAGCCTCTGCACTATGCGGTGCTGGCGTTCACGTCTCCCGAGAAGAGTCTGGTTATGGGAGATCCAGCGTACGAGGCTCCTATGCGGGCGGCGTCGTATAGCAAAGCAAAGCTGTTCAAGGTTCCTCTGACCAAGAATTATGCGCATGATGTCAAGGCAATGGTAGGTGCCGACCCGAATGCCGGTCTGCTCTACATTTGCAATCCAAACAATCCGACGGGCACGACGACAACGCGCGAAGACATTGAATTCGCGCTCGCTAACAAGCCGAAAGGGTCGGTCCTGCTGATCGATGAGGCGTACCTCCATTTTTCAGATGCAAAGCCAGTACTGGATCTAGTCGCTGCAGATAAGGAGATCGTAGTTCTGCGGACCTTTTCGAAGATTTACGGCATGGCCGGATTGCGCTGCGGCTTTGCGATCGCGCGACCCGACTTGCTAGCCAAGCTCGAACCCTATGGCTGGAACTCCATGCCCGTGACCGCCGTTGTAGCGGCTAAGAGTAGCTTGAAGCACAAGGGCCTGGTTCTCGAAAGAAAGAAGATTAACACGGACATTCGAAACGACGTTTTTTCGTGGCTCGCGACGAATAGATATTCCTTCGTTCCTTCCGAAAGCAACTGTTTCATGGTGGATGTGAAGCGGCCGGGGAAGCAGTTCATTGAAGCCATGGAAGCTAAAAAAGTGTACATCGGGAGAGTGTGGCCAGCATGGCCGACACATGTGAGAGTGACGGTAGGCACAGCGCCTGAGATGGAAGCGTTTAAGAAGGCATTTAAGGAAGTGATGGACACTCCGGCGCAAGCGGCACAGGGGCCGCAGAAGAGCACGGAGCCGTGGCGAACGGATCGCCCGTACCCGAGTCTTTCTTGAGCGAGTTTCGGAACTAGAGCACGGCCACTTCCCGTCAGCCAGGGCGAAGCCGAAGTCATTCATTCGGCGATGAGGGGTTGGTGTGCTCGGACGGAGGAGAAGCGATGAGAGCCAAAATCATTGCAGTGGCGTTGCTAGTACTCGTTTCCGGTGTGCAGTGCGTTGCGCAGACGTACTACGGCGGTTTGCGAGGCACGGTGATAGATCCAACGGGGCAGGCGATCGTTGGAGGCACAGTGAAGTTGAAGAATGAAGCCACGAATGTGGAACGATCCGTGGCCACGAATGGGGCAGGAGAATATGTAATCAGCTCCGTAGATCCTGCTTCTTATACAGTCACCGTGACAGCCAATGGTTTCAAAGCGCTGGTTCGCACTGGCGTAGTGATTTCGACGCAAGAGTTTCTGACCCTGGACTTCAGCGTGCAACTCGGATCGAACAGCGAGGTCATTCAGGTGACAGAGGAAGTTCCGATTCTGGAAACCTCGAATGCCTCGAACGGTCAGGTGATCGATACACAGAAACTCTCGGACCTCCCGATTCTTGGACGCAACCCATTTCTTTTTTCGAGGCTGAATAACAACGTCGCCGCCGTTGGCGATCCGCGCTTTAACCGCTTCCAGGATCAAAGCGGGTCTTCGCAAATCAGCATCGCCGGCGGACCGATTAGAGGGAACAACTACTTCATTGACAATGTTCCGATCACCGACAGCATGAACCGCGCGGTCATCATTCCTTCCATCGAAGCCACACAGGAAGTCAAAATTCAGGCCAACACGTACGACGCGGAGATGGGGCGCACCGGCGGCGGTGTTTTCAATACGACGCTGAAGTCCGGAAGCAACGAATTGCACGGTTCGCTTGTGGGCTATACGCGGCAGACCGATTGGCTAGCGAATGGGTTCTTCCAGAACGCCAGTGGAACGCCTCGGGCCGAAACTCCCTTTTACAACTACGGTGGATCGATTGGCGGGCCGGTGATCCTTCCAAAGCTCTACAATGGACGGAACAAGACGTTTTTCTGGGTGACGGAAGAAGGCTATCGGCAAAGCTCCCCGTTCGGCGACAGTTATGCGGTCCCTACGGCGCTCGAACGAAAAGGAGACTTTTCACAAAGCATAGGTCCCGACGGCAAACCTCTCCAGGTCTTTGATCCTGTTACGCACCAACAGTTTCCGGGTAACGTGATTCCGCAAACGCGCCTGAGCCCGATTGGCGTGGCCATCGCCGCCGTGTATCCGCTGCCAAACGGGCCTACCACGGGCTTTGGAAAGAACAACTACAACGGAACAGATGTTCTGAAGGATCGCGCCGACGAATCCATTTACAAGCTCGACCACCAGTTTTTCCGGTGGTGGTCGGCCAACGTTTCTTATCTTCACTACGCCAGCAAGGAACCCGGGGGCAATCCAATGCATACCATCGCTGGTACGGGAGGCGTCGACTATCTGCTGTATCGCAAAGTAGACGCAATCAATTGGAACAATACGTTCTTGCCGAGTCCCACGATGGTGGTGACCTTGGGTTACGGTTTCAACCGCTTCCCGAACAACTCTCTGGATAGTTCGGCCGGCTTTGATCAGAGCACGCTTGGGTTTCCATCTTCGTACGTCAGCCAACTGCAGAAGAAGTCTTTTCCCGTTGTGAATATGACAAACTTTTCATCGCTGGGAGGTTCAAACTCCGGCCCTTCGGTCTTTTATTCTCGAAGTGTCGTGCTTGGCGTTTCAAAGTATCTCGGCAAACATAATCTGAAGTCCGGCTTTGTCTTTCGGTCGATCAGCGTGGACTTCACGGACTTATCTAACGGCAATGGATCGTTTAGCTTCGCGAACGATTTCGTCTCACCGAGTGATCCGTTGGGAAAGAAAGCGATGACGGATCTAGTCAACCTGCTGACCGGATATGCTTCGACTGGTTCTTCCGTTACCCAGACTATCCGCTTGGCAACGAATGCTCCCTACTACGCCGGCTATTTCCAGGATGACTACCGTCTCACCAGCAAACTGACCTTGAACCTGGGGCTGCGTTACGAATGGGAAGCCGGGCTGAGCGAGCGAAGCAACCACTACGCGGTAGGGTTCGATCAAAACGCCACCAACCCGTTGCAGGTGACCTCAGGTGTTACAACCAAGGGCGGCATCGAATTCGCCGGTCAGAACGGATATCCCACAACGTGCTGTGATTACAGCAGGACGAAATTTGGCCCGCGCATAGGGGCCGCCTACGCTCTGAATCCTAAAACAACAATACGGCTCGGCTACGGTACGTTCTATGCGCCGAGCGCTTTCACCAGCAACTCTGCCTTCGCTCCCGGCTACTCCCAGGCCACTACGTACGTCTACTCGACCGACGGCGGGAAAACTCCGGCCGGTAGCCTCAGCAATCCTTATCCCGGAGGTATCCTTGCGCCGTCAGGAAATGCCAACGGCTATCTGACTGGAGTTGGCAGCAGCGTAACGACCTGGTATCAAGGCTCGAAATCGCCCATCGTGCATCAATATTCGTTCGACATTCAGCGCGAACTGCCTGGTCAGATCGGAGTCCAGATCGGCTACGTGGGCTCTCGCTCAAGGCACCTTATGCCCGGAAATGTGATGAATACGGCGAACATAAATCAACTGCCCGATCAATATCTCGCTTTGGGATTGGGAGCGACAGATCAGTTGACTGCTAAAGTAAATAACCCGTACTACGGAAATGGCGGAACTGGTGTGATCGGCAGTAAACAGGTTGCCTATAACCAACTGCTTCGGCCCTTCCCCGAGTTTGCCTCCGTCAATCTAAACAATTACACCGCGCATGCGAAATATGATGCGCTAATCATAAAAGCTCAGAAACGCTTCAGCCACGGTCTGACGTTCCTCTCCACTTATACGTGGTCCAAAAATGAAGACTCCACTTGGGCTGCTTCTAACTTCCTCAATGCTTCGAAAAGTGCGCCGCAAGATGTCTACAATCTCGGTGCCGAATGGAGCCGCTCGGTAGTTGACCTTCCGCACCGTTTTACGACGGCGGCCACGTACGACTTGCCGGTTGGGAAAAGCAAATTGCTGCCTGTCAATAACTCCGTGTTGAACTTCTTTGTGGGCAACTGGAGTGTCAACGCCATCACAGTTATTCAGACCGGATTCCCGCTGGCGATCTCTCAGAACAGTAACAATAATCGGACGATCGGCACGGGCGTACAGCGCCCGAATACAGTCGCTAGCGTTAATCCGTGTGCCGGCGGATCCCCGGAAGATCACGCCGGTGCTACTCCTAAAAGCCCTTACCTCAATTCCTCCGCGTTTACGACGGCGCCTTTATACACTTTCGGCAATGCTCCGCGCACGATCGGCTGCCTCTCGCCCGGCTATAGGAATTGGGACATTTCGGTCTTCAAATCGTTCCCGATTCGTGAACGCATCACGTTTCAGTTTCGTGCCGAGGCGCTCAACGCGTTCAATACGCCGCAGTTCCGCGCACCGAATACTGCGGTTGGCAATTCAAATTTTGGCGCGATCACACAGCAGGCAAACTTTCCGCGGTATCTCCAGCTCGGGGGACGGATCACGTTCTGATCTTTACGCAGATTTGAAGATGCGGGAAGTCGGCCCGCGTGGCACTGAATTTTGCAATGGGTTACGAAAATGACGACGAGACGTGCGTTTCTGACGCAAGTGGGCCAGGCGGGGGGCTTTGGCGCGGCTTACGTGATGATGCAATCCTTGGGTCTATTGCCCCTTCCAGAGGCAGCAGCGAGTAAGGTCCGTCTTGCAGAAGGTTCCGGCCAAGGAAAACATGTTGTGATTCTGGGCGCCGGAATCGCAGGCATGGTGGCGGCATGGGAACTGCAGAAGGCTGGTTACAGCTGCACGATCTTGGAGGCGCGCCAACGCGCAGGCGGACGCAATTGGACGATTCGGAACGGTACACGCGTCGAAATGACCGACGGCACAACACAAGTCTGCAGCTTCGAGGACGGCCACTACTTTAATGCAGGCCCGGCGCGGTTGCCGTCACAGCATGTGACCATGCTCGGCTACTGCCATGAGTTCGGTGTGCAGCTTGAAGTGGAGGTCAACAGCTCACGCAGTTCGCTGTTGCAGAACGATAAATTCAACGACGGCAAGGCCGTGCAGCAGCGGCAGGCGATTAATGACACGCGTGGTCATGTTGCCGAGCTCTTGGCCAAGTGCATAAAGCGCAGCGCGCTTGATGAAGAACTAACCAGCGATGACAAGGAGCGCATGCTGGTGTTCCTTCGTAAGTACGGTGATCTGTCTCCGGATAACTTCTACAAAGGGTCTGCGCGGTCGGGCTACAAGGTTATGCCTGGCGCAGGCAACCAACTTGGCGTGCCGCGTGATCCTTTGGACATGCGTGCGCTGCTGGATGCCAATCTTTGGGACGGAATGCTTTTTGAAGACATGTTTGACATGCAGGCAACGATGTTCCAGCCTGTGGGCGGAATGGACCGAATCGCGGCGGCGTTCGAAAAGAAGCTTTCCGACAGCATTCGTTTTGACGCGACCGTCGAGCAGATTCGAAAAACAGCGAAGGGTGTGCGTATCGGCTACCGGGACCGAAAAACAGGAGCGGCAGCCGCGATGGAGGCAGATTGCTGTATCTGCGCGGTGCCACTCTCGATTCTAAAGACCATCGATACGGATTTTTCTCCGGAGTTCAAGCGAGCCATTGACGCCGCAAGTTACGATTCCGCTTACAAGATAGCGTGGGAATCCCGCCGATTTTGGGAGCAAGATTACAGCATCTATGGCGGCATCTCTTTCCCAAAGCAAATGGTTGGCGTGGTGTGGTATCCGAGCGCGAACCTGTTTGCCGAAAAAGGAATCATCGTGGCAGGGTATTCCATCGAGAATGGAACGGAATTTGCCAAGCTTGATTTGGTGCGGAAGCTTGCGGCGTCCCGGCAAGCTGTCGAGCGCCTTCATCCCGGATGCTCGAGCGAACTAGCCAAACCTGTGTATATCTCCTGGGGCCACATTCCGTACAACTTGGGGTCTTGGATCAGCCATCGCGGACCAACGGTCTCCACGGTCGGTTATGATCGGTTACTCGAACCCGATGGTCGGATCTATATGGCCGGGGACCACGTGAGCCATATCGTCGGATGGCAAGAAGGCGCGGCTCTCTCGGCACATCGCGCCGTGTCACAAATCGACCAGATGAGGGGGTTACCAGCAGCAAGAAATACTTAGTGGACGTCGGGAAACCAGCGCCTCTGGCGCTTCCTAATGCCTGATAAACGCGGCGGTCTCAATGGGTCGACGCAACATTAACTTGCAGGGGGCTCAACAGCTAAAAGTCGCTCGCGAGCGTTGATTCAAACGGAACACCGCCCTGGCTAGGTCTGATTGAGCACAGCCGGACAGGACGGTTCTCTAGTGGGAAGTATTGTCGGATCAACTGATTAGATGGTGTTGCATTGACCGGTTGAGCTGGCAGCATTATTGGAGTAGGTTTTGATCGTTCGCATCTCGACCTGCTAGAAGGAGCACCCTCATGAATGTCGCCAAGTATATTGGGCTAGATGTTCACCAAGCAACGATCGCCGTGGCCGTGTTGGATTCCACCGGTAAGGTAGTGATGGAAGCCATCCTCGCGACGAACGGAGATCATTCTCGCCTTTATCCACGGTCTGCACGGCAGCTTGCATGTGACCTTCGAAGAAGGCACCTGCGCCGCCTGGTTGTACGCCTTGCTCAAGCCCCAATGTCACGCAAGTGTTGGACTGTGATCCGCGGAAGAATGCGCTGCTAAAAGTCGGCAACAAAAGCGATCGCATCGATGCACGGAAACTTGCCGAGCTGCTGCGCTCAAACCTTCTTCGTTCCGTCTATCACGAAGACACGGGCCTACGAACGGTCGCGCTTACCGGAAACTAAAGCCACCTGAACTGACGGAGCGGCGTTTCGTCGCCATTTATGAGATGGCGGCGGCTACTCGGCTTCGCGATTCGCGATCGTTACACGAAACACAGGCTTGGACTTCTCGGATGGCTCGATCTCATACGTTTGTGCGGTTTTGGCAGGATCGTAGTCGCGCCATAGCCAGATCATTTCCGCGGGGAATTCCGCGGCGCCTTGGCCGGAGTTGTGGGTGCCCTTCCCGAAGCTAAAGTGGAAGTCGTACTCCTGAAACTTCAAAGCATTGGCCATGCGCAAGTTAGCGAGCGGCCAGTTGCCATAGCGAAGGTCGAGATCTTCGGAGCCATCCTGCAACCATACACGGACGTTGCGCTTCGCTTCGCGGAGAACCTTGTCTGGGTAGTCCTGGCCGCCATCCAGCACGGCCGGATCTTCTTTCCACTGGATGCTCGCGTAGCTGCCAATCCAGGAAATGACGCGGCTGAACTGATCGGGCATCTGCCAAGCGGCATTGAACGCGCAGATTCCGCCGGACGAGAGTCCGGTGATCGCGCGGCTGTAGCCGTCCTTGCGGAGGTTGTACTTCGCGGCGATTTCGGGGAGCACTTCATCGCGGAGAAAGCGGACATAGCGATCGCTGACGGTATCGTACAAGGTGCTGCGCATTGAGTCTTTGAGACTACGGTGCCATTTCTCGGAATATGCTTTCACGAAGTTGTAGGTAGGCGTGCCGGGTGAATCGCTGATGTCACCTGGATTGATGAAGATGCAGATCATTACGGGAATTTTCTTTTGCGCGATCAAGTTGTCGATAACGTTGATGGTTGGGTTGGTGCCGTTGCGGTCGATGTAGCTTCTGCCGTCCTGAAAGACCATCACAGCTGCGGGAGTGTCCGGCTTGTATTGCGCCGGTATATAAATCCAGTAGTCGCTTTTCATGCCATCGTAGATTCTGCTGGTGTGCGTGGTCTTTTCGGACAGCGTGCCCGACGGGACGCCCGGCTGGAGGTACGACAAAGGTCCGAAGGCCGGCACGTCGAGCGTACCGCCGAATTTGGTGCCATTGATGAGGTAGTAGAAAGAGTGCAGTTTGCCGACTTGCTCGATGCGGGCGGCAGCGTACCAGATCTCCGATCCCGCCAGCGGCTGCATTTGAGGACCGAGAGCGCCGTCGATCCGAAGTTCAGGCTTGACTGGCGCTTGGATAGCAAAGAAAAAGTCGGAGCCGTTGCCCGCCCAGGCCGTGCCATCCATCAGGTCCTTCGCGTCAAAGGTGGAGGCGATGGCGTCACGCAAACCGGGACCTGCGGTCCTGGCGAGCTCGATGAGTCCGGTCGCGGTCGATTTTTCCGCCGCGAAGGCGGGAGGCGATCCCGAAAACGCAATCAAGGCAGCGCTTATCATCGCAAGGCGCTTCAACTCCCGCACAGGGAAATGCATGGGGCCTGTCCTCCGATTGTGAACTCTCCGCATCTTCTTCCGCTCGATGTGAACAAAGCGGGTCGCCATCATAGCTCTAAATCCGAGAAATCCGGCTTTAGACCAATCTCACGAGGGGCTATTCTACTCACTCTCTTCTGACCGAAGAACAGACGCCGCATGTAGGGGGGTAGTTTCCGATTACCCGACTAACCGGGCCCGAGACTAGCTGACACGACTTCTTCTACTTTGAGCCGATTTGTCCGATGTTCCGCCCACTCAAAGCGAGCGATAGAGAGCGGGCTAGATTTTGCCGATGAATACAAACCCTACACCCCGGCATAGCGAACAGATCTTGTTGCGTTCAAATCCGGTCGCCCGACAGGAAGCGCATTCTTCCCAGTCTGCGATGTTTGTAGCTCTCTGATTTATCCCGTGGCAGCGTTCCTCGCCGATGATCTTATTGCAGCGACCGTTCGCCACTGTAGCGTTGTATCCTGCCGCCCCGCACTCGGTACAGCACGTCTGCGGTAATTCTCTCTTCAGAGCCAGACGACACCTCCTGGCCAAGCGCGGCCATATTTTACCTGAGGGGCCGATGGCAACAAGCGCACTCTGTACCGCTTAAGGTGTACCGTTCAACACGAGTACGTATACAACTGCAAGGCGAAAACCGGACAACTAGGGTACCGGGACCGAGATGTCCGGTAACCCGCACGACTAATCGGGCATTTGGAAGAGAATCGGTAAACATAAGCGCGTTTCAGGCTTTATTTCTTCGGACCAGCCTGCCAGTTCAGTATCACCGTGTACGGCTCCGGTCCCGTGCTCCGAGGCGCCGTCTTGGGCGTCGCCACGAGAAAACGGCGGCCGTCCGCTGTGGAATCCCACATGAGGCCTGTAGTACTCAAGGCTGGGGACGCAAATCCGAGGGGCTGAGGCGGGCTTAAACTCCGGATTGGTCGCAATTTCGACAGCCATCACCTCTCCGCCTTGAGCACGGTAATAAAGTTTCCGGCCGTCACCGCGCCAGCGCGGTTGATCCCCGTATCCATTGGAGATTTGCCACTTGCCACCCGCCTCGATAGCCGTCCCGGCAGAGTTCATTGCAAATGACCGCACGTAGATGGTTGACAAAGTCGGCGGTGTACGTAGACGTGGTGCGGAGTAGTGCGAAGCGAACTTCTGCAATCTTCCAAGCGCCAGAAGGTCCATTTGTGCCCCTGCGGATTAGGGGCGAGTCCGGGCCATACGGAATGTATGGTCCGCCGCTTCGCCGCGAGCGAATTGTGAGGATGTCACAAGTTGGTCTACGCAAATGTATACGGCCTTTGTTGGAGTGGATCACTCCTGGCCAAGATGGAATGCGCTGCGCTCTTCTCCCCATTAGTTATTCAGTCTTTA